>Ga0307514_10000036_pt1 | contig 356136 bp, 378 predicted proteins | sample 16_EM_MG_FD_203088 | JGI IMG/M metagenome (GOLD analysis project Ga0307514, IMG submission 203088) | Populus trichocarpa ectomycorrhiza microbial communities from riparian zone in the Pacific Northwest, United States - 16_EM | ecosystem: Host-associated > Plants > Roots > Unclassified... | reverse complement strand
GGTGGCTGTTAAAACAACCCCCCCCCCCCACCCCCCCCCCCCCCCCAGAACCTCACTAACTTCAAAACATCGGGGAGCCGGAAAACTCGGCCCGCCTCCCAGAAAGAAGCGAAGCATGTAAGACTGTAACCCGAATACTGATGAACATCTGATTGGAATACGAGGTATCGCAGGTGCAAGTTGAGCCGAGGTATCTTCCGCCGAGGGAAGCTTCTGGTAAGACGAGAGAACTACTGCGCGCGGTGTTGATGCTCGGTTTTTGGGGGTCATGAGGGCAATCTCTCGAAAGGATATGTTCACAATTTGTCACCTGCATGACTTTAGGTGCTGTACTCGCCTCCATCCTAACCTCGCGTCATCAGAACTTTTAGAACTTGGTATTTAGTTCCACGAGGCACAGAAACAGGTTTGCATTCTTGTTTGTATACGGCAGTTTCAATGGCACCTTCGAGGCTTTGGACATCCGAGGGAGGGTTACAATGCAGATACGAGGCGACAGCTCTGTCTCATGAGAGAAAGGGAAGCTCGTGGGTGGACTAGGAAATACTGTACCGAGCTTTGGGTTGATACAGCGCTACGAAGTACCGCACTCACCACCACCACCACCACCACCACCACCACCACCATCATACTCCTAGGTTCATCGCGTCTGACTCCAGCATCAGATCTAGTATTCAGCTCCGAGATACCAGCAAGTCAAGGAAATAAGTTGTCAGGCTTGTTTGTATGTGGCAGTTTCAAACTACATTTCTATCGCACCAGAGAAAGATGTCAGTTTTCGAAGCTTTGGACTTCCTGTCTCACACCAAGGGAGGGCTGCAAACACAGATTCTAGGAGACGTCCCCCCGTGAGAGAGAGAATTTCATGTCAACGAAGGGGGTGAGCTGGTGTTTCCCGACTCTCCCATCACTACCAGGATATCGCCTTATACAACAAAGCCACAGGCATTGATCGTTCTCAAATTATTCCCAGAGCAACAGACCTTCGGTACCTATCGGCTTCGACGATTAAGCACAACTAGTTGGTCGATGCCGCATTGGCAAGAACAGTGTATGCAAGTTCTAGATCAACCCAGTTATCAAAACAAAAGCACGCATTTCAACTCCCCAAACACCTCCCGCCCACCCTCTCAAACTCCAAACGAAATCAACAAAAGCAGCGCATTTATCACACAAACCTCAAACCCATACCTGCCGTCTCAACCTACTTCTCTCCCTCCGGCAAAAATCGAACCTGTGCCTGGACCCCGCCTCCCCAAATCCCCACAGACGCATACACATCGCACCCCCCGTCGAGCCCGGGCAGTGGATCATTCTCCTCCTTCGCATCTCTCTGCTCATCGAGCCTCCACCCGCCTTCCTTCACACCATTCGTTGTAAACCACACCTCAACCCCCGCCTGCGCCCAGCTCATCCCAATCCCCACCTTATCCCCACCCCGAAACGGCGACGTGAAATCCTTCCCCCCAAAACTATCATTGATATACCTCCTCCCATCATCCCCATGCACCCCCAGACTCCCTCGATTCCACCCCGGCAGTCTAAACCCCGGATACGGCACCGCACAGAACCCAATCGCAATCGCAGAGTCGCGCGGCATCTTTTCAACGAGAACCTCGAAATACGCCGTCTTGGAGCGGCCTGTGTTGTACGGGTGATCATACCCCGCCGCATACAGCGGGAGCGCAGAGATGAGGCAGGTATCAGGGCACCCCGGAGCAGAGGCGATATTGATAGTCCCAGGATTCTTACTCGCGATTGTCCCCTTGAACCTGGGCGGGGGCGGCGCAAGGCCAAGCGCCCCAGCACGCATTGCAGCCAAAGAGTCCGGCGTGAAGTGCGAGGGCGCAGCGAGCGGGTTTGCGTCCGTGAAGTCCCAGCCCGCATCTGCCAATTCCGCCTCGGCGTTTGATGTCGGAGAGGTGAGGTAGAGCGCGTGGAACGCTGGGGGCGGGAGGTCGTCTTCCCCGTTGCTGGGGTCAAGGGTTTGGAATGCGCGCGGGGGACCGTTTCCGTTTGCATTGGTGGAGGAACCTGCGTGTTGTTCGGGCGGCGGGAACGAAGGTGGTGCGTGATCATGCGAGTCTGGTTTTTGCTTGCTGTCGATGCCGGGAGGAGGTCCCATTGGCGGAGCGAAGCTGCTGGTTTCGTATGGGTTGGGTCCTGGGTATGGATCAGGAGGCGGACGGTCCGGGTGGAAGCCTTGTGGGGCATGGGAGCGGGAGCTCCTGCGGAAGAGCTTGCGGAATGCAGTTGAACACATGCTGAAGTGGGGGTTGTTAGGCTGAGGTGGACGGGAGAGAAGGATTGTGATGTGGGGAGATGGAGCTTAAGTTCATAGTATGTTCTCTAGCATTGAAAGTTACTTCTAGGGCTAGGGTTATAGCTATATTGCAGTTATCCATTGATGTGTCACGCTGCAACATAACGCTACTATTCAACTTGATCACTACAAACTTCCATACCCATTACCCCCTACATTTGCATATGCTAGAAAATCCATTCAAACTGGTGAGCCATAGTATGCATCAGCAATTATCAAGCTAACGTGCTATTCCATAGGCACAAAGGGAAGTGAACAAAGAAAAACATCCATACATTAATCATGTGACCGGGTGTGTGACAATGAATATATCAAAAAAAAGAAAGCTCTGGTCGACATGTCGTCCCTCTCGACCCAAACATATGGAATCTGAGGTACGGGAGTACCCTTCTACAACTTTGGACATTTAGCTTGTTGTAAATGATGCTGCATTTTCAAGAAACCGAGTTGTATTCCCTATCGCAAGGGCTAGGCCAAATATATAGTTTGGCGATGATTTCTTACAACATTCAATTTCAATATTGTATCCCGTCTAGTAGCATTCAGTCCTATATCTGACCCATCGTGTGGCTGGTGCAACGTTTGATCATCCAAATATCAAGGTTTCATGGCACTGGAATTGTTAAGTGCTATGATAGGTATCGGGTTGACTTTAGGTATGTATCACTTACATCGCCCGTCCCGGACAGCCCAGCTCAATTCACAAAATTACAGAATACTGTGCGTCAACGCTTTCAGGTGAGACTAAACGCCAGATATTACAAACAAGGAACCCAGGATCTGACTCATTCACAAAACAAATGGGGTCTACACCGTAAAAATACTTATGTATTTTGCACCTAATCAGCTCTACCATTAAACGCCTTTAACCTGTCTCCCTGTACTAGTACTGAATTACCGTACAAAACGCAAAACATCTCTAACAAACTAGCCTGAGTCCTGCACTCAACAATTACGACTTGATAAGTTCAAATACTCTGGCCGCCCATACGACACCCAGCGCCCAGCGCCGCTATTCTACCGACTAGCCCCCTAGATGCGTGGCGATGGTACTCTTCTTTGTGTTCCTCAGCAACGTTCAATCTGGCAATTTCGATGAAACGCTCGTTCAGCAAATTTGCGGCCTTGTCCGTGCATGCTGCGACAAACGCCGGACTAGTTATCCCTTCTGCTGTGACGAGATCGTAATGGATACCTGACATCTCTTAGAGAATCTCCCTGCGTGGAGCCTACAATAAAATTGAAGTACTAATAATCGCCGTTTTCGCTCCCCCACAGCGTATGCTTGACTTTGAGCGGATCGCTCTCAGTGCCCGCCCTTTGATTCTCTTAGATAAATTGTGAAATAAGATTAGCACTATAGTTGGTTTGCTACACTTTTGCTTGGTAGATCAAATGAAGTTAATTTGGGGTTTGCGGTAAGAAGGTTATGCCGAAGATGTTGGTTATTCAGTTCATTCATCATTGTGTTGGTTGCTAATAACTCCATAGGATGTTACAATGAAGGCAGCGTTTGAACCGTACCCAGTCCGGAGGCCCTGACGGTTCATGCGGTGCGGTTCAATGGGAGATACGGTTGGAAGCGTCGGCTCAGGACAATAAGTGAACCGTCCCAAACCAGTTCAGATACAGTTCACTGATGTTAAGGGGTACCTGCTTGCTGATATGGAACTTGATGCTGACAGTGCAGGGCTATGCGTCGAGCTTGGGCCCTCAGAGCTCAATTACTCGTAGACACCACACTCTCAGACTGGGAAAGAGCAGGTTGCAGCAGCGGGCCCAAGGGTAGTGTAATCTCAATACGCTTCCGGGCAGGCTAGACAGGAGAGGGGACGACCCCCGAGTTTGGGTCGATGTCTGCAAAGATATCATCAAACGCCTCCGGTGGGATACCAGTAAGACAATGGTCACGGTCTTCAGCTGCAGCCATGAGGAACTGTCTTGGGTTCCGAGTCTAGAGCTCTGGTATTCTTTCTCAGAGTCCTCTTTTATATGCTTAGATCGCCATCTACCTACACCTAGAGAGATATACTTCAAATCGGTTCGAACCGGTTTGAAATCAGCCAATTATGCATAGTCAGTGATCCGAGGCAGCCAGCCCTGCCAGATATGAGTATGATCTGGGCCGGACTGTGTCAAGGATTTCGGCCCAGGCCGGCCACAGATCTTATGGGCTTAGTCTGTAGATATTTAACGGCCGGTGATGCAGGGGTTGGAGCTTTCCAGCAGACCTTGAGTGTTAGTAAAGGGATGACTAAAGTAGAGTGAGGGTGGAGATTAGGTTCCTACACGAATTGGGCTACTGGGTATATTCAGATATATGCTGATATGGTTGGGGACAGCTAGCCACGGTGTGCCGGCGACATTCGATCTGATGAGTAATCGCGAGTGATTTTTCGTGCATCCCCCTGAAGTAGATGCGAAATGGGTGTGATACTTCACACCCAGGTCTCAATTGTCACAAGCAACTGCCTACACCACCTCAGAACCTCTTACAACTGTCTCCAGAAGCCCTCAAACTAAACTAGAATACTTAATAGTGAGTGCTTCGCATTTTTGCCGAGATATTCTAACCACTTTCTAGATTCCCCGCTTTTTCAACCAATTTCAATCCATACACCCCCGTTATATCTACCAGTTTCGCATCGTTTGGGTCAAGCAAAGTCAATTTTGAATCCTCTCGTCGAGCTCTTTCCAACGGTACCACTTCAGTCACAATCAGGTGACATCTCACACTCGCGATTTCGTGGCTACAGCAAACTCAATACCATCATCCCTATCTGTTACGCCTTTGGTGTTGCAGGAAGACTTCCAGGATCATACAGGATCACTCGATAATCCAAATATGGATACTCAATCCGAACTCATGAAATATCACTTGGAATTCCTAATTGGATCAACCTTCCGGATCTGTTCACCTATTGGTAATATCGCTATTACCCTACCCTCACATCAATAGACCAACGACAGCGATCGAGCTGAGTGCAAATAAGATGTATATTATCTTTAAGCCGGTAGTGGTCGTATGATTTCTATTGTCAATGGCTATTCCTTATCGGCAGGAAACCTTAGACACCGAGCAAACGACTACTCTCTCATGCTTCAATGGTTTAGACCTAGGGGAGATAAGGTGTCGTCAACATCAAACCATTATGACATCTCGAGGTGTGCAGAGTCATATACGAGATAAGTCAATAACTAATGATTGATATATCGGAGCCCAGTCGACCGAATGGACTTGTACGAATCAACCCTTATTTCGACCACACCTTCTTGGTCTGGTGCAAATGGGACTTACGATTCATATGTCCTGAGTGGCGCGGGATACTCTCCGTTCAATATATGGCAAAACAGCTCAGTTGCAGAATACTGTATATTTGGCTCCAATAAAGTGTAGTCAAATTAAGGGTTCTGTCGTTTGCCGCAATCATTAAACCGTTACGTACCCGGTGGGTATATGAGAGGGCACTCTCACTGGCTCTTGGTGACACGAACCTATTAGTTGATAATTGGCTTCAGATAAGCTCGTATTCATACGAGGTATCGCCAATAGCAATAGTATTGCAATACGAGCTTATTACCTTGATGACATAGTTAGTACTCCTGGGAGTTAGAACTCGACCATCGATGGTAGAAAACAAGGATGACAAAGACAGTTATGTATGAGAACTCCGAAACAGGCTTTGACAGTCTTAGGATTATTAAGGGTGTGGATCGTCTGATATATATCAGCGATACCGACATGGAGGAAGGATATCAATAACCGTTCTATCGAACATACAATCTACATTCAGATTTATCTACAGATACTTACTGATCTTTTCAACCTGGAGGTTAAGCCTTAACTTTATTCGCGTGTATTATCTATTAGTTCTGTATCGAAGTCAACAAGGATACTTCTCCTTTGAAGTCCATAGTTGTACGTTCCTCTTCAGATCTATATCACGGATAAACCCCATCACTCTTTATACTTGGTTATTCTTAGAACCTTCGTTGAAGCAAGTCGTTGATCGGGAAGAGAGCAAGACGATACTTTAGAGTCCGAAGGACCAGCCCGAATAAACGTGGTGGTTTGGAGGATACTCTTGAGTCAGCCCTACTCCTTCTGCTGAGGCGAAACTACTTTGCTGTTTGTATAAGACAAGTCGATACTTGGAGTCGTTGCACTTAAGGACAGTCGATCCTTGGGTATACGTGCCGGTTGCTGGGCTGATACTCTTGAGTCCGAAGGGAGTCTGAAGACTGACACGATAGTGTGTTAGTTCGAGGATCTTCTGAGTAGGATACTCTTGAATCGTGTGCTCCAGTATATTGATAGCGTAAAGACGATACTCTTTAGTCGATACTATCTTTTGGGAGCAGAGAACGGAAAAGTTACCTTGTTACCTTGGGTGATAATTCTATATGCATCCTGAGGGAAGCTTTAATCATTCTTCTCTTTATTAGTCCAGAAGCTATTAGGGGCTTTTATTGATTAGGACCTAGGGTGGATTTCCCAGTGTTACACTATCTATCTCCACCAGTTTTTGTCCATTTGCCTTGATCCAGGGCGATTTTGGATTGACAGAAGCAGCTCTATTCAGCAGTACAACATTTTTATTACCTTGTGGTGGTCGCTAGAAGTTACAATGCCATCTGGAATTGGAAATAAGCGAGCTCAACAATTGCAGGCAGCAAGAGTAGAAAAGAAGCGGAAGACCTCTCAGAGTTCTGACAATGAGTTATGCATATCAGAAGATCTTTTGCAACGGGTACGTGAGGTGGAAACTGACGTTACTGTATGGAATCATGCTGGAAGGATACCTTCACATATATATTGGCAGGAGCTGGATGATGAAACTACCTCTGGTTGCGAAAAGGATGATAAACTTGATAAATGTGAGGTTACTGATACGGAGGATGAGATTGTGGAGTTCAATGGGAATGTCTTTGAATCACTTCTAGTGGGTTCAAGAAAAGCGGATGTTTTTGAGGATACCTGCTTTCGATATCAATGAGGTCTAAATCCAACCTTGCGAACGATACAGAGAAAGGATAAGGTTGCAAAAGAGCTTGCTTCAAGTGCCAAAGAGATACATAAAATAAATACCTTCTTCAAACCGGATTCTAGTACCGGTTCACAAGAGACTCGTGTTTTACCATGGATTTCAAGCGAAGAACTATGAATTCAGAAGAGGGAAGCTGCTCTGAAAGCAATTGATAAAAAGTTGCGAAACCAAAAGCACACTCTCAATGGACAAACTCTGCAGCGGTATGAGGCAGTACGATCCTTTCTACAGATACAGCGGAGTAAGCAGCTTGGGGAAACTCGCGAGAGTATGGCAAGAGTTGTTGCAAGATGCTATGGGAAGGGAGTTTACTTTGCACACAAGATAGTAAGCTGGGAGATTGAGTGGATGGAGTCACGCTTAATCTCTGAAGGAAGAAGAGGGTGTTTTGTAAAGACTCGCAGTTGGTTTAATGATGAAGGGGTACAAAATGCAGTGCGAGAATGGCTACAAGGTCATTCTGGAGATGCGATTACAGGCCATGCAATAGCAAAGGTTGTAGGGGAATACCTTGATTCTCAACGGGCGACTGGGGTAGTAGAGGAGATTTTGAAATTTGAGCCTGGAGGTAACTGGGTGAGGGCAAGAACTGCACAACGCTGGTTGAAAAAACTTGGACTTATACATGGGCGATATACCAAAGGTGTATATATTGATGGCCATGAGCGTGAGGATGTTGTGATGTACCGTAAAGAGGTTTTCATCCCTCAATGGCAGAGTTTTCAACACCGACAAGTGGTATTCAAGAAAGATGGTACTTGGGAGCTTCCGACAGGTAAGTTGGATAATTTTGTGGTTTGCAATATCAGAGCAAAGATTAACCAAGTTCAGGATTAAAAGAGGGTGAAAAACCACTTCTCCTTGTTACGCATGATGAATCCACCTTCAATGCAAACGACAGCAAGAGGCAAGGCTGGATGCGTAAAGGACAGCAACCTCTGAAGCAGAAAAGCCAAGGAAAGGGAATTATGGTCTCAGGATTTCTTACTCCTGGAGGCCAGTTGCAGGTGCCAGAAAGCATACCTGATACAGAACTTTTGAAAAATCCAATGTGGATAATACAGGATGGGAAACCTGTGCGGGAAGCAATGTGGCTCCATGAATATGGAAAAGACAACTACTGGACTGGTGACAAAATGGTCTGGCATACAATGAAGATTGCGGTGCCTATATTTTGCTATGCATTTCCAGGCTGTCAAGCACTATTTGCATTTGATAATGCTTCAAACCACAGCACATTTGCGGATGATGCTCTTCTTGCTTCTCATATACACCTCAACCCAGGAGGTCAGCAACCACGAATGCGAGAAGGATTTGATCACAATCGAGGGCTTCCCCAAACGATGGTTTTTTCTGCAAACCACCCAGTTCATGCACTGCGAAATAAGCCTAAAGGAGCAGAAGTTATTTTGCGTGAACATGGATTGTGGCCCACAAATGGCAAAAGACCTGATGGATTCAAATTTCGTCTTGAATGCCCAACCAGCTATGATCGAAAAGGCTGTAATCCTGAGCACAATAATTGGTGCTGTGCACGCACTCTGCTTGGAGCACAACGCGATTTTCGTGAGCAAAAAGGTCAACTCCAAGAGGAACTCGAAGCTGTACATCACTTGGCTATATTTTACCCCAAGTTTCACTGTGAGCTGAATTTCATCGAGCGGTACTGGTGCTCAGCAAAGTGGTATACTCGAGAAAACTGTGAGTATACCTTTAATGGGCTGAGGAAAATTGTCCCAGTTGCTCTTGAGTATGTTTCTACAGCAACAATTTACAGGTACTATCAGCACTGTAGCCGGGTGATTGCAGCATATGCTGAAGGTTACACTTATGGTACAAAGAGCTTCACGACCCGGATATACAAGGGGCACTGGCAAGTGGTTGATAAATCAAAGTGGTGACCGCGCAATGTTGATTACTAAGAATCACTCGAATTTCCTTTTTGGGTAATAATGTACTTAATAAGCCTCAATTTATTGCCATACTTGGCGACTTTTTTTGCTTGCCTTCATACAAATGTTCCCTACTTGAACCTGCTCTAATTAATTCACCACCACCCCTATTTTTTTCTGGCTCTGTCACGATGCTCTTTTATTGATCCTCTATCACCCTACAGAGCGCTTTTAATTTATTGGGTTGTTGTGGTTGTGTAAAGCCGGGGCTGACTTTTTGGGTTTTCGTACACCCGCTTTAGACGTCCCCAACCATACACATGGGTGGATGCTAATTAACATATATAAATAGACATAAGCTGACCAAAGGCAGGTCGCTGGAGGCCGAAGTATGACCCTGCGAAATCCGCAATATCTGTAGGCTTGATGGAGGCCTGGACTAAACTAGCCCAGGTCATTGGTGGCCTCTGTCAGAGTGGACTATATCTGGCCAATCCGCCAATCTGCAGTTTGGTGGCCGCTTTGGAACACTGTGCATAGCGAACCAGTTCAGGCGGTGCAGTCCAGTACCCTGAACCGTTATCTTCAAAGGGGACGACGGGTAGCAGGAGTGGAGCCGCCATCTAGCCGGCCAGCCCGGAGGCGGAGGGGATTAAGGGGCTGTCATACTCTAATTAGAGTGAATACAGTATGATTAAAACAAACAAACAAACCGTTATCTTCACTGACATACTGTGTCTTGCTCTTCGCGCCTTGTAGTATCTTCGCTTGCTTTGTAGTGTTGTAGTGATCATTTTTAGTTACCTGGGCGTAACTGGCGTCAGGGACCTGACTTATATCAGCCAAATAACTGAACCCGGTAAAGCCTATGTGGGGTTAGTGACTCATAATGATGTAGGAGAATTTCATTGTAGGTCGTCATGTGTTTTGCCGTACAGGCATGTCTGAATCTCTGAAATTGATGGTCACATCAGGCAGAATTCTATTCAGGTGAAGAATAATAAGTATTTTTGTATATCCGAAAGTTCAAGATGACTTCAAAAAGGTGATATTGTTGCAATGCGTTGTATGTTCAAAAGATCTCGAGGGGTAAAGAAGAAAGTTAAGTTGGTATGACCTTCCGTCTACTGAAGTTACGGCTCAGACTTTCACTTTTTTGCTAGCGCTGTGAAGTTGCGAGCGAGGCAAAGTTTGGTTTACGAGAGCATGCAGGAGGCAATCAGAGTGGAACCATCTCCGCCTTGGCAGGTGAATCAAAGAATGAAAATATAAAATAAGTGCTTATTCTTTTAAGCTCGGAAAACTGGGCATCGTATAGTTCCCGCACATTCAAACTTCGTATATACTATCACCTCACATTAGGTTTTCCACCTATAGCGAGCAAATAACCACTAGGATAACGGTAGTCAGCAATATCGAAATCCATCACCACATCATAGCCATAAGCCCGCAACACAATCAGTAAATACTTAGCTTCCGGAGTAATAAGTGGTTTGGGTTTACCCTAAATACCTACCGGAGTCACATAGAATATTTTGCTGCCCACTGGCATCTAATACATTACTAAGGGCTGCACCATTATTAGACACAATACAGCTATTGACTGTCGAACCATAACAGCTGTTCGTTTAGGCATGTCCACAGCTCTATCTATCTGCCTTGGACCGTCTACAGAGCGTCCTGAACCCGTCTATATCATATGTCTACTCAACCGTAGATGGGCAGTGCAGTATACGGTTGCAAACTGGTTGAGACGAAGAATGTAGGAGGGAGGACTGTTATGGGCATTGGGCGAGAAGTAGTGAAGGTGTTTATTATGTACTCACGTAATGGCAAGGAATCTGTCCTTAAGAGCTCTTCCGAGGGAAATAGAAAGACATCATCACCCAGAAACGCAACAAAGACAATTGCGGCTACGCGATAACGCATGGTAAGTCACTCGTGAATTATATTGAATTCCCGATTCCCTACATGGGATCCCGCGAGCCTCAAACCAACGTATGGAGCTCGCAGCCTTAGAACTACAAGTCGGAGATTTTGGATGGGACAGCGGATCACCATCTGGTCAATGCTAGCTGTCAAAGTAAAGTTTGAGTTTGAGTTTAATTAGATTACACTTTACTTACCAGCCCTGGGCCGGTTCCAAGTTCCCTTCAACCTCTGCAACCCGCGGCCGTACTCTTCAGTGATTGGTGTAGACCTTTTTCTTGTACTCTTCATCTTCAAACTTTGCACCAGTTCGGTAGGCCTCTACTATTCTTTGTGTACGCAACCAGTACTTATGGATGGGGGTCAATTAATTTATTTCTTTGGAGGGGAACCGGGAGGCGGTTCGGAGTGGTAAGGCCGATTTGAGGAGCCGGGTAGAGATCCGGGTGGTGACACTGGGCGGTCTTTATTGAGGAAGCGATTGGGATCTGGGGGGGCAGTGGAAAAAACACATGTCATGATCAGTAATGGCCGAATACAATATGATTCAAACAAACAACCAGTACTTATGGATAAGCGAGGGTTTAACTGACTTTAGGGCCTTATTTATAATCTTGAGTAGCTTTGTATATGGTTAGCATATTATGAGAAGGGATAGCTTTAGTTAAAACTTATATGGTAACTTGAGTGGTTTAAGCTTACACTTAAACCCCATTTCAAACTCAGTTCCAGATGCACAATTGGAATCACAGAATTCGACACCGCTTTGCAGATAGTACCACTCTGTAATTTTATAATGCTCACCTTGCTCTGTATTATTACAGCAGCACTGTAAGAACAAAAGTTTCAAGAACTTGAAAACTCAGAACCACGCAAAGTCTATTTTGGTGGGACGGTAGCTTCCAACTTGTCGGTCCAAAACCGCGTGCTCTATACACTTGAACTCTACTAACGACTATAAAAATCCCGGTTTCAGACTCTGGGAGCAGTCATCTCCCTCAAACCCCCCGACATAACTGCAGAAAACTCGGCTTCAGGCTCCAGAAACTGTACTACTATTTCATTGGAGCCTACTACCTGAAAATGTGGGGTGTTTTTTGACTGTGAGTACAGTTTCCTGATGGTTAATAACTTCAAACTGCTGCAATCCGCTTTATAAAATACCCCATTTTTTCATGTAGTAGGACGCACAAGATAGCGAGGTTTCTGACAGAAGGCGTAAACAAATCCAACAACGTCGGATATTATTCGACTACGGGAGCAGCGTACTGGATGACCAGTTCTGCATATGTCCTATGATATGCTGCACTGAAGCTTCTGTTGCGTACAGCTGTGGAAAAAGGCATTGCTCGAAAATACCACAAGCATTGGTCTAGAGACGTAGTGCTGCAAGTCCTTGGATCTCCTCTGTGCCTTGTAGTGATAAGCAGCTGGAAGAAGACGGACATCTACAACCACCTGGTACATGTTAGACCCAACGGAGGAGTGGAGGTATGTCCTTGCCAGTGCCAGAGGTTCCGAAGGCTTCCGCTCATCTGCTGTGTTAAGTGATCTCGCAACGCGTGGGATAAGGATGTGGCATTCTTTCGGACCGTTAAAAGGTTCGACTTGATCACCGCAACCCCTTCATCCTCTTGGTCTCTTGGTCTTCGTCTCCATTTTCCTCCCCATATCTATACATACCTAAAAACTCGCTAAAGCCTGTGCATATTTGCAACCAGGAAAAGCCGTAGCCATACCATTTCATAAACCCGAAGGGGAAAAAAGGAAGAAAACACCCAAATACTCACGTGATCGAGTGCGATATAGTGAACATAACAGAAAGAAATAGTACCCATTTCGCTCTCGACCGAGACATATGGATTCTGAAATGCGGGAGCAACCTTCTCCAAAGCTTCTGCAGCTTTGGAAATCTGGCTCGTTATAGGTGCTTTCACGCCGCATCCTCAAGAAACTGAATGTCTACTGGCGACCCTTCATGTTTGATCTCTTGCAGTATCATACAGGGCCGTACCCATAATAAATAGAGCCTGGCGACACTCATCAGCATCAGTCCTAGGCGCTACAGTACCGGCAGATATGTCGAGCAGCGTTAAGTCCTTATGTATCCGATCCGTCGTATAGCTAGCGCAGGGCTTGATACTTCTCCCCAAAGTGCGTTATTTCAGATGCTCCCCGCGGGTTCCGCACCGGAAGGGCCATCTACCGGAGTACCAACGCATTACCATATGACGGAGCCATTTTCTTCGGCCTGGTTAATTCCTCAATGCGGTAATCCTTGATAGGAGTCCTCCAGATTCACATTCCAGAAATACTCTCGCCGATTTAGCGTGATCGACTGTAGATCTACTGGGTAGAGAGGAAGGATTTCTCACTTGCCTAGGATCATGAAACTATAAACCAAACCCAAAAGAAAGCTGCTGGTCATCTAAAAGGGCTTCGAATACATGAGTAATTGGATGGCAGCCTCATCTTTCCCAATATCGAGGTTTCATGGCGCCGGAACCGTTTAAGTGCTTATGGATAGGTAACGGGTTAGCGTTAAATATCACTTAACATCGCCCGTCCTGGACAGCTCCAGCTTGATTCACAAAAGAAATACTCCTTCTATAGAAATTACAGAATACCACCTATTGTTACATGTAGTACTACAAAGTTGTCAACTAGATACTGGTGAATTGGATATATGTACAAAGTTCCTTGCCTCTCAACCAAGTGAATGGCCCCCTCATTGCATATACTAGTACTCTACAAGAGTCAAATATGCCCAACCCTTGCTCCCGCCTCTCGCGGCTCAACGGTAGTCCTCGTCAACACTACTGTCATCCCGAAATCCACTTCCATGAGCCCAAGCAAATGTTGATCTTGGTGGGGTTGTGAGAGGCGCCACCGTGTCAGCAACATCCGTCTCCCTTGCCGCTGCTGTGGGAACGGAGATGACCTGCTCGTTGCTCGGGTCCGGAACCGTGAATGCCAGCCCTGGTGTTTGCAGATCCTTCCCAGCTTTCCGACTAACAAGGCTGGGCTTTTCGCCTTTTTTGATGCTAACCTGCCTTGTAATTCCACCCTTGATACTGGCGCCTACTTCGGGCTCGGGCCACAAGTTCGCGTCCTCCATTGTCCGAACTCTACGCTTGCCCTCACCTGGATCTCTCCCACTCTCCAGCCTTCGGAGAGTAGCATCAGACCGCGCCCTAGCTAGCGGTCGACCTGAAGTTTGGTGAAATGCTAGAGCTGGAGGGTTCAGGAGAGCATGATCATGACCTGCAGTCATCGAAGTTTTGCTGGGGGTCCGAACTGACTCTGCTGCTTCATAGGGAACTAGAAACCCCCGCAACGCGCTCCCGGGTTGGGAATTTCGTGGTTTAAAAAACGAATTCCGCATCGTCGGTGAGACTGGCGAACCGACTTCCGATACACTTGGGGAGACAAGGTAAGACTGCACTAGGCCACGCCAACTGAGACTCCACATCCAGGCATTGTCGTCATCGATGGTACCACGGTTTGAAGGCGGTGTGATAACGGAGAGGCATTGATCGGCTCTGGGGAATGGTGGGGCTGCCAGAGAATGGGGTTGTGTGTGAGGGCGGGTTGTAGTTGCTTGAGCTGTATTTGTAAGGTTGGCGACGGGACTTCGCGATGGATGCTGGATTGGAAGTGTTGTGGAGTCAGGTCTTGGTGTATCCGTGTATATCTCTAAAAGATGTTCTGGGGTTGGTGAAAGGCTAAGTGATTGATTAACTCCCTCGCCCTGTTCAATTTGGTTTTCATAGGATGGTGGGTAGTGGTGATAGGTAGGTTGCTTCCGTAGTAGACGCCGTCGGTACTGTAGAACGAAACATGTAGTAATTACAATGAGTAAAAGAGAAAGAATTAAGCAGAGAGAAACTGCAGAATAGAAAGATTCGCTCGGAACAGAAATGAAGGACCGTTTTTGAGCTACCGGAGCTATAATTTGAGGAGCAAACATCATTATGCTCCGTATGTTGAAAGAACATTGAAGCCAGTAAACGAAGGTAAAGAAAGATGAAGGCCACCAATGAGTATTCGGAGATAGCTTCTGATGGAGATAAATCGAAACCTCAAACACTAAGGGCGAAAAGTCAGCATGGGTAAAAATATCTCAAGGTCGAAAATACAAACCTTCCCAATAGCCATCCGCTACCGTACGGGCCAATCCACCGGTTTGTAAAAGGCTGAGCTGTTATACCTATCCTGTCAGTAGTCGCAATTGCGAGGCAACAGCTCTGCAATTCAACCCGCAGTAGCTTTCTCCTAATTCGTCCCCGCAGAAATACCCGAGTTACTCAGCATCTTCTTTGAGAATTGCTAACATCGACGTAAAATAGATATGTATTCTAGATCATTGGCATTATGTTAGTAGCCGTCTTTATCGGCGTAAGCCCCGAATACGAGCCCGTTTTGGTAGAAAGAGAGAGGGTGTTTCTGCACCTCGAGCCAAATTAGAGGACATGCATAACAGCTTGCAAACTGCAGTATTGGAATTGCGCAAACCTTGGTGCTGGTACCTAGATCATCGTCAACTTACGGTGACGACGTATGTAACGGTAGTATATATACCAGTACTGGGACAGTTCTCGCATACCGAAACACTTCTTTACAAAGACGGTCTTGTCATAGGTCTCAACAAAGTTGTAGAACGTAAGAGCCGATAGCAACAGCCGTTGGCCACGCTTGTCGGGATCGATATACTTGTAACACGGGATTGAGTTTATCGCTGATATTGGAGGACCTCCTGTAGAAACCTAAACCTACTTCAGCATCCATTCTAACCGTTTAACCGTTTTAAAGCACAAGTTTCTCCTCAACCCCACAAAGACTCCGAGATATTCTAAGGAAGCCTACCTATTTCATCGGGGCCTTCTCCAGATTTCCCCTTAGTCTGGCAGACCACTCTTCCCTGTGAAAGTTTGAGAGAGTTAACAGTCCACTTAATGTGAAACTCAGTACCTTACAGCCATCGTAAGGTGGAGAAAAAAATATGGAGATATAGAGGAAATATATGTATTTAGCGCACCATTTTGTATAAAGTCTTTGCAAAGCTATTTTCAATTCTAAACGACCACACTAGGTGCTAGATAATTTATTTCGTCGCGTTTTTTCGTCGCGTTTTTGCGGGCCGCTCTGTTGACAAGGAGCAAAATGAAGTGACAACGTGCGTACCCGATCCTTGGAGGCGAAGTAGCACGATGAGCACAGAATCGCGGTAGAGAAAGCGATAATGCAGCGATGATTGGCGTTGTAGTGGAGAACTCATAACTTGGGCATCGAAGTTGACCTTGCAGCGTGCCGATGTAGTCTATGTAGCCGGATACCATCGTCTCCGAACATTCAGAGGGACAGCTTGCTAAACCAGTTCCTCGGGTTCAAACTCCAGAGCGGTGCCAGACGCCTCAATGCCTAGGCGAGGGTGGGCAACGGACCCAAGGCCGATTATGTAACCATGTCCGAATTCTGACACCTTTCTGAACGCCTTTGTGGAAAACAGATCCGGACTCAAATAAGGTTTCGCTTCACGTCACTCGGGGATAGTGTTGCACACGAGATCTGAGGGTTCCACGCGAGATGTCTCGAGACCCTGAATGTTGTATTATGCTCATTCCCGGCCGAGAGCGGCGGGTAGTACCGTACAACCTGGTCCAAACTCGTTCGTCTGCACTTTAGTACGTGCAGGCTGCATAGGTACGTTGCTTTATTTGCCGAGTTTCTAGCTCTGCTAGATTGCCTCTGCCTTCGAAGCGTCAAGACGAATACTGGTAGAAGTTCTTACTGACATCGGATATGCAAGCTGCACGAAAGTAGCGTTGTTGGACCAGATCATACGGTACCTGAGTTCGTGCATGCCGGCTTGGGGACGCACTGTAGGCTACTTCCATGTCAGCAACCAATTGAGGGGTGGACTGGCACAGACCACAAGCTTTCTTTGCTGACTTGTTTGTCCAACATATCTTCAGATTTGCTGAGTTTCTACGTTGGGTTGAGGATATTCTGCGTTCCCCCGCTGCATATGCAAGGCGCCGCCGTCCTCCCCGCCGGGATGACCCCCCACGCGGAAGAGTTCGGAGTTGGTGTAGACGGAATTGCCAGTATCCGTGAGCTCGCGGACGACGACCCGGAAACGGCCGAGATCTGGCGAGGTTACAGGAGGATTGAGGGGAGTGGAACAATGGCAGTGACGTTGTAGAAGCGGCGGTGCCGTATGAGCGTTAAGTGGGCATGGCTCTCCCACGTCTGTATAATCTGGTCTGACTCGGTATGTGCGGCGCAGCTTGCATCCCGGCATCAGCCCACAACGTTGACGCTTTGAAGCCAGTGCATTGGCATGTATTCAGTCTGCACGTTCTACTGTACAACAGCAACGAGCTGGGCCAGATTGTACGGTATGCACTCTAGATTACTACGTCATGGACAACAGAATTTCGTGAGGCCTCAATATAGAAAACACGGGCCTTTGGTGGACCTGCTCTGTTCAGCACTGGGTTAGGTATCTCCCACCTTGACCTTCCGCAGCACCGAATATCTACTCGAATAGACTCGTGTTTGCCCCCACCGTGCCTGGCCTACATCTCGATTCTCCTCTGAAGTGTCTCTGGTCCTGGTGACGACCTGTTCCTTGATTGGCACCTGCCCAAGACCCATATCTTGCATTGCATGTCTGCGTCTGTACCAATCGACAGCTCACGGGGTCAGCACAGACAGGTACCTGCGGAATGCGCACATTCCCCAGAGCCAAGTTTCCATTGGCCCGCCTGACGCTGACAAAAGGGAGTCCCCGGTAAGCATGGCGGAAAGCTAGCCTGTGATTGGCTGGCGAGGACGTCAAACGGCCTTCTGTCCTAAGGAACAGATTTCTATAGATCCTTATCTAGCATAGTGCACCAAACACTGTATATTCCTACACGTCAAGCTTCCGATGAGGATCGTCCCATAGGCTATACTGAGTGGATGCGAATGTGAACACAGAAAAGCCTCTGACTGGATTGTTGGCTGTTGATAACGCTATGGCTGATTGACATGGCTGTTGCACCGAGAGATCGCTTATGTGGTGCCCATGTGGAGGGGTAGGCAGAAAGTGTGGCCTAATAAAGCTCGAGCTTCCTACCACCGAAAAATACTCGGCAGGCTGTGAAGCAGCTGAGAGCTCGAGGTCTATACAGACCACCATCAACAAACATGTCAACTCAAATCTTTACTGCCCTTGACTTCCGGGCCTGCTTTTTTGGAGGCTTATTCTTGTCTATCTCCCTGGCGATCGCTTGCTACGGCCGACCATACGTCATCTTTGCATACAACTGTTTCCTGAAGCCCTTCACAAACCCCTCCGAAAAGGGCTCTGCCGGCGGACAACAAGACGCTCTTGAGAGTTTCTACAAAGGGCAGGCGGCAATCTACGACTCGACACGGGCATGGCTGCTGCGGGGGCGGGAAGAGATGTTGGCACTCGCTGCGGCGCAGCTGAGGTTAAAGAATGAGCGAGAGGGGTTTAGGAAGCGGGTTTGGGTTGATGTTGGTTTTTTTTCGAGCTTCCTCTCCAATTGCTGCCTCTGATCAGGATTTTCACATAGATTGGCGGAGGCACAGGGTGGAACATTGAGCAGCTGAACAGGCATATGTCTGTACCGGATACGTTTTCGGCGGTTTACCTCGTCGATCTATCACCCAGTCTCTGCGAAGTTGCGCGGGAACGTTTCGAAAAGTTGGGGTGGGAGAATGTTAAGGTGATCTGCACGGACGCCAAAGCTTTCCGGCTGAAAAATTCTGGGGAGGATGAGATCAAGGTGGATTGGATTTCTATGAGTTATTCTCTGTCGATGATCCCAGAGTGTGTGCTTTCATTCCTAAGGACCTCAAACAACTACCGCTGACCAAACCACCCCGCTCATAGTTATTACTCGGTCATAGACTCTCTGTCAAACCTACTATCTCCCACAGGAATTATAAGTGTCGCCGACTTCTACGTACAATCCTCCACCTACCTCTCTTCGAAAAATTACACCGGTGGTATTCTTGGGCGGCACGTCAACTGGTTCTCGAGGCAGTTCTGGAGGATATGGTTCGAGTTTGACCGGGTCAACCTTGACGAGGGACGGCGTGATTACTTGGAATACTCCTTCGGAACCGTGTTGACTATCAACGAGAGGTACAACCCCATGGTCAACACGGGCTACATGAGTTAATACCCTACCATAGAAACGTTCTTCTAGGCGGCATTCCTTACTACGTGTGGATTGGGTGTCCGAAAACCGCACTCCACTTCACTAATTCCCTAGCAAAACTTGACGCCGATGTCACGAACTCCCCATACCTCTCGCCACTGCGCCATGAAGAGGCTCGCCAGCAAGCCGTGGCCAGCATAAACGACACTACATCACAGCAACTCCGCTCCAAGGGCTTCGAAGCAGCGATAATGAACCTTTCCGCCAACCTCCCACTCCCTTCATTCTTCTACCAGAACAGCCCCTACCGCATCTACTACGACGAGTTGCTTCGGAAGCACACCCAGTTCAACAACTCATACATTTACGCCTTCACTTGGGAAGACGCACGGGTTGACCAGCGTCTACTCAAGCTTATCTCCGAAGACGTGGTGCTCACCATCACCTCTGGCGGTGACAACCTTCTCTCGTATATCATCGATGCCTCCCCGAAGCGTGTCCACACTGTGGATATGAACCCAGCGCAAAACCACTTACTAGAGCTCAAGCTGGCTTGCTTCTCCGCACCACTTTCTTACGACGACATCTGGCAACTCTTTGGCGAGGGGCGACACCCGCAGTTCCGCGAGCTTCTGATCACAAAATTATCCCCGCACCTGTCCTCTCGGGCGTTCCAATTCTGGGTTGTACATACCGATGTCTTTAAACGTGGAGGAGGGCTGTATGAGACTGGACAGTCCGGAATTGCACTCAGAGCAACAAAATGGCTATTCCGTATCTTCGGCATCTCATCACACGTCAAGCGCATGTGTGCCGCAACAACACTAAACCAACAGAAAGAAATCTGGCGGGAGAAAGTACGGCCTGTTATGCTCAGCTGGTGGGTCTCGGCGGCCATCATCGGCAACGAAAGGTTCCTGTGGAAAGCGCTTGGTGTACCCGCGAACCAACGTAACCTGATACTGGCGGATTACTATGAACGGGAGCGGGATGGCAGCAGCGGAAATGCAATGTGGGATTATGTCGTCAACACCCTGGACCCAGTCGTTGAGACCTCACTCCTTGGAAGTGATAACTACTTCTACCTCCTATGCCTACTCCGCCATTACACGAAGCAGTCGCATCCCTCGTACCTCTCCCCAGATAACTACAAAAAACTCACCACCCCCGGAGTGTTTTCGGGCGTCCGTATCCACACTGATGAGATCAATGAAGTCCTAGCGCGCCTTGAGCCTGGTACACTGACAGTTGCGGTTTGTAACACCACATTTCTTTCCGACGAGTACTGATGCTCGGGTAGGTGGTCATGGATAGCATGGATTGGTTTGACCCCTCAAGCTCCGAAGCACGCTCACAAATCCGGCGACTCAACGCATCGATGAAAGTAGGTGGGCGTGTGCTGCTACGGAGTGCAGGACTATCACCATGGTACCTAAAAGTCTTTGAAGAGGAGGGGTATGGGATCAAACGAGTCGGGACCAGAAATCCGGGGAATTGCATTGACCGGTATCACATTTCCCCTCTACTTCCTCCCAGGTTGGCTAACAGATGTAGTGTGAATATGTACGTGAGTACATGGCTGTGCACGAAACGAAGAGACGCCGAGGGAAGCACGCGGTCAGAGAGCGTGGGGGAGTTGGTGCTGTAAAGAGTGCGGCAAGTTATCGCTTCACTGACTTTTTCGCCTCGCTCGCAAGTCTCATTCGGCGGCGAGCGGGCTTGTGAGCGAGGCGGAAAAGCAGAAGGAGCGGTAGGGTGCATGCACGTGGTGTGTTTTTTTTGTTATGGTTATGCGAAATGTTTAACTGGAAATCTTTGCGGTGATGATTCCAGTGTTGCTCTGTTTGTACTCCGAGGATCCAGCTGCGGACAGGATCAAATGTTGAAATTAGATTCCCTTCTCCCGAGTGTCTGTACATACACTCCCGGAGAATCTGGTCGTTGGGCTGAAGCAGACGTGCGACCTCACTATCATCTCTGGGTCTCACGGCAGGCGTAGTTCGTAAATCTTGACTATGTCGTACGGTAGATGACTCTGGGGTGATGTGAGTTTCTTTCGTATTGTGAAGTTTCTTTCGTGATACCATAAGCTGTATGGAGCAGTCATACGGAGGTTACCAGTGTGGTATATCTGGGTGTTTGCGTGCCGTCAGAATATTACTTTTGAGTGGTGTAAGCTGCAATATATTCCGCTGAGATGATCTCGTATACCAGCCCTTCTCCAGTATCAAAGTCTGGCCACAAGATCACTGCTGAGAGACTGATCAACTTTAAGATGACAGTTGTAGTTGATTTTAGGTTCGAGGGCCGAAACTAAAGAGTCTTCCGGCCATGAATTCTCTTAGATCCACTAAGCAATTTCCGAATAGAGACATCGCAGCGCTAATGCGGGCAATGTGTGGGCCTATAGTGACAACAAATTCCCGGCGGAACCGGAGGGCGTAATATTGAATGTTGAACTCTCATGCTCGTGAGATTTTGGTCCGTGCATGTGGCTTCTGCACTCCGCTAATAGTGCCTGCGCCGGCACTTCCGAGACCTAAGTCCATAGATGTTTCCGGTTTGGGGTTTGTAGACGCTGGAGACGGTGTTGCGACCTTCTGTGGAGGTGGTACGGTAGGGCTGCGGCGATTCCAGTTCGGAAATACCCGTATAATATGGCCGCATCGGATTATCTGTAGAGCTGACAACCCGATAGTGGTCTTTATTTGCCCAGGAGCTATAGAGTTGTATATTGAGTAAGCCAGTTGAGTGGACAAATAGAGTAGAAGGCGTCCTGCGACGCTACAAGAATCCGGATACACCCAGATTTTACAGTATGTCGATGATATATTGCCTTCAGTGCCCGCATCCGCGGTCATTTGTTTGGCGTGGGATGGCAGTGGTGTCCGATTAGTTATAAATAGTGCATATCGCATCATGCTTGGGCGTTCCCAGTGGGGTCCGCCACAGTACAGATCTTTAATTTCCAATCAGTCCAATCAATTTCTCCAAGCTGAGAACATGATGATGATTTGTACAATCGGCCTTGGCATTGGCGAGCCAACAATGCACATTGGTACACACGCGTATGTCGTTGGAGAGGATTTACGGGCCGCGGGTGATGGACTTTCTTTCTTCGGGGAGATGCCCAACAGGAATGAAAGAGGTTTGGCGTACAATGATGAGCGCAGGGGTATCGAAATGAGTGCATATCCATCAGCCCCGCTCCGATGATCTCACTTCCGCTGGTACTTGAAGAACATGGCCGCGACGCTTTATATACAAGTACCAAGTACCCCGATGGCATCGGTACCACTTGGTTTTGCTACTCAGCATGTGAAAGTAATTTGCACTTCGGTTCCTTGTTTTGTGGATGATTGTGCGAGCTGGATGGGTTACCGCCGGATGAATGCAACTGGTATCGACGTGTCGTCTGCAGGACGGAATCGGACGGTTCATCGGCCATACACATCTGCATGTAGCGCGTAATGCCTGTGTTACCGCGATCTCGGTTCGAATGAAAGGCGGACGAGAGAGCATTGGCGGCATGGCTGCTTGCTGCCGGCATCGCTGGCATCCTCCCTCTCTTTCTCGCTACTTACTCCCCTCACTTTTTATTGAACGCTCAGTTGTCCCTTCAGGCTGATCGACTTCTAAGCTTCCCTGTGCGCGCTTCTTCTATGTATCCCTTTGCCCTCGTTTGTCGTTCGTTTCAGTAATCTCTGCCAGTCTGTTCGTTGGCGAGCTTCGTTGGTTCAACCCAACTTCAGCGTTCCTCATTCGTTGTCAATTTCTGAGCCACAACACCACCACCTCCAAGTTTCCAACCTCCTCCAAAGGCGGTCACTCTCACTTTTTATTCTATTATCCCGCCGGTTTCGTTCCGACGATTAATTCTAATACCTCAGCTGGACCCCTCGTCTTACCCAACCCGACTTCCGGACGCTGACTGCACTCGGAGGTGCGTCTTACACAGGTAACACTTTATCTATCGATCGCTTCATCATGCCTGCACTAGCGCCACTTCTCGCTTCCGAGACTGAGATTCCTGGCTCTCCAGCTGGTGAAGTCTCCAAGAAGATTCCTCGGAAGCTCCGTCGAAAGAATCCCCCACCTTCACTGTCCACGAACCACCAGAAACTCCCATCTGCAACTTCGTCGACTGTATCGCTCCCGAAGTCGCGGCCGAGCTCGAGCCGATCAACAAAAGCTCCATCTGGGGGAGGATGGTTTTCGAGGGCATCGATTACAGGCGGAAGGAAGAGCATGGATAGTGGTTCAAGAAATGAATGGCAAGCTGACGAGTTCCGGGATGTGCCTTCCATACCTTACGACATAGGACTAGGATCGAATGTGGGTCATGGGGGTGTTCTTACCCCGCCGGGGAGTCCCACAACGAACCAAGGGTCGCTGCAGCAGTATATAGGGATGGATCCAGGTTCACCCAGCCAACCTACTGCGGGGCATTTCGGCGGAGCTTCAGGGAAAATAATGACCCGTCGTCCCAGCTCCTCCGGCGGAGGATCACCAAACGGATTCTCGTCGCTGCCACCTCCGCCTATACCCCCAAGGCCGGAAAGTCTAGTTTTCAAGAGCTCGAATGAGCAAAGTGGTATTAAGAAGCTATCGGAAATAAGACCCAAAGCAAAGTCGGTCCCTATCGATAATGAGTTTCTGCTCCCTCCCACTGCGCCGTTCGCTGGATCCTCGCCATCAGAGCAATCTCCCAGACCTTCCAATGGCTCACCAATCCTTCCCCCGTTACCGTCATTTCGAAGCGGCGATTTGGGATTTGTTACTGCCCCATCTTCTATTTCGAGTCGGGATTCGTTGCGGCAGGAGGAAGAAAAGCCACCACTTTCTCCGAAGCACCCTGGTCGAAAAGCTCACTCCCGTTCGGCTTCCCGGTCGCCACAACGGCCAGAGACAACGCAGCCAGCCCCGAAACACACACCCCTGTCCCCACTCCGCCCGTATACGCCTCCAGATTCCATCCACCCCGCCTTAGATCCTGACTTTATATTTCACGCGGTTACTGCTGAAGAGCCAATTGTTCTCCCGAGCACACCAACCCAGTCATCCACTACATCGCCATCTGGATCGCCGCTTCCCGTCCAGCCAGAGGCAAAGAAAAAGGAAAGAAGGGGGTCTTTTCTGGGCGGGTGGAAATTGGCCATGAAAAAAGCATCCGGGACAGAAACTGGGAGAGATACTCCGATAAACGATCCGCCAGTTGGGGTTGGCTCGGGTGGGGGTTGGATCTATCGGAGGAGAGGTAGCTTTTCGAGCCCACGTCCACCGAGCGCTGAAAAGATGCAGCATAAGACATATGCTCAGGAATACAAAGAGTTCCGTCAGTCCAAAGGTAACAATAGTTCCGTTTCGTCGAAATCTTCCACTACAGATCCGTCAACCCCCGCTACGGCAAGCACATTTGCAGCGAGAGCCGCTGCAGCCGGTATACAGCCATCGGCGCAGCAGCAATCTGGACCCCCGCAATCGGCGCCGCAGCAGCAAGCGACACAACAGCTAGAGTCTTCAGCGCCCGTCTCATCAGTTAAACCCAGCCGCAGCACCCGAAAGAACTTCAGGGAGAAGATGAAAAGTGTCGAAGCCAGATTCACCCAGAAACATCCCGCCCCAGCTCCCACCCCAGCTCCCCCAAAAATTATTGGAAAGGAGGTTGATGAGAAGGAGCTGGTCGGGTTAGATGTGGCGGTAAGGCAGATGGGGCTGTTAGAGGAGCAACTCAAATCTGGACGCCCGTTAAGCCCACCTGACTCGAGAGAGGGCGAGAAGTCTAAGGAAAACGAGAAACAGCAGAACCAACACGATAGACCTATTGCGCCATTAACAATTGTCAAGACGAACTCACCAATATCTATTTTCAAAGAGGAAGAAAAGGGTTCCATTCCAAGCCCTACATCTTCTCCGGGGGTGGGGCGTAGCATTCTACAGCCAGCACCATCACCAAGCAACCACACAAAAACAAAAACTCTCTCCCCGTTAAGAAATCAAGTTGATACATCGTCGCCTCTCTCACCCAAGATAGACAAGGGAAAAGCTAAGGAAGGCGATGGATCGATAGCATCATCCAAATATTCTTCAAGCTCAATCTATTCCCCCCCTCCTAGCGAGTACCTGGGTAAATGCAAAACATCGAGCGGCGGAGTCTCAAGACCTCCCACCCCACCAAAACCAGTTGCAAAATTATTTGTGATCTGTTGTCGGTGTAAAGTATGTATCTTTCACTCCAGTTGATATCATTGTCAGTGCTGATTTCTCCTCACAGTACTGGCATGATCTTCCGAGCGCGATGTATCGGGGTATGGTCGAGAATGGGGGTGCTACGCGGTGTCCGTATTGTTTGCATGGAATGGAAACGGCGTGCTGTTCGGGGTGAGTTCGAGCTATAGCTGACTAGGAGGTGTAGCTAACCGTGAAATAGTTATACCTGCGTGGTTTATTTGCATCAGCGACACCACTGATGTCTGGATTGGCATTGCATTTTAGATTTGGTCTGCGAATGAGATTCTTTTGGATATGACATATACCTCTGCTGGGGATTTGATGACGATATATAACGAGCGTATTTGGGTGTATATTTTCTTGTTTACGGCTTGATGGCGGTAGCGATAATACAATAGACATGTGGGTTATAAACTTTTACGCAATTTGGCTATGAAGATAGGGAAAACCGGACGGCGGGCAACCCAGCCAACAAAGGGTTGAGAGTGCATACACCATACACAGCTCCATCTTCGGAATTAATAAAGCTGAAGTGAGTTATGTAGGATTTTGAGAGGCTTGGCATATCGAAACAATCCCAGAGTATATCAATGATGTGTAAATTCAGGAACAGCACGATATTCCGGGCTCCGCAAAATCCAAATACCATTGCCACAAGTAGAGTGTCTCCCAAATGCCGCAGACAAATATGTAACATCCTACACAGGTCTATCGAAGCGGGAGAGCTGTTCTCAAATTAGGACCCTGCCAAGTATTCGCGCACTAGCACATAACCCCTGTGCAGATCTCCCGTTGTGGACTTGTACCTTTGTCATGTGGACCGATTGAAACATTGAGTTTGCTGTAAGGGGTCGTGAAACATTGCCACTAAGAAGGGGAACGAATTGACGAGAACGAAGGATGCAAGATGGGGGTTGAGGATGAAAGGAGGGAAGACGGACTACGGGAAAACTTTGAGCGGGTACCAGGGATTTTTGGGCTGCATGTCGAGACAAAGGAGTAATTTAGGGTACCTGGACAAGACCGTTCGGAGTTGTCAACACCAGCACGATAAATGTTAAAACGCTGCGTGTGATACCACGTACATTCACGCTCACCTGAACTGAAGCTTAGTCTTTGACATTTCGACTGCCTGTCAAACTATCAGAGTAAAGGTACGCCAGTCAGGGCATACGTCTGAGAACGAGAAATGACGAGCTCCTAGGTTTTGCTTTTGATATATCCCGCCGTCTGCACTCCAATCTTGACAAGCTAAAAGGTGCGCCGGTAGGAGGTGGCGGAAGCCAGGTTTGATTAAGGCGTACGTAAAGGTGCCTACTTACCTAAGTAGGTACGCCAAGGTACTGCTGCGTACCACGTTGTACTGTGTATTCCGTCAATTGTCTCATGCTATAGGATTTTGTGTGGCTTAAGATCACTCTAGCTCGAGACATCTCACGCGCTGTAAGTCGACATACAAACCTCCAATCTATCTACATCCTATAAATTTTTCTACCTCTTACAGTATCACTACACGTTGCGAATGCCCCGTTCTCATCTAGTAGCTCTGCTACTCTGGTCGAATAATCTGGTGCACATAATAGAGTACAATCCGCAATTCCTGGAGGCAAACAATAACGCTTTTTGGTAATCAGATCACTGCTTTCGAACTCTTCATATCGAGTAAATTAGAACCTAACCGGTTGTGAACGTACCATAAAGCAAGGACGTATAAAAGTTTGTATTGTCTCAATTAATTAACCGCAACTGACAAGAACCATAGATACTAAAATTTGCCCTGCCGATAACTACTCATGTGCATCATTTCTATCCTCTCCATCATCAGCGCCCTCCCCATCTGTCATTTCCTCATCTTCCTCCTCCTCCATATGACGAAAAAAAGACGTCATAAATCTCCTCATTTCGTTCAAAACACACTGCTTTACCTCCCTCTTGATATGCTGCAACTCTCCTCTGCTAATCCTCCTTCCTCCTCCCACTTCCTCCATCATGTCGGGAGATCCTGCACTACGAGCTCGAACCGAGCAGTATCTCTTCTTTTCCTGATGCCTCTTGAGATGGTCCTTGAGGTTGTCTTGTCGCGAAAACCCCCTTTTGTGACGAGGACAGGTGGGATATGGACAGGTAAAGGGCAACGAGTGAGTATCCATGTGGCGTCTGGTTACTGTTAGTGGGGACATGTGATGGCAGTGAAGAACATACTTATGTGCGGTTTTTGCACCCCTTCCAGTGAAGACTTTGTCTTTGCAAGACACATGGGTACAACGGAAGGCCACCGAAGAGTCATTAGCTGTAATTGCATGTGGCTTGGAAGCACTCGCAACAGCAGAGCTGGGAACAGCCCCAGAAGCTGGGATCTGTGCAACGGTCTCTGACAGGTCTTGGGACTGCTGGTACTGAAGTTAAGCGTCCGCAACACCATCCACATAACGGGCGGAGTGAACATACAGTCTGCTCCGAAGCATTGGTGCCGATTGTTACGGGCATACCGATACCGGCGTTCGACGGCCACTCATTGAAAGTACTGACGTTGCTGTTTCCCGAGAAAGTGCCTGTTTCTGCCGATCTACCGAACTGAGGGTGCCCTTGAAGGTGGAAGAACGACCTGGAATTTCCATGGGTGAACGAAGGGCTTGGATCAAGCCAATTCTCGAGCGACTCAGAGTGACTGAATTGGGTCGGATATAGTGGGAGCGGGACCGGTGCGGATTCCGGAGCCTCGTAACCGTTGTATACCGCTCCTGGAGAACTGGAGTAGCTGGTATTAGCCATAACTGAGTATTTGGCTGTGTTGCGACTTGGATGATAGCGACATACATTTTGGCAGCACTTCGTTGTGGGTTTTATTGTTGTAGGCGGACAATTTTGCTCTCGGGGGGTAGTATGTGCAAAACCGGGTGCCGTCTTCTCTTTATGTGGGGTAGGTATGCCGTCTTCTCTTTATGTGGGGTAGATAGATAGATAGATAGCTCCCATCATCCGGCTAGTTACGGTTAATTATTAATTAGGTATAGCACCGTAACACCTACTCGGCGACAACCTTATACAACCCAAGGAACTCTCTTGAAACATGCGGGGAAACAGACAACAGCATACTTACAGTGGTAAAAAATGGGGTTCCATGGACGTTCTGGTAGTGTTGACAGACCGTCACCGGATATTTTAAATCTATCTATGTTTTCAATGCGTTATGACACTCTGTGCATGAGTTTTCGCCTACAAAGATTCCATACATGCCGTTACGGAGCACTTTACTTTCTATAGTATCGCATCTGATGTATATTCATCAACTGTTTCTGTAATGTAACTACAAATGTTTATGTACGATAGACGTCTCTACTAATCATATGCTCTATTGCTATAATTTAGGTTGGTAAATTGTAGCATTTAGCTCTCAGGGCTTGCACATTGCCTGTCGCTTTTGCTGGACGAGTTATGACATTCCCGGGTTTTTTACAACATACGAGTCACCACGCTGATGTATACGTATGCGTTATGTGAATAGCAGATAGAAGAACTACTTACCTTGTACCCAGGAAGTGGAAAATTTACGACACACCATGAGCCGGGTTTTGGTCACGGAATTCAAACAGAGAGCACCTCCGGATGACTTGGACGCCCTGTTCATTCGGACAGCTTCTTATTGATCGATGAGAGGATCAATTGTCGAGCAGTTGAGGCGGTGTGGGGTTATCCTTGCCGGGTGCGGTGCATTGTGTGACGATGTTTTGCTTGTTTACTGTACTTCTGCGGGATGAATGGACGGTATACTTTTGTTTTGCTTTTCTTGCTTCTGCGTCTAGCACAAATTCGGTCATTTGACCTTTGGTCGAGAGCCGGGCGAAGCCGGAAATCCTTAGGAAAATGCACATGCACAATTCTGCCTCACAACACAACGTGCTTCCTAGCCAATAGGCCTTTCAGCCTCTTTGCCAACAGATATTGATTTTCATCACGGTACGAAGCTTGTGTAACACTGGCAATAGCTTTTAAAGCCACTTTTCTGGTTTCTTAATATTTCCTTCGTCACATGATTATTGCTAAAATCGGTGAACCACATCTAAGCCCCTTATTGTGATTCATATACGTCGCTCTCTCTGTCCTCACCCTCATCGCATTTGTCAGTAGTAAAACCAACATCTTCATCCTCACCCATATAGCTGAGAAATGAATCTAGAGACTGTGCGGCTTTCGCCATCAATCTAGAAAGATCCTGGTGCACTTTCCGCGCCATATTTCTTTCCATACGTCCTGGATATGGACTCGCCCTGCGCTCTACTGCCCCGCTTTTAATCGTCGGCTCGGGAGACGTGGTGCCTCGGAGAGAGCGGCACTTGTTTGTGCCTCTATGCGTCTTGAGATGCGTTTTCCAATTGTCCTGGCGCGAGAAGCCCTTTGTGTGGCGTGGGCAGTGCACAACGTGGCAAATGTACCTGTGGGCATTCATGTGGCGTCTACCCACTCTTGAGGTCAGTCTGGCATCTACTACATAAACTAGCAAAGTGGTGCACAGACTTGTATGCTATCTCGGCGTCTTTGCCGGTGAATACTCGGTCTTCCTCCTTTGCTGCGCAGGACTGGTGGGTGCAACGCAAAGACGTCGAAGGCTTGATGTGTTTATAGGACGTTTTGCCTTGAGATTCTTGCACCTAAGGATGGTTAGAAGTCACAGATATCTCTGCAATGACGATATACTTACCATGGCTGAAAGCTCGGCGCCACTATTTACCTGTGGGCTCATGAGATCGACTTGGAGCAACAACGGGTCAAAGAACTCCGAATTATCTTGGCTCGGGAAGGACGAGGGTATGGGATATTGCTCGTAACTGGAGGCGCCTGTGAAGCCGAAGGCTGGATAATACTCTCCGGGTCGCAGAATTGGATGACTAGAGAACACGGGATGCTGAGTTGAATCGCTCTCAGGAAACTCCCAGTAGTTGGCGGGTGCTGCTCCTGGGAAATTGTTGTTAGCCATGGTTGGGATCGTACTTGGCTATACCGGAGGGCGTGAGAACAGACAGACATTCTAGCAGTATTTTGAGAGAATTTATAGTACAGTGATTGCAATGGACTGATGTCGGATTTCAGATTTCGGGGTCTCAAATTCTTGGGGTCGTTATTCTGGCTCTCGGGGTCAGTATTCTGGTCCTTGGGTCATTATTCTGGGTCGGGCCAGTTTCTGGGCCCCAGATTCTACTTAAGTATGTTATGTTACACAAATTTGTCTGTTATGTTAAGCATGATGTAGGTCGAGAGGATCGGATAATCTAGCCTAAATCGGGGAAAAATTTGCACTTTGGGGCTTGCGTGGGTCCATTTGATTGCTGGATTCAATGAGGGGTTTGGGGTCGCCGAATAACTGAAGGTTTTCACAATGGTTGAGGAGCCTTTTGAGTAACCCTCAGGAAAGCAGGCACTCAGGTTGCAGTGCATATGCAAATCGCACCTCAGGTATGGCTGCAAGATACAAGGCTGCAAACACGAGAACTAATCTACCTTACATTAGAATATGAACATACTCATGCTTATTCTTTCATATTGCACTATGTTCCTTTGTTCTAAGGATCCAAGCAGGCACTCAGGTTGTGTGTTGTTGCCTGTATGTACCCTAACCCTGCCCTTGGATCTTGTAGATTTCCCTTATCACGGTGTACCTAATGCATCACTACAGAGACACACTCCAGGTATGTAACAAAGAATACAATGTATTATCATATCCGTGTATAAGGGAAACTACTAATGTGTGTAAGCTGCTGCTAGAACTAGTGGCTGCCGTAAGAATACTCTAGTCATTTACCTACAGTTTTAGTGCTGTTCATTATACTCGAGTGAATGCAGTACCTCCCTCCGGAAATATTTTTGGCGGCTGAAACTTGATTAGCCAATGGCGTCGCCCAGTTTTTGCTACATGTTGTGCTGTTTTCAGTCCCGGGATATTTGTCTTGTATCACGTCCCCCAACGACGTCCCGAATTATGGTCAACAACACCGTGGTCAGCGACACTGAGAGACGGCATCGAAAAGCCATTTTTCAAAGAGTTTTCGGACGATGCAATCACAAGGAATAGCAGATTCTACCGAGAACACCAGTGAGGCTGTTGGGTACTTGGGACGACCCCGTAGCCTCCATACAGAGCCCCAATAATACCATGTTGCCACTCCGACCCGCTCTCGCGGCGCTTGTGTGACTTGGACGGATGACAATATGAGCGACGAGAGCGTTTACGGCTAGAGAGACTAGAACTAGAAACGACGGTTCGACCTGGTTGCAACAGCAGGATGATAAGGCGTTAAAACATAGCTATGGCCCGACTGATACGCGAACTTTGCCCGTTCGCGAACTGGACGGCTAGTTTGCAAAATTTGACCGGTTCGCGGGTTGGGAAACCAGTATGCGACCATGCGGGTTAGAGCACTAGAAACTGGTGGAGGTTTAATCCAGAGAGCAAGGCTACTCTTGCTCATACTGTAGTAAGGCATTTACAGGCAACAAGGCTAGTTGTCTCGTGCAACTGCAAGAAAACAGCATTGCAACTGCTTCAAGAATGAATACTCATTTATGGTAAGTCTATTTCACTGTGACTAGAGGTAGGTTATCATTGGGTCCTTGGGCTTGTAGGCAACCAGCACAACTGTTGTGGTGAACCATAAGCTGCACTCATCAGAGCAATGCGCAGCAGGAGGACAAGAGCAAAGGAAGGCTTAATACTAGGTGAATTGATAATAACAGTTGAACTAGAAGGAATCACTGTCACTCCCAGAATTTGAATGGGTATGGGTTCGGATAAATTGACTAGTTTGTGAACCTCTTGTCCGGTTTGCGAACGGAACAAACATCGTGAGCTGGTGGGTTCATCAATGGGTCGGAACACATATTCTCTATGTACATATTCGACCTATATCGTAGAAGCCAAAGGCTTATAGAAGAACGGGTGTGAAGCTAAGGTCTTCTACAGAGTGACGGGTGGACAAATGGTTAGGGTCACCAGAGATGTATAACTGACAGGTGATGAGTGTTGTGTACAATCACCGAGAGAGTCTCGCTCATCTTTCGGGAGGGTTTCCCTGTGAAAACAAATGCATTTGATGCGGCTATATCTGCGCGCGACACAAATGAGCTAATAGAAATCTCATAAATACACAAGGGTCAGAGAGATTAACAATTACTATCATTTTCAAATTACCGCCTAGCATTATTAGAAGTATAGGTATCAAAAGTAATTGCACGCGTGTTCATCATACTACTCCGAGACAGACCCCGGCCGGCCCGAGAGCCAAGCACCTCGCCAAGCCTATCGATCACCGAACCTACGTACTCGTCAACAAATCAATCCACCCACTCCCTCTCTTCCGTTTCCCCTCATCTCCACTGCTCCCCACTTCTCCATCCCAAACACTTTCCCATTCCTTTCCCCAGCCAAGCAAAAGATCCTCCGCTCCCCATTCTGCCATTCCCATCAGCCCCACCGGCATCCCAGTCTCTGCACAGTATCCCACAGGCAAACTGATAGCTGGACATCCCGTCCAGTTCGCTAAAAACACATACTGCATACTTTTAAGACTCTTATTTGCATCGCTCGTTCCCGCTCCCCCCTTTTCGGCTACTCCCTTCTCGATTGCAATTCCCACATGTGGTATGGTCGGGGTCACGATGATGAGACCCGGGTGGTCTTGGAAGGTGGAAGAGAGATGGCTCATCATAAGCGCGCGGAGCTTCTGTGCCAGAATGAAATCCCGCGCTGGTGCACGGGATCCAACAGCAACTAGAACTTTGTTGGCTGGCGTCAAACCCCTAGTATTTCCAGCACAGAAAATGTTTCCGATCTCGGAGAGTATTGTAAGAGCATGCGCGCTCCTTGATTCTGAGAGGTACGGAAGCGAAATATCAATGATTTCGTAGCCCAACTGGCGGAACTGCGAAATGGCGGATTGGGTGTGTTTTAGCACCTCCGGGTCGCAATCGTCGAACCAGCTTCGGTAGATCCCTATTACTTTCTTATCTGTGGATGGGGTGGGAACTGGTGGGGGGAAGTTGCTCAAGGGGTCGGGAGTGGCCATGATGCGATAGGAAAGCTCAAGGTCAGCCATTGTTGCCGCGATTGGACCTGCAACGCCGACGGAGGGCGCTAGGCTAATAGTTGGCGCACTCGATACTCTTCCATGGGAAGGTTTAAGGCCGTAGACTCCGCAATAGGTAGCAGGTACTCGGATTGAACCACCTCCATCTGCTCCAACCGCAATAGGCACCAACCCCCCTCCTACGGCCGCTCCAGATCCTCCTGACGAGCCGCCTGGGTAAAAGCCCGGGTTGTAAGGATTTGGCGGCGTTCCCCAGTTCGGATTATTATTGGTTGTGTCCAGTCCAATTTCGTGCATATTACTCTTTCCAAGGAACAACATTCCGGCGTCGAGAAGTTTCTGCACACACCATGATGTCTTTCCTTGCTCTGCAACGCCTATCTTGCGGAGATTCGCCTCGTGCGTTGAGAGGCCGAGTGTCTTCGCGGTTCCTGCGACGTCGAATTCATCTTTAACAACCAAAGGCACGCCGTCGAGGGATAGAGGTACCCCCGCGGCATAGCGTTCGGTGGACTCTTTTGCGGCGGCAAGGAGAACCTCCCGTGGGGCTGTGGAGATGAAGATAAGGCTTCTGTTGTCCTTTTCCAAGGCCTCAAGGAAACGTTCAGCTACCTGCGTCGGCGTTGTTGCGCCACTCTTGTACGCGGCGATGTAGTCCGCCGAGGGGTGGAATGTGGACGAAGTTGAGTGCGTAGTGGGAGCTTCGGCTGGACTCGGCGACTTGTGAATGGGGATAACAGTGGGGTCGTAACGCGCAACGTGGTCGTTCAGAGCGCCGGAGGACTCAAGTTTAAGGAGGGATTGGGTGAAGCCAGCGTTCTTCCAGAGGATCTGTTGGACGGGGCCAATATTTGCGACGCTATGGAGCGTTAGTGGTGCCACATCGAGGAGCGGGTAGAATTACACATTACTAAGGACTGCAAGAGCTGTGCCAGAGAAGCTAGGATTGCTGGGAGGAGGGTTTTCGTAGGGAATGTCGGGAGCTCGAACTGGAGGTGGGTAGTTTACGAAGTTGGCGTGTGACATGTCTTAGGTTTGTTTAGGATTGAGGCAGTGCTACAGATTCGTATGCGGGCGTGAGGTGAAGTTGAAGTAGGGCAGATGTTGTCACATGGTTTGCGATTGACCCGAGGTTGCATTAGCGAGGCTTTGCAGCTAACCGTACACGGACGCATAAAATAGCCGCGACGGTTCTGTGCATGGTGTCTCACTCGTACATTAATCGTAGACCATCAAGCGTGCGCGATCACTAGTAGTAAGATGGCGATGATTGTGGTGTACAATTTCTGACGCCACACAGTACATTTCACGCCCGTTCCTCTCACGCTCGATTTGAGTCTGCGCAAGAGACTCAGGTAAGAGTAAGTGCTGAAACCCTTTCAGCGATGACTCGTCAGCCAAGCTTTGCTCTTGCCTATCTCACTGTATAGATTCCGCAATGTCTCGCCCAATCTAGTATTCTGGTTCTATGCACGAGCTTGCCGATATCCTCGATTTCGACAGACAGCGCGAAGTTTCGCTAGAAAGTGCTTGTGGTTGAAGCCAAGAATTATTAGCACTACCAAGCGGTCATATCGACCGCTAAAAGACCTAGATATTTATAGATCCACGAAATGTATATCCAAAGCATAAAACATAAAGTGCAAACTTCTCGCGATTTACAACTCTTTCTTCTGACAGAAACGGGTTTTAATTTCCTCATACGGGTCCCTAGCCCGTGCCATCTGTAATATTTACACACCAGCTAGATAAAGGTCTGTAAATCTATAGACCGGTCAGATCACAATTTTCAAAGCCGCCCTTGGCATAGACCGGCCTGGTCGAAGGCCATATCTGACCGGGCTGGCTGATTGGGTACACTGGAGCTGCCCACCGAAATCATCAATTCCGACCAGGTAATTACTACTATCTCCGCTAATTGGGGTTCAGTAATAAAGCAAAAGCGCCTCCCGAGCCAAGTGATATGAAGGAATAGGTCTTTAGATCAGACAACATGATTGTCAAGCTGAGGGCTCACACTCAAGGCTCTGGAATACATAGGGGGATCGTCTGGTTTTCGGATTTGTTCCTATTACCTTTGCAGTCACAGAAGCTCTCATTTCCGTATTAATATCCTTTGTTTATATTCCTTTGACAGATTGTTATGTTTAGATACCGTTATGATGATACCTCTACTTTTGAAAATGAAACGAACAATTATTCAACAAATTATTCAATTTTGTCCCAGGTCCACTGAGCGCGTTTCCCCGCGAGAACCTTTCTCGACTGAGCGAGTGGAGTCTGTTTGTCCGTATATCAAGCTACCCAAAATGCCATGACCACTAGTGGTCGGCCGGCTTATGGTAACTTAGCTGGGCACCTCCCTTCGGGGGTGAATGCAATATGATTACAAACAAACAATATCAAGCTACCTTGGTGAGGGTAAAGACAATAGTGTGCACGGCCACTTATAATTAGCATGCCTGCTGAACGTTAAGTGACGCCCATGAATTCCGCCCCACAAGGCAATTTACTAGAAAATGCACATTGTATTTTCCCTGTGATAAAAGTATTCCAAAAGGATATTAAAAAGAAGCCTATTTTTTTTATCTATAGTCAACCACAAAAACATCAAATTTATCGTCACTCTTATATTCATTATCATTCTCCCCTCAGGTTATTAACCTTTCATCCCTCTCACAATCACCTCAAATCTCGAGCTTAACGTTTCTGGTTCCACGCGAGAATTCAAGAAATAGGGATCTAAATCTAATTGGAATAAGCATAAGACTAGCCGTGATAGGAATTCACCCTAAGCCTATACAAAGAATTAGTCTCGGACTACTTACTAGCGCCAGTAGCGGTAGTCTCGGAGTGTGGTACACAGGGTTCGGAGACTACTATCTAGAGTAGGATAGGGTCCATAATTCCATGTCTTAGGAACCAGTTTCGTACGCATTTCCACCCTTGGCATTGTGTATATGGACGAACTTTTGGGTCCTGCGGTGTACTAACGAAGGCCTTTAGCACCCATCGGTGAATGGGATCAAGCGCAGGGAAGTGACATTTGCGCGAAAATTACCAACACTAGAGGAGCTGATATGTCGGATATATCATTACCATATTGCCAGTTCACAGGTTTCTGTTTCCACTTGACCCTTGATCCGTCTCTCCGCAATCCACTCTTGCCAGAGCCGCCACAGACTCACCGTCACTGGTACGTGAAGCTCAGAAGCCCGAAGTAGGACCTCGCCAGAAGCGCTGTCACTCTGTTACAGTTGCTATAGACCTGCCATGGAACCGTTTCTATACAATATCCTCTTATTCTCGCTGTTATGAAGATATAGGGGAAGGTTTCCTCTGGGAGAAACGTAGGTGAGGCGAGATTCGATATTTCGTGTCTGCGAGTAAAACGTAAGATGGAAGAGCGGTGAGTTGTACGGGTAGAGACTTTCTGTTGCTCTTGTTGCCATTAGGCGAAGCACATCTCCTAGGCACCCTTAGTCTCTCCGACAGGAAGCATCCCAATTCTAGAGTTTATTTCATGGAAAACACCTAGGATATCTTCCGCGCAACAACGGACTGGAGTCTGAAAAGGTACCTACCTAACTTTACGTAACGGTGAGATTGCATTTAGTAATGGCTGCTAAGGAATTCATCCGAAATCGAACATCTAGGAAACCAGTTTTCATCTTCAGCGTCCGCTTTGAAGTCACGAATATATATTTAGAGTCCGTATGCCTTGCCCTCCAGGTTACGCCCTATAGACCGGTGAGGCCATCTAGCACTGTTCCTTTTCTTTTCGGGAAAGCTGAGGTTGGGGCATGGTACAACACTAGGCTAGTCCCAAGGGGAACGGGTGGGGTAACTACCTACACGCCTAAACACCGGGTTCTCGTGGTTAAAGTCTGTCCAATCCAAAGGGCGATTGGTTCTCATGTGACGAACTTAGCCTCTTAGCCAAAGTAGCTGCAACTACTTGTATATCTTGAATTGGAATGGACCATGATGTGAGAGAGGATGAACTGACCAAGAGATTATAGTATCACAGGGCACCCGAACTATCAGCTGTGCTTCCGGTGAAGGCGTTGGGTGCCTTTAGAATGGTTTCGAAAAGGCACACCAGCTCTGCATGGTGTAAGCGGATTATGTAGTAACACGATGTTAAGGGAGGTAGTACTCAGCTATCATGGGCTAATGAGCAAGAAGAAGAAGAAAACTACCATTGAACGAGGGTTTAGACCCGAATTTCGTTTACCCAGAACCCTTAGACGGAGATAGAGACTCGTAAGGCTTGTACCATAATCCGCCTCTCGCCTCGACGCTAAAGGGCCATAAAGTCTGCACCTAATATAGTGTATCTTTGAAGTGATCGCCCGAATGGTACACTATGCAGGGACGCCCATCCAAGTACACATTCATCGAGTGGGGATCGGATTTCCTTGCCATAGATGTAATGCCATGGTTGACAGGAATTCAAGTTCCGGGCAGTCGGAGGTGGGGAGTGGGAGGTTGCGAGGCCTTAGACTTGTTTCAGAAAATATTTCAAGTGTCAAGAGAAGGGATGATCCTGTTTTCAGACCTAGTGTCATGCAATGGAGAGCAGAGACGTCTAGATGATAGAGGAGTGATCGATGTGATTAGATAGGTGACAAGAGTCACGTGTTAACAAGATAGAACTTTCTGAGCATGGCTCGAATAGAGAGATCATCTCTTTTTCCTCACACACTGTCATATAGCACCAAGGAGACATTTTTTGATCCTTTTCTGCCGATAATTTCTCGAAGTGACAATTTTGCCGAAAAAAGTAAGACTAACCACTGTAGGAATTCACTTGAACAGTGTACCTATTTGGTATATATCGCAATGGGCCGGAGAATAATAACGCCCTTCCCGCGGGGCCGAGACTAGCGTTCGAGGTAAAGTACCATATACTACGACAGGAAAGGCCAGACGAACGGAATATGAGGTAGATGCGTGGCGGTTGTGGGTGTGTGCATTATCTGTTCGTCAGTAGATCCCCATGCGATGACAGCTAACCCCATATTGGTGATGGTCCGGTTTGTTCATTGCTCCTTCTTATCGTTTGGGGGGACATGAACGAGTCTGGTAACAGAGTGTGGGAACAAACAAATTAATGGATAATTATACGCAAACTCCCGGGCCATATATGCCTAAAGTATGGATGCACTTATGCAAGGCGCATGAATACCTAGGTACCGATCCATCACCCGCAGAATGCAAAGCATAATGCCTTGCCGTTTTGCTTCCCCGTTCCCCTTGTGTGACGAGTCGGGTTTATCTGATCGTGTCGAGATTGGCGATGAAACAAAGGTAGCGCAATGGAAAAGCTGTAGCAGGCGGATCAATGAAGACCCTATAAGTATAGACTATTGATCTCAGGCAATTCTAGTGGGGCCTCTTTATTTTAAGGAATTAACTATAGAGATATATACTTAGTACATACAAAAACCCAAACCGTGCAGTGAGAGTCCATCAAGAGAGGCGATTATGGAACAATGGAAGAGGAAGAACGAGGGACTCCCGAGCTTTGGAATACTTCCGTATCCGGCGCCGCATGCTGACGAGTTGTTTCATGAAGCTACCTGTATCTATTTGACGTGAGGCAACAAGCTTTGTGTCAGCATGTTGGGTTCCTCGTGGGTCGAAACATCCTGCCGGCAACCGTGGCCCCGCAAAGGGAAGCGTTTTATATCATATTTTAAAGCATGTAATATAGGCATTGATGCGGCGAGAGCCTGGGAGGAGGCTATTGATAACCACCTGAGCAGTTAGTTGTATGTAGAGTGGACTACTTAATATGTGTAGATTTTTTACCCTTGTCACCAGCTACTCAAACTCCAACACCTCCGTCAAATCCAAACGATGCTTGGTGTCTGGTGACAACCACCTCGTTTTTATCAGAGATACCCTACAACCTTCTCTTGGTCTTGCAGATGCTGACATTCCGTATGTCATCTGTGAAGAGCACGCTCTTCGGTTCACAGTTGGGGTTCCCGAAGTACTATTCAACGTGTCTCGGGCCATCCACATCACTTCTCCGATCATACCCCCGTAGAATAATATATACACCACCTCCTGGAAGCTAACTCGGCTTTCCCTAGATCCGCTCGGGGCTCTCACGTCTTGATGAATGGCACACCAACGTCCTTATTCTCAGTTTCTTCGATTTTTATGACATGAGCATCCTACACTGACAGCCGCATCAAGACTGCAGAGTTCGATGCACTAGTCTCGAACCTTGGTGGTAGAAGGAGAGCTGTACAACTCCAGGTACCATGTACATGCTCTTGGCGCTATATCAGACTATGTGCGTCTTCGGACGGTGCCAGGTTTGGAGTGCTCCACTGTCGGCCAAGGGTGGCTCTGAAGTCTTAGCATCGTTCATGGTCTGAACTGCGGCAGTCACAGCTCTAATAGAAGATCATGGTCGTGGCAAGTGATTGGGAGATATTCTAGGTAGGTTTTTAGTAAGGATGTCAGTTTATCAGAGGTATGGGCTTGTCTGGTGGCTGTGGATCGCTAGTTGCTCAGTAGATATGCGCTCTTCGCAACGGCAAGCGCTTGCTGAAACATGCGGTTGTATGTTGGCTGAGTTGATCTGAGATGGGATCTATGAGGTTGGAGGCGGTGGAAAATACGCATTATGTTTCTGCGTTTGTTTTCAAGTTAGGCGCTTCAGTGACGCGGCTCAACAAGTCGCGTCATACCATCCTCCTCGGTACCTATGGAGTAGGCTAGGCACAAGTCCCGGAGTGCGAAAACAAGAGGTGTTTCGGTAAGTACAGTTATTGTTTCGTACATTGATATTCTTCTTCCAGACCTCAGGAATTCGGCGTGATGACGAATCATAGAGCGCTACTACTGGAGTGATTATTTATTGATAACCACAATGACAGACACTTCCAGTTCGTGTGAATGCTAATTGATGTGATAAGGCAGTAGGCTTACCCAGACTCAGGGTAGTTGTATTGTATCGTAGAAACGATTTTGGAGTACTATCTATCAATTTGGGGAATTCGGGACCCAAGACATAAAGTAAGCCGTTCAATGCGGTGAATCTCGGTGAAGTCGCCTTTGATCGGATGGGCCTAAGCGAGACGCAACAAGGCATAGGTGCATGCATGAATGATGGTGATGCTCTCGCTGGATTGACCGGATAGACGGCTGCGGATTCTGGAGCAATCTCAACTTTGGAATGAATGTATTTAAGCAGCTTCACGGAACCACAACGGCCGCTGAGGAACTCCGAACCTAGATGCGTGTGCTGCTAAACAAGAGCGATTTCGTCAAACGCTGGTACCACGGTCCGAAGCTAGCGATTTCGAGTGTAACTCTTCGACATTTGCGTCATAGTTTCCTTGAAACCCGTCACACCATGCCCAGGATTGTCAACACTACAGGTCCCTTTAATTTTCGAGTAGGCAGTTAGCGGACCCTGCCGAAGCACTTACATAGTAATTAATTAGGCTTAGAGCGAGATCGAGGGCCAAATCTACCTAGGTAATTTGCTTTTGCCGTTTAGGAGGCGCTTTATTCTACCTCTGCTCTATGAGCGTTGAGGCTTTGGTGAGGAACCAGACAAACCGAGACGACGCTGGTATGGTTGCTCTGGAATCGAAGTAGAGACAGACAATTCGTCGATATTTGAGCGGCTGATTGTTGTGACTTGTGGGTGATGGTGGTAGTGTTGTTGTCCTACCAGTCAGTGGGTGCCAAACGCTGCCAGCAAATCCAATCCACAGTCGTTTTTTGCGCTGCTTGTCTGGATTTGCTGCGATTTTGATTACTGCTACAGCAACAAGCAATTAAGTACTTCGCTCTATACTTTCTATCGCTACTGGCCGTTGAATACACTGATTATCGAAGCGGTCTATCTTCAAGTCTTCAGTCTTCAGTCTTCTGGTTACTGCTGTTCGCTTAGACTACCTATTTCTTTCCTCGCAACCGAACCCTTCTTTCCTTCCTGCCTAACTCTCGCCGAACTCCACGCCAACTCTCCCGAGACGAGGGCGAAGCGGAGACGAAGAGAAGAAGCGGATAAGGAGAGTGAGAGCCACCACTTCTCCTCTCTCTATACGTGATCCATTCCTTCTTGTTTTGCGGTCGCCACACTGTCTGAGCTTGGGTTTCAACTTTACTGGTGCTGCTCACCATTCTGTCTATCTCTGTCTACGGCTGCAGAGCACCCCTTTTCTCCACGCTTTCACTGGTCCCCAACTCCAACTTCACGCAAGCAAGCAAGCAAGACAATAACAACAACACTTCCAACCCCACAACTCCACAACCATCTTGCGCCGGCGGCCAACCCCCCATTAACCCTCCCTTGACCGCCAATTCTCACTCTAGTCGCGTTCTTGGTCGTCATCGCCACTATCTATTGTCATTCCATTGTCGCGCTTGACAGCCGCAGCTTTGGATCTTCTGACTCTGTGTTCCTGCGACCCCGTCAGCACATATCACACCGCACTCTACCACAATTTTCGTAGATTGCTGCTTGGAATAATCATTCAAAGTGTGTCGAAGTCGCGCCATTACCCCTTTCTCCTCACATTCATCCCTATTCGAACGATATTACCTCTGTCCGGACGAGGCCGGCAGAGACAGCTCCAGCCGGGACTGTTCTTTCAAGCACGTCTTCACTCAACCCGACCAGAGAGCAGCAGCCGGACATGTCGACTTCCGCAGTCTCACCACCGGCCCCTGCGCTCACGTCACCATCTGGACCACCACGAGGAACTAGGCCCCCCCATCCGCGACCGACAACCTACAGTGGCGTGACACCGAGCGTTCCCCAGAGCTCAGGCTCAGCCTCCAGTTCTAACGGACCTCCGATTCCACCACCTCCACGCACGAGTAGCAAAACTCAAGTGCCTACAACTGCTTCGTCTTCGGAGAGCAGGGCCAATTCTCGTGGTGGTGATGGGCAGCAAGATCGGGAAAGGAGTGAAAGGGATAGGGAAAGGGAGCGTGCGGACCGGGAACGCCGAAAAGCAGAGGAGACCAGAACGCGTCAAGACCAACCTGTTGGACGATCCAATTCTTCCCGGGCTCCATCGTCAAGAGCAGGCGCTTCTAGCAGTAACACGCCCCAAACAGCGGATGGACGGTCGAATACGAGGCGGAGGCAGGATTCAGAATCTGGCGGAAACAGGAACAGGGCCGGGGGCAACGATGGTAGCAATATACAAGCAGCGAACAACGGGGGGGAGACCACAAGGAGAACCACTACTCGGAAGGAAACTCGTTTCGGGGAATACATTTTGGGTCAAACATTAGGAGAAGGCGAGTTTGGAAAGGTCAAATTAGGGTGGAGACGCGACGGTGGAGTTCAGGCGAGTAGAATCCCCTTGCCCCTTGCTTTGTTGCTATTTAGCTGTGCATTCCAAATGTAGCTGGCTCTGATATTGTTTTAGGTCGCCATTAAGCTCATAAGAAGGGATTCAGTATCACCACACCCCAATCGTCTCTCCAAAATCTATCGCGAGATCGCCATTCTACGAACATTATCCCATCCGAATATTGTACGGTTGCACGAGATGGTTGAGACCGACAGACACATTGGAATTATTCTCGAATATGCATCCGGAGGAGAGCTCTTTGATTATATTCTCACACATCGTTATCTGAAAGACCCACCAGCATGTCGTCTATTTGCTCAGCTTGTATCTGGTGTGGGCTATTTGCACAAGAAGGGAATCGTGCATCGTGACTTGAAGCTGGAGAATCTGCTTTTGGATCGCAATAGAAATATCATCATCACCGACTTTGGTTTTGCTAATGTCTTCGACCCTACAGATGAATTGGGTGAACTGGAGGACCGACTGGAGGACCCGGTCGTAATCAAGGAACTGGAGAAAGGCGTCCCACATACCGACAGGAAGCCCGACGGAAGCAGTTTGTTGAGCATTATTGGTCCCGGGCAAACCAGGAGGAGGGGTGATTTGATGGCCACCAGTTGCGGGAGTCCTTGCTACGCGGCTCCTGAACTTGTGGTTAGCGATGGCTTGTATACCGGGCGAAAGGTCGATGTGTGGTCTTGCGGGGTTATATTGGTATGTGCTTTAAGATTCAGATATGACGACAGTTCTAACCGTACCAATTTTAGTATGCCATGTTGGCCGGGTATCTTCCGTTCGATGATGATCCAGCAAATCCCGAGGGAGACAACATCAACTTACTCTACAAGTACATTGTTTCGACGCCTCTCACATTCCCCGAGTATGTAACTCCGCACGCAAGGGATCTTCTGCGACGAATTTTGGTTCCAGACCCGCGCAAAAGAGCCGATCTTTTCGAGGTAGCGAGACACAGCTGGCTGAGCCCATTCGCCGACATTGTAAATAAGGTTACTAGCGCAACAACGGGTATCAAGGACGTGGAAACTGTCACCGCTACGGGTTTGTTTTCATACCTTTCTTCCGAACTCGAGATTGCTGACGCTATGCCCCGTCATAGAACCGAAACAAGAGGCACCCGTCCTCAATCGATCTCACTCCGTTCGGGAGCCTTCATCAACTAGTCATCATCATTCACCAGGAGCCCTCGGTCCTAGACATCATGCGCACGAACAAATCGTACCATCGACCCAGCCCAAATCTTCTAGTGATAATAAGCGGCGGACGGTTCAAGTTGAATATGTTGAGCCACAGTCTCAAACCAAGAGAGGGTCGGCTGTTGATCCTGACACTGCAGAAAGACGTATGGAGGAAGTTGATGAGGCTGCCCCTGCTCCCGTTGTTGCCACGCACAAGGATGGCAGTGTGACGAGGGCAGCTACTAGCGCCGGTACTAGCCGTCCGTATACCAAGTTTATGGATAAACAGAAGGCCAGAGAAGCTCCCAAGGAGGACCCAAAGCTTCCAGTTCCGGAGAAAGGCAAGACAAGACCAGCCAGCTACCAGTATCAACAATCTGCCCCGACGTCAAGATCCGGAGCTGCCACTGATGGACCAGTTACTGGACCGCCGTCAAGAAGGCCTAGCAGAGATAGGAGTGGACCCCCTGTATCTGGCAAGCAAGCTGCGTCAGGTTCTGCAGATACTGGCACGAGGCCAAATACAGCAAATTCGTTGGGTTCAAATCGTCTGCCATCACGGGGTAGCTATTCACGACCGGCTGCACCGAGTGTAGCCGCCAATAATGCGCAAGGAAGGATCGCGATGCCTAAAGGTGCAAAACCATATCAAATCAGCAATCCAATACCTCAGACCGATAGTACCAACCCAGAGTTTGCTGCAAGTCGCCCAGCTACCCAGCCTGAACAGCAAGCTCCAAAAGGACACAAGCGGGCGAATACAGTCGGCGGTGGGGTTGGCGGTGACTCTGGGAGGTTCCTTGGTAAGATAATTGGCAACTCCGAGAGGCCTGATCCCAGCCCCCGTCCGGTAGTAGTAGGCAGCAACAACCCTAGACAATCACTTGACCAAGGTCGATCAAAATTCGATAAATCAAGCCCTGGAGCGACTAAGAGTCGGAGATTCAGCTTATTACCGACGAGCTTCTCTCTTAGAAGCATGTCAAGTGAAGGCAAGCATGAGCGGAAGCTCTCACGAAGTGGATCACGGCAATATGGCCAATCTCAACCACAGACTCCGCAAGTGCAGTCTCAACCGCAGCTCGGGGTTCCTAACAACGATGGTGCGAGCGCGTTAACAGGATCTGAGTCCTCTTTTGCCGGATCAGCTCCTGCTTCCGCTCCGGGTGGTAGTAACGATATGGGTCATCCGTCTAAAAAGGGTACACTGTCGAAGCACAAGAAGTTTGGAGATGCCTATGAAGGTGAACTGAGCTCCGGCGGTCATGGAAGCAGTGGGCCGGCAAGAAGAGTGATGGATTTCTTCAGAAGGAGAGGGGCTGCCCGAAGCAAGGGCGAAAAATCATGAGATGATAACCTGCAACGCATTGCAATGGAGACGAGTGGTAGTACGGTCTTAAGCGTGTTGCAAGTCCTGTTTATCATCAGAGTGGACACCTAATAAGTATTGCGGCAGTTGTGGGACAAAGTTCCCATAGAGTTTTTGCTGGGGCCTTTTTCCCCCGCAAAGACCGGATTGATTAATACCTATTCTATGCATTCTGGGTTGGAGTAGAAAGGGAAGGGGAGTGAGCGAGTGAACAGAATGGGTTGGTTTTGTTGGCATGGCTTGAGGAGTTGATTCTCTGTTTTTAGTTTATTACACCTTCTTCTTTTTCTCCTTCTGTCAAGCTTACATCCTTGGTTCGCTTTCCATTCACATGTAGTGCGTATTCCCTGTCTATTTTTTCTGGATTTCTTTTGTGACTTTTATATCACTGGGGAGGGGGGTTTTCATTAATTTCTCTCTTTTCTTTTCTTTCTTTATGCGGAGTCCAGTACCCTTGTGGTTTTTTTCTCTTCGACGGTCGAAATACGATGATGGAGCCCTTTCTTCTGTTATTCTGTTGGGTTTTGTATCTGTTGTTGATTCTACACTCATCATCTTGTCATCATGACAGCGTCTCGTTGAGTTCCGGGTGGGGTGAGAAAGCAGAGGCGGAGGCGATAAAGGTGGGGAAGAAGGTGCAGCAGGTGGCGGTGGTTTGAAGGGAGAGGGGTGCAGGTGTTCTTGTGTCAGTAGTAGCGACAAGCACCCGTTTTTGCTTATACAGTATACTATATAGTGGTGACATTGGTTCTTATAGCTGGCTGTTTCCTTCCTTCCTTTTCCGCGTGCTATTACTACTGCTTGATTCCCCCCTTATATCATTCGGGATAGGTATCATTCAAGTTTCCATACGTAGTGGGACGGTTGTAATCTAGTTGGGATGTGAGATGGTGGTTTTTTGGTTGGGCGGACGTATTTGATGATACCTTTCTTGTGTTTGTCAGTGCGTTTAATGTATATTTATAACGGGAAAACGGGTGGAGGGTATCTGTGTATATGGAGAGAACAGAAGATGTGATTGGATTATATTGCTTCTACCTGAGTACCTGGTGAAATAAGGCGCGCTCGATCATACGCGGGTCTTTGTGCGTGAACCACGGGTTCCGCACGTTAGTAGATGCGGCATCGGGTGTATCTGTAGTCCACCAATGAACTCGGCTTTGTGGGACCCACATTCAATTTTGGCAAATTCTCATCGTCCAGCAGTGACTACTATCTGCCGGCGGAGTCGAGTGCGGGGTACCAGTATCGAACACGGGTCCGATTAACAAACACGTGGGGGAACCCTTCGCTGGCCAGCTGAGGCGGCATACAGCTAGCCATCTTGATACGCCCGAATGCGGTATTATGGAAATATAAATACACCCTCATGAAGAGGGTGGCCATCTGACTTGATGAGTATTGTGCAGATGAGGGACAAGCCGCGGATGATATTTCAGTTGTAAAAAGTCAAGTTATAATACCAAAAAATTATGTTTCAACACCAAATGATTCAGTAGTGTAGGGGTATCATGGGCGCTTGCCATCAGGCATCCTGCGCCCGACCCGGGTTCAAATCCCGGCTGAATCATATTTTTTCCCACAAGATTTTAATTTTTTATTTGTTATTGCTTATGTACCTGACGGTTGAGATCTAAAAATTTCAGTAGTCTTTTGGAATTGGTTCAGCTTTGGTATTTGAACGACAATGCTCGAGCGATGAACTGACATCCCAAGAGGAGAAATGCTGCTGGTCGATTTGGTCCGACTCAATGATACCTTCCATAGCTCAGATTGAGTCAGATGGGTGGGTGTATGATCAATCTAAAAAGAATCCGAGCCTTGCGTAAATTCGATAAAGCCATAGAGGTGATGGATATCTATCCCATCCAGCCAACCCATCCACAAACTCCATAACTCCACCCGAGAAATAAAAGCCCCCTACGCTCTCCCCGCTCTCGCAGCTCTCTCCCGCTCCTGCTCCTCACGACTGGCTCTTGCCACATACTCCAGAACAACTCTCTCCTCCTCTTCCAGTTTCAGCCGCCTCTCTTCCTCCAGTCTCAAACTCTCTCTCACTGCACGTGCAAGCTCATCGTCATCTCCGTCGTTATGCGTAGTGGGAGGAGGAGGAGGAGGAGGCGGAGATGCAATCTGTTGAGGCTGCTGCTTTCGACTCTCCTCGATAGCGCGGCGCAGGTCCAGGTCATCAAATTCATCAGCATCCTCTGCACCAACAGGGGCAGAATAGTTCGGTGGTGCAGACCCCGGGGCAGTGGAAGCCGGTTTCGTCAGTTCATCGATACGCCGCATCAGCTCCTGGTCGTATATGCTGTCTGCGTCAATTGCTAAGTCTGCGCGCGGCTCCGACGAAGCTGATGGCACTGGTTTTCTCCGGGGACTATCAAAACTCTTGGCCTTAGGAGAGTCTATCATACTCATCCTTATTGCTGCTGCTAACTCGGGGTCTTCTCGGGGCTCTTGCAAAGCGGATGCCGATTTGATGTCGAAATCCCCACCATATTCAGTCATGGAAGCACGGACAGCGTGGTGCAGTGCTGCATCTTCATTGTAATCACTGGGGAGAGGAGCCTCCTTTCTGTCGAGCGAGTCGGAGAATCCACTTTCGATTGTTCCAGGCTTGGAGAAGGTACTGGGGTGGGAGGATGAGGCAAGGGAGGCACGGATGGCACGATGCAGGTCTTCGTCGTCCATAGTTTCCCGATCATTATAGGAACGCATATCCACTAGCTTCTTTTTCTCATCTTCCGCGTTTGGCCACGACCGCATTCGTGTATTCCAGGTGCCAGGCCGCTTCTTTGAGGATGAAGCTTTGAGCCCATTCCAGCGCTCAACAATGTACTGCTGCAGCTCCTCACACTCCCGCAGCTCATGGAGGCCCTGGGCGGCTCTTGCTGTTTCTATGTACCCTGTCAGGTCCTTGGTGCCTAATTTCAAGATTTCGCGGTGGATCCCCTTCATTGCATAGCCGGGGATTCCCCACACGCCAGCACCAGACTTCAGTACGAGACCAGAGATTCCCTTTCCAATGCCTTTGATGGCTCCACCTGCGCCATCATCTTTAGCACCTTTAAGAGGCTGAGTAACGAGGCCCGTAATGCCATCGTAAAGACCAAGTGAGAACTCCTGCTACTCGTTAGTGATCACCGTGGAAACCAGGTCAGGTGCTACAGGTGTACTTTTCCAGCAGCCTTAAGACCGCTGTGGAATCCAGTGACTCGTGTTTCCGGCCGGACCTCATCTCCATAAAGCTTAGGGGCGTTACGGAAGCCCTGGGAGATCCCTAGTGTGAAATCCATAGGAGCTGGACCCCGCGTCAGCATTATTACAATGATTATTAGGGGATACCTACATCGTAACCCAGCACCAACAATTTTTGTCACACTTTTACTTGCTCCAAAAGCTCCCACAATATCAAAACCAGCGCTTCCCTTCCCTTCTCTTCCCTTCCCCTCTCTTCCCTTTCCGTCCTCGTCTTCCTTCTCCACTCCCTTGTCTGTATCTCCGGTGGCACTTCTACGGTCAAGACTAGATTTTGTACCTGTGGTTTCAATAGAATCGGTGCTCCTATTTTCCTGCAGAGGATTCCTATCGGTGGGTGTTTGTCCTTCGATACCCTTGCCCTTATCCCTCTTGACAGACTTGAATATCTCTTTCGGAAAATCGCCTACTCCCATCATGATACTCCCAATAGTTCCCATAAGCGCTCCGGCACCCCCAGATATCGGTTCGTACGGTCCTTGATTCACGGCCCATTCCTTGTGTCGCCAGAGTTTCAATCCCGCGAACCCACCTTCGATAAGCTTTGCCTCGACCAAAGCGCTAGCCGCCAAAGCCGAAAGTTTAATATCCGAGCCCCTGACACTCCAAACCGCAACCCTATCTCGCAGGATATCGCATCGTCCAAGTCCCATCTCCTCGACCGAAGTAAGGAAACTTCTCGCCCCATTTTCGCTACCTGTTTCAGTTCTGATGCTATCACCCATCACCTCCGCCTTTGCTTGTACCTCCCTGCTCAGCGCTTTCAGGATTGCTGCAGCCAGGTTCTCAGCTGTAAGTTGTGCATGTGGAATGGGATCTGGCCCAGCACCAGCCTTTGAAACCATCGCACCCCAGAATGCTTGATTCATCGATATTAGCAGAGGAACTAACTCTAGAGTCGAGCAGCAATACCTTGGTCCTACGGCCGGTCAGTCAAAAATACTCATCCAACTTTGAATAATGAACAGAACTTGCCCCAAAAAATGGCACTATAACGGTTGGTTTTCCGCAGCTAATGCCGGCAGCTGTTGTTCCTGCGCCTCCATGATGGACCACTGCGGCACAGCGTGGGAAAAGCCAATCATGTGGGCAATTACCAAGAAGCATAACGTTCTCTGGTATATCAAGATCATCAGCGCCGATGCCGCCCCAGCCTTTTGATACGAGGGCTCTGCATCCAACCATTCGTACTGCCTCGAAAACCTTATTAGTAAGAGCATTTGGGTCGGCAACAACGATTGAGCCAAAGCCAATGTAGACCGGCGGAGGACCGGCGCTGAGAAAACGCTCCAGTTCGGGTGGAGGAGTATATGACGAAGCTAGAGAGAGAAAGTAAAAGCCGGAGACATTAAGTTGTAATGGCCAGTCATGGGGTTTCGGGATTAGTGTCGGTGACCAGCAGTAGGTATGTGGTACCTTGAGACGAGAAATCATTCCGGGTGCCAACATGGTCGAAATGGCTTCCACCCCCAAAGTTTTTTCCCGAAACTTGTTAACCAGATCCCCAAGGCCTTGCCATGTCATCATTTCAACCAGCACATACGAAAGAAAGTTGGTCAGGCTAGATTCCACATCAGAAGACTGGATATTGGCCAAAGGGTGCGGAAACGCTGCAGTTGGTGACCAGGGCATGGTGAACATCAAGTGCAACTAAAGGAATTAGCTTAAATGCTTCCATATATCGAGGCCAAAGTACGCACTGGGACCCCCAGTCGTTCTGCACAATGTATATGGCCAAAGCTGGGCGGGTTCGCTATAATCGCGTCTGCTACAAACGGTCGTCCCACTGGTCCACGGGCCCCACGCTCTATCGCAGGTTGATAGCTCATTCCATCTCCAGGTTCAATACACGCCCTCCACCCACTGAGCAGCATCTCCCACATGTCTTTCCTTCTCTTCGTCACGTCCCCAGCCCTTAAGCTATCAGAACTAGGCATTAAGCCCGGGTTCTTGACCATGAAAGCCATCAGTTCACTCGGATCACCGCCCAACGAGAAAAACTCCAACCCATTCTCCTCCACAAATCCCTTAAACGTAGGATGCGTTGCAACCCTGACCCTATGCTTGTAGCGTTCCCTCAGAATCTTCCCCAACGCGATAAAAGGTTGAACATCGCCGCGCGAACCAATAATCTGTATTAGGATGTTTAGAGGTGGTACACCTATTGCAAACTCTGGGACTTCGTAGTGGGAGGGTGGAATGGCGGTATCTCTCTCGGTGGATATGGCTGTCCATTGCGCCCGTAACGCCGGCGTTAGTAGGCTTGAGAGCCGCCGTGTCTTTTGGTTGATGTTAATGTTGATTCGACCATCATCTTTCAGACTGTCAGGACAGCACGCTAGAGGAAATGGGTCGAGAAAAACCTGTGAGTTGAGCTGCGGCATTCATTCCCCCCTCAGATAAGTCCAGGGATCCATATGTGTCCGTGTATGCCGGAGGAGGCTGCGCTCCTGGCCCTTCTGCTTGTTGCTGGGTGACGGTTTGCTCTCCATCCGATGGCACTGGCACGATATACTGTACATCATTCTGGATAGAGCTGTAGCTGGGCGGTAGGTCGTCGTGCGGGGAATCAGCAGGCTGCGTCAGATGGGGGCTTGAAGACGACATCGCGAATACGTGTCAAATATAAGTTCGCAAGACAGTAGACAGTAGACAGTAGACGATGTTCTCTATTTAATCAGAATGAGTATTCTGCAGAATAGTAACGCAATGTAGTGAATAGAAAGTGGGGCGCAGCTGAATCCATAGATTATCCGGTGGTAACCACTAACCTGGTTATTTGTAGATAGCTGTGACGTCATTTATTTATAGCAGCTGAAACTCAACCCTATTTCAAAGTTCGAGGGGCGAACCATACAGCCTATTCCATTTCATGAGGTCTCCATTTCTTCCCACAAATGGTGTCCCGTAATGCGACTTGCTGAGGGCGTAACGCCAGGACGATCGAAGAAGTTCAAAGATGAAGCTCGGCATGAACAAGGTGCAGCAGAGCACACCTATGAACTTCCCGAGTCCCATTCACCTTTTGTCCATCTGGAGCCCCGCCACAGCGGCTAACCGAGACTAGTAGAGCCCCATCGAGGACAGCGCCAATACTCGTCGGATTTCAAGTATTCGGTCGCTTATTTAACCCTAACCCACACCGTTCGCAAGATGTGCAGCAGCCCACGCAACAAACCTAGTAACATACCGTCAATTAAGTCCACCAATTCTACTCCAAATAAGTCGTACATAGGGCCAAATGAAAGCTAACCTATAGGAGATTATAGAAGATGAAAGAAAAATTGATCGCCAGGTGATTATTAGAAACCGTACAAAAGAAGTACCGGGAAGCCAGTAAATAGAAAGCAAAAATTCAAACTCCATTCTCATGGTCAAAATACAAAGGAAATTTTGAGTGCCAGTGTTATCTAAGGTGCACATTAAGTAGAATAAATTAAGCATGGAAGTTATTGCCTCCGTTGGCTGCCAAACACCGCTGCATGATTGTTGGTAGCTTGGAAATCTCGGTGTTGATTTCTTTAACCGTGATTTTATCTCATTCCTCGTGCAGTACAACTTTCATTTCTGAGATAGTAGTGACACGTTCTGAGGCTCTCCGTCTTTGAATTCACCGCTTCATTATTGTCCAGATACGTTCAATTGGATTGAAGTCAGGAGAGTTGGATGGCCAGTCAGTTTTTGGAATTCCTTCTTTCTCCCGCTTCCAGCCGGTATAATTTGTACTATGACAGGATGCACCATCCTCCATCAAGATGAAGTCAGGGTTATGTTGTAGTTGACGATGACACTCTGGCCACATGCTTGACATATCCCCATGCATCAACACCCCGTCCATATTCTCCACGTTTCAACTTTCCACCTTAAACTTCTTTGATCGCCAGCTTTGTGTGGTTATTTTCTTGAGAGCTCCATTTTTCTCTGCTGTACGTTGAATTCTTGCAGCTGCTAGTTCTTCGAGTCGTAGTTGCTGCCAAGCTGGTGTATTCCGCCATTCAGAGTTAGCATTTTCAGCTTCAGAATTCAAAACGTGCAATCTCTTTCTCTGCCTCTTTCTGTTCCTCTTCAGTCTCTGCATCCCACATATGAAATGGCCCTTCATAACTCAAAATATTACCACACCACCGTAACTCCGGATAGCCAATTCTGAAGCCATCCCGTACGGTTCAATTTAACAGTCCTTGCAAAAAAGCCGCCCAATTCGCGGATAGGGTGCAACAGACTCGTTCTTAACTCTCGTCTCCACTCTCGGATCCCTCGCTTCCACTCTCGGATCTCTCGCTTCCACTCTCTGATTCCTCGCTTCCACTCTCTGATCCCTCGCTTCTACTCTCCGATCTTTCGCCAAGCACAACGTCGGATTGGCCACCCTCCGTGCCGGAATGGAAGCGGTCGTCCATCAGCAAACCCATATCATCCAATGTACCTCGGATAAGATCCTTCAAGTTTCTCCAGATGCTCTCCTGTACCTCTTCAGGGACATCCCAAGGAGGAAGCGCCCAAGCGAATACCTTGCCCGTAGCTCCACGGTAACTAAGCGTGGATAGCTGTTGGAGCAAGAGATCGCACAAGTAGCAGCATCTCTTGGAGATTCCCATGACTGTGGAAGCACGCTGTTAAATGTTAAAGTCAGCAAGTCTCAATGTCGTTGCAGGAAGTTATTACTGCATACCTTAATGTCGGCAACAAGCACCTTAAAATCCAGTTGACATTTGGGTGGTAGACTTTGTATAAAATCGTCACTACATCTCTGAAGACAGGCGATGGTGCATTCACAATGATATTTGCCCACAAAGTCATTCTCCCAATGTTCCCAATTCTCGGCTGTTAACTTTGGCCAACCGGTGCTTTCAATTTTTGACAATGATTTCTTTTCCTGCGCTATGCGTTGAAGGCCAAGCTTAAGCTGCGATACATCGTCAAGGTCTGGGAACACTTGTCGAAAAAGGTCCTCAAGAGTGGATTGTTTCTTTGGTTTGATCGGACTGGGCACTTGGATAGTCGTAAAGCTGATATCTCTCGATGCTCCTTTCGCTAGATCTTGCACGGACTCTGTCCACTGAGCTACCAGCCCTATCCATTTCATGAGTGAATGGACAGGTCGTTTTTCGACCATAGTCCTTGACTGCAGTATATCTTGATCCTCGAGATCGTCTTGTACGTCCTAAAGAAGTCCCAATATCAGCTATGACCATTCCTCTTCGGGGAGGGATAGTACCCTGATTAACGGCATAACAGCACTCTGTCTGGCATTTCCCTTTATCCAGCTAATGATTGCGAGGTGACACATGTGCCGTTGAAACGTGATACTTCTGAATACCAAGTCTGCAAGGATATCCATCAACCTGGCAATACGACAGAGCTTTTCCTGTACATCTGCATACACGGCACTACGCTCAGCCTTGCTCCGCTTCTTCTCTGTACGCCCCGGCAAACTTTCGAGCAAATATTGCAGCGAGTCGAATAACTTTCCGATGAGCCGGTGAAACCTCACGGTGGATTCTTTATCCAGTACGAAATGACTGTTTGCATCCAATTCAAATTCCATGCCTGTCTCCTTTTTCACAGCGGACTGCAGCGCTTTCTCTGAACGGTACTGGAATGATGGACGGATGTTGCGCCACGCACTCTCGCGGAAGCTAATTATGAGTTGGTTCTCCATCTTCTTGTTTTCTTCAAAGAGTGAGTAGAAGCGGATGGTTGATTCCGCATGAACAGTGACCCGTATACGTTGAAGGATCTTCTGCTTGCATTGCAGATAGACGAATCTCTTCACCTCCATCAAAGCGTCGCGCTTGCCATCATCTGCTGATACGAAATCGCGGCACAGACCTTGCAGTGTAGAGACATGCTCAGCATCGGATAAAGGGCCACTGGGTTTAGTTAGCGCTGCATAATCAGAATTCAGAGTTGTATAGACGCACTGCCGGATATACGCCTTCAACCAATCACCCTTTAACCGTGACTCGGGAAGTTTGCGCGGCAAGGGTATTTGATCCTGAGACTGTTTCTTGCCTTTGCCTGAATTCTTGGTTGCCAGCAAGTGTTCGAGCGCGGCTTCATGAGTTCCATCTGCACCTGCCAAATTGTAAAGCTGTACGCTGTCTGAACGGACCTCAGCGATTACTGCACAGACATCGAGCTTCGGCTTCGTCACTAGTAGAGTCGCGATGCGGTCAAGGCGCTCGACCGCTCGCTTCCATTCAGCAGTATACCGGTTCATGGGACCCTTGACATTGTGCTTCACTATCCAAAGGAAGGAAGATGCAGAGCGGATCAGCATGTCAAGATTCTCTCCCTGAGGCACTGATTGCGGCCTACGAAAGCAATTAGTAAAGTCAAGGTTGCACTGTTGGGGCTGATTACTGACATCTCAATCATGGTGATGGTACATCGCAATTCCACTTTTCCATCTCCCTCTGCTAGCCCAATTATATCCTGATCGTCAATATACATGGCGTACGGAAACTCCAGCAGTTGTTCATTGACAGTGACCAACGACCTCTCACTGCGTGCATAAATTGCTAACTAAAAACGCTGTCAGCTCAAGCTTTCTCGAAGGAGTACCGTCACTTAGACTTACCATGGGGTCTTCAAATACCAATCTCGCGTGCTCTTGTTCGATGGTTCCAGTGTCGAAGAAACCATTCCTCTCATCCGGCTTTTGACCCAGCGGAGTCGCACCAAGAACGACAGAATCCCCGTCGTTTAACTGGAACATCCTCGATATTGTGCCCGCTATATGGTTATTGGGGAGAAGAGAGATTTTTGCTACTATGGAAGCCATCGTCTTGCTCTTGGCGATGCCAGGACCCAAAAATCTCTCAGCTCGGTAGCCACGGCGGTGGTGGTGAGCGGATAGTTGACGATGTAATGGTGTATGAGTTTGTTGCTTGTAGGGTGTCGGGGAGTTATACAGCATGACATCACATACCAGAGGCGTTACCCGGCCTTTACTAGCCTGTCAGCCGGCTAGGCATTTACCACAGTAAAGCTACCTAGTCTCGATTAGCCGCTCACCCAACGAGTGCTTCCACGAAGTGGGAAAAAAGCGTCTGACCGAGACTAAAAGCTACCGCCTTTGAATAAAAAAATGAACGAGTACTCTAGATAAGATATATCAGACGAGTAACGACCCTCCCCCCACCCGAGCAACGCCTATTCGAGGCTAGGAATGCGAGCGGTCGAGCACATGTATGAGTTCTCACTCGGCAGTAGTCCACTTAGTAAACAAGTATTTTTTCCAGCCATCCATCCCGTTAATATCGCCACCACAGAATCGCTCCACACATGATACAAAGCCGAAACAGACGGAGCAAGCAGAAGAACAACGACCCAGGCGCAAAGAAAGTAGTATCGACACCATAACTCCATGAAACATAAAAGCCTCTCATACTCAAAACGAAAATCCCCGCAACTCCCAAACCCAGCCAAATTTCATCATATTGTGTCGTTAGTGGATCAATGCAATTCCACGCGCCCAGCAACCCCTCCTTGCCGCTGCCCATCTTGCGTACCGACCGGCGATGCTTGTGGTGGCTCGGGAACAATATTGATTACTACATCGCCACTCGTAGGTTCCGGAGCCGCCGCCGCAGCAGCAGCAGAGCTTCCCGGCAACTCAGACCTCTCCTGTCGCTCCGCTACAGGCGCCATCGGGGGTCCATCCTTAAAAATCGTATTATACTCTGGCGGGGCAGCTTCATATTTTGGCAACTGCTCCAGCGTCTCTGGGTCAAGATTCCCATCTCGCTGTCTTCCCGTGGTAGCAACAGCCGGAGGTCTGTTTTTCCATTAGTCCGAGGGGAAAGGGTGGGGGAAAGGGAACGTACCTGGTGGGTAGGCGGTTTCCCGAAACTAGCACGACGCTGACTCGACGTGCGGGAGTGGCCATTTGGGTCTGGGCGCGACGGATGAGGATGCGGCGGGTGAAGAGGAGAAGGAGGACGATGATTAAGATTACGCCGATACTGCACGGATGGTTACTAAATCAGCGTGCCGCGCGAGGAGGGAGGAAGAGACAAACGTGTAGAATGTGTTCATGGATGGCTGGTGACTGTTGGTATTTCTGGTGTTCGAAAAGTATTGCTGGATGATAGATGATGTTGCGAAGAAGCGCGGCGATGAGGTTTAACGGGATGTGTGAAATGGGCTGACATATCGGCACGTACTGGCCAGCAAGGCAGTGTAGCAAATCCAAGCAATGGGTGAGTGATACAGAAACCCCAGTACATCATGCACATGGTGACGCAACCCGCAGCCACTTCCAATAGCTTCCCTGCATGCACGAAACACAAATCATTCAGACAGGTTGTGTCCGCCGGCCCGAGAAGGGCTCTCTGGTCCATAAAGAGTGTTGCATCAAAATGTAGTCTACATCTTGGCCTTCAACATTCGATCGGTCAACCCACAGCCGACCAATCTACCGGAAGTCCCAAAGCGGAGAAATACCAATCAATCGATCAGTCGGGAGCGTGAGGTCGAGTCTTACACGGATCGGATCCTCCGCTTTCCGCGTCGGTCCTCCGGCGCCGCACCACCATCCTGTACCCGAGATGATGGTATGCACCGCGACAAAGATGTCTTTATTTTGCAATCACAACCAACCATTTCTACTGAGTGGGCACAATTATCAATACTTTATTAACTTCTGCAATAATGTCTCGTGGGCCATAACCATCCCGTCTGTTTGCGGATCCAACCCGTCGCGCTTCCCCCTTATCCGTCTATCCCCTTATCCGTTTTCGCGATAATTGTACTAAGCTTGAAGTGGTATTTCCATGGAATAATAACTACACAACTACCATAACAAGTTAGTCATTTTGTCGTGAATTCAACAGACCCGGCCGTTTAGCATAAAGTAAAGCAGTCGCAGTCGGAGATATTTGACAAAGCTTTGAAGTCGTTGGAAAACCCTAACCTCTAGGAAACTCGTCTTCTTGAACGATTCTTGATTATTAAAAGCAAGAAGTCGCATCCACAAAGACAACCCCTCGGAATTGATGTACCCTCAGGGCTCAAGATGTTATCCGGACAAACAGCCTCAATCGGCTACCCCGTGAAACAACCTCACCCCAGTGAATCTTCCTCATGCCATTGGTCACACGGAGTGGCCGTGTCTTTGATTTTGAGGGAAGGGTGGGATCAAGCGCGGAGCGGTGGCGTGCAGCAATAGATAATCGAAAATTCTGGCAGTTTCAGTCACAAACGAAGTGCAAACGCAGTCAGGATGGTTTGCGAGAGCGAGTAAATACGGATACAACAAGAATGAGGGAGGTCGACTGGATAGGGGTTGGCTGGTTTCAAACTGGATTCAGGGTTTGCTTAACCTCCACTCGAGCAGTTGAGGTCTTCACCATTTCCGAGGGCCTTGTGGTGCCGAAGCAGGATGTGTTTCGGGTCTCATCTGCATGCCCTGTGGCCGCGCCGGTACCGTCCGACGCTGCCATCTGATCTTGGCCACCGGCTGTTGGTTGGCCGTGAGCAGCTTTTCCGGCTTGCTCTTCTACAGACCGTGATACGCGCGGTCCGGCGGCCTTCTCGTCACGCATTCCAGTCCTCAAGCGCCTCTCGCCATGCCGCGGAAGTGTCGGTACTGCACGAGACTAGAGATCATCGGTTTAGTCGACTAGGGTCTAATATATCGGTACATCATTTTTGGTATTTTGGCTAAATTGTTAGCTTCTCCTCCATCAACTCGCCCCTCCTAATTCTTCTGCATCGATCAGCATAAATATGGAAAATTCAGCAACCGTGCCCCTGTGCATGATGGTTAATCAGTTATCATTCAGCCACTCGTTGTGCGGGGGCGAGGAGGGGAAAAAAAGGCAATTGTGATGGTTAAACGGATTATTGTGTGCCGGAAGAGCGAGGGTTGCCAGAAGTATAAGTACTTATATCCATTCGGTGGTTCGATCCTAGGCCTGCATACACAAGTTGTTATTACACCTAAATCTTAAGGGTCAGACTAGTAAGATAGGAAGCTTCAGGGTGGGCATAGTTTGATGCTGACACTCACTTACAGCTTTACATGCAGTACCTACCTAGATTTTGAACACGGTTATTGAGTCGACTCCCCATCATGGCAAAAATCGCAGAAACCCCTCCGAAGTGTCTTTCGAGACCCAATATTGGCGTCTTCACGGATCCTGATCACAATATTTACATCAATCCTGCCAGCCCGTCAATTGAGGAGTTGGCGAGTAGTACTACCCTCAAGGAAGGTGAGGTTGCTATCACGATCCGGAGCACTGGAATATGCGGGTGAGTATTACTACGGATTAACCCTCTTCCGCGCGCTAACACACTTAGCTCCGATGTTCATTTTTGGCACGCTGGTTGTATTGGACCCATGGTTGTGAAGGGAAAACACATCCTCGGTCATGAATCTGCTGGAGAGGCATGTTTCATCCCGTTGTGCTTATTATGTTTGACTGACCCGGACGTTCCAAAGGTCATCGCCGTTCACTCTTCAGTAACCACGCTCAAGCCTGGTGACCGCGTCGCTGTCGAGCCGAATATCCCATGTCATACCTGCAAACCGTGCCTAACCGGCCGATACAACGGCTGCGAGAAGGTCCTCTTCCTTTCTACGCCTCCAGTCCCTGGGCTGCTGAGACGCTACGTCATCCATCCCGCCATTTGGTGCCACAAGCTCCCCGACACAATGACATACGAGGATGGAGCACTTCTGGAGCCATTATCGGTCGCTTTGGCCGCCGTGGACAGATCCCAGATAAAACTCGGGGACGCAGTGTTGATCTGCGGTGCAGGACCTATCGGATTGATCAGTTTGTTGTGTGCCAGAGCAGCAGGTGCAGAGCCAATCGTTATCACGGATATCGATCAGGGACGGTTAGACTTCGCGAAGTCTCTCATGGCCGACAAACCGGGTACTTTCAAGACGTACCTCGTTCCGCCCAGCAAATCCGACGAGGAGAATGCAGCGGCTATTGTGGAAGCGTTTGGGGGCATGGAGCCCGATGTTTGTCTGGAGTGCACCGGCGTTGAGTCTTCGATTAGCACGGCCATTTTTGCAGTCCGGTTTGGTGGAACTGTGTTTGTTGTTGGAGTTGGAAAGAATGAGTTGAAGTTCCCGTTTATGAGGTTGTCGACTAGGGAGGTGGATTTGAAGTTTCAGTACAGATACTGTAATACCTGGCCGAAGGCGATCCGGCTGGTAAGTAGTGGGGTATTGACGGATGTGAGGAAACTCGTCACGCACAGGTTTTCGCTGGATAATGCGATCGAGGCATTCAAAACTAGCGCGGATTTGAAGAGCGGGGCTATCAAGGTGCAGATTGTCAATGAGGATTAGAGGAGGGGGTTTTCAGTGAGCTGTGTACCTTTTACAGGAGTTAATAAAGTAGTTAGACGTGGTCATCCGCAGCTGGCGTCTAAGCCCGCAGTGCAATAAACTCCTCTGTAAAGACGTGTGTAGCGGGGTCTGCCAGCCTATTCTGACCGCAGAATCCAAACATTCTCGATACGATTTGGGACTGTCGCTGGGTGAAGACTCATGCACAGGCAACACCGCCTAGATGGTCGTAAGTACTCTATTTCTGAATAACCCGTCACGCGGAATGGCTAGACGAGACGGAACTGCATTATACCCACGGTTATGGTTCGTGACCGACAGGCTCATACGGCATCACTCTGTTACGATGGTCACTGACAGTACTTTGCTTCCAAGGACGCTCAGTTCCCTTTCTTTGGAAAATGCTTGACCAAGAGCTTAGAGATGTTTTCTCTTGCAACGGAACCGTAGCTCGCGTCAAGGTAGGGAGATATAAACTAGGAGATGAATATTGCACCTTCTCCCCTCTGCCAGCTCAGACTGGTGGGGGGTGGTATGGCCTCCAAACCACAGCCCGCGGGACATTCACGAAGCTTTGTATCTGGGACGGTCATTCGCTGGTACGCCCGGTGTATGAGAGTTTAGAGCAAGCTATATCTAGTAAAGAACTGGTAGAGTAGAGTTCAAGTCCAGAAAGTCCAGAATAGCTACAATATTGATAAAGACGTGGTGATCATATAGATGGCTTTTATTAACATGCAAACCCAGAACGGCCAAAGTTGGCTAGCACGATGTGACCCGGGGTTGGTAGCGGAGACACGGGCACTGGACTTACTGAGTGACCGAAGATGACTGAAACAACATTAAAGACTGCATCACAAGCTGCAACTCTCAACAAGCAATCTTGAAACCATTGAATTCTTTCTCCGCGAGTAAGGTTATGCGTGCTGATATCGGGTAACCAATTGGACAGGGACATTGGACCAGATTCTCAATGTAGCGAAAGTTGTTCCACCGACATTTGGCCCAAGAAACTCACCAATACGATGGATCTGATGTGATGCACTTCACGTATCAAAATATTTTCCATCCACCATCACCAGCCATTGGGACCCCGCCGTTGCCGTTTTTTTTCCGTTTCACAACTCCCCTGATCGCCACATCTAATCCCAAAAAGCCTACCACTCCGATTCCAGAAACACGTTTGATCCCACATCTCGATTGCGCACTCTACACCCCTTCAACACAATCCACCGTTTCGACGCCGCGCGGCCCGGGGCGGAAGGGTTCCGCAAGATATCCCGAGTGCTGGAAGGTTGGGGCTTGCCGACGATGGAAAATACCCAGGGGATGAGCACTCAGTAGGACAAGAGAAGTACTATATCGCCAAGCGAAGACTCGGCAGTTCAAAGCAACCCCCAGAGGGCACGCGACATTCCTCCTCAACAGTTTGGCATAAGTAAGTCACGATGTGGCTGGCTTGCTTGGGTGCGAAATACCTGGTCTACCCAGTCTACTCCTCGACAGATGCGACACATGCATTCACTGACTCCAGACCCTGTCCAATACCTATCGCTCCAATACTAACATGCTCCAGGGACCTGGTTCCGTTTCGTCCTGTCAGTGGCAACCCAATTTTTGGCGAGAACGGGTTGTGCGACCCACGTGTGCTACGTCGCAGGTATGATTGGTGCGCGGCAGATTTGCATACCTCTCACTCGACATTATCCCCATCTTCCGCATACCCTAAAGAAGAAACATCCTGTGAGTTACGCCCGCACAGGGCTTCAGTTGATGTGACGGAGGGTCCTGGCAAGGTGTCGGGTGCGTAATATAGGGTGTTAAGCAGTGTCGTGTGCTCTGTTGCAGAATTGGGGAAGGCGGGATGAGGTTTATTTGGACGACATCCGAGACAAATCACAGACGCACTCGTAAGTTTCCTGATACCATTGATTTCCGATTCAAGCCCGGGCACAAGAGCAGCAAGCTCCAAACGATTGACGGTGAACTTCATTAAAAGATGAATGCTTTTGATTTTCATAGACAACAGACTGCAATCGCATTTTTTATCCTAAAAACCATTCGCAACAAACAGCTGTGATCTAATCCAATCCATCTCAATCCCAGATCCCAGATCTACAAAGTATTTTAAGTATATATAAGAAAACCAATACGATAGAACAACCCATGCGATCTATTATGTCCTTAATAAAAACCGCAGCTATATCAAAAAGCCAGAAAGAACGAATTAAAAAAATGTACAGGTTTTTAATATCACCCCCGCCTGCCAGGCGTGCTTAAACAGGAGCGCCAGACCATTGAGGGGCGTTGATAATTATACCCATCAAGCAGCCGGAGATGACACCGGCGATGGGAAGAGTCAGGACCCAGCCAGCGTAACACCAGATGACCATGCGCCAGTTGAGGGCCTTGAAGTCACCGTTGCAGAGAGCGACACCCATGGTAGCACCAACGATACACTGGGTTGTGGAGACGGGAATAGCGAGACGGGTGGCCATGACGACAGTAATAGCGGAGCCAAGCTCCATGGAGAAACCACGGGTAGGAGAATGGAGGGTCAAGCGGTTACCCAAGTTGCGCATGATGTTGTAACCATAAGTCCAGAGACCAATGACAATACCGGCAGCACCATAGGCAAGGACCCAGATAGGAACAGGAGACTTCTTTGCGATGGTACCCGAATTCCAAACCAAAAAGATGGTGGAAAGAGGACCGATGGCGTTAGATACGTCATTGGCACCGTGAGCGAAGGAAGAGGTGGCAGCGGTGAGAACCTGGAGGAAGGAGTACAAATGCTCAGCCTTGTTATCGAAGTGAGCAGCGCGGGCGTGCATGTCGACGATGTCGCCAACAAGATTGGAACTCTGTTTTTGTTCCTCGACAATGTCCCTGTCAACACCGTGCATGAAACCAGCCCAGAGAGCCTTGGGAAGGTTCTTAGGAAGGTACCATGGGCCAGCGTCCTCCTTCTCAACTTCGTCGAGAGTCTTTCCAGACTCCTTAGCCTGTCTCTTGATGGCCTCAACATCGTCTGTGCCCTCACCAGAAAGCTGGGCCTCCTTGGTAGCCTTGAAGTGCTCCATGTTGGCTATGGTACCTTGGTCAAGGTGAGCGGCCTCGAGATCCTCGCGGGTAGCATGGCCACGGTAGTAGTCCTGGACGATCTGGATGTTGAGACCCTCTGGGGGGTCGGGGACGGGGCCACGCTTGAGGAGGAGAGGACCCTGGAAGAAGTGGTACCATTTGAGGGTCCAGTCGTCGTGGTGCAACTTGCGGTACAACCAAGGGAGGAAGAAGGTGATAACAATGAGCATAACAGCGCCAGCGACTCCGAAGATAGTACCGCAAATCTGAGCCGCGTTCCAGTTATCAAGATCCAAAGAAGCAGCACCCTTCCAGACGATCAACATGGTCAAGATACCGGAGGTAATACCGAAGTAGATGGGGACCATGACAAAACCCCACTTGAGAGGGTTGCTGCGCTTGAGCACACCATACTTGGTGACCAAGAAGATGATGGAGGCAAAGCATCCAGCAATACCAGGGGCAATGACCCAGGAAGCGACAATCTGGGCAACACCTTTCTTTTCCCAGCTCCAAGACACACCCTGGGCTCCAGCGGTTGCAATTCCAAAACCAATGATACCACCAGTGATACAGTGGGTCGTTGAGACGGGAAGACCAATTGAAGTTGCAACAGTGAGCCAGGTCGATGATCCGACAAGAGCGCAAAGCATACCCTATGATTTCCACCAGTCAGAATATGCTCTTGCAGCACTAGCGTGGTGGAAGATGTACCAGTGCAAGAACCGCAGGCTGATCCACAAAGAGATCAACGCTAACAATCTTGGACCGAATGGTATCCGAGACACGAGCACCGACAGTGAGAGCACCAGTAAACTCCATGACCGTGGCAATCATCATTGCTTGACGCAAAGTAAGAGAACGAGAAGACACCGAAGTAGCGAAGGAGTTGGCGACATCGTTTGCTCCGATATTCCAGGCGTCCTAGGAGTACGGATGTTAATAACGGGGTGAATCGAGATCCAGAGACAATTGTGTACCAAGAACGCAAATATCATGCCCAAGGCAAAGATATAGTCATATTGAGGTAAAGCCTGCATCCTGACGGTTGGAAGGAGTCGTAGGAGCGTGGAGCTCTACAGAAATTCGACTCGGAAAACGAAGGTAGTTGGCAGCTGCGGTAGCTATCAAACTGTCGACGGGAGAGAACTACCCGCGAATTCGAGTGCCAAAGAAGGCTTGTTTGTTTGGTGAGAGTGATAGACAACAAGAATCGTCGACTCTGGGGGCAGAAGCATTATTTATGAGGGATTGCGTTTCTGCCATGCTGCCACGCACTAGAATATAGAGTTGATCGTTCACAGTTCACGTTTTCCCCCTTCGCCTTGCTGATTTTCCGGGTGGCCAGTGCCAGTAGGTGTTACCACGTTGTGGGCAATAAGCGCGCCAAGAGTGTCTTTAACGCCAAGGACGCGCCAAGTGAGCGTAAACACCCGCCAAGAGGGAACGGCGAGGACGTTCCAGGGCCCGCGATGGATGGATACTGCATGGTGGGGCAAGCAGGCGTGGTGTTAGGACCGAGTCCGGCGGCTTGCTACAGACAGACGAACACAGTAAAAGAGCACGCACTAGGTTTCTAATCTAGATCTAGTCCTCTAGCCGCAAGGGACAACTCCTGCCTCCTACTTTATTATTTGTTCCGGCAGCACACCTTCCACAGATTCTAGCCAATCTAGTACGGGACGCGTACTTGCATTGTCAGATATCGCATTAAAAAAACTTGGAGAAACGGGTTTTGTTTTACCTGCCGTTAGACGAAACCTCAAAACCTAACCCACTTGGGCTTTCGGCGGGTAGCTCCGACTAGACTTTTCTCGCGAAACCTTCGGTGCAGACAGCCGTTTCGCCACATCCTAAGTAGCAGTACTTAGAAGTTTGTAATCGGTACCTTGCCCACGGGTTGGACTTCATTGGCTTAGAACTCCAGAATCGAAATTCACGATTTTGTCGGTCAGTCGTCGGTCCATGGTTGACTGTTGGACTAGGTAATTCTGAGCACTAGAGCTGCGAAAAAAAAATAGAGGCATCGAATGGCAGCGAATTGTTAGCGGACAGGAAGTTGCACTAGTGTGCCCGTGGAGAAAGAATGTGTTCTGATTGGGTTGTTCCAACGTCCCTCTTCGCGGCGGCTTCTCGCTTTGCAGTTGCTGCCCAGCTCCAATAGGATCCTCTACCCCCGTTTGGCAGCAAAACTCTGGAAACTTGCAAGGCTCTTTGAAAAAGGTACCCTAGGCGCCAAAGTGAGTAAGGCTCGGGTTGAATCGATTTGGTTGCAGATCCCATATTCTTGGAAATATGCACCTCGGAAAAACTCGTATGCACACTAATTGCCAGCCACGGTTCTAGAGAGGCTTTTCGAGCATGATGACGGTTGTAACTGACATGCCCACCGCTCGTTGCAGTCGGCCACTTCGACGAAATAGACAATCAAAACGTCACTGCCCTCTTGGCGGATCTGAGATCAACGTGCAACTATGGATCGCCATTACGACCCGCTGATAGTCCGTCGGAATCAAAATATTCAGTCGGCTACTCTTCCGTCTAATCCCCAGACGATACTTGAGGACTCACGACGTTCGTTACAGACATATGCACCAGCTATTCTAGCGGAATGTAGTATAAAAGTCTTGCGGGAGCCACGAGGAGCACGTTGCAGACCAATGCTGGAGCCAATCCGCAAAAACTGAAGCGTCTTCAAATCGATCTCTCCGTGAATGCACGTGCGAGATATGCCCGGGATGTTTCGGGGAGAAGCGGGCCGAATGCCGTGCTCTCTCTAGTCCGATTTGTGGATGAGAGTTTGGAACCATGGCACGTCATACGCGAATGGGAGACGCTATGGCCTCAGCGTGCTCATTGCCAGCAGCACGATTGGCTCCCCCAACATCGTCTATCCTTCATGTGATATCACCCGCCTGCGATCTGTATCCGAAGTAACTTACCTCATGTCGACGTTGAAGTGGAGGTAGATGTTCAATCTTACGAGCGAAATTATCCCTTTCGTCCTCGGGAAGATCGAACGTAAGGCATCAACAAGAGTTTTTTTACTATTGCCTTCGCCACAGGCGCCTGGAGCTGAGAAATATCACATCCACTACACGCGTGAGTTTCGGGTTTGGCTATCAAGGCTCGCAGTGACCAGCTCGCAGTGACCAGCTCGCATCGGCATCCATGTATTGTAATACCTTCTTCTGCCTCGGAAAATATCGAGATCCTTCACATCCGCCCGCATCCTGCATATCTACGGTTGCAGCGCCATTCATGGTCCAATTTGGAGCGGTATCGTGTGCTCAGTGCATGTTCGGAACTGTCACCCCCTCTTCCCAACGAAGCGAAGACGAATGCGAACGGAAATGAAGCCACTGAACTACTTACACAACATACCCGTTCTCACCACCATAAAATTGGTATCGGAAGAACCATAGCCGCAGTTATGGAAGGTGCCCCATTGTAGGAAATCAAAGGCTCAATGCATGATATACCGACCCGAGACACGGACAGGCCGATTGTACTCTGCTCTTCTCTGCAATACGTTCCACGGATCTACAGTGAGCATGCATTCACGGAACCCCCGTGTTTCGTCGAGATTCCGTTCTCTGGTTCAAATGAAGCGAGAATGGGGTTTGGCATGTCTGACATCTAGCCCAATGCAATGTACGTCCAACCAATCCCGTGGGGACGGGTAGAACGAAATAATTGTCTTAAAACTCTGCAGGAACCCCACTGCATCCGTATGCCGCAAAAAGAAAGGTTACCTATTACGAAAGATATAATCTTCAGCACAGGGGAGATAATACGAAAAACTGCCGCATGCTCGCACATATAGCTTGGGTCTTGCCGTGTCTTGAAGTTTCTCTTTCTTTTCATTGTAAGAGTCTGTTTACTTGAGTGATGGGTTATGGATTATGTTGTAGGGGATCCGCATTTACCCATTCCCATGATTCACAGCCATCGAAACCTCCCCGTTTGCAAAGCTCTGGTGAATAGTGTGCTAACTGGTGGGTTTGAATAACGTAGATATTCTGAATGGGCCAGTCAACGCAGTCAGCCAGGACTCCTCCTCTACAGTACTTTTTCTTTCCCGACCCACGCGAGCTCAGTTACGAAGTCTTGGAAGTCTTGGGACTCCATCACGCGCATCTAATTCGCTTCCCTGACCGGCATTCTCTTCCTCTTCACTCGATCATTCGCGCCGTGTGGGGTTGTCTCCAAAGGGTGGTGGAAAGAGGCCTTCGGAGCAAGGGCGGCACATCCATTCAAGACTTTCTACCTCGGCAAAGCCCCCCAAAGTGCGATACACTGTTCCACATACCCGCCCGCACAATTACGGCTTTGCAATGTCTCTGGAGGTTATTGGAAAGTATTGGTACCAGCTACAGCTACCATTCTCCATGTTTTCCATTACAAAACACTACAATATGTCGGGTTGCTACTATGGTTCGGAGAGATGGGAATTAAACTTGGACCCAGGGTGTTATCGTCCGCACTTAGCCTTTTAGATTTCGTACGAAGAGGCAGGGGCAAAGAATTCTGGACACTCAGTTCATCGGCAATTGCGTGTAGCCGGGTGGACTAACAAAACCGCCGAGGTGTATAAAGCAGTCGGTGCTATTGCAAACAGCCGCGCTGAGGAGACGTATCCCAGGCTAGGGTGGTGAAGGCACAAGGCACATGCCGCCGAGAAGGAAAGCTGGCGCGTTCCACGGCGGCAGCAGCATTCGTTGATGGGTCCAATCGGTGCCACAAATCACCCAAAAATATGCTTGGTTGCCGTGTCCGTGCCCTTATTGATTGGAAAAGCCGTCACTCCTAGTTTTGGTCTGATGCACAGAGTATCACTCGAAATTATTATCCGAGTGACAGAATAAGTAGCGCCGTCCGTGTAAAAGGTCCTGTTGGTGCTGAACATTCATTCTGCCGCCGAAGAGTTGGTAGGATGCTGTGGATGAAGGTTTTCGGGATGGGTGATTGAGGGTAGTTGGGATTTACTTGCATCACTAGTCGATGATTATCTCTGGAGTTTCCTCTCTAGTGTATATGGAGGATATAATCATACGTGTTATAAATCTACGGAAGATACCCATGGAACAGGATTTAATTAGGATTGCGCAGTTGTTTCCAAAAGGCAGCAATATCTTGAGTTCACATATCTGCCTTTATTACCCCAACCGCAACTTCGCAAAAGATGCTCCCCGTCTGTCCCTTTGAACCCCTTCCAGCAACTATTGGAGGATCGTGGATAGAGATTTTATCCCTTCAAACGTATACGTTAGCAAGTTCAGTCTACTGGAGGTACCTAGCCGCTTAGCGTGGCGGAGATAAATTTTGGTTAGCACGTGCTTGGGACTGGGAGGGATCTTCTTGCCCGAAGGGGCACAGTAAGCAGAGATTGCGATGGGGAATACGTCGACACATCCTACCCAGCGTCCAATAATCCCTTAAGCTAGAGCGAGAGTATCGGGTAGCTCTTGAATAAACTAATGCGCCCGCGTCGAGTACCTACTATTACTGACGACGAGTAAGATTGGTGGGTTTAAGAGACCGGTATCTGTACCTTAACAGATTTCAATCCCAGATGAAACTTAATTGAAGGTCTAAGAGTATTTTCTAGGACGACGGATAGAATGAAAGAATCAAAAACTTGTGAGCCCATGTTTGCGCACCGGTCATGTGTCATCACTCGCAGATCTCGTCTCGTGGAGCACGAGGTGTTGAAAAAGGGAGTGCATAATATCACAGTGGTGAATGTACACGTCTTACGCTCTACAAACTCTGGGAAAGCCAATTCATGAGACGAATGACGAATACCAAATTTCCACCACCTAAATCTTAAGCTCATCATTGGATATGGCTGTCTTTACGTAGAGAAAGGTCAAGGTGAAAGAAAGGGTTTTTGAGTTGAGATATCAGAGTGTAAAGTGACTTCTTTGAAAGATCACTCAACCACAATCCGTACAAATAACTTTCTACCGTCTAAGACCAGGAGAAAGACTGACACCTTCGTAAATAACCGCACTCACCAGCCCATGCAGCTCCACACGCGGAGTCTATTGATATCTAAGTTCTACACGTTGCATGGATTTCGTCCGGGAAGGACATACGCGCCAAACAGCTTTCCTCTCATGATACTGGTCGTCTGATATTGGTAAATTAAGTTAGATAAAAACCTCCATATGAACCCGAACGAAGCAACTTACATGCCTCCGCATCAGCTGCGGCGTGCCTCGAACCAGTGTCCACTCTTTGAAAAATTCCGTGACACCACAGGACGAGATATCCTAGGCCTGGTTCTGGTTTGGCCGGGACGTCCCAAGATCCCATGAGTGATATATGATGACTTCAGCCGAGTGTGTTAGCTAACACCACCTCTGGCATACTTCCTTCCAGCCATACTGGGCTAAAGGACTTATATTGTTCTCAAGCCTAAAAGGGGTTGCGGGAAGGATTCCCTCTCATAATGAAGCGTAAGAGCTCATAATACAAATTTCAGGAACTTTGCAACTTTTTTTTTCTTCATAATTAATCATGATATGCCCACCTGGCTGCTGCCTTGATTGATTTGCCTCTGCATTACTGCTCCCCTAATCATCCATAATAGAAACCCCTTCCATCTATTTGCCCAGCAGGATGCTCACAATGGTCCATGAGGATGTGAAATCCAAGATGTTCCACTTACAGATGTGTTAATTTATTATGATGATTGATTACGAAGCAGTACTAGGTAAATTTCTAGCAAAATTCTGCTTAAGTTTCAAATTTTGTTTCCAAATTTGTATTATGGGAGAATCCTCCCTGCCACCCCTTTTAAGCTCTGACTAGCTCTCGAGCACCGTCTCCAGCCAGCTCTCTGCGAGCACAAGTTAAGTTTTCTCTCCTTACATCACCACGATTGCGAGTTAACTTCTAAACGGAGTCTCAGCTTCTGGCTAGCTTAGATCGACCGTGTATACATATATAGATAGACATAGTTAATAAATGCCATATTATCGTCTGACAAATGTTTCGTGATTATGAAATTGGAGCTACAAGATCGAGTACTCGTATAAACGAGACGAATTATTCTCGGCGGCATAAATAAATAAGAGCGAGACGAATAAGTCTGAGCGAGATATATGACTGAGTTCAGGATGAGCGGAAAATCCTCGCTCGAGCGCACGGCTAGTTCCGTTCGAGTGCGAACTCATTTTCCCGATGCTAAAACATTAATGTTGTCTAATATCCGCTCCACTACGAGCACAGTAATGGTTGTGGACACGCGTTTGTTGATATGTCTGCTGAGAGGTATAAAGAGTATGGACATGGGATGGAGATTGTCCGAAGGCGAGATGTATGATGAAGGTATATTGGTAGTACCAGCTTCCAGACTAAACTGTCGACTGTTGATAATTCAGTGCGAATGATAAAGTGGGAGGGAGACGGGCATTTCGAGCGGCCCATGAACGGATGAAGATTGAAAAATGGTACCAATAGAGGTTTTGCACGATGTGCATGTTTTATCCTCTACCTGTTTTATATCCTCTCTTCTATATTCTCATCCTTAGCCATGACCACAAGTTACACAACATCATCTTTGCTCCCTTTCTAGGCAGTCCTGGTACTGATCTTAGTGTAGATCTCCAAGAATTGAACAAACGACTCGGTGTCTTCGGGCTGTGGGACGGAGGAATTCTCGAACATCTTCACCTTCTCGATGAACAAGGACCTCTCTACTATGTCTTTCAGATTATAAGTCTCTTCGTTGTCGAGTTCGTCGGTGCTACTACACGGTTTGTACTCTTCTATGGCGGTGTAAAGTAGTCAAAATACTATTTCACGACGTCGTACATGGGATTAGTGGATTTAGGTAAAACCATGTGCACTAACACTGAATTCTGCTAGTTGGTACATGATGTCAAATAATGTTGTGGTGCTAAGCTGATGTGGTGTATAACTACTGAAATTGGGTGTTGGTGTGCATGAAGTTACCCAATTCCATTAGTTTCATGCACGACATCGTTGAAATGGTATTTTGACCACTTTACTGCACCATACTCTTCGATGTTGGACCACCTAGTTTGGAGATCGATGGCGATCTCTGCTATGATGTGGGGGGTATATGGGTGGCTTGACGTCAGTGTTCCTAGGCGGCCAGGCCAACCGGCCGGCACCTGAAGGCCAGGCTGAGTCTTGAATGGTCAATATGTATATAGGCCCGGTGTAACAAATACTCAACCACCAGACATAGTTATAGGCACCGCCAGATACCGGTGAGGACTGGATAAATTGAAAGATACCGCTAGGCACCGGTAGGACCGGGATGATTTGCCAGGCGCTGGCGGTGCTTCTAGACACCTGGCATCCGTTTGGTGAAATTTAACTTGTATCTTAGTTTGTTAGTTTGGAACAATCTGGTGGACATCGTGATCTGTAGCTAGTATGGCACCATAGCTGCCGAGCGATTTCCCTCTCCAGCGAGTACTCATTGTCGAGAGGTACCTGAAGTACCTGCAGGCTTTCTCGCAGGAGCCGCTCTTAGCACAGTCCGGTCCAGTGGAAGCCAAAGCTTGACCGGACTGACCGCTTAGGAACACTGCTTGACATTGATGAAATGATACTTTCTGCGGAGATTCTTGCAGGTCCAGATCTTGGCCTTAAAGTTGTCGAGGTCTTCAACCTCCAGCCTCTCAATCTTGTTCCTGCTCTCCCCTCCAATTGACAGAGCAGAAAACCCTAACGCCCTTCTACGCTCGCCTCCCTCCGAAGCCATCACCCGAAGCTGACTAATATTGTGGATATGAGCCGGATGGGGATCCAGCACTACTCACGGCAACATCGTGGCTGGAGTTGTTTTAACGATGAGCTTCGCAGTCTCCTCGACGACTTCTTGTTGGTAACTCCTCGGACCCCCACCATATACCAGACGAGCTCTTCCTTGGACTTCCCACAAGCGAATAGCTGGGACCCCGAAGTCTTTGGGTGAGGATCCAGACGCGGAGCATTCATGTGGGTCTACGACCTGTGTTAGCTGGAGAAAATATAGTACATGCGTTGCGCAACACACTCTGAGGGGTTTAATCGGGGTTTCAGTCTGTTCGCCGCTCGCCTGGGCAGCAATAGCGCTTGATGGATTGATGTCAATCGCACCGGGGAGGCTCGGAGCGGCGGTGGAGATAGGGTAGGAAGTGGTGGAGGACGACATTGCATGGGTTCAGGTGGGCTGTTGTCTCGTTTATACGGGGACTCGATCTCATGGCTCTAATTTCATATTATAAAACATTCTTAAACGGTAACATAGCATCTATTCTCTAATTATTTATGTTTATATATGTACACACGGTCGATCTGCTTGTGGGAGATGGTACTCAAGTGCACTTGGAGACGGTCAATCTGGGCTGGCTGGAGACGGCGCTCGAGAGCTAGCTAGGAGCTGAGACTCCGTTCAGAGGTTAACTTGTAATCGTGGGGATGTAAGGAGTGTAGACTTAACTTTGTGCGCTGTGAGTTAGGAATTGCCGAATACGTAGTCTTGGCGACAGGGATCCTCGTTGAGAACAACGACGGAAGGCAGGCATCTACACACGGAAAGTGCAGCACTTTCCCATCCCCCCACCTAACCATCATGAAGCTCACCACTACACCACAAGAATTCCAAATCTCATCGCTGCAGCTTCTCCGCGCGTATCCCGCCTCCGTCCTTCTCCCGCCCTCTTCCCCCTCTAGTAATAACTAACCCCCAACAGACAAAAATCACGACTACATACCGCGCCTCGACATCTGGCAAGGGAATACTCACGCTCAAAACCTACGATCCCGTCTCGGGCACCGTCATCAAGTTCAATACCACCAAGATCGCAGACGTTGGAAGGTTAATTGCGGGGCTGCACCGGTTGGCAAGAGAGCAGACAGGGGCGCCGGCGGTGGTGGAGAAAGGTATGTTGCAACGAGGAGAGGAGAGAGGAAGGAGGTATGTTGACTTGTGGATAGACACTGCGATGACGGAGGTGGCAGGGGTTGAGGCAGAGGTTGTTGCGCCTGCGACACTGGCGGGCTCGGAGATGCCTGTGGTGAAGGGGAAGGGAAAGAAGAAGAAGGGAAAGAAGCCATGAGGATGCGGAGCTTCGGATTATGGTTTTAATGGGAGTGCTACGGTGGGCGTTGTTTTGCGGTTTGTCACGAAACGGGTCTAGAAAGAATATGGATAGAAGCTTATTCGAACAGGACCTTCCATTCTTGATTCCATCTCAGACCGTGAATCAAGATGATCACTTTCCATACATCTACTTAGCATGTACCCAACCAGTTCCAGATCCAGTCCATATGCGCCAGATTCAAAAAAATGCTCGCTTTGCGTTACTCCTGAAGTTTTTCGGACGCTGCATAGTGCGTTAGAGTGTGCCCCATCGGCGGCGGCTTGAGGGTGCTTACCATGCTTTCCGTGGCCGTCTTTATTGTGATCTCGAAATCTTCGTACAATTCCCTAGTACTTGACTTCAAAGAATTGCAAACCCCACGTAACCATTCCCCCTTATCTAAAGGCCGTTAGATAACCACCAAAACCCTAAATGAGCACCTCTCTTACCATTATCATTCATTTCTATCACCCCATCATCCACTATATCTCCATCCTCGTCCATATAACCGCCTCGTACCAGCGCATACGAAACCCAGTCCTTCAATTCCTTCTTCCAGTGAGACAACGTGTGCGCACTTTTAGTTCTAAGAAAGCAATGGCTCCCCAATGCAAACACAGCATCCTCAGGCGCTAGAGATTCGCCATTCGAGTCCTGAGTTTCTCCATCTTCATCGGTGTCGAGATCGTCCAGTGTATCCTTATCATACCGTCTGCCTGTGAACTGCACCTTCTCGGTGCAATTCTGGTTATTCCGATTACAAGCATCGCAATGATTCATCGGATGACATGTCGAAATCTCCATTTTTGGCCTTGCCTTCATTGCGCGTGTAAACTCTGGTCTCCACGCTGCGGACTTTATCACCGATTCATTCAAGCCGGAAACCTTCGTTTCAAGTCGATGGATAGCGTTTGTTACTCTGGCGTCTTTGGTTGTAAACCCGGGAAACAGAATGTCATGGATCAAGTACTCCACATAAATCTGGAATTGCTCGCTGTTTGATGCATGGGAGGCTGACGTAAATTCGAGAGGCATCTCTACATCGTCGGGAGCGCCGAGAAGGTCATCTTCCCCATCTTCCACTACGAAGTCTGGTAGATCGGCGTTTAGATCGCCGAAGAGATGTGAACCTAAACCGACATCATCATCCTCGTCATCGTCCTCTTCTTCGTCTTCCGCATCGGAATCATTGCTATTGGGTATGGGTGAGGATAGGCCGCCGTTGTTTCTACGTTCACGCTCAGCTCTCAGTATTGCCAATTTCTTTTGCCGCGACGTCTTCTTTTTACTAGATGAGCCCGCGTTTCGGGTCCTCGACTTCATGGTGGCTATGGAAGTATGTCAGATAAACAAATGTCTGTTATTTGGATTTTGCTATGCCTACGGGTTTGGAGTGCCAACTCGACATCACTGCCCATGCCGCTCTCATCGTCTTCAGTGGCTTTAGTTGGCGGTAGAATCTCAAGATCATCGGTATCAGATCCCTCGACACGGGCTGGCCGTATCTCTGGATCAACTTCACTTTCTGGTGGTTCCACATAGGTGCTACTTGGTGCTTCATCTTCATATTCGAGATTCAGCGATTGTTCCTTTGATTGCCTTTGACTGTGGGTTGAACTTCGCCTGCGCTTCGCTGCGGGTGAAATTATATCGTCATCATCATCTTCTCCAAGAGACGTCTGGCGCTTTCTCCGAGCCCGTGGCGCGGCGTCACTTTCGCTGTCCTCAGCTATCGCACCCTCCCCGTCAACCGGTAAAGCAAAGGTCACATCCTTCGGGGTCTCTCGGCTGCGTTGGTGTAGCTGAAGAACTGGTATTGCATCGCTCTCATCTTCATCGTCGTCGTCCAAGACCACCGGACGAGATGGTCTGCGCCGTTTACCGGAGCTCTGAATCGGCTCCTCGTCCTCGGTAGTGTCATCGATTGGTATAGGTGTTTTCCGCGCCTTACCTTGCTTTCGCGGCGTCAAGATAACGACCTCTATAGTGGTATCCTTCTTTGGAGTTGATGCAGGAGATGATTTGGTGCTGCTGTCGTTCGACAAGAGGTCATATCGTGAACTACTGCTGCGCGCGTTTGTAGTAATACGGTTGGAGTGACGCGTGGCCGGAGAGGAAATAGGTGCAAATTTGAGGGTGGATTGCCGTTTCTTGGATACTGTTGACTTGGATCTTACTGGTTTCTTCTTAGGGGGAGCCATGCTGGTAGCAGTGGTCTAGACCTGGATGGTACGTGACGACTGAGAGCCCGAGGGGTTCGCAGCGGTGGTGATTAGAGTTGTGGTGCGCCACCTGCGTCATTCGTCATTCCCCTGCTTGACTTGACCAAGGTAACGGAGAATGCCGGGCTCTTCAACGGTGCACCAAACTTTAACATCGGACCAACATGATGATTTGCAGTGTTCCCTGTCTCTGGTTTTCGCAAGAAGTGCGATTGGCAAGATTCGTACGCGAGAGATTCTAAGGCGACGATCTCCCCAATTCAATGCGCCAAAGTGCGATGATGTAGCTACCAATTTCCCTAGGGATTTCGTCACTACTACGCACAGCAGCGAGTTATGGGCTATGACGCTCACCCCGACAGTCCTACGTGCCATCGCCAGCCCATTCTAACGCAGCCCCCATAGGTTTTTCAACCTTCAATCCTGCTTTGTCCCCATTCCCTGTTACTTATAACCTCATTCTTCCACAGATCCTCGTATCCTTCTTATCGCTGTCACAACTACGATACCCACCATCAAACAAACAACAACAACACCTACGAATTCTCTCCCCATTTACGACACAAAACTGTAATTCAGCCATCTATTCAATCGATCAACATATCCGTACAACTAGCCGAAATCCGAGTACATACAACCATGAGTACCTCAGTAAACGTACCAACAAACACCAGACAGAAGGACCGTGACGTTGAGAACAAGCTTCGTCTGTATGGCATCTATAATGGTACCTTTATTCACTACTTTGGTTCGTCTTAATGCTAACATTAATTGCAGCCTTCGCAAATGACAAGCTTCCGTCAAACAGACAGATCAACGTCGCCCTCTCAAGCTTTCTGAACCACAACAAACTGCAGAATCCTAACGACCAGCTTTCCTCAGAAGGAAGGGCAATATTGAAGGACTTCTGCAGCGTTGTTGAAGAGGCGAAGCGATTACTCCTTACCAAGAACCATGATCAAGCTCTTCAAGAGTTCATCTGGAATGCCACTCAGCTCGGTCACAAGGGAATCCCGGCGGAAACACCAGGTGCGCCAGTCGACAAAGATTCCGCCAACAGAGATGCTCAGCACGGTTTGGAGGGCTTGAAGACTTTGGGTCAGCTGATCCTTACCAATGGGTAAGTGAAATTCGTGATATCCCAAGGATAGATTGATGCTAAAACCTGTCTAGTCAGTTCCGAAAGCTCTTGAATGATGCAGTCGTCCTCCTCCGAGATATTGCTGGTGATGCAGCTACAAAAGCTGCTTCCCGCGTTAGCCCTTCTCAGGACCAGCTCAACCAGATTGACGACCCTGCTGCGGACCATGAATGGCACGATACTCCAAACTTTTCCAGAGACAACATTAAGCAGCAGTTCCGCAACAAAACGGACCGGAACAAGCCCATTGGTCGTGACGAACTTCGCGATGTTGCCGGAAACGCTACCCAGGCTGCCGACCCTTACGGTTCTCAAAACCCCCGCGATACTGCCGAGCGCGCTGCCTACGATCAGCGTCAAGGAACACAATCTGGTGTGGATGCTAGGAATGGTATTAGTGCGGGTGTCAATGATTTGGCCAGCCGTGTTGATGAGAATGTGCCTGAGGATCAGAAGCAGAGGGCCCGCGAGTACCGTGACCGCACTCAGAACTACCTTAAGGGGAAGATGCCCCAGGAACGTCGTGAGCAGACTATCTGGCGTCTGAAGAAGATGATTATCGAGATTCAGGGTCATCAGGACTACAACGAAGCTATCAACACCCTCATCACTTTAGCTAAGACCTACTCTGGCCACGGCAAGACCATCGCTTCTCAAGGTGCTGGACATGTTAAGGGTGCCCACCAGGACAACTACCTCCAAAACGCAGAGAAAAGTCTTAAGGTCCTTCTCGAGAGATTTGCAAACAACACTAGCGCCGACGATTTGGTTGAGGCAATCAACGACATCTATCGCGATGCTGACCGTGATCCGGAACTTAAGAACTGGTTCCGTTCGGTCGATGCGTACATCCGAAAGTGCCTCCAGCAGCAAGGATACATCATGGAACCTGTCTCGACCCACGAATATCACAAGCTCTACGACCAAGGAAACTTTTTGCTCCGCAACCGCTACCGTGACCACACCGACCGACTGATGAATGAGGTGAAATTCATAGGTGACCAGTTTGCAGCTGACCCCGATAACAAGCGCTTCGGGGATGCTCTACAGAAGTTGTTCAACGACCTTGGAAACGACGAGAACGGCAAGCCCACCTTCAAGAAGCATCTTATCAAGGATATTACCCAGGTCATCATTCCCGACATCTTTGAAAGCGTCCGCTATGTTCCGGTGCCTCGTATTGAATATTCCGACAGACAGTTTGATGCGGTCGTCGAAAACTTGGTCATCGAGAGCGACAACCTGATGCCAAATGTCCTTGAGATTGGCAATGACGCTCACTACCGCTTTGGACGCAAGACCACTTCTAGCAAGCGCTCGCAGAAAGTCATGATTTCTGCTTCGCAGATTCAATGCGACCTGAGAGACATCAGTTACTACGTAAAGCGCAAGCAAGGATTTCCTTCTATTACCGACATCGGTGTTATGGATGTCTTGCTTGGTGGCGAGGGCTTCGGATTTAAGCTTCAGCTCTCGACTGCTGAGAAGCATGACCGCGCTCAATTTTTCAAGGTTGACACTGTTAAGGTCAATGTCAAGCACTTGAACATCAAGCTCAAGCAGTCGAAGCACAAGGCCTTGTTTGGTCTCTTCAAGCCTCTCCTCCTCAAGGTGTTGAAGCCCGTCATTGTCAAGGTTCTCGAGCAGCAGATCAGTCACACCTTTAGCGACCTTGATGCATTCTGCTACCGAGTCTACCAGGAAGAACAGAAGGTCGAGAGAGAGCTCAAGGACAACCCTAATCCCGAAAACGCTCAAAACATTTACAGGCACTACTACAAGGCCTTCCAGAAGGAGCTCATGGCTCGCAAGCAGCAGGCCAATGCAATGACTTCTGACAAGCACGCGAAGATGGCCGTGACTACCGAGGACTCAATGTTTTCGCACATTAAGCTGCCCGGCGGTATCTCTACTAGGGCCACCGAGTTCAAGAACATGGCTTGCCAGGGTGACAGATGGGAGAGCGATGTCTTCTCTATTGGTTCCGCAAGCCCAACTACTCATCTTCCTCAACCCGTCCCAGTCACCCGCAAGTCGCCCCATGCTCACCGTCGTAACGTGAAGGACCGGGACACCTCTGCGGACGGCCACTCTAGGGACAGTGGCTATCTCGGACAAGAAGGTATCTCTGGATACGGCACTGGAAATACGGGTTACGGTTCTAACAACACCCAAAATCCTGTTCTTTTGAACAAGGGTAACGAGGAACCTTACGAGCGCTACACCACTGCAACAAACCCGACTCCTTATGGCATTGCTTAAATCTACGCATGGTGTCTGAATGGTTCATATGGGATGATTTTGAGCGACGCGAGGGTCTCCCCTTTTTTTCTTTGCTGGCGCTGTATTGTCTTGTTTTCTTAACTATCTTGTCTGGGTTTCCTCTAGTTTTTGCGTGCGATATCAAAATGCTCTGCTACTTCGATTTTCTTTTGTGATAGTACCTAGCTGTTAATATTTCGGGTTTGGTATTTTTTACATTATGATGAGAGATGATAATGACTTTTGGGGAAGGGTGGGAGGTTTCTTTTCTTTTCTTTCGAGGATGGGGAATTCACATCCACATCGCACATGTAGTTTTAGCACATAACTGTCGGCTGATAGAAAAATTCAGCTGCTCCGTTTTGTACATTTTGTTGTCGAGTGACAGATAATGATCGTACCGGAGTATCGGAACATTAGAAAATTCAGTCCTTGGCCCTAACAATTTTAGCAGGAATCCGGGCCGAGACAACATCCTATTTATCCTTTCCCATCTAACGAACACACTCTACCAGCATCATCATCGCTGCAGCCAACCTCAGCCACGCCTAGTACGTCTTCCCAATTCACATTTCCCTTCCCTTCCCCTACAATTCCCCACAAAATGATGAGCAAAAGAGTTCTGCAATTCCGATTACATTCTCGCACCGTACCGGGCATACACCGCGAATTTACCCCATCTGGTTTCGGCCAGAAATGGTGGGTTTCGTGCGTGTGTGTAGAGGGTGGAATGATGGATATCTCTAAATCTACACTTGATCTGACACGCGTGTTTTTTTGTCCTTGAATTAAGATTGAATATGGAGAGGGTATGGAATGCTGATTCTGAGCCGATATAGATATAAGTCAAGGGAAACAGAGGGAAAAGAGGAAGATGAACAGGGTGGTGGTGGATGGTTGTTGTATGATAGGATGGAATTGAATGATTTCAGAGGGTTGCAATGTAATTTTTCGAATACACAGGGGCGGCGAAAATTTCTGACATACACTGAGGACGACGATACCCAATTCCAACGCGAAACGCTTCTACAATCCCAACTCTATGTACAAAATGCCCATCTTATTGACACAACTCAGCTCTTCCACCCATAAGTAGCCGCCAGCCGACTCTTCAAGTGTTCAGCAGCAGTCAACACCTCTCGCTCACTATCATTCGCGCCTCTCTCCCCGCGCGCCCTTACAATCTCGCTCGGAATCGCCTCCAACGGCGTGGAATCCACCGGATGGCAGAAATAAGCCATCGAGTACCGCTCACTCTTGCTCAACTCGCCGTTCTCATCCGTAGGAACAACCACACGGTGTACCGTGCTCCGCAACAACCCGCCGGTCCAGTAGCTCAGCAGGTCCCCGATGTTGACGCAAATCGCTTCCGGAACGACAGGGACGGGACTCCATCCCCCCTGCGGAGAGAGGATCTCGAGCCCAGTCTCGTCTTTATGCTGGAAGAGAAGCGTAATGGAGCCGTAGTCGCTGTGGGCGCCGGCGCGCAGGTCGGAAGTGGGGTTGTAGTCGGGAGGAGAGGCAGGGTAGAAGAGTAAGCGCATGATCGAGCCCGAAGGGCCGTTCGTCGAGGTGTGGGAAGAGGTGAAGTATTCGGTGCCGCCGGCGGAGGGCGAGATTTTGAGAGCTTGTGCGAAGAGGCGGAGGAGGCGGCGGGAGAGGGCGGCGCAGAGGGAGGAGAAGTTTGCGATTGTGGGAATGTGCGGGGAGAGAGTAGGTGTTATTGGTTGTTGCGGTTCGCCTGAAGCAGTGAATTCACCAAAGTTCATGGCTCTGGGAGGTGTTAGTGATGAGCTTATGCAGATGAAGGGAAGCTGTACTGTTTGAAGTCGCCGCGCTTTTGGTTAGCTGGGTCGAGGGTTTCCGAGAGCATACCACTCCAGCCTTTGTTGTCGGCAGAGATGACGCAGCTTGCCCTCTCGGACTCGGGGGAGGCAAAGAATTCTTGTGCCTTCGGGGTGTTAGAACTGCATCCCAGTTCAGATTGGAGACGCATACAATCTTGAACATCTCTGCCACATTCTCAGTTGTAATATTGGTGCCCTGCAGAGTTATGTAGACGAACCCGAGCATCCGGGCTGCCTCGAGAAGGTTTAGAGCACATTCCTCGGTGTCCTCGAGGGTGATGACGTCTATTGGTGCGGCGACTTTGGGCATGTTGACGCCTTGAGACTGAGGCACAGTAGTGCTGCTTCTAAATGTTCCAGTTGGATCTGACGCCTTGTTGTAACAACGGCTGATATGATAGAATCCAGAGAAACCACAGATAGACAATGGCGGGTGGGTAAATAGCCAACGGAAATAGTATTGCGAACACTGCGTATCCGCGTTTTTTTATCTCCAATTGGTATGAAGGTACGACCCCGCCAGCTCCCTTATCACTATCCCCTGGGTGGATACCACCCACTACAAACGGAGAGTGCCGTTGTTATTCACAGCGTCTGAATACAGCCGCCACAGTGTTTCCATTCATGTTAGTGCAGATGTTCTCTAGCGCAAGCGTGCTCCTCGACTTCAGACTTCAGTTGTTGGGCAAATGACAAAATTAGGTGCGCGAACATCGAAGGTCTATCTTAGGTTTTCGTTAGGTTGGGAGGCATGCAATGTGGGGCTAGAGGCTCTTGGGTGCGGCCTGAAGTCTTGTTTTAACCTCAGCACAACAACCGCCAGCGTGCTCAGCGCCTTGGTCTTTAGTTGCCACATCATCCTCGTTCATTTCACTCTTTCTATTCTTCTAGTCCCCTTTTTTGTCTTCTTGCTCTCCTTCTCGACTCCCATCCGTTTCCCTGTTGTTCAGTATTCAGCGTTTACCCGGCGCTCCCTCGATTACCTTTTTCGGCCCTCCAACACGAACACGGTAGAAGCTAAGCACAGCACCTCGCCAAACTCGAAGCCGCCGAATTCGCAGACGTTGTGCCGTTAACCATGACAGTTACAATCAGTGCGTCCCCATACACCTTCGAATATCTAGTGCCTCCGTAGGTGCATAAACTGACTGCCAACAGGTCCACCCAGTACCTTCGATGCCTGGTCGCAAGCAAACGGCCGGGCGAAAGCGCTCTCTCTTTCGGTACTGAAGGACTCTACGGTTGGAATTGACGCCCATCATTACCTCCAGAAAGCCCTTACGTCGCAGCTTAAGGAACCTTTGGTGTCAGCCCTTGGTGGATTTCCATTCAGTTTGAAGACGACCATTCAGCAAGATGTGCGCGAGTTGCGTGATGCCGGAATCAAACCCGTATTTGTTTTCAGTGGGGTCCTTATAACACCCACGGAGAAGCCATTCTCTGTGCCGGACAACTCTACCAAGCTTCGTACGAAGGCATGGGAGCTCTACGACAAGGGTCAGGCCATGGAGGCTGTGGAGGCGTTTGGACAGGCGGGCGTTATTTCTGCTACGGAGCTGTTTCGTATTGTTATGAGGATCTTGCGGGAGGAAAAGGTCGATTTCCAGGTTGCTCCTTATGCAGCTTGGCCACAGGTACAGTTATTTCCGTATCTAAATGTGTGGATGTACATACCATTCTTACCAAGACAATCTACAGTTGGCATATCTCGAGAAGAAAGGTTATGTGGATGCAGTATACTCCAGTTCCGAAATGTTCCTTTTCGATGTCGAGAAAGTTATCATCAATCTCAACCTGGGCACAGGTCAGTTTACCTTTGTCAACAAGTCTAGACTTCGCTTGGACGTACAGCTGGAGGACGGGGAATTTACCGATGCCATCCTTCTTTCTGGATGCTCATTTCTGCGCACATTTCCGCCGTTCGAAAACTCGTCTACGCAATTTTCAGATGCCGTGGGGTTGCTCAAGAGACTTAGGACCATCTCGCTTGCAATCAATTCGCACCCTGATAACGGCGTGTACCTGGAAAAATTCAGACAAGCTCGTGCTGCAATCAAGCACCATGTCATTATGACCGAAGACGGCAAAGTGGAACAGTTGGACCTACAAGACTCTCCTAGTGACGTTCACTATTTTATTGGGCTGCGTCTCCCCGAGGAGCTCTATTTCTATCTTTCTCGCGGCATGATTGGCTCGCAAGTATTGGATATGGTCACAACTGGCGAATTCATTCAAGCTGCCCCTCTTGATAACAATCAATCCGAGGAGTATAAAAAGTTCTTGGCAAACCTGAATGCGATGCGGACCGAGTCACTGTCTCTTCTAGCTAAATCGATGGCTAAGTACTGGACTAATCGCGAGGTTAAGGTTTACAGCTGGTTCGACGTAGCCAACCCAAAGAGTTTGGTTCATAAGGAGATCCCATGTCCTTCTGAGGTGGCACAGGCGTGGAACGTCAGGGAAAATGTTTGGAGACCGGTGATGGACAAGCAGAAGGTACAGCTAAATTATCTAACATAACTGCATGCTAATCAACGGATAGCAATGGGGTGAATTCGCCTTTTGTATTACTTCGTTAGAGGATGAAGAGTTTGCTGCTCAGACTATAGCTCCTAAGATCCAAGAACAGGTATTCGTCTTCGTTTTTCAGTGATGTTATGGCACAATATACTAATTGACCTAAAGCTACTGGTCACAGAGGATGAGATCAGAATCAATACACTCTGGCGTGTACTTCAGATGCGCGGATTTATTGACGGAGAAACCCACAAATTGACAGCCTGGGGTCGGTCGCTGGTTGCCGCCATCAAGAACCTCGATACAGAAGATGAGAGCTTGATTATACCTTTATACATTGCTCTCGAGCTATACCGCATGAAGGCTCTGAAACCGGACAACTTCACACCATCGTTTTCGGGAGCTCCTGTCCGTGGCTCAGGTGCGTTTATTACTGTCTTGAGCGTGACGTTTACTGATCTTTGTAGATGAGGATAAGGCAAACACTATGCTCGTCTCGCGGGTTTGCGGATTGGTCAACATGGATCACAAATCGATTGGTTACACTGGTCCATTGAGCAGAAACCTTCTGGCCTTCAACAGTTTCAGCCGTGCACTCACGCGGGAGCTGAGAAATTTCACCGAGATGACTTTGGTGAATATGTTGATGGCTGGCGACGTGGAAAGGGAAGGTAGAAATGATTGGGCAGAGCTGGGTCTAAGGTATACCCTACGATTCTTCAGTTTGAACCCGCAGAGCTGATCTGAATAGTTTGCCATTTATCGATGAAGCGAATTCCTGTTTGGGAATCGCTGCTAAGACATATCTCGACGAACTCTGCAGCGAGTCAGAGCCAACCTCCGATGATGTTAAGAGCAAGCATATGGAGAAGTTGCGAGAAATGATTTCACAGGCGGTCGATATCATAGGGGATCTGGAGCTCGGGTTCAGAGTTTGGGACGGAGTAAGTTAATTCATCTGTGCACCGATGTTCATTGCCTGACAGATGGTCGTAGGTTGTGGCAGGCATCAAGATACTGCAAGAAGATAAAATCATGGGAACAGAGGCCAAGTCATTCTTGACGGCGGACAAGTGGCTGACAGGAAGGAGATGAATGCACTGCTAATTACGGGACAGTTGGGATTGATTTTTTGGGATAATTTAGGACTGCTGGGATAATTATTCTGGATTATCATATTCCTTCATGCCCTCCACTCCTTTCGTGATAATGCAACCACTACTTATTGCTGCGCTTCTTTGGGGTTTACTAGGGTGGGTCAAATGTTTCGCAAAAATGGATGTAAGATTTTCCTCATGGTGTATCTGGGCGGAATGTTTCAATGGAAGTCTTATGCTGAAGTGGGGTGTTGACTTCATTTGCTTATCTCCTATTTATACAATACCCACATGGAACCGATACAGTAGTTGGATAGAGGCGGTTGGCATCTCTACCTCTCGGCCCGAGTCCTCCCTGCAACTTCAACGTGGTTTCCGATAGATCCGTAAAGTACGTGGATGCTGGTGACGAATATGCTTCACAATGGGTATAGGTCGCGGGCTTCGGAACAGCAGACCTCCGATGGCCGCACCAATTCGTGTAATTGTACAAACAGACATGAAATTCATAATTCCGCGCAGCCCTCTAATACCCTACACCCACTACCGCTGCGGCGACTGCGGCGGATCCGGCGCATGTTGTTCCGGTAGCCAAAAAACCTATTCTCACAACAATTAGCACTACCCACTTCCCCTCTTCAAGTAAACTCACAGCCTCCTTATGCGCACTCGCAAACAAGTTCGTGCGAGGGTTAAATGCCACACAACTCGCCATACTCCTCCCGTTCTCGACGAGTTCACAAAACGGCTTCAGCGACTTCTTATCATCGGGCGGCATGGCGGTATCCCACACGCCCACGCTCCGCTCCCCCTGTCCGCCAATGATGTACCGTCCGTCCGGCGTAAAACACACGTCTCCACTCGTCTCGGACTTATTGGGACTTGTGGGGCCCTTGGGGCGGTGCACGCGGTACAGGAATTTGGCCGTGTTCTCGGCGAAGGAGTCAATGATGTAGTGGGCGTGACCGCGGGTGCCGAGAAGCATCAGCTTCCCGTCGTTCGAGAACTCGAGTTTGCTCCAGGGCGGCATGCGGGCGGGGTAGGAGAAGGAGGAGAGGTAGGCGTCGTCCGAGACGGTGAAGGTTGTGAAGGGCTGCTTGTCGTAGTTGCGGAGGTCGTACAGCATTATGCTACCGCCGGCGTGGGAGGCGACAGCGAAGATGATGCCGCTGGGATCAAAGGCGGCTAGAGACGGCGCGTTGATGTTGAGGATGCCGTGGCAGTTGGGGGACTTGAGGTCCCATAGTCGCACTGTGTCGTCGTGGGATGCGGAGATGAATTGGTCGTCGACTGGCGAGACTTCGAGCGAGTTTACGATGCGGTTGTGGCCACGGAAGTAGCGGATGTAGGTATTGTCGTGCAGAGAGAGGTAGCGGATCGTGTCGTCACCCTTGGTGGACGCGTAGATTACGTTTGTGGATGTGTGGGTGAATTTTGCGAGGTGGCAGCCGTATTTTTTGCTGTAGAGGGTTTTGGAGTGTTTTCCCGCGATGCAGTCGTAGAGTTGGAGGGTTTCGTCGTCTGCGGACGCTATGCAGAGCTCCCCCTTGTCGTCAAAGTCCAGAGACGTGATTTCTGCGCCTGGAGAGATGTTTTGGAATGCCTTCGACGGCCGGAAGCGGTGGATCGTGTCGGAGAGCTTGATGGCTTCGCGCTCCCGTGGGGGGCGGGAGGTCGGGATGGAGGAGGCGGGCATCGTGCGGCTGAGAGGCGGGGTTAGCTATGGCATGAGGTGGCGAGGCTGTGCAACGTACCTGGTGCGTGTCTATGCAACTCTGGAGTGCTTCATGTATGATGGCCCCATTTGGAGGTGGGTTGGCTCATATTCTCATATTAGCCTGGAAGACGCGCCGCAAGTGTGACCCTAGCTTATCTGCGGTGGGATCGTCGGAGGCTCTTTGTGTCACCCACAGAAAATGCTGCAACAACCAACCCAACTGCAAGAGATGTAATCACTCGAGCGCTCTCGGACGAATGCCTTGTTTCCCTCCCTATCGCAATCCCGAGCGTCGGTGAATAAGAAGTTGTATATAAAATAAGCTGAGATCCCACCACCACCACCCCCCAAGAAAGAAAACCGTCGCCCTTTTTTTGCGTGTTCTCCTGTCTAGTTCTCCGTCCCCCGCAAAATCGGCGCCGGTAATTTCTCGTGGGGGTGTGGCCTTGAACAAAAAATCTCCCGGATTTAGGGAAACCAACACCAACATCCACCGATCCACCGACATCTATAGGCGGGGTGGGTACCTCCGGTGATTCCGGCCGGCTTCTTTCTCTTCCTGACAAAACCCCTTCCTCCATTGATTAGTATCCATATCCCCTTCTTCTGCCGTCAGCCATCTCCATAAGTTCTGCGTCTCCTCCGATTAATTCTTCTCCACCGCCAACAGTCCACAATCACAGTGTACCTTCCACTCTCCACTCCATAATGTCAACCACAACCGGTGCCTTCATAGCAGGCGGCATCGCCGCCTGCGGCGCAGTCACAGTAACTCACGGCTTCGAGACGGTGAAGACACGGTTTCCGCACCCCCTATCCCCCTCTATATCCCGACTAACACCGGCAGACTCCAACTCCAAGGCGAGCTCTCCTCAAAGGCGGCCACCAAGCGCGTCTACACGGGCATATTCCAGGGCGTGACGGTGATCCTGCGCAACGAAGGGTTCCGGGGGCTTCTGGCGGGTCTCGGGACCGCCTACTGCTACCAGATCATGCTCAACGGTTGCCGCCTAGGCTTCTACGAGCCAATCCGCACCTCGCTCACAAAGCTGCTCTACGACGATGCAAACGTGCAGAGCTTCGGGGTCAACATCATTTCCGGCGCCTCCTCGGGGGTATTGGGCGCCGCCGTGGGGTCCCCGTTCTTCCTTCTCAAGACTAGGCTACAGAGCTACTCCCCGTTTCTTCCCGTGGGGACGCAGCATAAGTATAAGAATGCCGTCGACGGGTTCGCAAAGATATACCGGGCCGAGGGGACGACGGGATTATGGCGGGGCGCCGGCGCGGCGATGGTCAGGACCGGGTTCGGGTCCAGTGTGCAGCTACCCACGTATTTCTTTGCGAAGCGGAGACTGCAGAGGCACCTGGGGATGCAGGAGGGGGTGGGGTTGCATCTTGCGAGTAGCGCCGCGAGCGGGTTTGTTGTTTGCTGCGTTATGCACCCCCCCGATACCGTCATGAGTCGCATGTACAATCAGACGGGTGATAAGTATAAGAGCGCCATGGACTGTCTGATGAAGACGGTTAGGACCGAGGGTGTGTTGGCGATATACAAGGGCTTCACGGCACATTTGGCGAGGATTTTGCCGCATACGGTGAGTGCTGAGAGGTATCCAGAGATTTTTACTAATTAGAGCACGTAGATCTTGACCCTGACGCTGGCGGAGCAGACTACAAAGCTGGTGAAGAGGGCAGAGGAGAGGATGTTCAGCGGCGGGATGAAGGTAGAGGAGAAGATGGCGTAGATATTGGTTCCTGTGGACTTTTGGGGGATAGATTTGGTGGCGGTTTCTTTTTGCTTTTGGGACTGGGGTTGAGGATTTTGGCTGGTTTCCTTTGGGATAAGATGGAGGGTATAAAGTAAATTTTGGGGGGTTTGGGAGCTATTTGTACTCCTTTTTTTGAATGATGATACCATTACATGGGAACGGGAGATGAATATAGAAGACGGGATGGGATATGTGTGGGGGCATAATAGTTTAGATGGTTTTATATTCCTGAGGTCAGGGTCTCTATTGTGTTTTGGTGATTTCCCCGCAGGTCAATCCCCGAATTTAAGATTGCCGAGATCTGCAATGTAGAAGTCTAGAGCCTTTTCATAGTCCTTAGACCACTGTAGTAGGTTTTGTGCTAGTGTTCTCGAGAGGAGTTTGGGCGGTTGGCCGGGGAATGAGTACATTTACCTTGACATGACTTGTCATTGACCCCCGTCATTAAACTGCAACACAACACACAAAACCACTCATATTATTCGGCCACACATGTTCCCACAAATCTTACACTGCAAACGAAGTGCAGAGAGAGTCCTAAATCTCCGACAACTTCCCTGGATATTCTCTACAGTTCATGAGTTATTTATTCAATGAACAAACAACAATTTTGGTGAGGGTTGTCCTACATAAGTTTGGGAAACGGGTGATTATTCTGCATGGAAACTCTAGTAATTCCTGGTTCCAGATACTGCACAATGTGAAAGGAAAATAACAAGCCACAGGTACACCTTATGCTCGTTACGGTACAAGAAAGGTAAGTCCTCCGTAGCCCTCATTCCACCTACAATAGGAAATCCTTCGAGTGATTCATTGCACCATTTACTTTAGCTAAATCCTCGGAAGCTTTAGAGATCGAAAGTGCATCAGGCGGGAACCAAAGGTTGCACGCAGTGGTTAGAGCAGCATGCATATGCAGGGTAGGGTCTACCCTGCTGTCCCAAACTCCGTTATAGAGATAAAGAGATATATATCTATACGCCTCATCTTCAAAAAGACCCACCTCGAGTCATAGAGGGCTTACAGAAAGCGACCCGCCCCATGAAGAAAGGTGTAGGGACCGTTATATTCTCAAAGCCAAAGCAGTCCTCCAGACGTCGAAAGCCGCCGCCCCGAATTTATACCATTCACTGCGCCATACTCTGTGAAGCGGTCCCGTACGACTACGGCGCCGGCCAGTTCTGGGACTAACCCGAACGCCGAAGTTGGTCATTTATCTACGAAGACCCGCGTCACCCTCGTCACCCTCTGCACTCCTGGAACGATCTACATTTTCTGAAGGCGGAGCTCTCCCATGCCGATGGCAGCGAGGCATTGATCCCTGAAAAGCTTGCTTCCTGCAGGCTTGGTTTTTCTTTGGTGTATTAGCAGAAGTCTCCTTGATCTACGGGCTTTCAATGGATCTAGAGGCAGAATTTATTGTCAAAGAGGAGTTAAAGCACGTCTCAACCGCGGCATTGAGTAGTTTATCTCGGCGATGGATGCATATCAAACGATAGGTGGAGAGCCCTAGCTACTTCAGCCTCATCCTTCTCAACATCTGTCCTTCTCCGCGCAACACCTACACAACCCATCACGCTCCTTAATACTCCCCCCAACAACCACAACCGCATATACTCATTACAATGACACGCGCAACGCAGACCATCTCCCTCTTCCTAATCCTCTCCTCAGTACCTCCTCCCCCCCAATTTCCTCACCCTCGCTAACCCAGCTCCTAACAGGTCTACCTCGCAGCCTACCTACAATTGATCCCGTTCCCCGCCAAAATCCAAGACGAAATCATCCCCATACTTCCCTTGTGGGGCCTTGTCACCTTCGGCGCATACCTGCTATTCTCGCTTGGCTGGGGCGTGGCAACGTTTAAGGACACAGAGGACGCGTACCATGAGCTCGTGAAGGTGTGTATTGTATATCTTCCTCCGCTGGAGGGTGGAAGGCTGATAGATGCGGACGCAGGAAATCGATGAGGCGAGGAGGCATTTGAGGGCGAAGAGTGTCGATGTGGACTAGACTATGAGTGCGATACATACGGAGTGAAGGCGATAACGGGTAATGGATGTAGGAACGGGAGGGGAGGAGGAGAGGGGGGAAGAGTTGCAATCCAGAAAATTGGGTAATGATTGGTATCTATCTTACACAGCGTTACATTACCATTTACATTCCGCCATGAAGCCGCGAAGCCACAAAGCCGTTAATACCCTCGCCGCATTATGACTTACCCCCTCCTTCTCCTTCAGCCTCCCTCTAGACTCTCCAGGAGGCAGCCCTAGCCAACGAGAAGCTCTACTTCCAGATGCTTGACGGGCCACTTCGACTACATCGCGACACAAGGCAAGAGAAGATGCTGTGAGCGGTGCATTCGCACATCGTGAGCAACACTGGTGCATAACCTCAGCAGGTATTGCAGTGTTGATATTTGAAATAGACTGTGGCTCTGTACCCTTATGGAGGGGCTTGGTGGTTTGAGGAAACCATAATGTCACTATGTTGTATGGTCAAAACCCGTTTGGCAAGATTTTCGTTGTCGAGACAGTCTATAGGGGCTAATATAAAGCCAATAAATGGGAAAAATACTGACAGCCTTTCCCAAACCCAACAAGCTCCCATAACTATAAAACACGTATGTTCCGACAAGAATTGATTGTATACATCGCCGAAATATCCGCGGTTGCTGGGGTGCGTGGTGAGGTTATGTCCAGCGTTCGTACACGATTCTGCTGTGAGAATATGAAAGACTCACCCTGACCATCTAGAGCAAAGAAGTAGAAAAGAAGCTATTTGTATAACTATACTATAAAGAAGCTACCAGCTAGTGGATTGCTCCCGATAGGTTGAGAGGGGGTTCTGAGGTCCCTGCTCGAGAAATAAGCCAGCCAGTACCAATTCCATACGACGGCAGTGTTTATCTATCATTTTTGAAGAGAAGGAAAGTAATACGTGCATTTTTTGGCATAGAGTACTGTGTGGTGAAGAAATCTGGCGACACTTATATTCCATGCTTTTTTCATTGCATTAAAATAAGCTCACGGTATTAGATTAGTTCCCGTGTAAGAATCACCCGCTAAAGGGATTGTCGAATGGTAACATGCAAAGTTACAACTAACCCCTTGTATGGCACCGATTGCCATCACCCGTTGCCTCTCCTGAACTAACTCCAGTATGCACCACTCCACTGGTGGGACGCACTTTGTCGGAGGAATTAGTTGATGTCAGTGGATGCCTTATACTCAGTGATACGATGGCAATTGAATGAAAGCCACAGCGCATTAAGGAAGAATCAGGAATGAACAAGATCAGAGAGACAAGGATTGTTATTGCAAGACTAGACGACAAAAAATACCCAATGAAAAATGCAAAACAAAAAACCGTATCCCAACACCCCAGTCTCCCAGTCTCAAAAGATCACCTGTCTCCCTTGCCCACACTTATTTTTAATTATTCCCAACGAAAACACTCTACAACTTGTCATAATAATTGCTGACATCCGGAACCACCTCCTTCACACCCTTTCGTTTTCTCATCTCCTGGACAATCTGACCAGCCTTGGTTGTAGCATCGATGGGAGATCCACCGGGCAACACTTGCCAATGATCGAAAACAGACTGAGGGAAAGCCTGTCCACCAGTATTCGAACGGAGATCGGCGGTGAAACCGAAAGACTCGTTGACGGGGAGGTAAGCCTTGATGTTGAACAGGGGAGTACCGGGACGCTGCTCCTCGGAAAAGACGTGACCTCTTCGGCGGGTAAGGACACCATAGATACCACCCATGGCTGACTCGGGAACCTGGATCTCGACGAGGTATACGGGCTCGAGAAGGGCAGGGTCTGCGAGCAGAGTGGCGGCGTACAGCACACGACGAGCAGTAGGGATGATCTGTCCACCACCACGATGGATAGCATCGGCATGGAGAGTGACATCGAGAATGTTGAAGCGGACACTTCGCATGGGCTCCTCGGCAATCGGACCCTCACGGGTAGCCCACTGGAATCCAGAAACAACAGAGTCCTTGATTTCGTTCAAGTACTGAACAGCCCTGCAGAGAGTTATTAGTTAATTTCCTCCTAACATTCACCTAAAAGGTCGAGGAAATACATACTTGGTCTGGTCAACCAACAAGTTGGCACCGGTGGTATCCGGTCCGAAACACCAAATTTTACGGGCATCAGTGATATCCCAACCGTGTTCGTCGGCAAGGACACGAGCACGGGCCTTGAAATCGTCACGAGGACTAATCTTTCCGGATTCGATGTCTTTGGCGACTTCCTCTTCAAGGGGCTGAGCGGAGACATAGAGACGGTTGTGTTTGTTGGGCGACTTGGACAAAGCAGTGATGCTGCTTGTGCCAGCAACAGTCTCACGGTAAGAGACCACAGGGGGGGAGACTTTAATGGGAATACCAGCGTGGTCCTCCTCCAAATCCTTCAAGCAAATCTCCAAATGCAACTCACCAGCACCGGCAACAATGTGTTCACCAGACTCGGAGATCATAGTCAAGACGCAAGGGTCAGACTTGGACAGACGCTTGAGACCCTCGACCAACTTGGGCAGGTCGTTGGCGTTCTTGACCTCGACGGCAACCCGGACGACGGGCGAGACGGAGAACTTCATGACCTTCATGTTGTGGGCAGTCTCGGAGGTAGTAAGAGTACCAGACTTTAACAAGAACTGATCGATACCGACGAGACCACAAATGTTACCGGCGGGAACATCATCGATAGGTTCAATGTAACGACCCATCATGAGGATAGTACGCTGGATGGCCTTGATGAACAAGTCCTCCTTGCGGCCGGGAGTGTAGTTGGGTCCCTGAATGCGGACCTTGATTCCTGACTTGACAGTACCGGAGAAGACACGACCGAAAGCGTAGAAACGACCCTTGTCAGAACTTGGCACCATCTTGGAGACGTACAACATCAGAGGACCCTTGGGATCACAATCCCGGATACCAACACCACATTCGTCGTCGATAGGACCCTCGTAAAGAGTCTCAGCACGGTATTTCTGGGCGGTGACGGGTGAAGGAAGGTGAAGGACAATCATCTCCAACAGGGCATCGGCGGCGGGCAGGAATTTCTTCATGATGATCTTGAGCAAGGGCTTGCCCTCCAAATCCTTCTCCTCTCCCTTGAGGGTGATCTCCAACTTTTGCAAAAGAGTGGCAGTCTCCTCCTTCTTGAAGTTCATAACGGCAGCAAAGATCTTGAAAATAGGGTCCAGGATAAACTGGTTGAAGGAACGTTCCAGAGCTTTACCTTCGTACTGTTCAATCTTGGTCCACTTCTTGGTCTTGGGGTTGAAGAAAGAGTCACCCTAAAGGATTTGTCAATGAAAGATCGGAGAAACTTTGGACAGAATTCATAACATACCCACAGGCGCTCCATCATTTTGGCCTTGTCAACACCGAATTTCTTGGCATATCGTCCAGCAAACTGACGAATTGTGAACGCCCATCCGTGAAGACCGGAACCAAAAGCAATGGTACCCTTCTCGGGGTAGACCTGGACATCACCGAGAGTTTTGTCGTAGTAGGTGGCAATGATAACGTTGACGGACTCGACGGTACGGGAGAAAGACTGGTACAAGTCCTCCTTGGAAACCTGAAGCTCTAACAAGGCACGGTCGACCTTGTTGATAATGCAGACGGGCTTGATACGCTCACTAAGAGCCTGACGAAGCACAGTCTCGGTCTGGACACACACACCAGAGACACAGTCGACGACGACCAAGGCACCATCGGTAACACGGAGAGCAGCAGTGACCTCAGAAGAGAAGTCGACGTGACCGGGGGAGTCAATCAAGTTGACCAAGAACTTGTTGCCCTGGTTGGCCTGCTTGATGTCCTTGACGTCGTCTTCGGCAAGCTCGGCATACAAGGAAATGGCTGTGGACTTGATGGTGATACACCGGTCCTGCTCGTCTTGTCGAGTATCGGTGAATCGTGCCTCTCCAGCCTTGGCCGCTGAGATAATACCCGCACGCTGAACGAGTGAATCGGTGAGGGTGGACTTTCCGTGGTCAACTAGCCGGGACATTAGACCAGAAATATCTCCAAGCACGAAGTTCTAAACCCAACAACTCACCATGGGCAATAACGGACATGTTACGGACGTTGGTAGTCCGGTCCATGAGATCACGGATCTCCGCGACGGTGAAGCTGAAATCATTAACATAAGTTCATGATACCGAACAGAAACAACTGCGGGGTTGCAACAACAACTTACTTGACCATCTTGGGGGTGTCTTGGAAAGTTTTATAGAATTAAGAAAGGAAAATATGATTTCCCGTGCCTCGCTATGGAAGACGAGATGCGAAACTGAGAATTGCTCGCTGCGAATTGGCGAAACAAGTAGACGACGGGGTGGAGGTCGTGAGAGTGGGTGGAGGGTAGGAGAGCGGGGTATGGTTGGGAGACAGGGCTTTTTGAACCAAGCCATTTGACAAACGCCTCTGCAGCTTGGCTGGGCAGACGCACTTTTTTGCCAGAATTACTTACAAATCAGGAAACACTCGCAGTCACAATCACAAAACATCACTTCCACCCATCACGCCCACGAATAGTGAGTCGATGGCGAAGGGGGCGCGGTTGTATCTTAGAGGGGCAAATGGGGCCATACCTTTCTCTTGGCTCATGTTGAGGCTTTAGCCATCTGAGTTCTGGGGACGTCCGAAGCGAGCAGAGAAAGCACCTTTAGGGCTCATCGTGTTGAGTAACGTGACAACACTATTGTCATTCATTCTCACTCTGGCTCATACTGACAGTAACTAGCTGGACTTTCTGTTTAGAGTCGTCAATGAATAACTCCTAATCGCATCCGATCACTATGATTATGTCTATCATTGATTACTTTTCTTTCTCTTCGATTGTTCTTGAGTAATATGTGATCCTTAGATCATGATATATAGCTGTAGTTAGCCTCGATTAGGCATGGTGCATAGTTGCAACATAATGGCGCACTCGGTGAGCCGTTTCTGTTGCACGGCATCAGTTTTGAATAAACTTGATCTTAACTTTCTACAAGATAAATTAAGGGAGAAATATCAAATAACTGACCTAGATAACTCAAATCCACAATCATCCTAATCGAGGGAGCGAAATACTGCAATCAAACCCAGGGGCCGAGCCTCTCCCACTTGCCCGATGCCAACGTCGGGATATCTATTATCCGTTCGTCCTCCCGCCAAAGAGTTTAAATCACAAGAGTGCTACCTACACTGACAGACCATTGGCACGCACATTTGCACATACGACAAAAGCATCACAACCGGATCGAATTCGTCATAATGTACGCCGGATTTTGTTCTGCTCCATGGATTCGAAATTCAAACCAGTGATCAATTCCTCGAAAATATCATCCTTTATGGATATATCTTTTAAGTAGTTATGGCTCTAATGTATATATATACTCAAATGTACCGTTAATCGCCAGAGTAAGTTAATCTCCCCAAAGAACAGCTGTATAGAAGCCAAAGGAGTAGCTCACAAAGAGTGGTAGAGACACTGCATCAAATATCACGCGGATCACCACCACCCTTCCGACATCAAGGGACACTTGGAAACAAAGATGCGTGCCACAAATTAATAAAGGCTACGAATCATGACATCATCTATATTGATCGCCATCGCCCAGCAAAAAAGTAATCTTAAAGCGGAAATGTATATACGTGATCAAATGGGAAACCCAAATATCTAAGTTGAACCAATCTTTCAACCCAACCAGCTCTTTAAGTCGTGTAACGGAAGAACTGGGCAATAATGTCAGTATATGGTTCACCTGAACTTGGAATGGAACAACTTACAGTGGCATTGTCTCCCTTCTCCCTCTCAGCCTCTTTCATTTCCTCAGTGTATGACTCCAGTGTGTACCCCTGCGCTGCCATCAACTGATCCCTGCGTGCATTCTCCTTCTTCAAGTAGAAGTGCATGAAAGCGCTATTGACTTGTGATTAGCGTAGTCTAGGAATACGAAATACAAACGAGACCTACCTAAGACAGCAGCTCATGGAGGTGGTGCCAATCAACAATCCGTGGCCAGCGAAATACCGTGGTGCATCAGTGGCTCGGTATGAGAACGCAGCAAGGATTCCTCCGAGATTTCCAAAGCCGACGTGCATGGCGATTCCAACGGCACGCTTAGTCGATCCACCAATGTTGTTTCCGTTCCATGCAACACCCATCGGTACATTAGGATAGATTCCTTTTCTAGAAGTCAGTAATGTTCACTCAGCACCCTCAAGCGAACCACAGGAGCTTACCACAAGCTGCAAAGAAGACACCGGCATATTGGGTATGAGGTTTATGGCTGGAAATCAACATGACAAATCCAATGATGGCAACGAGACAGTAGCCGATCATGTAGATACCACGTTTCTTCTGTCGGTCCGCAAGGTATCCAGCGCTAATGGTGCAGACACATGCGGCGACATAAGGTGGAACTGACATAAGTTGAGACTTCTCATTTGTGTACCCCATGTTCTTAACGATAGTCGGAAGGAAAAGTGAGATTGAGTACAAAGGTGTGAAGATACCTGAATAAATGCTAATTAGAGTCTAATAATAACAGAAGCTTAGCTCGAAAGAAATTACCAATAGTGATCAGCATGTGGACATAGATCTTCCAATCCTTCATGGCATCATAGAAGTATTTGATATGGTATTCGTCTGCCAACGATGTACGATCCTCCTTAAGACGACGCTCAACCTCAGCCTTCTCCACGGGACTCAGGAACTTGGCCCTAAACGTCCCCCTGTTAGTCCTATTCAGCTCAAATTCCCCGACATGTACTTACGTCGCAGGGTAGTCGTTAATGGCCCAGTAAGCAATGACCGCAACGATTAAAGTTACGATACCTTCGAGGATGAAAATCCATGCCCATCCGGGTTTCCCTCCAACATTATGCATCTCAGTAATACCACGGGCTAACAATCCACCAAATGCGCCGGCCAAGGTAGCAGCGGAGAAGAAGATCGCCATCCGGAGACCGCACTCGTGCCGTCTGTACCAGAGAGTGATGTAAAAAGTAACACCTGGGAACAGACCGCCCTCTGCGACACCGAGTGCCATACGTGCGGCCAGAAGTCCACCATAGCTTGTTACCAGCCCCATGAGTGTCATACCTTCACTCAAATGTCAATGATGAGCCTAAAAGCTAACAGGGAGTAGATAGGATACATACAAAGACCCCAAGCAACCATGATAGTGCAAAGCCATTTTGAAGGGCTGGTCCTCTTCATCATGAGGTTGGATGGAACCTCTGCCAGGACATACCACGGGAAGAACACGGCAAGTGCGACGTTGTAGTCCAACCCTTTCATATGAAGGTCCTCCTCAAGACCGGCCAGACGGGCATTGCCAATATTCGTTCGATCAAGGAAGGAAAGCCTAGCATAGCTGTTAATACTGACAAAATCATCGTGGAATTTTGGGAATTTCATACAGATATAATAGCGCCAAAAATGGTACTAGATGCCAATCCAATCTCCGAAGAAGTGTTTTTGTCCGTTGCTCATCAAATCCCGCGCTGTCTGCAGACTCGAGAGAACCCGGCCTTTCGGCATGCGCAATCTGTTCCTTCGCAGCGCTGACATCCCCGCTAGAGATATTGTACTCTCGCAACGACATTGTGTCGAACCTCAAACTTCACGGATCCGGTCAACGGTTGAAGTTCTTAACGCTTAGATGATACTCGAAGCTGTCCGGCACTTGTTGTTATTGTTGTCGATAACGCGTCGTTCCAGAGTTAGGATATTCCGTTTCAAGTACCGGCAACCTGTGAGAGGTCAAGCTGAAGGGAACCTGTGGTGTTTATAAAGAGGGACCTTAGATAAGGTTGACACGACCGCGGACCTTCGCTCCTTTTTAAGTGAGATTTGGCCTAATTGAGGACTCTCGGCCCAGAGGAACTACTCTTGGAAGTAATACTCTGCATAACTGCGCGGCAATGGTGTTATTGGTTAGATGTTGTACTCGGATTATTTAAGGCTATCGAGGGGTTGACTAGGGGGACCGAAGCACTTGAGATGGGTGGGAGGACAGGGTGGGATCCTAGATATTGCTGCACGAACCTTGTGTACAATCAAACGGGGTCGTTATCTAGGCAAACTGTGAGAAAAGAAAAAAAGGCACGGGAGGCGTACGCACTGGGGATCTTCCACGCACTGTCAGTGAGAAGTTTCTCACACGTCCTGCTGATGTCTCAGTTGGGAAAATGCGTGGCCTATCCTCAGAATCTGCACCACGGGTGAACTCCCTACACCAAAGAGTAGAGTGTCTCAGCAATTGGCTGCAAGCTGAGATCATTGCTATTCAGCGCTGCCTCCGCCTCTGTGTTGGCGAATACTTAATTCTGAGGTAGTACAGTGATAAAGCACAGATAAACATGCGTTCTGTGTGTGTAACGACTTGTTTCTGCGCCCAAAACAACGTTGGAAATTCTAAGCAATCTAATATGCACGTTTGAGTGGTACACAGCATCCGGTAAATTGCATCGTGACAGTATGGAGATAGCCTTCCGCTTTCGGGTCACGTATCTAGGCCCATTGCTTTTGGAATCGCCCATAGGAAATCTAGATCTGCTAGCGCAGGAATCTTCTTTGAACTTCAACCTCAACAGCGCAAGGGTAACCGGACTCGTTCCGGGTTCTCGCTTTGACGAATGTGGGGACAAACACGCAGTGACTGTAGTACCAGTAGATTTCAGCGTCCTGACGGACATTGTGGCATTGTTGCAGCAGAGATAGATCGAGCCAACCAGGTGGCGACGGTGTACTCAAAACGCGTCAGTACACCGGGTGATGTGTTGATGGAAAATTCCTACTAGTTCCTTCGGATGTTGTACCTGAAACGGCGTCGGCGCCGGACAAAATGCACAAGAGGTAAGATAGGAATGCACCAACGCGTACGAAATGGCAAACATAATATGCCCCAATGACCCTGGCAGTCGAGTAGGCTGGTGGTACCGAGCATTCTATCGCACAAGACTGCTAACCAAGGAACAATCCCAGAACTCCCGGGTTTAGTCCCGTCTCTGCTCGAATATATTGCCCTCCCAATACCGTGTATTCATGTAGTCTCCGGTTTTGACGACTCCAGGATACATATCATATCTCACCCTGAGCTTAAAGTTATCTCCGAGAAGGTGCAGAAGCAGAATTACATCCGTCGCGGCTATGTAAGGGTAGAGTTTTTCCGGTACTGCAGTACAAAAAGCAACAAGCTGCGAACGTGCCCTACATGCATGTCCTTGTCGATCAATAAGTATAGATCTACACTTCTGCTCTACGTTTAAAATGTTAGCCGCATATTATAGCGAATTGCCTATTATAGTTTCTTGTGGAGGGAACCGAGTGCCCACAATCTCGCCTCTCCGCATATTCGGTTTTCCCGAAGCTACTCCCGCCCGGCTTGTAGTCCGTTCTTTAGTTCATGGATGGTGGAAGTTGGCGCTCTGATACAAGAGAGGTTTCGCGATGACTCTCGTGTCTATTTGCAATGATATAGTAATCCGACAGCAGAACTAGAGTTCTACATACAGGACAACAGACATGGAGAGATTTGTTGTGGAGTGAAACCGATATGAAATTGGAGTCGCGCGGTACCAGTTGAGTATTCATGGTCACAGCCAATCTAATACTCGGCACCGTGCCTGCTGTCGGATCAATAAAGTAGCAACTTTCAGCCAATTCGCCGGTAATAAAGAAAACGGGCATCTTTGTGGGCATCTTTTCAATGAAACCACGTAACGTTTCGGCAACCCTGATGATTTCGGAATTATTGTGAATTGTCCCGAAGCTGCTGCCACTTTAGACACTTGATCCTTTCAACTTAAAACAGTGGGCACCAGGAAAGTCATATGAAATAGCCTATATGCGCGCGTCATAGATTTGCTGTAGCGAGCTTCGCGGTAAAAAGTTTATTGTCAGACTAAGGCACCTCCTAAAGGCTTACCACTCATAGTAGTCAAAATAAGAGTCAGGTCAGAGTGCATATCATGACCTACCTGGAACCGCTCGATATAGTATTGATAAAATGAGGTGAGATCCATAGAAGCTTGCCCAGTGCACCGGCTTTGGTGTAATGATGAGGTGAGATTCGAATTCGCGTTGACGTGCTAGATAAAGCCCAAGATCTACGGGCAGCATCCAGCGTCAATTGAGATGAAGTTACTACCTTGTCCATACTAAAACTTGAGAAACAACTTTTTTGATAAAAGAGTCGCTTATGTCAATGATGAGAGCAAACTGCCAACGATCAGCCCTTTTGAATTCATCATTGATTTTTTCACATTAGCCCTAGTAAAACCAGTATCAACCTTGTTCAGGAAGCCCAATAAAATCCGACCAAAAAGATCTACAATGCCATTCACTTGATCTGATCTTCAATATCCGCGTAGTGCCGCGATACGCTAGGGGGTGATTAATACTATGCAGAAGTGAGGAATAGATGCCAAATTAAGGCATCTCTATCTCTCAAGACGACGACCACTTTGCCTTGTTCATTTAGAGGTCTTAAAAAACCACTGCGGCCTACCATATTCAGATTCATGCTTCTACATTCAGAAACACGGCAAACCAATTGGTGAGCTTTGCCGACGGCGCTGTCGTACTTCTCAAATACCTCTCTTTTACGTGGAGATTAAATATTCGCCGGGCACCGGTGTCGAGGTCTAGCATAATCTAATCTAATCTATGCGTAGTTTCGTTAAGGCGCCTCCCAGGTAATGTTTTCCTAATATTGAGCTCGAGAAGTTGCTGAAAGCGAGATTATTTATTCAACCCAGAGCGGCTTTTCACTCATTCGCATGATAGAAAATCTTGTCAAACCGTATGCACACATTTGTCCTATGCTCCCCGGCAGCGAACAGATCTCGCATGCTATCACCATTTCAAGCTTCGCAGGTTATAATTATTCCCTCTAGGTCCACGTTCCTGTCACGAGGTCAGTCACAAGGAGAGATTGATAAAGCATGTATGCATGATTCAAAATCAAGCCAAAGCACGAACTAACCAACAACCCTGATCACAACGTGGACTGGACAGCAAGTGTCAGTTATCATCGGCACGTGGCTGGGATATCATTCTGGTCTCGGAACCAGCGGCCAGCTTGATCTTGGGTGCCATTGTACAATCTTTGCTGAGCGCCTAGCAGAGTCAGACTCATTATTCCCATCCCACCGAACCCCAGCGCCAAAGAGCAACTGTATAGTACAGTAGAAGTAGAGTTTATTAGCAACTGCCTAGGATGGAAGGTACCAGGTTTTCACCTGCAAATTGGACGCTTATCTTGTGGCAATAAGTGGTTAAGAGAGTGAGAGATACCATGCCACCCCACTGTACAACAGATATGATCTGTGTATCGCTGACAAATGTGTAGCAGCGGAGGTTTCAGTAGATTTGTTGTGGTGCTTAAAATGTGGAAGTCTCACTATTGGTGAATCCCAGTCCGACAACCTGCACCGTAAGATGCAGCGTTATGTAGGGCTGATTGATTACAATTCATTGGTGTTGAAATTAAGCTGGTATTCCGTTGAAACTCTAAGCTGCCTATCTACCTAGGTAGGTGCTTGCTGTCACCGGTAAATCTATCTGTCGCACCGCATATATTGCTTTTACTCTATTTTAACGATAGTGCGTTAGCTTCTAGTAAGAAAGATATTAATTGCATATAGGATTACTACCTACTTAAGTACACACATTCTGTGATGGCATGAATCATCGTTTCCGGGTTAGGGTTCCAACAATTGTACGACCTCTATCAACCTGGTTGCCCGTTTCGATAGAACGGCAGTTGTAACATTTTTAGTCAAGAATAAATCGATATTCGATCGTCTGCGTTGATAGAGCTACCAGACAAAACAACCACCTTTGAGCTATAGCTTTAAATACCAAAAGAGTCAATTCGCATCAGTTTAACTGGTCGGATTTGTTAGCTGATCGGCATTTTGGCTTACCACATTGCAGTAAGATTGATAGGATTTCTAGTATTTAAATGTTACAAAAGACTACGGTAGTCACAGACACCTGTTCGGTCGAAGGCACAGAAAAATATCTGGATCCCGCATCACGAAAAGCCCTCAAAAATGCCAAGTGCTCTATAGAGCTAATAGGTCATGAAGACTGTCCTGCATACAATCGAGAAAATGCCTAAGCTGTTGGAGAGACATGTTCGAAGAAGAGTATAGTACAAGTTCAATCAGCATGTTTTCCGATTGTACATCCTACTAGAGTTACAGTGCCTGCTCACTACCTTACTTTCTGTCTAGGGTAGGATAGGTCCATAATTGCATACCTTGGGTGCCAGTTCCAGACGCATTTCTACCCTTGGTATTGACAATGCTTGCACTGTTGAATGGTCGCATTTTTGGATCCCACGGTTAGTAACGAAAGTCTTACCTCTCCATCTCTATTTATCTCTCACGGAATTCTGCGAGAAGCGCATATATATACGCGTGCTATCGACTACCAGCTTCTACCGCGGAATCGTTTTTATGTAATTGGTGGTGTACATGTGCATTGTGGTGTACTCGTCTCCGGCTGCAGTAGTGATTACATTCATGCTTGGTGACTGCAAGTGATCAAGCTGTTAATCCTCATGGAAAAGTACAATTCTCTCAGAGTGCGTGTTTGAAGAATGTAGTTTTGGCTTAACCCCCAAGGGCGCGTAAAAAAACGCCCCCTACAGGAAACACAGATATACACGAAGCAAACGCCTCCAGATCTGTACATGTAGCCGCTAGTAACAAATCTACTAAGGGAAGAAAAGAGATGCATGAAACAAACGGCATCAGAACCATAGCCGCTAGTAAGGAACTAACAAGGAAGAAAAGATATGCATGACGCAAACACCTCTAGATCTATATCACCAAGGGAAGAAAAGATACTAATGAAATAAACGCCTCTAGAATCATAGCTCAGTAAAGAACTTATCAAGGAAAGAAGAAAATACACACAAGCAAAAGTAAAGAGCTCGTTCTAATCTCCCCGCTCTTTGGTAACCTTGTAACCTATGAGAAAATTAGCATCCGTTATAGTATCATTCAGGAAAAGGTTAGCATTCATTACAGTATATTTAGGGAAGTTTGCATCTGTTGAGACTAAGAACCCCATCCGAGGAAGCTTCTTTCGATTGCCGATGCCTGAAGGTGCCTTGAAGTTAAATAGGGCCTTGGTGTTAAAGAAGCCTTTAGTACGGATGGTGTATCCGAAAATGGTGTTGTTGTTTAATCATATATTCACTCTATCTAGAGTATGACAGTTCTCGCTGACCATGAACCGGCTAGGTGGTGGAGATCCCCATCCTTTACCCATGGTGTATAGACTTATCGTGTGTTAGCGGATGAAGAGAAGAGAGGAAAGCGAGGAAAGTCTATCTGAGTAGATATCTTCATAATGGCAATCGTATGTAATTAAGAATGATCCCGATCTTAATTACTAGTACATAGGGTAGAACTCTATGTAGAGTCCCAAGGCCGCGAGTGCCAGTCTGAGAAACTAGTCTGAGCAAGGTGCGAGCAACTACCCTATAGAGGGTTCGATAAAAACTTAAAACCTTTATAAACTAAAATTTGTGTATATGGCTATGAAAGCCTTAGTGAATGATTCTGTGTGGCATATGGGATGTTTCTCTAAGGATGATAGCCAGATAAAGGAATAACGAGAACACCGTTTGTTTGTAATCATATTGCATTCAGCCGCTTGCGGCTATGGCATATACCTAACATATTTCCTCCCCGCTTCTTCCAAAAACAAAAATGAAAGCAATGTCGCGAGCCCCATCAAACCCCTAACAAAAGAAACCGCTAACGAGAACACCGTTGGGTGGGGAAACCATTATCTCAGCTCGCTCCTATGGATAAACAAGGTACGAGTGGCAACGCCACTAGAGGCTGGGTACGAGACAAGAGAAACCAGACGATAGCCCCAGTTGACTACTCTACTTAAGTACCTTTTGCAGAGCGAACTAAGGCCAGATGAAGAATACAGACTAGGTCGTAGAGTAGCCAACAGAGGCAAACCCAAGCATAAAAACACCCATGATCAAGCGGGGATCCGTACGGCCGCCTCTCTCACTGCTGCAGGGATTCCCCGCAAAGTTGCTAACAGAGGCAGACCCAGCACCAAGAAAACCAGTGTTCGAGCGGGGGTCCGTACGGCCGCCTCTCTCGTTGCTGCAAGGATTCCCCGCAAAATTGCTAAGAGACAAACCCAGAAGCTCATGTTCAAACGGGGATCCGTACAGCCGTCTCTCGTGTTAACGTTGCTGCAAGGATTCCCCACAAATGGTCCAGATTTCGGTGTTCGCCAAATTTAAAGACGCCGAGCTAGTTTGAGCGGAGTTTTGCCCGCCAGTGCGGGGGTCCAGGTAGCGGGGACGACGCTGGTATGTGAAACTAGTTGAGTGGCTCCGCACTGAACGTTCAGCGGCTGCGGGATACGTAGCGGGGACTTAATTTGGAACTACTTAAGTTTATCTACTAACAACCTGATCCCCGCCGACACCAACAAATTTGGGCGTCACTCGGATAGTGGTATCGCCGCCCACTGGGCTCGCCTTAGCATAATGAATGATGTTGAGGCAAGAACATGCATGGCGCCAAACTGTTGAATTTGGAATCCGTCCAGTGGCACCGCGAAGGTTGACTGTGCCCACAAGGGGACTCACTCGCAAGATGGTCTGTCCATTGTTTTTAGAATAAACCAAGCGCCGCGGAAGTCCAATGCCTAGTTCTGGTTTATACCCCGCACAACACCAGTGAGAGATCTCGGATTGATTCCATAGAAGAAAGCTAAACCGGGGAGCTCTAGATTGGCGGAGTAACTAGTGCTATCTACCTCTTGGCACTAAATGAATAGAGTAGAAAACATACATTGAGGGAGCCGTCCTTTGAAGTAACCGTTCCAGCAGTTGGGTCTCGGGCGACGCCCTTCCGGAATTCCAGACTGCCACTATTGCCAATATCGGGATAGGTCGACTTGTCTTGGGACCTGCAGCCGTTGGGTTGACTTGAGACATGTATCAAGATACCACGAAGGATTCCAGATTCGAACGAAGCTAGCGCTTCCGCTCCACCGGCGCCAAATAGAATAGATATTAGAGCAATGTGGGGTAAATCGTGTCTGCCACGTTCTGTTTTCCTGGCGCTATTTACCCGTAGTTTGGTAGTCTGGAGACAGGCATAGATAGGTATGGATTTGAGGATGGGTTGAAACTAGAGAGGTTGGCCGCACCCCATACAATAATGATTCTAGGTATTTGATAAGTATTGTTGATAGAAGCGATTCATGCAAACGTCTACTCTAGCCCAAACAATTGGTGGTAATGAATGATGGAAGAAACAAATGGAACCTTCGTCCATCGAGAAAAGTAACATAGTACCCACACAAAACAAATGATAGCTACAATTCATGGTCACGCCAGCATCCACTCTGACCAATCCAGCAAATATTTTGGCAAGGCAGTTTGGTATTTTTTACAACTGACCTTGGTTGCTAGCGCTGCTAATAGAACGGTGAACTCTCCCAAGCCAAGCGAATTCTAACGTGAACTCCTAATTATTTTGTACAAATGCTCGAACGCTGGACTGCCGTTGGTTAATGATCTTATAATCTGTAGGAACTGTAGGATATCCTCATGGCGATCGAGAGGCTCACTCCCAGTTTATGATAGCTGCTACTGCCTTGTTGAAAGCGTATGATGCCACTCTAGATCCATAGGCATAGTATGATGCTGACTATTACCACCAGCACAACCAGATTGAATGACACGTGTATTCAGCTTCGGCCTTTTGCTTCTGTTTGCGGCCACAGACAAATTATAAGGTGTTATCCCAAAGAAAACGGGCAATTGTACTAGTATCCATATGGGAGTCTATGTATCCGTGGCACTGAAGATGTGCTGTTATGAATCTAACCCAGATCTTGTCCAACCGGTACGGAGCTGGGATACTTGAACCTGCAAGGTGGAGATGACCTCCCATGTTGATTTGAGATTTTCTATCAGCAGCAATGTAGAGGAGCTTTTAGTATAGGTATATAGCGTTATGAAACTATGGAACTTCGATGCGCTCAGCAACTCTACATCCACTAGTTCACCTTTTTCTTTGGACGGCCACAGTTATGTGTTTCCATAATCGGAGGTCAAATCCGCAGCACGAACCAACTCCATCTGTATACATACATCTATTCCATCGATATCGGACCAAACCCTGGTCCGGGGAATAATAGTTATCAGACTCTCCAACGAACATCCGCATGCGGCGAGGGATTCGGCGTTTACGAACAGAACCATGTGAACAATAGAATCACTGATATAACAGTGCAAAATTAGGGGGGAGACGCACTGCGCATACTGAGATCTTGTTCCAGGAGCGCCTTCCTGTCATCTGTGGATGCACTTTGATTGAACAGACCTTCGATTTCCTAAGCCGCAGGTTTTTATCTAAGCCAATGGTAGAGCAGCACAAGGAATAACTGAGTTTGAGTCTTACATGCATTCCAGGTAGAATTCATAATGCGACGCGTACCCTGGGTCTATTCCGGCCGAGAGCCAAGATCGACCAGAAGCATTTCGGACGTCACAACGGATCAAAGGAATTAATACTACCATTTGTGGATGGCGTGTTTACTTTTATTGAGGCGAACGCTCGTCCAAGAAACAGAAGGCTGTGCAATGCATACTTCCATGCAGCCGCAGCGACTGCATGTGTTACCGTTTTGATATGCACTTCATCCATCAGATCTTGAGATGTCAGCCTAAGCACATATCTCTAGATGCCACTTAAAAAAAATTTGATCATAATCCTTTACACCGACGGCTGCTCCTCGGGAGTCGGTGACGCTAGTCCTGACCGTGCATCCGTGTATGTAGCCATATAAATGGTTCCAGCAGAGCAAGTCACTCGTTGACAACTTGTGATTGCTCTTCGCAAGCTGGAAGAAACCAAATTCGGAGTTCTAACTAACTATGATCATGACTTGGGTCGATTTTATGAGACTGTTAGCGATGGTTGGATGGCACCGAGCAACGTACGGTGTCTAGATGGAGGTATCGTCGGCATTGATAAGTACACCTAAACGGACAAATTCTGAATTCGGAGAATCACCCATATTTGCTAACCTCACGTACAGGTCTTTCCCCCTGTGCTTTTCTTCATATCAAGTCCAATAGGATTTTGAAAGAATGTATCTTCAGAAGCCGACACGAGTCCTTCCACCATTCCATGCCAGATTTGTTGGCAGAGGCCATGTGGTGTGATTATGACCAGAGAGACCGTCTAAGGTAGATGGCGAATTCGAAAGCGTGGAACCCGTCGAATGGCAAAGAAGAAGCAGATTTTTCACGTAGACCCTCGATGACCTGTTATTGGGTTATAATACTACATCGTTCGATTGGTATGTGAAATACCGGCGAGAGAAAAATGTAAATAATAGTAATGAACCCTAACTAAGTCTCCAATCGTCTGGATAGTGACCTCAATTTCCCCAGTTAACTACCATGGCGGCACGAGTTGTAGCCCGGTAATTCATATTCTTTACATTACACTGTGTTGGAATTACAGACTACCAATTCCCTCTTTGACTCGAGATTTGTCCGGTGATCGAAGGTTGCCAGCTTGCGCATCAAAATCAGACAATTAGTGAGTCTCAGACGCCGTGCGTCCTCTGAGACTACGGTATAGTGCGTACCGCCTAAAACCTCGACAACGATAAAGTTGCTCTGCCAAAGATGTGTCCGAGACTCCGAATGCATGGGACCAATCCTAGAAATTATATTGGTTCACGGCTCTGTAATACTACAGTACTCGAGTGATCTAATAATCTTATGTAGGGATTTGCAAGTGAGACGGTCAGAGTGAAGCTGATAGGAAATTCCGGTATTTATCTGTATGTGAATTTGAGGTTGTTTGCGGAGGGGTTTTTTGGGTCAGAACTGTCTCAACTCCGGTCCATTCCCTCTGCTGACATATACTGCCCGCACTTACTTCTGGCGCCTGATTGACTGCAGGAGCTGTTTGCTGAGAAAGCGGGGTATAAAGACTTATCTAACCCCACGGGCACACGCTATTAACTTATGGTCGTGCAATATCCAAATCATGGTCGTGCACGAGACCTTACGGAGTCCAGGTTTAAGGCCATACGCACCATACAGGTGAGTATATACTAGAATGACGTACCCGAAGAAACCTAGCCGCTCAATTTTCTCTCAATCTCTGTAGACATAGCTGGAATTGTAAATAACCGCATACTAGAGGACAAGGGGACCATATTCTTTGCCACCGAACTAGCAAGACCATCCGAGACCCCCTCTGACGTTGTTGTGGGGGTAATAGCTTACTATATTCTAAGATGCAGCTAGGTGCCAATCTGAGACTTTTCTTTAAGGTCACCTAGGTAGTCCAAGAGTGAAAGCTCAGCTCAACCGCATTCTCTGAATCCATTGCTAGGGACGAATAAAATGATGTAAGGAAGAGAGGAGAGATGTGGTTTTCGAACCCTATAGTGGTATTTTCTCGCTTACAACGATCCATACTACCATCAAACGATCATCCAGGCCATGAAATACGTCGATGCTTGTGTTTGTTTGTTTGTAATCATATTGCATTCGGCCGCTAGCGGCCATGGCATATATCCCGTACACATTTCCTCCCCGCTTCTTCCGTAACATAAAGAAACAAAAGCAAAGTCGCGAGTCCTCTCCCCCCAAAAACAAACAAAACCGCCAAAAACAACATTAACTTTTACACCCCCCCATCACTCGACTCCTCGTGATCTGAGTTCTCCGCCTCCTCCACCACTCCGCTAATTCTGCCAACATCTGTCAAATAAAGAAAATCCAACAGTGCCTGCGAATATTTTTCCTCCGCAAAAACAAGAGACATCGGCAAACTAATCTTCGGCTTTTTCAACACTTTTTCAACACCCTCATACCCCTCTTCCCCCTCTTGCCCGTCAACCCAAAGTCGCTTCTGCTCTCGTTTCCATCTTTTACACCACTTAAAAAGGTGGTCTCTTGTCTGATATTCGTGCCCACACCACCAGCACTTCATATCTCTTCTTTTTCCGATGCGCATTAAGTATTTCCCCATAAGAGCATGCCCTGTCTTAAGTTGATAAAACCTCGCCGCAATCGATTTCTGGGATTTCATCACCGCACTGTTACCCCCCCTCTTCGCCAAATCATACCGGTAACTGTGCTTCGATTTCTTTCCCATTTCTTTTATTTCTTTCTTACTTTCTTCCAATTTCGTCTCCGTTAACCGTCGACCAATGTGAGCAAAAGATATATAATTCAAGTGAGGTAGCGGGTTTTGCGTTTCCGTATAACTTCCGCAATGTTTATATGCCGCCTTTGTCGCTTGTAGGTCCGCTTCTTCGTTGCCTTCAATTCCCTTATTGGCAGGTACCCACCGGTACTCCACCTGGATATTTTTCTTTGACAACTCGCTTTCCAAATTTATCGTTCGTAAGGCCAGTACTTGTCCTGGTCCCGGTTCGTCCGATTGTATTCTTCATAAAGTCGCTTGGGAGTCCGTAAAAATCGTCACTCTCCTCACTTCTTTTCTTCCGCAAATCTCATCCGCAATTTTCACTGCTTCCGACATCGCGTACATTTCTGCGTCAAACGCTTTCTTCTGTCGGCCTAGGTGTACCCTCCTCTTATTCCATCTTTCCTCTTTCCATACCACTGCACACCCTACCTGTTATGGGGGTACTTAGATACCAAGTATGGGTACTAGTACAGCCGTAGATCCTATTTTTCCAAAGAATATTAATAATCGTCTTGTATATTTTATCAAGCTAGATATTTTTCGACTAATTTCATTTATTGTCGAGTGCGTCTGGCTTCCGCTCACCTAGCCTTCTTCCGTTGGTTTTTGGATATCGGTAAAGGCTCGACCCGGCCCTTCCTGGTTCTTTTTAGAGGATCCCTAACGTAGCTTATTGGAGTTGTCGCTAATGACTGATCTCGGTTTTCAATGCTAACACTTCTAGCAATGTCTCTCGGTATAGTAGATACTCCTCTATCGATTACTAATTGTCTGATTGCTTGACTATCGATGTATCGTCGTAGCTGATCGTCTAATCCGTAAATTGAGGCTATCCCCCAGGTACAATTTGCTACGAAGAAATACTGATGTTCTCTGGCGTAAGAGACAATCTTCTCGAGTGCGTATACTATAACGTCGTTGTCGTTCTCGAAGGTAATTGTCATGCGTAGGATTGCTTTATCAAAGGTGCGGGGCTGCCGCTACAAAAAGCTAATAGATTTTATATAATAGGTATCATAAAAACTCAATAATAAATAAAGGTCTTCTTTCGCTGGTAGGTTTCTGACTGTTCGCTGCTAGAGCTTGTTCTTTCAAATTGCCTGGGCCATCGTGATCTCTTTTATAGTCATGTTTGAGGGACAGTATTCTTATCGCCCTGACTTCCATGCTATGATTCCGCTTATCGCATAATTGCAGTGTTATGGTTGCGTCTTACATTCTACTGAATGCGCCCCGTAATTGACTGCCACGCTTCCCTTAGGTTATCGTGTTAATATAATGTGGTTTTGAAGCATTACGCTCCTGATTAAAATCAGGCCATCCATCATATTAAATTATGTCAAATGACGTATCAGATCAGAACTTCAACTTGGATATCTCGCTACTCGTTTGTTCAGTAGTTGGAACATTAACGACTGACACGTATTTCTGCGTATTCGCAATTTAACTGTGTTTGATCTTATGACTGACACGTAGCTCTGCGCACTCGCAATTTAACTGTGTTTGATCTTCAGACTAACACGTAGCTCTGCGCAATCGCAATTTAACTGTGTTTGATCTTCTTAATGCTTTATCGCAATATCTTCACCTCACCATTAACTTGGCTATTCGGCATTGCGTCAGAGATTTATCCGGCGACCAACCGGTACTCTGCCAACGTAGATTATGACACGTCACTATGACGTTGCAATGCATACGGTTTCAATGATCCGGTTTGCTTCAGGCCTCTTATCTTCAGCCAATGCCATTAATCTCTCAGACACTGCATGCTTAGGTTTCGACCTTCCGTAAACCGGGGAGTGCCACAGATGTTCTCACCGCTTAGCGCATGAGCTGCAGATCCCTCGTACTCGCATATTGCAATAACGTCTGCTGCACATCTAATTCTGCATAATTGCAACTTAAGTATGTGTTGTCCCGCTAGCTAGTTATAGTAATCGTGGCCAAGAGTCATGCGCATCTAAGAAGGTTTCTCACTTCCAGAGTAGGCAACATAACTTCATCATCATATTTGAATCCGACAGTAGGAACGTATCCTCACTGCTTGATCGACAAGTGACTCAAGTGTAATCCCGCTAAAGACCACTTGACTGACAAACATAACATCGTATTTGAAAGTAGGTGTTTTGCATCCCATTGGTTTAACCATGAGATGTACTTTCTTCGATCTGTTATGTATCATTATCACTGCTAAGGGAGAACCCTTAACACTACCCACTCGTCTTCTTTTCTCGATCCATCAGTCCAAAGAACCAGGCCATCTCTTTCTCTTTTCGCCTCTTCCAATGCCTGTTCTTCTTCCTGAATTATCACTTGGCCTTGCAGCCTCTTCCTAATTTCCGGTAACGTGGTCCCCTCATATCTTCTCTTCTCCAAGGGGTAATCCTCCGGGATCAACTCATCGATCCCCTCCACCCTCCTAACCACATTTCCTTCCATCTCTATCATTCTCCCTCCGCCTGAAGCATCGGGCATCATCATTTGCCTCATCTTGTAACGCCTAACCCGGTTATCAAGAATCGCATTTGCCGGTCTAAGCCCAGCATCGTTCATCAAAGCTCCTTGAGGTGTCGTCCTAAAGCATCCGGTTACCCTTCTGCCTTGCTCATTTAAAATTTGTTGCACCTCCTGAGCCTTGCCTTTCTGTTTCTTCCACCACAACTCAGCGCCATATAAAGCAACGGCCTGTACTGCGGCAATTTGAATTCGTTGACATCCTTCCGGGCTTAATCCTTTCTTTGTCATCAAGGATCGTACCCTACTTTGCGCCCTTCTTGCTTTTGCGAAGATCTTTTTCGTATGGTCGTTCAGAGTGAGCATACTATCCAGCCATACCCCCAACCACCTTGTCGCTTCTTTGTTGTATGGAACCTCATGACTTCCGACCCTTATCTTGGCCTTCATCTTCAGTTCCTTATTGCTTCTCTTTCGAGTAAACAAAATCGCTTCGGTTTTTTCGATGTCAAACTGACAGGCGTTTTCCTTCACCCAAATCTGTGCTTCTTTGGCGCATCCCTCTAATCGTTGTGTGCATTCCCCCACATCTTCGCCTTCTACCACCCATGCCACATCATCGACAAAAGATATACCCTCACTTCCGCACTCTTTCTCATTTTCTTCCACTCTGCCGAACAACCCCGAAAAGTATATGACAAAAAGTACCGGCGACACTGGCGACCCCTGCGGAACTCCCACTTCCACGTCCATAGTGTCTCCTTCCTTTCCATCCATCGACATAATCACTTTTCTTTTTTCCATAAACCTCTCCACCCACCTCACCAGGTCGGCTTCAAACCCCATTTCTTCCATTCTTTTTATCAAGTTCCCCTTCGCCACATGTGGAAAGGCTCCCTTGACATCCATCAACAGCACCGCCACGGTATTCCCCCTACCCCACGTTTCTTCAACTCTCTTCATCAACCTTCCAACCGCGTCTATTGCTGACCTTCTCTTTCTGCATCCAAACTGCCCGTCATGAAGTAACTGCCTTCGCTCACACTCCTCTGCTATTGCATTTGCTGCTACCTTCTCAACCACTTTTCCCAGACAATTTAACAACGTAATCACTCTATATGCTTTGGCGACTCCGTAATCTGGCTTATTCGGCTTCGGTATAACCACCCCCTTCGCTTCTTTCCAAACTCGTGGGTGTATCCCTAACCTAAATGTCGCTTTAACAATCGCAATTATTCTCGGAGCATCCCACTCCCACAATAACCTGATTGCCTTAAACCCCAATCTATCCGGACCGGGAGCCTTCTTAACTGATTGATCGAACAGAGCCAGTCGAATATCCTCATCAGTAATTTTCTTCCACATTCCCCCTCCCTCTTCTTTGGCCTTTCTCTCCACACCCTTCAAAGGTTTCGGAAATGCTTCTTCTTTAATCAACTCTGCCTTGTCCTCCCAGGATTCCGCCACCACTCCATCCCTGGACTTCAAAGCCTTCGTCGTTTGCCGACCCCCTGGTTTTGTATACCTCAAGGCCTGCCATACCTGATCCCTCGTTGCGGAGGACAAAAAGTCTTGCCACATCTTCGTTTTCGATTGTCGGATTAATCTTCGGACGTTGCTTCGCTGCTTTTTAATTTGTTGCTGCGTCGCTTCCCCCCTTCTTCTGGCCCTCTTCAACGAGCCCAAAATCCTTCTGTTTTCTGCGATCTCCTCATTCCACCACCTCTTTGATCTTGCACAAACTTTGACTTTTTTGCAGCACCTATTAAGATGATTAACAAAATTCCGCTGTATCCACTCAGCTTCCTTCTGTAATTCTTCTCCGCTGCTTTTCTCGGTCAAAACGAATCTCCCTGAGCTCTTGTCCTTCCAATATTTTTCTGCTTTTTTATAATTTTCTTTTTCCTCCTCCGACTTGAGCCCATCGATATCCCATCCTGTAACCTTTCTCGATACTTTGACTCCTTCCCGTTCGTCCCATCTTAGGTGGGCACACACAATCGCGTGATCCGAAGTAGTTGCCAAATCTGTAGCTATCTCCAAATTGTCGGCCATCCCGGCTTTCGTTATGAAGAAGTCTATTAGCGAACTTGAAATTTCGCCGTTTCTTATACTTGTATGGGTTGCTTCCCCATCGGTAACGTCAGTCAATTCATACTCATCCATAAGATTCGTTAAAAAGACTTCATCTCTTTTTGGTGGACATTCTGGATCCCATCTATCGCTGTGAGCATTCCAATCTCCTCCTAACAGGATCTTGTTCCGCCCCATAATCTCTCTCCATCTTGCTGTCTGCGCCGGTCTGCCTTGGCTTCTAACCCCCTCCACCTCCCTCAGCTGATCGTACACATTCACCAATCTCATTTCTCTCCCCGTGGGATATTTTATATCAAACACCTGTACATCTCCCTCTCCCCCCATATCCACTTCCGAAAACTCCAGGTGCGTATCTCTTCGTATTGCGGTCATCGTTCTTCCTCCTCTGACCAATCTATATCCTGGGTGACTGATGTTGTATCCCTCCTTCTCCACTACCGGTTCTTGCATCATCACAACATCAGCCCCCCAAACAATCCCCTTTTCCAACGCTATCATCGTCGCATCATACCCCCTCCCACAATTGTGCATTATGCACTTCACCATTGCGTCATGGGGGTTTCTGGGATCCCTGTGCTAGAGCTTGGCTCGGATGTCGCTTGTGTCGAAACAACTTGAACTTCCGGCTCCTTTCCTTGCTGCTCGTCTGACGGAGCTTTCTTCTCGGCTTCTGCTGTGGAAGGTCCCCCATCCTCAACTTGATCCAGCTTCTTCTGCTGATCTGTCGTCACATTTCGGCGTTCTCCCTCTCTCTCCTTCCAGGTTCGCCTTTCTTCCCTCGCAATCTTAATAGCTTCCTGTTTCTTAACACAAACATTGGCCTTTGTGATATGATTTCCCTTGCAGTTAACGCACTTATCAACATTATGGGTGCAGTTCTGTCCTGCATTAGCCTTGCAACCTACCATGTTGCACTTATGATCCTTCGTCAAATGCCTTCCCGCACACAACATACAAGCCGGCATCTTCAAAGACCCACATTTCGCCTCAACATGTCCCCATCTGCTGCAAACTCCACAAAAAGAATCGGGTCCAGCGGTCATAAACCTCTCCACATCATACTTCACCCCTGCTGCTCTCAACCCTCCTCTCAAAACTTTCTCGGCCATTTTACTTCCCTTGACCGCAAACACAACCGACGATGCTTTTTTCCCCTCCGTCTTCTTCTTCTGTACATCCTTTGGTCCTCCAATCCAACTGATGGCGAGGGGCAACACCACCCCCTCGTTCTCAGCCTGCAATTCTGACCTCAATTTCTCCAGACCTCCTCCAGTCTTTTTCCCCAAATATCTATCGAAATTGACGCCATGCATCTTTACTCTCTCCCAGAGTTCGTTTGTCTCAATGTCCACAATTCCTGCGTCCACCTTTCTCGCCGCCTTGATCACAATCTCCCTGTACCTAATCAACATCTCTGCAGTTGCACTAGGGGTCGTAATCGTTGATAGGCATCCTCGGGTGTTCTTCGTAACCCCTTGGATGCGCACAAAGTGTGGAACCTTCGCCTCAAAAAGTGCTCTATTCACTTCCGACGAAATATCCAAATCTTTCTTCTGAGAAAGAGGAAGTCCATTATCTCTCTTAAAAGTGACTCTCCTTTTCTCCATCGAATTCTGTCCTGGGGGGACCGGCCTCAACTCCTCTTTCCACTGTTGCTGCCTCTTCACCTCAGTGAAGCCGTCCCCCTTCTTCTTGTTTTCCCCTTGACGTTGCTGCTGCTGTCGTTGTTCGGGTTGTTTCTTTGGTGGTGCTGGTGCTGCTGCTCGCTGCGCCCACGTCTCCTTCTTCTTTTCTTCCGGTTTCTTTCCTTCCAGCTTCTTTTCGGTTGGCTTCTTAACCTCCAGCTTCTTAGTCCCAGCCCTTGGTCCCTTTGGTACCTCCTGTACCTCCGGTTTTTTCGCCTCCTTCTTCTTTTATTGTAGCACCGCTGGCACCACCGGCTTCTTCTTCAGAATCATAACCTGTCCCACCTCCAGACGCGGAAACTCCTGACTAACTCCTCCTGGCGGAATCACCGGCGCATGCTTGGATTGCTCCAGCGCCTCCTCATCCACCTCCATCTCAGCCTGAATGACTCTTTCCACCTTCGCATTCTCTTCCTCCGAAAAAGTCGCTCCCGGCTCAAATTCAATATCGCTCATGTCTTTTTCCCCAGGGGTGGCTTCTACCTGTTTCCCCCCTCGAATTTCATCCTTTTTTCAGCTTTCCTCAGCCATATCCTCAAATCTCTTAACCACTCTGTCGGTTAATTGATCCACCATTTTTTCCATGCAATTACTCATTGCATTTTCAATCGTCCTGGCCATATTCACCGGTGCGATCTTGGCCAATCTTTTCTCAATCTTGCTTAATCTCTCATCAAGCTTTTCCGCCCTATCCTCTTCATGCTCCCGGCTCCGCTCAACGTGTTCTTTAATTTCCATGCTGATTTTTCTCGCGCTCGTCACCGCCGCGTCAGTATGGTTCTGTCTTGCTGCGATATGGTTCGTCTGTTCCCCACACCACTCCGCATACTTCGTGTCGTACTCTTCTCTTCCAACCATAAAATCCCTCAACCCATTAGTGTTCCGAAGATACTCACTAATAAAGGTCTCCAGATTAACTGGTTCCTTCTGATTCGTCAACTCCTCTGCAGGCTTGGCCCAATCAGCCTCCAACTTTCTCCTGCTTGGCGTCTGCGGCATATTCGGGATTGGTCGTTCGGGCGTTACCGGCCTCCTAACCCCCTTCCCCTTATTGCGCTTTTTTCCCTTCTTCGTTGGCGTCATGTAGGGTTCCTCGTTCCTCCACTCCGCCTCTGTCATCGCCTCATCGCTGATCTCGCTGTCGTCGCTGATTTCGAATTTTCTCGGAATGGGTGTGTAGACTTTCAAGGTCTCCTCCATTCCCTCCTCTTTTTCGGCATGCATGCTGGTATTTTCCTCCGACTGAATATACCTCTGCGCAATAATTCCAGTGCTCGCCCTAGGAGTCGAAAAAGGGTCCATGGTGAGCGCACTGGGTGGCATAGCTAGAATGCTACCCTCGTAAACAGTCGATTTGTTCGAAATCGTAGTAGGTGGTGGTGAGGACAGCCTTGACGAGTCAATGCTGCCTACACTGCTGCTTCTGCGTCTCATGATGCCCGTAATTCCAGTCTTTCCCGTCAGGTCGGAATATACTTTCATGTCGTCCAGGTTGCTAGGAAGCCATCCTGACTCTACTCTGGGGCTCGCTTGGCTATCCTCGCGTCTCCTCAAATCATCCTCAATTCGAGCTTGGTGTCGTCCCATCTCGAATTTGTCATGTTCCTCTCCCGCTCTGAGCCTTTCGTACTCAGCGGTTCCGTGGAACTCTCGTAATTTGTCCTCTCTATCAAGCTGAGAGAGTTCGTGTGCGATTTCCGAAGTTGCCGCAACTCCGTCCGAATCCGTAATCATAAGCGGTCCGGTAATCTTATCAAGTTGCGCTCCTATTCCGCTGGAAGCGCTATCGTCGGCTGAGGTGTCTGGTGCTGTTCCATACTTGGCCTCTACCTTCTCCATTCTTTCCTTGGCCTTTTGGAAGGTCGAGGTTTTCCTTGCTGCTCCAAAGAGACTCATCGTGGCTAGCTTCTAAGCGGTTGAAGTTCATTCAACTGAAAACTGAAGCAAAAATTTTCTCGTGATGTCAAACTTGATTGGATAAAATCGGTCTTGGCAAAACTAAAAGGTGGTGTGGTGTGTTGTCGGAGGTGTAAGTGCGTCAATGCTTGTGTTTGCGGTAGACGTCTAGCTATTCATGGCGTTTATCTGGGTCCTTTCCAACATTTCTGATGAATTTGATTAATCCGGGAGCATTGCAGAGGTCAGGCTACTCCGTTTTGGAAATAATATGTGCAGATAACTATGTGAATTTCTTTAATACAGGAAATCAGTTTGAGTACTAAATAGATACGTATGAGCTATATGGAAAAATACTCAAACCCGCCCTGCATTCTGGCCTGTGAACCCACTTCTCGAACATAGACACCTGTTGCATGTACTGGGTATTCTACGCAATATTTTGGAAGGACGAAGTGCCGTAAGGTGGAAAAACTTTCATGTTATGTTGTATTTAATATTGGCCAATGCGTCGAATGTAAGTATCATGCGTATTGCAGTACGTGATGGTACGTGGCCGTACCTTGCTGTACGCAAGCTGCACATCATTCCGTTGCCAAGCTTTAGAACCACAAGTATCACTCGCGTGATAAACTTACGAGTGCTTGACCAACTCCATGATTAGTGATGGGCGTGAGTCGGCTCGAGTCGAGCCTGGGTAAGAAGCTCGAGCTTTTGATGTTAATACTACTATAAATAAAAATCGAAAAAGACATCTCAGGTATAGAAGGCCGTAGATATTGTCTCATCATCGGGCTGGCAAATACCATGGCACAGTTTCCCATAGTACTACGGGCAATGCTCAGACCATTAGTGACTGCAGTCTGCAGATCGCCAAGTCTCACTGTATTCACAATTTCTGACGGCCCGACCTTGACCGAGCAAAGCTCGAGCCTAAGCTCGAGCCTCGAGGCTTGGAGACTCGGACCAACTCGCAGTTTTTCTATCATGACCCGACTCGGCTCACGCCCATCACTTTATGATTACACAGGCCTGGATGCTCGTACGTGCTTTCGCTTCGTTGGTGACTCACCGTACTTTAGCATAGCACAAGGTTGTAGGGGTTCTGCAATTCTTTTTAGGGATCAGGTGTGATGAGCGGTGGAAGATGCATCCCCAAAGCTACTTGGGTTGTACTTTGAATGGACTTCTTTGGTACATATTCCGTTTGTAGCGTTTGCTCTGCAGAGAGCGGAAGCTCAGCCAAAATATTGAGTTATTAACCTGTATAAACCTAAGTGAAGCCCCTAGATAAGTACTGATATAGTATATACAAGTGATGCGCTCTCAATAATACTACTACTAATACGCCATGAATGCAATAAACAACCCAAAGTTATTCCAAACGCCCAGAGAAAATAACAAGAAGAATTCCAACATGCATAGAAATCCGCCGTTACCACAGCTTCCACCCACTTGGACGACGCGACCTTTCTACGAGTTCAGGGCTCTTCCGATGTTTCGCAAGACTTGCAGGGGTGTGAGGACGAGGGGAAACCGATCTTGATGAGCGAGCAGACAACCATGATAATGGACTTGAGGACATGCCCCTATTCACAGGAGGTGCAGCAGCTGGCATCCTTGGTGGTGGCAGCCCTATGCTCTCTAGCTTCGCCATATCTAACTTCATTGGGGGTGTCTCGGTCCATTCTTGCGCCATGACTTCCCTCGAAATGCTCAATGGATCCGTTGCTTTTCGTTCTTGGACCTCTGGATGTGGATTGAAGGTAATAATTTCCATGGACCTGGACCTGTGGGAAAGCGTGATCGTATCTCGTTGAGAGCGATGTATAGACTCCTCCTCGTCATCAATTGGCATGAACTCGGGGAAGTCGTCAAGCGTGATGACGCTTTCGATTCGACAGGATACCAAGGGCAGGTCCGGGACAAAAACGACCTCTTTCCCATAGTCTTCCTGGGAGCAGTTCTCCAAGCATGGTTGGATCATATCCGGAGTCTCGCTGGCATCATCGATAATTGTTACCCCATCCCAATTTGTCGCAGTGATAGTTTCGCATCCAGACAGCGTTGACGTGTTTCTGTCGACATAGTCTTCGTAGGTATCTGGGCATGATGATTGGTACGTCAACCATTCGTCTTCGGCATTATCTTTGCCTTTTTCGTAATTTGACGCCTCAGAAGCGCTATCTTTGATAGTAGACCAATCTGCATCAGCCGAAAAAGCGTCTGTAATGCATGATTGTGGAGAGGCAGCGGAAATTGGCTCGGAAAAGTCGCGGGTCATCAGTCTAAGAGGTGTCCAATCAACAGGACTGGTGTCAAGCATGCCTAGCGGTCCCAGGACTTCGAATTTTCCGGGAGAAGCTATGAATAACAATATCAATTATTGGCCATATACATCTGGCTATATATGCGGAAATGAGACTTACAACTGACCGGTCTCCCATCGTTCACCGTACGCAATTGACTCAGTCTCGAAAACTTGTTATTTCTCTTGACACTGACTCGGCGTCCCGGGACCGGTATGTTTAGGCGGCTGACTGAAGGTGCAAAAGTACCTGCCATATTCCAGCTTAAAACGCCCTATTTCAGAAAGCTGTTAGCGAGTGCCTTGCCTTATGCCTGAAAATATACAGTATATACCTGCAACGGTCGATGGATAAGTAGTTGAAAGGCTAGAAAATAATACCCCTCAAAAAACAATCACCGGATGCCAAAAGCCTTTCCAGAGGCACAAGTGCCGACAGGGGGATTTAAAGTTCTTATATTCTTTTCCAGATCATCCACAGTTAATGGCAAAAAGTGAGCGTCCCTGACCTACGCCACTTACAGTAAGCCTCCCGCTAGAAGTGCAACGTAGATTGGCTGAAGGAGATTGGTGTGACACTAAAACGCCAATAAACGATTGCGGGACCCAGCGTTCACGTGGAAATGCCTATCTATTTTCAACTCTCCTTTATACGCCTGGAAGGCGATCAGCAGCGTTGTGTACAGAATTGAAATTACCGCTACTTAACTGCTCCGGAACTGGATGTTTTTGTCTACAAACCCCCTTTCCCCTGCGACTAATCTCATAATGAACCTATTTTTCAGCTCTTTCTCTCGGTTTCTAACCTGAAGGCTACATACGGGGAACGGAGACACAAATATGGTACGCAAAATTCAACGAAGAAACCAAACTTGAAACTTGTTTCAGCTTCCAAGAGTGCATTAATTGTGCTCGCTACCGGTAAACCGCGTGGAGTGCAACGTCTTTACCGCCTTAATACCAAAGGGTATTGATCCAAACACCCTCAGTATGCTCAAGTAGAGTACTGACCAATGCTTAAAACATCCCAGCCTTGAGCCCTCATGGTAGTTATCGGCACCAACATCCCTTCTTGAATCACAGCTCCAGATGTCTGAATGGCCTACTGCAACCTCCGCTATCGCCCTACTACGGAGAGCTGTTGCACAACTACCGTCTTATGCCGCACTTGCTCTGGGAGTTGTCCCACAGGAAACCCAAGTACACACCACCTTTGAAGAAAGGCTATTTGTGAGGAGAAAATGACGAAATATGGGAGAGGCTCCTTCCGACCTTGGTCCTGCATGGTTCACTCGGTACAAGGGGCAATAGTAATGTATACTTGCACATCTGAAGTACCCATTCGTTACAAATACCACCGGAAGATACATTGGCGGGCGTCACTTTATCCTTGTATCGAATATGTTGATTAATTAAATTGCTAACTTTTTGTGTAGTGTGGAATTACATCCATAATCGGGGACCAAAGGATCCATTTTCGGGTCGTTGGGAGCCGGAGTTGGATCTTTTTCCACCGCGTGAAAATACTTCCTCAATACCTTGTAAAAGACCCTTGTATGTCTCGAATATTTCCCTTTCAATGTGCGCATGTGGCAATCTCTCAATTCACTGGCGCTTTGCTTCAGTGACGGGCTTGTTAAGGCTCACAAGCTAGCTGGCACGGCGTGATCACATATCGCACGTACGTTACCTGGCTGACTCTCAATCTGCTCAACATCATCGAAGTCTATCGAATCTCAAAGCTCTCAACATAAGCCGTATTGAAACAAAACATCGCAAGTAGCCCCTTCCCTCCGCACACGTTAGGCTCAAATGCTAACAAAATATGTTCAAGGATGCATCAAAGCTCGGCCTCTCATGCTATTATTGACCGCTCTCTTTGTCGGGCACAGTATCACATCCCTCCGGTCGAAGGCAATACCGATAGCTGCAAGCCTCCTTCTTGTCATGGTCGGAATTGTGCAACAGCAAGCCGGCAAATAGTATAAGTGGATCCCTATGGGATGGTGCACGACGCAAGGCAGAATCAACGGGCAGAGTAGACCCGACGATCATATCAGTGTACGCCATCCCTACGTGTGGCCGCGCTCACATACTCTCGAAACATTATAGAGTGGAGTTCTCAGGTGCTCACGACACAAGGCGGGTCGAAGTTGGCAACTTCCGGGCTGGAAAATCACATCAATGCGGTCCTCGGTCTAGTGCTCTCGAAGAAGCGCTCGAAACTCACAAGAGAAGGGAATATTGCCCAATTGCCAGGCCACGAGGTGTATGACTGCGACTAGATACGCCCGAAATACCCGAGGAACAGGTCTACATGACACTCACTGCACATAACGCAGTCAGAGAGCTAATTCGCACAACTGATATGCCGAGAGCCTGTGGCAATGCTGCAGCTATGGACGACGGTATCATATTCCAAAATAGCTATGCGAGAATGCATGAACCTATATCTGCGATAATGAAGTGGTAGGTGAGCTGTTACAATGCGAGGCTTCTATCCAAACAGATGCGTTCGGAACACTTGATGGCGGGTCGAAGGTGGCAACTTCCGGGCAAGGAAATCACAGCAATGCGATCCTCGATCCAGTGCTCTCGAATACTCCCATCTGGTCAAGGAATGCCGATAGCTGCAAGTCTCGTCCTTGCCATGGCCTGATCAGGCCGTTCGGAGGTGCAGCCTGGCCTGACTGAATGGCCTATCAGGCCACCAAGCGTGTGGCATCCAGTAGTAGGGGTGTATAGTGGCTGGAATACCGGCTATCCCTCCAAAAAAGGGGTAAATGCGGGCTTACAGGCCTACTGTGGGATAAGGAGCCGGAGATGTATCGTAGTTGCGCGGCTTTCGTTTCTCCTTTTTAGTTGGTGGAAGACCGAGCTTGTACGCCGGAAATTCGTTCACTATCGCTAATCCTCGCTGAATCAATACTTTCCAGCTCATAAGCAGTTGTGCATTAAGTGCACGACATTCCCTCTCCCCTGGAAATACCAGACACTGTCCTTACCGTACTGCGGACACGCTGGTTTCTGGCAACGCCACATCTGAATCAACTCGGTCACATGATTCTTATTTGTAGATTGTGCATCTTCGGCTGCTCGTCGGAGTTGTTCCGTAGCGGTTCCTTGCCTAGAGCTCGAACGCAGAGTCTGCCGACACCTTTGCCTGCAATTCTTCCTCTCCGATCAGTGGATTATTATTGTCCATGCCTCCACTTGGTGGAATGAACGAATAGTCCACTGTGTATTCGCACCGGATGCTCCAACTTCAGTAAAGTTGAATTCCTATCGGCTCTCGCATCAATTCGTGAACAGACATTCAAGCAGACCACCATTCTCTGCGTTCCGGTAGACTGGCCTTATTCCGTTTAACCCAGAGGTTGGACTGAGTAAAGTACGCCGTGAGCCTACCCCGCCTCCACGCACACCGGAACCCTCGCCCAAGTCTCCTCATACTCCAACAATTCCTCTCACCATTCGAACACTCAAGTGTCAAGCAGACCAGCTTGAGGAGGCGGCAGAGCATGCTTCTTCTACTTTTCTGCGCCAACTTCGAGCCTTTATTGCTGAAAGTCTTGTACAAGCACATGATCAATGAGACTGTCGCGAGCATCAAGAATGTGTTTGAAGCTGCTGTTCGTTCGCTAGCTCGTATACACGCCGCTGGGTTTTCGCACGGGGACATCAGCCCCTCCAACATCATCTATTCCACCGAGTGGCGGACCGCCGTATTTGTTGACCTTGAGTCAGTGCTGTAAGACACCTATGTTGCTATCCTAATAAGAGTTACTGCTAGCGGTGCTGCTCCCATAGCCCGCTTACAGAGCGTTTGGCGAAGTATGACAAGGCGTGTTTGAGGATTGCTTTCAGGGGACTTGGGCTGGATGAAGGATGGATGAAGGAGGCAATGAAATGAACCACTTGTAGTGGGCGCTTTTTTATGAAGGAAAGGGTGAGAGGGTGACAAACATGATGTTCCTGCGCAATATGACGTTTTCCCGTTCTCATGTTCCTCTTCCTCACTCGGAGGTCCGAAAGTGCCTACAGGGTTCGAAAGAGTCTTCCTGGTACACATAAATGGTGCTCTTTCCCGCTCTCAATTATATTCTTTTCAACGCATACCTCCGATATTGTTGACTCCACTGTCCTCACCCACTATTCTGAACTATCTTTTCTCTTAATTCGTGTTCTGTCCGTTCACCATGGCTCCTGAAGAGATTCGTCGTGGACATCGGCAGCATAGCCTCCCGTCCGAGCACTATGTAAGTGCCGTGGTTGAGCTCGCACACCACTGCTCAGAACAGAGTGCATGCAGAATCAAACAAGCACCAGACTCTGGAGACCAAGATATTGTGGATCAAGTAAGTCCCACTATTCGACTGAGCCCTCTAGGTTGTGCGAGAAAGTCAAGCAGTGTTCTACGAAGCTTCTGGAGAATGGTGATGTAATTGTAAGAGAAGAACGACCGCCCGCCTTTGAAGGCAACTTTTATCGGTCCTGTCCTTGAAGTGCTGGAAGGGACTGACATGCGAAGCGGTGAACTTGTAAGGTCGGGAATGCGGGGCGGGTTTGGTTCGTCTCATGATGCATTACAGTGCTACGCAATGTCTTTCACTCTGAATACATCATGACCTCTCCCTATCTTCAAGTCTCGTATCGGATCACGGACCGCAACTTGAGCCGACGTTGCGGTGCTTGCCGCCGTCAAATTGGTGCTCTGACTCGGGGATCTCGAGTATACGAGAGACCGCAATGTCATACGCTTCAAAATCAGCCACAAGACCGTCTATGGATGCGACCAGCCTAGCAACAATGTGCTTCCCTACAACAATATTGTCGACGCAACTGTTCCCAAGGATAACTGCACAAAGCGCTTCCCTGCATTGTCAGCCGACCAAATTGCTGAGGGTTATCAGCTTGCGGTATGGTTTCATATGAGAACCTAGCAGTTCAATAATGGAGTAGCTTTTCGGCTAGCGGATGTTGTCGTGGAAAAGACCGCGCAATATGAAGAGGAAGTTGATGAAAAGGCTAAGGATCTCTACTAAAAGAGCAACTAAACTTCGTTTGTACTATAGCTGCTTGTACCTTCTTTAAATGAAATACTCCCATATGCGTATACCTTCGTTCACGAACTTCATGGTCCCAATTGAGCGCAGCGAGAGCTCCTGTGGGCAGCCGAAGGGCGCAGACATAGGAACCGGTAATTCTGTAATACAAGTCATGTGACTTTACCAGAACGCGCTGTGGCCATTGATCACGCAACCAGAAATTTAGCATCTAAATTATCTGTCACCTGACAGGGCGAGAGCAGCGAAAGAGGTTAAGAGGGAGCACGATTACGGGTAGAGCGGAATAACTAGTGGATTGCAAATCGTATTGACGAGGTTCTATCTCCGCAACTTATTTACAGAAAAACCCACTTCGAATGCCAAAAGCCTATATCCATACAAGATGTGTAGAACCGGGTGTCTGCTGTTAGATGGCGTATTATATTTGGGTGGACGTCTGACCTCAATCTGATCCGTCTTATCCCGATCCCGAGATCCAGAAAAGTTCCATACCAAATATACCGTGTAGCTGCTATTAGCGGAAATCCCCTCAGTTGGGAGGGTAAAAGCGCTGTGACAAGGTTTATTTACGTTGCCCCGTTCTAAAGCCTTTGGGGAACTATTTCCTTCGACACAACTCCCGTCATCGAAAGGCTCAAGAGCTGCTCGACGAACTCGAGAGAAAGCTACTGTAAATAAAGCATTTACTGATGTATTCCTAGTGTCTAAAGCGATGTGCATAATGTTGGTATTCAGATTAGAGTACACTTATACTTTGCATTAGCGGCTTTTTTGTTAACTAACTGTCGGTAACGAGGAATGTAAATGCGCATGGAGCTGATCCCCTGCTCAACAACGGTACAAAATCTGACTAAGGACCTTACCTGAGGACGTATATGTGAGCCCGGTATCGCTGCTGACGGTAAGAGTTTTGGTCTTTGGGGAGTTAGGGGATAGCTGGTGATACTATGAGATATATTCTTTTTGGCTGCGAGGATGCAGGGAATGGGAAGTTCCGGCGAGAGTTGGGGTGATCCCATCCACCCACTTTAAGTACACATGACACTGCCCTCTTCATAAGGCGTGAACAGAGAGAAAGCATCCAAGGGGTTATACTCAACCGTCTTTTCCGTTCCACCTGAACGCCCGGGAATCACCCCCGGCCTAGCCATCACCCTCCCAAACCATCATTCAAATTCCGTTGTCATCTTCGTGAAAGCCTAGCGACATATCTTTACCACTTAGTCTTCTCGTATAGCCACTGCTATTTGTGGAAAAGTGGGGTAATGCTGGGGACCGCCAGCAGCTTTATTTCATCGGCATCAATCTGTGGCGAAGTGGCGAAGTGGCGAAGCCAAAGGTATGGCCCATCGCAAGGTCTGCAACGTCAACCAAGGAACCTTTGGTTGGCTGTGTAAAAGCAGGTGGTCGTGGCGTTAATGAAGTCCCGATCGAAGTCAGCACCACATCCCCGCCAGTTTAGCAAATGAACATCGATACTAATTTGAGTCAGATCAACACTGTGCCCCGCCGATCACTCGCATGCTGTCAACTGTCAAGATGAATCCTCCGAGACAACAATTTGGTAGAGTACTCTATTAGGCGAAATTAGAAATGTTTCAAGCTCAATCCATACAATTTTTCATGAGAGCAGGGTTTGAATATTCCCAATTTCACCTTCCATGACTGAGTATGTACTCTATTCTTACAGAGCACAGGAGAGTAATTATCGGTAGATGAAAGAGAGCAAAAGAAAGGGCGCTAAAGGTCTCGAATCTTTGTGTTTACAGTACACATAGCTCCTAACGTTTATAGCTCCTTGCACTGCTAGCTAAGCTAGGAATTAGTTCCTGTATGTTAGACCTTGATTATGCAAAGGTTTCGAAGTTCAACGGTAACAATCAGTTGTACTTACCGGGTCTACTACCGGGAACAGTTGCTAGCTCTAGGAGTAGCTATAGTAACACGACCAGATACTAAAGATACTCTCATTCCCGTATTCGTCGAAAAATTCGGTAAAAGGCGGTGTCTAACCCTTACTGCTCCCTGATGGTATAGATGTAGTAACAAGAAAGTTCGAACGCAATAATTTGATATTAAAAATCGACCATTGTATCATATTTAGTAAATGGTACCCATTTCGATCAGTCTCAAACCATAGATTTTCCTCCAGCCATAGCATAAGAATTGGAAGACAGATTCCGAAGTGATACAAATTGCCCCTCCCAGCACTAGAAGAGTCCTGAACCTACGAAACACGCACTATAAACCAAAAGTAGAAGTAACCAGCCAAAAAGGAATCCGGTATCTCGTGTACAGAATGAAGTAGTGGTCGTGAATGTCGTCTTATCGTTACCTATCACCTAGCTCACGAGGACTCACTCTCCTCCTCGCCCCTATTCGGACCACCCTGAATCTCAAGCAAGTCGCCTTCACTCTGGGGGCCTCCTCCGCCATTTGCCTCACCTCCCACAAGTTTCTTCAGCTCTTTAACTTCCTTAGCCAGGGCACGGACCATCTGGCAACACTTGTCCTCCTCCATATCAGGGACTGCATCCTGGACTTTCTTACACCATCCTTCGCGTTCCATATCAATATGGCCCTGCAGTTCATCCCATTCCTCAGTTTCATCGTCATCTGCCTCGCCTTTCGCACGATTTGCAGAAATGCGTCTTGCCTCGCGACTTTCGACAAACGCAATTATAACCATGATAGGTGAGTAAACTGAGGATATTTATCAGCTAAATACCCGATTGTTATCCACACGGTCAATTACTCACCAACCGCCATAACCTTATCGTTAAGCTTTGCGTAGCGTTCCCTGGAGAGCCACCATTCAAAGGGAATAATGAGACCAAATATCTCAATGAGGTTGAAGGGGGGAAGGAAAACATTCTCGTCAGGAGCTCTGACAAACTGCAGTGTCTTATGCGCAAAAAGTGCAAGATACTCATCGATCGCGTTCTCGGTGATATCGCTATAGGCTTGCCCGTAGAGTGCAATCAGGATATTTAGAAGGATTACCATGACAATGAAGGTGAAGAGGTAATAGAGGATGAGTCCAAATGGATGGCCAAAGTTCTCGAACCCGTCAAATTCCGGTGATCCAAGTATGGCTTTAGTCATTGCTGAGAGCACGAAGTATGTGTCGTCTTTAACGGTGTCTGCGTTGTCGAGGCCGATGAAGCCTTGCATGAAACCAATGATAACAACAATGAGGAGAGCGAAGAAAATTAACGACTCAAGCATCATGACTAGATTCATATCATCAGCACTCGGAGGAAATAGAGGATCATGCCGGTTATACCTTTTAGCACGACTAACATTGCCCCAAAGAAGCGAATTGAGTCCAGATACAGAAGCATTCGCGACCAGATTAATGGTGAGACGCAGGCAAGGAAATTGTAGGAAAGTGTATTAGAATTCCTCCTCTGTTCCGAATCTAAGGGATGCGCAAGCGCAATCATCCTCAAAACGAATGAAACTCCCAGCATAAAGTAAAGCGTTAAATTGAAGACATTCCAGAAGGAAAGATACAAAATGCCTACTTTCCTCAGTTTCGACATTTCATCCGCGATGAAGGAGAGAGTCAGTATGTAGAGAATTCCTTCCGCAGTGTCGATATCGCCACGAGAATTTCTAGAATCATGGTTAGTGAATAAATAATTCAATGGGTGGCTGGGGTGAACAAACATTGTATTTATGGAAGCTGTATAGAGCACTAAGTATAAGATTGATACCATAACCTGAAACAGATTCTGATATTTCGGCGCTCGGATACGATCATGATCGAAGTGCACCCAGAAATTCTTGTTTGCTATATGCTTGTAGCCGGTGAATTGCATTGGGTCTTCCAAATCTTGCGAAACCCAGCCTTTCCAAAGGCAATGAATACATTTTTGGAAACCCGATGAACCGATGACTGTGGTGGCATGGAGATCAACTGCTTTCTCGATAGCGTTGCTAGGAGGTGATTCCTTGCCGTTCTTCAAAATGGAGAACCGCTTAAGAAGGACTTCTTGGAACAAATAGTCATGATCCTCGTAGCTTTCAATGATAATTTTCGCGACGACTTGACATGCTTCGGCACGAAGAATATTGAGGTCTATACAATCACTTAATTAGGAGGCTTCTTCACGAGTACTTAAGTATTTGGACCTACTAGCATCATAAAGCTCAAGGTGAGACTTTTCACGGTCAATCAGTCAGCTAGTTCGCATTTCGTAGTACAGATACAGTGCTAACCAGTCTCTTGAACCAGCGCAGACAGATGAGAAGACAGAAAACTACACAAGCGCGGTCTTCATGTCCTCCAGCCTCACGAGCAAGCTGGACGACGGAGTGAGTAATGACTTCACTAGGGTATGTCAGTTGCTTATGCTCGACTTTTGACAACCTATGGCTGTGTACCTATGCGGTCGTGTAATCTGCGTTTCCTTGAGTTCGCATGGAACAGCTTGCTCAATTAGATGCTTCAGCCGAACCGCCACTTCAGTGACTCTATCAAACAAGTAATCAGTATCTATGACAGCTGCCTTTGATATTGGATTGGAAAAGACACCTTTTGGGCGGAATCGCATAACGCACGTCATTATCGCCACGACCGTGAGAGAGGAGAGACTGTCGAAATTCTTCTGCTACATCGCGCCCACCACCGTCACGCTGCCTGTCCGAGAAACTGAAGAGCGACTGGAACGAAGGCATTGTGCTCAATCCCGTAGAAATTGAAGGGGTAAAGCAGTGAACGAATTTCAGTCTCCAATCCCCGGAAGATAAGTCTGTAGCAGTGGGGTGAAATTGGAGGAGGCTGGAATTGCCTCCAAGAAGGAGCACGCATCTGCGTGCCGGCGATTGTGGAGAACCTTGTATTTCAGTGACGTCTTCCCAGATTCCCTTCCCAGATAAACCTGTAGGTGGACTGTTAGGTAATTACTAGCCTCGTACCCCGGCCCTTGATCTCACGTGATTTGACACTAACCGAAATGTTGAGTCTGATCCAAATTGAGACCGTGAATAAAAGTGAGATGAAAAGGCCTAGAGACATCACTCCACCAAAAATTCAAATTACCTCCAGAGAGCTGAGCTTTTGGGGGGTATTAGTTTACCCCTACCTGAGTCAATGCCGAGCATTTTTTAAAGAATTCCACCACATGGGCACTCACTGCAGCCTTAACCTGAAGCTGATCTGGATCATTGCTAGCTTGACCTGGTCACTCTTGTTCACTTTACACCACAAGTTTTGCCTGACTTGCTTAGTACCCCACATAAACTGTATTTCCTTTACCCTAAACTCTTCTTTCTGTGCTCAAACCCATAGTGTCGAAATTTTCACTGGGTTGACCTATGAACTTTGTATGGAGCGATGTCTCCAGGCTCTCTCACAACTCCATTCCCTTGTAACACTATTCCCTTTTTGTTACTTCCATTTTCATCTTAGTGCAATTGAGAGCCTGATTCGAGGCCAGGTAATTACTGGGATGTGAAAACGTTTCCCACGCGGCGCATTAACACCAATCACGATTCACGAAAGACGCATCTAGATCTGGCTGATACCCTCGCCGAGTGTCACCGCAAAAGCAAACACTATTGTAAATTATCTTCATAACAGGTACTCGGTAGGGCTTGGAAAGTGCACATTTGGGATACCTTTTTGCTGTAGTATTAGAGACTGGCCCTTTTTCAAAAATCTCAGTTAAGAATCTTGCTCTTAACCGTGCTGCTACCGCGGATCTGCTGTAGATCTTACCGGAACTCGTAGGTGAGAACTTTGGAAAAAGGGCGAAGCCTACTCCAAGCCCCAGTATCGAGTACTTGCGCGAATACGGCAGAGTGCTTCACCAAACTGCAGCCACAATCACATTCAGACTATCATTTCACATAAACGATTCGACTCGATCAATCACCCCCGCAATAGCTATGCACGCCATAATCAAACCAGTACCTCACTCAGCATCATCTTGTCACGTGTACTACGTCCGAGACTATCTTGTCGCCTTTTCCGCTTCGACTTCGCTCAACACATTGCGCAGAACTTCCTCCCGTCGTCTCAAATGCTGCTCCAGCGCATCTACCTGTTCTTTGATCATGTCCAGATCATCCCTCACAGCTTTCAAACTCTTTCCAGTCTCAATGCTTCCACTGCCCTCCTCCAAGCTCCTCAGCTCCTTTCTCTTGTAATCTAGCATCTGCTCTAGTTCGCGCTTAACCAAAGCAATCTTCGATGCTCCAGCAGCACCGTGACGGTCACGATTGCGACGCTTTTCGGCGGATTCTTCAGCATCTGCTATCTGTTTTTCGAGGTCTGCAAGTTCGCGCTTCATACGGACTTCTTCCCAATCTTCGTCTTTGGTTGCCCCAAAGTCGGTGCCTATATACACATGTCAGCACCTCAGTGAGCTAAGACAGTTGGTGGCAGTTGACTACCGGAATGTTTGTAGCCCGAGGACCCTCCAATTCCCAACCGTGTGATGTAACTCTCTCCAAATGCTGCTTTCTTCCCAGATATCGTGCCCCTGTCTAGTGCGCCTGCTCGTTGCGGGGGCTTCACCGATTCGATGTCGTAGTTAATCTTGTTTTGCTCAAAGGAGCTCCGAAGCGATGGTGGAACGGATCGCGGAATGCGGTAGCCCTCGTGGCGGTTGTTGAGGATGTGTAGGTAGACAATGCATTGATCCTTTCCAATTGTGGGGGTTCGAGAAGGGTTGACCAAATTCCTACGGAGTCACAGTCGGTGAATAAGCTACGAGTGCGTGAGGAAGCGTATAGATAAACGGAACGAACCACGCGAAGGTGATGTCTGTGTCTGGAACATTGATTTCCGAATATAAGTCGTTGAGTGCGGCAACTAAGCGCACGGGTTAGCCCATGGCATTTTTGTCTTTCCCGTGCAAAGTTCCCCCTCACATGCAATCTGTCCATGGGCGCCAGAGTTTGCCATATAGATGCCTTCATACTTCCTCTTATCCTCCGGGCCCATATACCACTGAAAGTCATCCTTAAGCCCGGGTGTATCGTCGTCATCACCGGGTCTCTCGAAGCTCTCCCCACCCGAGGTCAATGCTGAGTCCGCCTGCACCAGATGCACCTTGGTCTCAGGTACAAGCCAATCGGGCAGCTTCGATGGTACCGACCTTAGATCTCCGTTAATGATCTCGTAGATTAATCGCATTGCGACACAGAACTCCTCAAAGTCAAGGTCGCCATCTTTGTCGATGTCTGCAAGGTCCCATATCTTTGCGAGTTGGTTGTCTGAGAGGCCGGAGTTGCGAAGGATAGAAGAGGCCTGGTCGCCGGTGATTTTGGTGTTGCCATGAGAATGGTGCGAGAAGATCTCCCAGTATTTATCGACGTCGGCCTGAGAGATTGGTTTTTGGGACATGGTGGAGTATCGAGAGGGGTTGAAATGCCCGGAATGCTAGTAATTGCAGTTCCTAACGGTGCATAAATCGTGGGTATACGAGCCTGAAGAAAGGAAGAACGCGTTATTAGGCCATTCGTTTCGAAGAGCTAGCTTAATGTATAGTATTGCCACGTGATGACCCGGGCCCCTTCAAATCAAGAGACATCAATCGGGACTCGAGATGGAGATAATCGACGGTCATCTCACTCGTAATTTACAAATTAGACACTGAATTCATGAAATGGAATATCTCAAACAAGCAGCAAAAGGCAGATTGACATTATACGCTCTAAAACACAACTTTTCCGTCCCAACCAACGCCTCAAAACAAGCAAACATTACTGTTACAAAGGCCAACCGCAAACATTCCTATTGAGGATTATTCCTGGCCCATCTGTGCCATGACCTTCTCCAGCAAAATATGACTCGTCTTGCCCAGTTTCACTTGTCCATTTCTGGTCTTCGCGGACATGGTCCTCTTCCGTATTTCTCTTTTCCGCGTTTTCTGTTCTTGCTCTCTCCGCCTCGCCTCCGCCTGCCGTGCAGCTTCTTCTCGCTCCTTCTTCTGCTTAGCCGCAAAGGACTCCTCCTTCTTGTACGATGAAGTCTTCGGTTTCCTCTTGCGGCTCTCTGCTTGTGTTTTTTCGGGAGTTTCTTCTCCATCTAAGATAGCTTGACGGTCTGGGTGGACTCCCACAGGCTCAATTTCGGCTTCGGCAGCTTTGGACTCGGATTCGGTAGTCTTTGCATGGCGCTGTAGGCGTTCCTGTTCAGCTTCTTCGAATAACTTTTGCGCGCGGAGAACATTAGGGTCGGTGGCTGGATTGGCGGAGGAGAGTGTTTTGCTGTATTGTTTTCTGACTTTCGCCTTGTGGATCAAGGTTTCCTTTATCTTGGTAACTTTGCGCTTGTAAACACCATCGGGCAGATTCGCAGGACCAACGGAGAAGCCTTTCTTCTTTCTCTCCGTAGGCGGCGGTTTGCTGTTTGGCCGCTCTTTTCCCATAGTTTGTTTTATTGGAGATGCAGGGAGGACAGAAATGTTGGTACTGTGTGGCGTTGCTGTTCTGGATTGTGGTGATCGGTTCAGCAAGCAATGTCGATTCCAGACCTCCGCCAAGCCCTGCTTTCGAGAAGTTTTCTTGGTTGATTTTCTTACCGTCAATAAAGTCGTGACGCCGAAAATCCCACCGTTCAACTCCGGCCGCCGTTATTCCTCCGTTCTCGCCTGCGTCACCATCGAAAGCTGCATCCATCCCGCCAGCATCCACGGTTTTGAGCAATTGCTTTCATCGGTTTGTTGACCTGTGGATGCATTGAGGGCATGTCTTACGGCACCAGCTTCATCTGGATTTTTATTCAAACGGGTGCCTACCCCCCGATATCTCTACATTTGAGTTGCAAAGACCGACCGATTGGCTGATTTCTCGAGAAGAATTCAATTTCATAGCACTTTTATTACGGTGACTCTTTTGTGGACATTTCGACGCTCCCGGGAATGCTGGAACGGGTGGCCGTCCACCGTCTGGAGTCCAGCGGACTGCGTCTTCTACGAGGTGGACGGCCACGGAAAAGGATGCTTCATTCTGCGTTTTGGGTGCATGGCGGGGGGGAACTTGATATTGCTGCCGCAGCCGCAAGTCTGTTTGGCGGTGGTGGATGTTGTGGAGAGGAAGGTGGATCTACAGAAACGATGCCGACGCTCCAGCAACAATTACTACAGGCAAATGCTACCTGGAAGCGTGCCGATCCTATACACCTGGACTTTCTATATCCATCTGGGGCTTTAGCTTTTCTCCGGCATCTTGGCAGAGCTGTTCCACGACGAGAAGGAAGTCCTATGTTTTCTGTTGGTAGCGGCAAGAGGGAATATTCTTCCTCGACACAGCTCCCAGCATCGGAAGTCGCGGACCCTAATCACCAAACGCAAGAAAAGGCGTTGCTGATTACACACGCTGTACCAGAACCAGGGCTTGAGCGTCCGGAAGACGACCATTTTGCGAATTTGGACGAATTTATGAAATCCCCACAACCCGGACGCTACGAATCTGCATGGTACCATTACTGGCGTACGAAACCAACAAACAGTAAGAAGGTAAAGATGAACAGGAGACATTTCATAGTACAATATATGCTTCAATCCAACCACAAGCAGGAATGGATCCGGATTCTTTCCTTGCTTATCAAAAGATCTCAATTGAGCTGGACAAACGTAGATTATGAGTCCGCCGTCAAATGCTACATTCGTCTAGACCACCCGGATCGGGCCCTGGAAATCTTGCAAAGCAACGTGAAAAGAACCCGTTCGTCACGGAATTCCGGCTTCGAAGCATTCATTAGGTTTTATGTATTGCGTGAAAGATGGGATCTGGTGATGGAGGCGTGGAGGATTTTGAGAGGGGCGGAGGATGGGATCGTTCAAGACCGGGCTCGCGATCGCATGATGCATCTTGATACAACGGCATTACCCACTTTGCGAGACCCCGAAAACTTCCCGAAGTTTGTCGAGAAGGTCAGAAGGTGGGCCGATACGATTCCCGAGCGAGAAAGGCTGGGGAAAGCTCCTCCTCTTGACGATGAACTGGCGGAAACCCTCATGAAAGGTTGCCTTTCCTACATCACTCGACCAGAAGCTCCATGGATGGGTGTACTTTGGGAAGACACTTGGTTGTACATCAGGCACAGATATGGCTGGATGATAACAAAAAGTGATTGGGAACGGACCATATCATACCTTGCTGGAACTTTCCAAGATGACAAGGCTGTTTACCGATATTCCCGATTTCGAGTACACAAACCCAAGGGCATGTCTCTGGACGTAATGAACCAGGTTCTCCGATGTTATGCAAGGTTGGAAGATCTCAGGGGGATGCAAATACTCTGGGGCGACATTCTCGTCTTTTCAGACGCTAGACGGCCGAACCGCGAATCCTATTCGATTTTAATGGCGGCACTTGCGAGACGTGGGGACTCGGGGGGCGTAAAGGAGTTACTCCGAAGGTACATGGAGGAATTTACTCTAGAGTCACCGCAAGAATTATCTCACATCATGCAAGCGCACATAGAACGAGGAGAGCTCCGTGATGTCGTATTCTGGTTCGAGAGCATGCCACGCGAATATGGAATTAAGCCCGACGTTGTCAGCTACAACACCCTAATCAATGCATATCGTAGAGTGGGAGACGTTGATGGAGCTGCAAGACGTGTGCAGGAGATGTTGGATTGTGGATTGAAGCCCGATACTACTACCTATAACACCCTCTTGAAAATGTGTGCAAGTCGTGGCGATGTAGCTGGCGCTGAAAATATATTCAATCTGATAAAACAGAGCGGGTTCCAGCTCGACCCGTATGCGTACGAAGCGCTGGCCTCTGCGTATGTTGCAGTCAAAGACATGGACAAAGCAGAGGCGATTCTCAAGCAGGTTACAGAGCTATCCTCCGACATATCCCCAACGCCAATCTGGAATACGGTTTTATCGGCCCACGCAGCCATGGGCAATGATGAAAGAGTAAACCAAATTTTCGAGCTGATGCACCAAAGGGAAGTTCCCTTCGACTATTACACCTATGGAATCGTGATGCACTGCTTGTGCCTGGCTGGGAAAATGGAATCAGCGGAACAGACTCTCACCTACATGAAGGAGGCCAAATTCCATATCAACACCGACAAGTATGCCATACTCATGGTGGGGTACTTGCGCTTAGGAGAGTTTCGCATGGTATGGGAGACCTTTAAAAGGATGTTGGACGACGGTCTAAAGGCCGACTTCAAAACACTTGCAGTGCTGCTGAAGTCGTACGCTCATGCGGAGGTTGAAGAGGACTCGGATGTTGCGGGTGAGATGGTGCACCTGGCAGCTACTGAGAAGACTCTCGATGAAATTACGACCGAAGTGAGAGACCTGGATCTTGCATCCTTCGACAGCGTCAAGAGCGCAACTCCGCCATGGTTGTTCACCCCGCTCATCAACGTGTACTTCCACAAGCAGGCGTGGGATCGTGCCATCAGTATCTTCGCCCGATTCCTCCGGGTTTCCGAAAAGGAAGAATACGGCGCATCCCCAAATTTTCAGATGTACAAATCGATGATGCGAGTATATCATGCGGGAGGTGACGTTGAAGGAGTCCGACACATGTGGGAAGGTCTCAAAACCTTCGCTGTGCAACTCCACAAAGCCATAGACTTGAAGCAGTCCAACCGCCGAGCAGTCCTGGATGTATACAGGAACGAGGTTTGCAGTGCACTATCAATCCTTATCAAGGCCATGGCCGAAACCAAGGACATCGACACCATAGACGAGGAAGTCAAGTCCATCCAGGGGTTCGGATACGAACTCGACAATGTCAACTGGAACGACTACGTACAGGCGTTGGTGCTTGCGGGGAAACTCACCAGAGCCGCAGAGGTGTGCGAGAAGAACCTTATGAGCAGGTGGCACGACGTCCGACTTTACTTCTTCTACCAGGATCCCAGCATGCGGGGAGAAGAAGGGAAGGAGCTGCCAACGGTTAGACCATTCATAAGGACTATCGAGGCCATTGCAACAGAGCTAAAATCGTTGGAGGAATTGCGGAAGCGTGGTGATCCAACTGCAAAAGGCTTGCTGGTCGATATCTATAGGAATGCGCCGACGACGTGGGAAGCTTGTGATGGACTTGAGGATTTGGAGGGAAGAGCAAGCAAGGAGATGATGTTTCGATTACAAAAAAGCGGAGAGGAGCAGATGGTGCGCGGCGGTGGTGGTAACGGCTACTATTAACTGTACTTATAGGTCGATCATATTATGGATATAGACAGGGAGTTTTATGCGTGCTTGTTATTTGTAGGGAGAAATAGTGATTATGTCTGTTACGAGGTGTTTTGGCTTTTGCTGGTGTACAACGATACATGATGTGAGGAGAGATGCATATCAGTGGGATTTGGATGCTCAGCACTCTGAAATACAATTATTAGTGCTTTAGTGTGCTAGATTGAATCGAGGTTAGACCGGTTGGCTATATGTATATACACGGTTCCTTATCCAGGACTTGTATTTGCAACACTAGGGTCCTCGTGATTGCAGGAAACCCATCTGGAGAGAAGTGGGATCTGCCATTATTCCCGTCAACTGCTCCAATAACCCTCCATATGATGTCACTCGGAATCAATGATTATAGCGAATACACAGCAAAGCTTCATTGAAACATACACCCATAACCCATGAAAAGCCGCAAAGAGAAACCCGTACGAAACACGCACAAAACAAGAGATGGAAATGTCCACAACTGAATTCTCCCACCACACCGTCCTCCACATTCTCGCGTTAAAACAACATTCCCGGCTTCTTATCCTTCGCTACCGGGCTCCCATGGTGAAAAAACAGAATCTTAATCGTCAAAGCCAACCCAGCATGCAGCGCAACCACGACGATCAGTAAAACCTGTGCCGTCTTTGCATCCGTTGCCGACACGACTGGGTACAAATTCCGAAATAGGAAGAGCGCACTGACACCGAAGCCGACACCGACAAACACCCAGTTCAGGATAGCGATTGGCGAAGCAGATGCGATTGCGACAGGGACCCAGATCAAATTTGAGTAGCCGTAGAGACAGAGACATTCCAGTAGATTTGCAGACTCGCTACCATACCACTTCAGAACGCCCCACAGCGCGACGGGGATGAAAGCTGTGTAGCCATACATCAACCCAGCCGCCCCGGAGAGAAGACCAAAGTCGTAGGTGTAAGGCTGGTCTTTCATGCGCGCGAAGTACTGCGCGATGGTGGAGGAGAGGAAGAGGATTAGCACCACTGTGGTGGTGATCCAGAATGGGCCGTAGAGATCGGGATTGCCTTCTAGGACGTCGAGGAACATAGTGCGCGGGAATAGCGCAGCCATACACCGCTTTACTACTTCGTTGGTATCCACGTCGAAAAAACTAGCGTAGAAGTCGAAGCTCCAAAGGTATCGCTTTCCACTGTTGTCGTCGGAGCGCGAGCCTGAGGGGCCGCCGCCGCCGGAGAAAAAGCCGCCGCGACCTGCGGGTTGGAGTCAACGCGCCGTAAAAGAAGGGAGGTGATGGAGACACACTGGATGAGTTTTGTGGGATCTTGCCGCTGGCTTGGTCTTGATTGTAATCTGTGAAATGTCAGTAAGCAGTCTTCGTACTAGAGCTTCAGAGGTGACAGACTGGATTGGTGGAACTCGAGGTCGGCGAGATCGGTGTGTCCGAGATCTCCATCATCGTCGTCGATATCGACGACAACATCGTAACCGGCGTTGTTGGCCATCTGGGAGGTATGGGTTGGGTAGGTGTTTGGAGGCTAGTCGTGTTATAGCGTTTTGAAGCTCAAAGCTGAGAGGATGACGAACAGGGTCTTCAGGTTTGAGATAAGATCAATCTGATAGAGAATATCGAGTGCGAGGCTGTGATGTCATCCCACAGCTATTAACCCGGATGAGTTGTATTCTGATCCATTGGTTACCGCCAGATCAATCGCAGCTGCACTGCAGGATTTCCTAGCTAATGAGAGACAGATAGTGGGACAAAGAAATGTGAATTGGAATGTGTTCCTGCTTTTGAGCCGCAGGGGAAACATGGTCATGACTCCATCCGTTCGCACTACCCCACTATACCTCAGAACAAAAACGACAGCGACATCGCACCCCCCAACCCTCCCGCCAAAACACCTAGTCACCCAATACCGGTGCAAGCGAGGGTCCTCTACACAAAATGACTTCTCAAATGGTGGACATCCACACCCCGGGGCTAAAGTGGTGGCTCACTCACCTCGAAAACGACTTCCATCCTGCACACTCTGTCGACCTCTTCGTCAAGTCCTACCCCCCCCCACCACCACCCCCATCCCTCCAGCCGAACTAACTCCCTACAGTGCCCTCAAGCGTCGCTCCATCCGCAATCCCACCCCATCAGCGGTAGGAACAGCCCAACTCTTCCTCCGCCTGATCGCCGCGCACAAATTCATCTCTATCGCCCGCCTAGTCGACTATGTCCTCTCCCTCGAGACCAAGCTCTCCGCCGCCCATCCACGCGAGATGTCAATCCGCAACATGGTCCGCCGGGTACTCGGGATCATCCGCGAGGAGGCCGAAAACGCCGGTTTGGGTGCCCTGTTCAACGCGGCGATGGAAGCCTCCGAGGCGCGCGAGGAACCCCCAAGTCCCACCGCAGCCACCCATCGCCCGCTGCTCCTAACCTCGCACACCTCATTTGCAATTGGTACGCAGGCCTCAGTCACAAGTCTCTTCAACATCCTCTCGGGCCACAGCCCCCAGACCATGTCCGCCTCCACCACCCCGATGCACTCAGGCGTGCACACCCCCGTGCAGCAGCTTCCCCCCGGTGCCGGCGCACAAAAAGATATCCGTCCCGCAGTGCTGCAGGATATCAAAGAACTCGTCGACGAGCTTGAATCTAGCGAGACCTCAATTGCCGAGTATGCGCCGCAGTTGATCCACCGGAACGAGTTAATCCTGACCTACGGCCTCTCCCCGCTCGTTCACCTACTGCTCCTCAAGGCCGCACACAAGCGCGAACACAATTTCACGGTTGTCGTGGTCGAGGGCTCCCCGAACATTCTGAAACGCACGCACGGCGTGGCAATGAACAAGATCCCGCTTACGGACGACGACGGCGTGGACTCCGAAACCGCCGCTGCGCGGAAGAGCTTACAGGAGCGAGGCGTCCAGGTCATCGTCATCGCCGATAGCGACATCTACAATTTCATCGGGCGCGTGAACAAGGTGTTTCTTGCCGCAAACTATGTGTTGGCAGATGGCTCGGTTCTGGCCACATCGGGTGCGCTGAATATCGCCCGCGCTGCAAAGGCGCTGTGTAAACCCGTGGTTGTGGTGGCAGGGAGTCACGTTCTTTGTCCGGTTACGAGCTATTACCAGGAAGTTCTGGTGGAGATGGGACCACCCGTTACGGTGGGATATGACGAGGGATACCTGCTCGATAATGTAGAATTTCAAAATCCCCTCGTCGACTTTATTGAGCCGCAGTATGTCACCATGTTTGTGACGAATAAGTAAGTCCCCTCCACCCCGTCGAAGTTTCTTGGTCTAATACGGATGGGTGAATCAGCGGTATTGTTTCAAAAACTGCCATTAACCGCGCCACCCTCGATTTATATCACATGCCGGAGGCAGACCTGATATAGACTGCATTCTTTTTGGGTTGGACCTTGAGCTTTAGAGATATTTTGTGTTTTTTGCTTTACGGCGTAGAGGGTTGTGAACTGATGTGATGCTTTTGCTTGCGTTTCTTTCTCACATATGGGGTGCATGCGGGGGAACAAAAGTCGCGTTTCTTTTACATGGGAGCTGCATCTGGTATAGATAGAAGTGGAATGGCGTTGATGATGGGGTAACTGTACTGGTACAAATGTTGCTCTGAATATCGAGTACTAATCACAGTTTGAGACTGTTCTGAATTCCTCAGCTTACTTTGAAATGACCAGACGGGATATTGCACATTACGTTCTTAGCAGGGCAGAAGCAAAGTCAGACACCCCACCGTCGGTTGAAACCCAGATAATTCTCCAAGCACCGTTTTGTAGTATTCCCAAACTCCGGTAACATTTCTGCACGCAGATATAACGCTGGTCAGCCAAACAAGCAACCGCCCTATCGTCCCCACAACCTTCCCAACAGTCCTTTATTCTCCTCTGCTTCCTTCCGCTCCGCCGTCTTCTCCTTGGTCGTTCCCGTACCAGGGTACTCAATGAAATTCCATGCAATATCCAAAAACAACGGCTTAACCGGCACGGGCTGCACCCTAGGTGGCCACTGAACGATTCCCTTCTCAAAGTCTATCTTATCCGGCCACTGATCCAGCCTCTCCAATAGCACACCATACTGTTCGCTCGATGTCCCCGCCTTCGCTGCAAGTGTGTCCATCTCCACAAGGGCCTGGTACCGTGCTACTTCTCCGCCTAGGGATTGTTGCAGCTTGTGAGCATCCTCATGAGTAACTTCGAGGCCTTTGTGTGATGCTTCAGAAGGCTGGGTTGGGAGCGAAGAAATAGCTGTGCTGATGTATTGGTGCGCGCGGTGGAACAGAGCAAGTGCGTTTTTGCGGTTGCTGAGAAGGGCGTGGGAACGGGCGATAGAAGATGTGCGAAGGGCGCGGAAGAAGGAAGTTTTGGAGTTAAGCTCGGAGATGAAAACCTCGTCTGCAGCGACACCGGGGAGTTCGGCGATGTGTTCCAGACTCTAGGTTGCGGTTAGCTATGGATCTACCTACGAGAAATCGAGAGTCATACCTGGAGGATAGCATCATATAGCGCAATCTCTTCTTTGAGATGTCCCAGCTTCTTGCCAGAAACTTCTTCGCTGGGTGCTTGCCCGTCCTTCTTGGGTTTTTTGGGGCCCGACATAATGTTCGAGATCATCACTCGGTTACGCCCAACACGCCAGCAAATCATGGAGTAGTTGACCACCGTCCAGATGAGATGGAGATTCTGCATCTTCTGCTCGGTAGTGGACATGCCTTCTGCCTTGCGCTCGTCGATAGCTTTTCGCGTCGCATCAACCGCATCTTGCCATGCCAGAAGTACAGCGTCAAACGCATCCGTAGAGCCTTGTTGTTCCTGGGAGTTGTAGGCCGCCTCTGCAGTATGTGCTTCGTAGAGAGCGATAGAGATGTTGGCCTCTTCCACGGATGCCGTCCGCCCACGCCAAGTCACGGAAGTGACTGATCCTGCCTCAGGAACGTCTACGTCCATCTGTTCCGTGAAAGCCTGGGAGTCAAGCTTCTCGATCGCCTCCACTATCCGGGGAGAGTCTTCGCGGAGAAAGTATTGTCGGGAAATAGCAACAATGTCCATGCTTCTGGGCAACTGGAGCTGGTAGGCAGAGTATCGGATGCTCGGGTCGACTGTGCCAACCAACTGTTCTTGGTAGACCTCATTCTTGGTGTTTGTCGACAAAACGGAGTAAATTGTTCTTGACACTGCAAAGGCTCGGAGTGCTTCTTCCCAGTGCTTCTTTTCGAAAGCTTCCAGGCCTCTGAAGGAGAATACATAGGCGGCCGCTTCGAGAAGGTCGTTACTCGTAGCATTGGACTCAGGAGACTCGAGGAGCGTGTAGAGTTCGAAGGCATACTTCTGGGCTTTGTGGAAACGGGAGACGACTTGACTCCTAATTGAGCCGGTTGCTGAGGCAGGGTCTTCGGACATCAACGACTTCAGGTGCATGGCATGGGCCCATGCTCGCTCGGAGTAGAATAGTAGCAGCTGTGCATGGCTTTGAAAAAATTAGTATACTACATATTTCGAGATGGATGTATATGAACCTGGGATCCTTTGCGATGTTCTCGGGGGTCAATGCTAGCTGCAAAACGTATCTTTTGGGGTTCGAACGGCCGAGGCGTTTCCGGAGAGTCGCGAGACGCCGAGAACACATGGACCGGTACGCATTGTAATCGCCCACCAGGAGACCCTCCTGGCGTTGGTTGTGAAAAAAGGTAGTGAGATCCATTACTCCAGCCTTCCTTCAAGTTGCAGCCAGAGGTGGGGTTAGAGACAGAGGATGAGGAGAACTCTGGGACACCGAACATGTCATCACGGGCCAGATATCTGGGTTAGGGGTAAAGAAAATGAGGGATGTTGGCAATTTTCTCAAGGTCCCATATTTCTCTGTTTGCACTCTGTTTGCCGTTCTGATTATGCCGAATTCCTCCATAAAAACCCGTTGCTCTTGAGTTGCTCATGCTCCGAGTTCTCCCTCCCACCAAAAAACAGATCCGCTGCTGATCTAGAGTATTCCTGCATGTGCGTACGTGCACTAGCCCAGACCAGCGATGGATGAAGGCGAGAATACCGATGGGCAGACGGGTGGTGGAACATTGGGGGGTTTGTTTAATATTTCTGTTCTGGGGTAAACCGGAATTGCCACAAAGCTTGGTACCCCCTCCGTGAAGTCTGTGTTTCCAGAAAAGTTTGAGCTCTGGTGAGCGCTGAGCTCCCTGTAAGTTTGCTGCGTGTGCTTTAGCAGACAATATCTGGTATCTCTCGGGTGTCGGGATTCTCACCAAAGATCCCTCTGTTGTGTTGTTTTACTATACTAGTGTTGATAAGACTTTGGATGGGTCTCATGTGACTTCATCGGCCCAGTCTTCTCATTCCGTCACTCGAGAAGCATCTGATGACATTTCTCCCCGTTCGTTTTGCAGAATAATCCGCTCGGCGATCGAGCTGCTCAAATGTGTAATCCCATCGGCTTCTCTCGTTATTTAAGGAGGCGGGAATTCCCGGCTGAGTGCCCCGACAGTGAACGATTGGAGGAGTGAGTGAGTGAGTGACCCGAAGGAGCATAGAGAGGCATGGAGTTGGAGTTGGAGTTTCCTCTTCGTGCCTGTTGGTCATTTGGTCATTCGGACTCTCCTCCGGCTAAGACCACCCACTGGAGCCAACATTCTAGACAGAAACTCCAGCAGGAAAATCGCAAATCTCCCATTGAGGCACCTGCAGAAGTCCCTCTGCACGTCAAGTGAGGTGCTCTGGTTTGAGTTTTGTGCATCAGAGGACGTGGTGGATGGGTTGCGCAAGACAGCTGCTTGCTAGCTGTTCTCTAGCGAAAAGCCAGGAGGAATAACAAACAAGAACAAGAGCAATACCCCCAATACAGTCAGTCACAAGTACGTCGACTAGTATAAGATATTATTTATTAGAAAACCGCCTTCACCGCGCTCTCCCTTCAATTATCCCCCATCCGCGCTCCTCACCACCACCCCGCCCTCTCAGTGCAATACTCCAAAATCCCCGAGTATTTAATCTTCGAATGCCCTTCTCTTACAGTGACGGCGAACAGCCGCCACAGTCCCCATCAAATCTACAGAAGTTCCAATTGTCGCCTTCCATGCAACCACAGCTGGACCTGAGCTCCGAGGCAACGCCCCCATCACCACCGCTTCCCACTGTTCCTCATTTTTTGCCAACAGCTCAGAACGACGTCATCCTCACAAATGTTTCTGGGATCACTGACAGAGCTGAACTTATTGAGCGGATAAAAGCAGGCGAGACGCCGACATGGATCCCAACGCGGAATGTACGTCGAACGAGCTATGCAGGAGCTTCGTCTGCTGAAGAAATGCTAAAATGGGTCTTTTCGCAGCTCACCGACCGATACTATCCCAACCACTCTCCCACAAGCACACCGCGATTGACCGATGACCACCCCGATCGACCTCAACCAGCTCTTCACCAAGGAATATTTACAAGCGAGGGAAGAGGGACATACGATGCACCTCAGTCACCAACTGCGGCTTCAACTCCGTTTCAAAGATGTGGCTTTACCGAACGATCATTAACACCCTTACAAACCTCGTTTCCTCGCGGCTCACAGCGCACTCACCACGTTCGAACTCCATCATTGTCTTCGAGCTTTATCCTCAAGACACCAACGTCACCACTCGTGCACTCGTCGAATACGGACACCGATGGCAGCAGCGATGAGTCTGCACGACCTCCCTCCACCGATCCTATAGATATCGGATTCTCAGAGCGCCGTGCCCGTCGCAAATCACTCCCTCCATCTGCGCTCTCCACCCTCCAACTTTCACCAACCGCTGCCACCTTCGGCTCTATCCCACACCGGCGAACAGGCTCAAATCACTGGGATGAACCAATGTCACCCACCACCTCTCGGCACTCGCGACGGCTATCTGGGATAGGTGGGGCCTCTTCAGAACTCCCGTTCGGCTCCTTTGTAGGCTCCTACGAAGAATCTATCCTCAACGGGCGGATGTCCACCACGCCTTCAAAGCCCCTCAACTTCCTTGCTCAGATTGGTGTACTAGGCTTAGGCAAATGCAAACAGTCACTCCGATGTCCAACCCATGTCACGCTCCCCTTCCCAGCCTACTTCTACTCCGTTGGTGACTACGACTCTCCTTCTCCATACGTCGGCCAAATTGATCTTGAATCGGCGCTCGGCTCCCAATCCTCAAAGGGGAAGAAACCACCACCAGGCGTAGGCGGTTCCTACCGCATCCCGCAGCGTGGTCAACTCCAAATCGTTATCAAGAACCCAAATAAAACCGCCGTCAAGCTCTTCCTAGTTCCTTACGACCTGCGCGATATGGAGCCGGGAACGAAAACTTTTATTAGACAGAAGGCATACTCGGTGGGCGAGGTGCCAGACCCAGACCTTCCAGCAACTCCGTTGACAAGGCAAAAAGAGAAGGACTCTCTACGGTATCTGATACACCTCCACATTGTCTGTCCTTCTCGCAGCAGATACTATATCTTCAAAGCCATTCGAGTTGTGTTTGCAAACAGAGTACCAGATGGGAAGGAGCGGCTCAGGAACGAGGCACTGTGGCCTGAGCCCAAATATTCAACGTGGAAACCGGAAGCGGCATCTTGTTCCACTACCCCCACGGCGGGTAGGAAACGGAGCGCCAGTTTGTATGGGGTGAGGCAGGGTGGAGAAGCAGGAGGAAGGGCAAGAACTCCACCACCGCCTCTGCCTCTACTTATGAAACCTGCAGGGCCGACTGATGGCTCAGCATTTATGGATGTGGATGATGGCAACACAAGTGCATACGAGAAAGTGGATTTGTCAGGTTCGCTAATGAAAATTGAAGGGCAAGGATTACTGGCGAGGAGGTTAAAGGAGCTCGAGGTAGAAGCACAAAAGGACGAAGAACGGGAGGAGGATATGTAAAACAGCACAAGTAAGTACAGCGCGCGGGAATATCATCAAATTTGTAATATATGGGATCATAGACTAGCTCCTCCTTTTCAACCCTTTTCGATGCAGTGTTTTTCCGGGGCGATTGCTTCTTTTGGATTCCTTTAATGGTGTTTGAAGCTCTCTTTCAATTCCATGTGTATGTTACTGTTACTACCATAAGTATTCGTTGTTATATCGCGAAAAAATTTATAGTTTTTTTGTACCTCTTGACCAGCCTAAAAAAAAAAGATCGGACGAACCAGGTGTAACCCCATTGCGTCATTGTTAAGCGAAAAAAAGCTTATCGTTGAGCCGCAATATAGCGTATGCACCCAATTTGTATGTATGTATGGATATGCACCTTACATTTCCTGCATTGGCTGAAAACCGGTTCCTTACTTCTTAAGTAAACCAAAAATCTATAGATAGATCAAGTGTCACGTTTAGCAGCCCACCATCAAGGCTGCTGTTTTCTATGTATCATGGGTAACCCCTTGGTGCTCTACTGGATCGTGGGACAGGATGCCTAAATCCACAATTTCCATCGATCCAGTTGAGAGAAATATACAGAGCTGCAATACCCAGAGGAGACATCAATACCAGAAGAACAGGGGGAACCTAACAACCGAGGCAGCACACGAAGGCTGAGAAATCAGGAGGCGGATATGCTGCGAGATAAAGACAGGAGCGGGTTTGACAGCCATCTACTGTTTCTCCTGAAGCACGCACGGGATGGGACGGGACGGGACGCGATCAAACACTGACTGTTCCACCCCCCCAGCCCCCTACCGCAGTGATTCAATTTCATGTCCGAGCCACCCCGTCCCCCTCACGCCACCCGCGCGCCCGCAGTAACGCTCCTCGGAGACGGGAACCCGACGGCGAGATATCCCCCACAAGCGCTAAACTCCCAGACGTCCGTCTCTTCTTGGGACGCCCCGTCCCGTGTGCGTCGCTAGATTTCTCGTGTCGAACGTATGGTATACAGCGCCCTTGGACGCGCATCAACGTGTTGGAAGGGAGTATTGCTTGGAGCCCAGAGAAGGGTCGCAGAAAATTACTCCTAGAGGGGTAGATAGTCGCGTGATTCGCCTTGTGGGGTACTTAGCGTGGTGGGTGGGCTCGGGAAGTTAGCGTTCGACGTTCAGACCCCTGGGGAGGGGAGGCGAGTGACATGGCATGGTTCGGCGTTCCATCCATCCCCTTGAATGCATGCCGTCAAAGGGCGTACGACTGTGAGCTTCGAAGAGTGTCGAGCGGCCCATATTAATGGACAGGAAATCAGGCTTTTCGCCTGCAAACTGACATTTCATTCGCCACCCTACGCACCACGTGTTGCGGCTTAGCAGGGTCCGCATTGGATTGATTGATTGGCAACTAAATCCCGATTTGGACCAACTTGCTGCCTGCTGCTTGCTGCTTGCTGTCCGTTATCGCCCAAACCCCAAACTTCTCCCACAAAACCTCCCCCCCCCCCAACCCAACCCTTCCAACCTCACCTCCACCCACAAACGCAACCCCCTCACCTCCACCTCCACCATCAACAAAAACCCACCATGCTTGCGGCCTGTCCACCGCCCCCGTCCGACGCTCCCTCCCCCACCTCCCACCAGCCCTCAAACGCCTACACCTCCGGCCTCCCAGCACCACCCCGCATCCTCATCCCGCCGCCGCAGCTAAACCCGCACCACGACTCTGTAGCCGCGCCGGAATGGCAGCAACCCTCACTGAGCAACATGGTGCTGCAGTCGGAGTCGGTGCTCCCGGGGTCGCTTCAGGACTGGAAATACGAGTACCGGCGGGAAGCGCAGCAGCTCCTGCCGCACCTCTTCCTCGGCCCGTTGTCGGCCGCAAAAAACCCCGCCTTCATCCAATCCAACGACATCACGCTGCTGCTGGCCGTGCGGTCCTCCATGACTGCGCGCGCGCGCCTCCTCGGCTCCCAGCTGCCCGGCGTCCGATACGAGAGCATCGACGTGTCTAGCAACCACGAGCTGATCTCGCAGTTCCAGCGCGCGCAGGACATCATCGACACGCACTACGTTTCCGGGCTGACGGCGGGGGAGGTGCAGTGTGTGGGTGGGGGCGGGGGGGGCGTGCCGCTAGATGGGCGGGTTCTGCGGGTGCTGCAGGAGCAGTGGATGGCAGCGCGGGGGTCGCGCAACGTCGTTCCCGGCGGGAAAACACTACTGTTCTGCGAATCCGGAAACGAGAGGAGTGCGGTTGTCGCCGCGGCGTATATCATGCAGCATTTGGGGGGGTCGACGATACAGGCGATCCAGATGGTGCAGGGGAAGCGGTTCTGTGTGTGTTTCGATGATGCGATGAAGTGGATGCTTACCAGCTACGAGCCGATCTGGAAGGCGAGGAGTCAGAACCGGCAGGTACAGCAGATTGCGGCGGCGAGTGGTGGGGGGGGAGGAGGAGGGGGGAAGGCGAAGCGGAAGATGGAGGAGGATGATGATGGGGAGGATATGTGGAATGGCGGTGGGGGGAGAGCTCCGTTTCTGGATAATGGGGATACGAACGATGATATCGAGATGGCTTAACACAAAGAAGGGGCCGATCCTCCCTGATTGAGACTGCTTCGACAATACGTGTCTCGCTTTTCCCTTTCCTGTTCGAACTATTACTTCGTCTATTTCGATCTAGCTTTTATTATAGCACTTGCAAACATGGGGTTCAGGGAAGGTAGCGTTTTGTGTTTTATCTGTCTTGTACAACTGATATTTTAGAAAAAGTGTTGGGGTTTGATGATGGGAGCCTTCAGTTTCCTCCTGTGCTTTCGCACCTTATGGCTCTATCCTAATGTCTTAATTATTACAACCTATGTCTTCCTACCATCTTTTAACTAGTGTTTGTTTGTTCACATTTTCCTTTGTTGAGTAAAGTTTCGAGGTTGTTTGAAACTTTTCAGAGCGTGCAGATAGATGTTATGGATGAGGAATACATATATCCAAGAAGAGGCAGGGTCGCCCTGTGGAGGGTGCTGGAATTACTGGCAGATCATAAGTTAGAATCAATGGGATTCGATTCACTAAAGCATTCATCTACTCATAATCGTGTCTATAATGCACATGGGTCAAGGTCCTTAGAAACCACTTCCAACAATGTAACAGTCCAAAACAGCACTCCTTCCACCTTCCACTGCCGCGATTGCTACCTTAAGCTTTATTGCAAGCTCGTTAACAGTCTTGACGGTTCCACCCCAGATCTGGCCTCCAGCTGCAGCTACAGCGATTCCAGCCTGTACCAATACAGTTATTAACCCACTATCACCATAAGAAAGGCCAACATACATAATCGGGGCTAGGATCCAAGCTGATATTCAGCTCCTCATTAGTAGCGCCCGCAGTATACCCATCAGGGTGAACAAGCTGTGCGCTTTTCCGAGGCGCATTCCATCCGCTGTTGTTGAGCACGATGGTGAGGAATGGAGCGTTGTAGCGACGGCTCATCCAGTACACGGACGACGGAACGCCAAAGAGGAAGGTTCCGTCCCCTACAACTGCCGTGATAAATTTGGATTTGCCCATGTGCTGTAGGCCGAGCTTTGCACCAACAGCTGCACCGCCATACCAGCCGACTTGTGAACGTTAGTATGGTGGGAAAAGCAGAGGCAGAGGAAAGACTCACGCCCACCGGCACCGGAATTGAGGACGCTGCCTGGAGCAGTCGGTTTAAGATGGTCGAAAACAATACCTGTGTATCTGTCAGTGATTTCTGCTGAAGAGAGTAGGTGCATACCTGTCATCGTGACGGCTTCAATCATATATAGAGGGTTCTTCTTTGCCATAGCGTCTCTCAAGCTTCCCATTAAGAAATTAGCAGAGAGCAGTCCATCCTTCCGTGGAATCTCGTCAATTGCTAGCTGTTTTTCTCTAGCCTTGAGTTCTTGATTTAACTTTGAGACTCTTGGTCCATTGGTTAAAACATTCTTGGTTGCAATATACGCATTGAGCTGCTTCAGTGATGTTGCCGAGTCTGCACGGTATCTTGCTTTGGCGGCGACGTAGAAGACAGGCATTTGCTGCTTCAGTGGGTCCACATCAATATGGTATATTTGGGCATTAGCAGAAGGTTTACATCTGATATATATTAGCTAAAAATGCTTAAGGCCGGTACGGGAAGATTTATACCTGGTGTGGATGTAAGGAATATCAACATCGAGGAGCAGGATAACATCTGCTGTTTCAATCTTTTCATGCACTCCATACTTGACGCCCAAAAACGCTGCAATTCCCGTCGTTAGTAAACTTGTGTCCAGTGTGACTGAGCAGAAAGTACCTCTGTGATCTGCAGGAAAGCACATATCACTTCCTAATGTATCCAACACCCTTGCTCCTGTCGAATCCACAAGTTTCACCAACTCTTCCACGGCACCTTCATTCCGCCCAGAATACCCAGTAATAACCAACGGGTCCTTTGCAGCCAGCAGCACATCACCAATGCTTCTCACCCCGTCCTCCGGTAATGCCGTTGGCGCAATAGGACTCCAGACACTCTGATCGAGAGCATACGGCTCAATATCCTCCTCCATAACCTCTCTCGCACCGATCAAGTACACTGGGCCCTTGGGATCACTCATAGCAAAGCTCAACGCGCGGTTCACCATCTGCTTGATATTGCGGCCAGTCTTGATCTCTGCCGTGTACCTGCAATACTGCGCAACGATTTGTCGTTGATCGTGTACATCTTGCGACCAGTGGATAAACTCCGTACGAGACCCACGCATTTCTCCCTCAAGCGTGAACGGCGAGAGCCCCGCGAATATGAGCACCGGCGCCCGACCCACCGAGGCATTGTGGACAGCTGCAGCGAGCCCTTGCGTTCCGACATCCACATGCACGATTACAGCTTGCACTTTACCGGTCGTGAGGGCCATGCCGTGCGCGGTAGAAAGTGCCACCATCTAAACAAGAGGTTGTCAGCTCCCATTCACAAGAGAAGTAATAACACAACAACAACAAACACACCTCATTGGGGCAAGTGATGATCTTGGGAAATTTATCGGGCGTCTCCCTCTGTCCCTTAACCATAGCCTCCAAAATACCTGAAACACCACCATATCAACTCACACTCACGGTAGCAGTTTCGGAGAACTTTGGAAGCTGTACTGGGATGGTCTGAACCCAGATTGACAAAGCAATGGGTAACACCAGCCTCCCATAGGGCCTCAAAGAAGGCAAACGATGCGGTATACCTACTAGCATGTCAATCTTTAACATCACGTAATGGAGTGTGTGGGAATAAGCTCACATGATGTGGTCAGAGCTGTGGGTTAAAGTACTTGGTACTTGGGTAGAGTAGGCGGGATCGATTGAAAACGCCTCTTTCGATGGAGGGCGGTGGGAAGCTTATCTGTGAAAGCAAGTAGGAGGAGGAGGAAGGGGGGATGAGGGATGAGGGATGAGGAATTAGAGGGGTAGTCCTGGAAATATCCCCAGCAGGCATATGGCGGTCACAGGACATCCCTTCGAGTCCCCGATAGACCAGGTGCTAGGTAGCTTGACAGCAGTCCTAGCCCCGTTTCGTTGGAGCCTCGATGCCATCTGCCAATCGAATTAATAGCTGACGGGGTTTGGTCGGACATCGTCATCATGCTAGGAGTTGAGAACCACCATGTTACACGATATCGTAAACATACATATCAAAACCCGTGCATAGCCGCACAACCGAGACCATATGGAGAAATACCCCACCCCACCACCTTCCATGCATGCATGACCTACTCCCGTACAACATCCCGCATTAAGGCACAAAACTGCAAAAGCACTAAATCATAAACTTTTCTTCCACAGAGATACCTATATATCCACAAAGAAAAGATAGTTTCGTTGCGTAGCCAAAGGAAGAGTGCAAAAAGCCGCCATCAGAAAACCAAGCTCACTATGCAAATACGGAGAAGATAAACTAGACCCCACCTCAACACCAAAGCCTCTACGAGACGTTGAAGATTTTCTTCAGATTGACCATTAGATGCCAATCCTCCTTTGCAACTTCCTCCCTATAGAACTTCTTCAATGTATCGATGGTAACACGGCTTATGTGTGAATAGAGCACATCCTTCTCGTCGAGATGTCTTCCATACAAAGGCTGGTTGGGGCCTTCGATCTTGATAGCAATACTAGGAGAGCCCTTCTTTGCAATTTCCATTTTCTTGTGGTTGAGCTCCATGCTGGTGACACGGCCAAGGACAACTGGTTCCATTTCCCCCGTTACTGCGTTCTTCTTAACAGCTGCAATGGGTGTTCCCATGCGAAGCGATCCTTCCACGACATCTACACCAAGAACGATAGGGTCCTTCCTTGTGAAGACGGCGACAGTGTTCAGGACACAAGGGAAGACGGCTTGAGCAGCAGACTCCTGACGTTGGGCTTCCAGCATTTGCTAGGGCACATAGTTATTATATGGCAAGTTATCATGGAAGACGAGACAACCGACCTTCTGGTGGGCAGTGAAATTGTCAAACAGATGATAAATAATCTCTGCGCTGAAAATCTTGACACCAACCTCATCCGCATATTGCTGTGCTTCCTTGTCAATCTTTACATCGAAGCAGAGCATGACTGCGTATCTGTAATAGCAGGGATCAGTCTAATTGAACGGAATTGATAGACGAACAATATACTCTTTGTGCTTTTCCAGCATTGCTCCGGCACGCATTACGTCGCGTTTGTAAACTGGTCCAATGGAGATGGTGCTGACTGGAATACTACTGGTTCGCAGGAATTCGAGCAACGCCTCCAAAGAACCGAGCGTAGATGCTTGGACTGCCACACCCGTACCGGAAGTGGATACTCTGCTGAGAAGGCTCTCAAGATCGCCCATGATTTCCTCCTCGAGATCCTCTTCATCATCGTCTGGACCGACAACCAGCAACCTAGAGCCAGCAATAGCGCCTTCAAGATCGTTTGCAGCAATCTTGACTCCCATAGCTGCCTTGATCTCCTTGTGATGAACATACTGCGCCTTGATCCGCAATTCCTTCATCGGCTGTGGCGTTAATAGTGCTCGGATATTTGTCGAGATCGCACCGTTCAGCCCGCATACTACAATCCGATCACCCTCGTGTAACACACCGTTACTTAAGACTACATCAATCGTGGTTCCTAGTCCCTCGATGACCTTGACTTCGAGTACGGTACATTCCAAGCTCGAAAGATACATCAACTTCTCAGCCATTCTCTGCTGGGTGAGTTCGATCAAGAGCTTCAACATATCTGGTATTCCTTCTCCGGTATGTGCAGAAGTAGGTACAAGCGAGACGTATCGAGCTAAGTTCTTATTTTCGTAATACAACTCGGAGTTGAGACCTTGCTCGGCGAATGCGACCTTAGTTTTCTCAAGTCGATCTTTGAACTCGGCCCGGACAGATTTATTCTGCTTAGCGAGTGATGCCTTGAAGCCATTGTCAGGAATGGCGATCCAACCGTAGAGACGGTCAATCTATAAATTGTTCGTTAGTCACTCTCTAAGACACTATCATCATACTGGCAAGAGATACCTTGTTCAATGCAACAATAAAAGGTGTCTTCCGGTCTCGCAGCAGTCTGATGGATTCAAGAGTCTGGGGTTCAAGACCATGCATGATATCCACTACCAAAATGGCGATATTACAGAGAGATGATCCTCGCGAACGAAGATTGGTGAAAGACTCGTGACCAGGGGTATCGATAATGAGCAAGCCGGGCGTCTTGAATTCCATTTCTCCATTGGGATCCACAACCCTGGTTTTTTGTCGAATGGCTTCTGTAGGGAAATAGGTTGCACCAATCTGCTGAGTGATACCTCCAGCCTCTCCTTCCTGGACGTTGGTCTGCCGTACTTTGTCCAGAAGCTTTGTTTTACCAGTATCGACGTGTCCCAGAATACAACAAATAGGAGAACGAAGGTTGTCTTTTGATGCTGCTGCCTTGGCATCCTCTAGCTGCTTGTTTCGACGTCCAGCTGCTTCTGCTTTTCTTTGAGCTTCTGCTCTTTGCGCCACTGTCAGGTCCTCATCTTCAGAATCATCTTCAGAATCATCTTCGTTTTCGTTTTCGTCTTCGTCTTCATCCCCACTTTTCCCTGCCCCGTTTGCTGTATGTAATTAGCATACTTAAAGAACACTGGGCTGGAATATGACATACCTGGTTTCTCATCCTCACTCTCGTCGTCCCAAGATTCCTTTACGTTGCCATCCTCATCAATTGCATCTTCCCAGCTGTCAACAATATCATCCTCTTCCTTTTTGGCCTTAGCTAATGCTGCTTCAGCTTCCCTCAGCTTTTGTGCCTCTGCCTCTTCCTTTGCCTTCTTCTCGGCAGCTAATCTCTCCCATTCCTCCCTTAGTCTCTTTTCCTCAGCTTCTTTTGCCTCCACCTCCGCCTTCGCTTTGTCTGCCCCACCCTTCTTCTTCTTTTTGTCATTCGAGGGTTTCTTGACCTTGTCGGGCGCATCGAGTCCTTCCACTAACATACCGGCGTCTCGCATTTGTTGCAGTCGCAATTCTGCCTTTTTCGCCGCTTCCTTCTGGGTTTTGGTCATATATTTGCCCTCTTTCTTCTGCTGTTCCTTCTTCTCCTTTTCCTTCTCCCTCTTGCGTAATCTGGCCTCCTCCTTCTTCTTCTCCTCCTCTTCTCGCGCACGCTCTTCTTCCTCTATCCGCTTGCGCTCCTCTTCCTCGGCTTTTGCAATCGCTTCCTGTTGTTGACGCAGGAGGTCTTGTTGTTTTCGGATTGCTGCGAGCCCTGCGGGAAGCTTCTTTCCCTTTCCTGCAGCAGTGGCACCAGATTTCGTGGGTTCAGTCACGGTGGGTGTTGCCTTGGGTGCATCTGTCTCTTCGGGGGCTTTCCCTGATGCCGCAGCCTTTTTCTTCGCTGCCTATAGGTTTCAGTCAGCAATAGTTGCACAAGACAGGATGTATTCGGGACATACCAGCTCCTTCTTCCTTTGTTTATCCCTCTCCTTCTTCTCCTTCTCCTTCTCTGCTTTTGTCTTTACTCGCGGCATGCCAGCCTCCTCGTTGTTGGGCGTCGCGGTCTCCGGTGCCGGAGACGCAATAGCTTTCCCACCCTTCTTCCCCTTCTTCACTGGACCAAAGTCGTCATCGTCGATCTCGGTGATCTCTGCTGGGGCACGTCCGATGGGTGTAGAATTGCCAGCAGGTGTACCGGACCCATCAGGCGTGACATCATGGTCGTTCTGGGCAACAGGAGCTGCAGTCTTCTTGCCCTTCTTCTTTTTGTTCGCCTGGTTCTTTTTGATAGCTCCGAGGAGGCCACCTCCGCCAAAGTCGTCCTCTGTGGCTTCTGTCGGGGCAACAGGCCCAGTCGGCTCCGGCGCTTTATCTTCGACGACGGGGGTGGTGTCCGCTGCTTGGTTGGTGGGAGGTGCGGTTTCGATTTCGTCTTCCCACGAGGTGTCTTGAGCCTTCTTAGACTTGTCCTTTTTCGCCATCGGGTTGCTTTGTGTTTGAAACGGTTTGAGCGGTTTGTTGGTATAACTTTGATGCGATCTAGATGAATAAAAGGTTCTAATTGACTAGGGAGGTGCGGGGCATACCAACACGGTTTAACAGTTGCTGCTGTAGCGCTGTTGTGGCGGTCGTTGTAGATTCAATAGATTGAAGTCGAAGTGGGGTGAAGTACCTAGTAGCACCGGTTGGTGGGGGATTACACAATTTTTGTGTGCCAAGCCACCAGTGAAACAACCACTAAAGGGCAGCTTCGGATGAATTTAAATCTCCAGCTTGCTTACAGATACCGTCTGTTCTCATGATGGAAAAAAACGACCATATATAGAAACCCGGCGGGTGCTGCTGATTCCGATCTTTTGCATCCCAAACACCAAGTAGGCAGCAGAACCAACACACCTGAATGTGTTCCAACATAAATTTTTGTGATTGGCTGGACAAATGCTGAGACGTGACAGGTTTGCGTTGCGCAAATACGTACACTAGAGTAGTGATAAGGCACTCTACTCTATAGTACAGTGTCCATATTCCTGCGGATGAATTGATGGACGAAGAAAGGCTATGTCAGTGACCACTATGAATCACAATGGATTGCCATGAATCGCTCCCGTGCATCAGTGTGTGGCGAGTGGCAAGGCTGAGCCACCATTCCTTACAATGACGCTATCATACCTGGTCATGCTGCTCTGTTTCTGTTGCACAGAGGCGTGTCCCTGCTTGCAGCTTTGCCCCGCTGCCTCCTCATACCTGTTACTTTCGCCTTCTCCTCGTACAGTCGCTCACTTCTCTTCCCTTCCAAACCAGTCTCTGTAAGCTCTAATACTTTCTATATCCACTGTTCAGCGGGCTCAGCGTCACCTTCCTTCCCAACTCTGCTCCACCTGGGCGATTTTCCGTAACCTCCACATCCACCCGCAAGCGGAGCTCTCTCAGTCCTCACCATGCCTGTCAGGGCCCTCGTCGCCGGTGTATTCGCAGTCTCGGCCGTCGGTTACATCGTCTACGATAAACGCGAGCATGTCTTAGAATTCGTCGACCTCTCTCGACAAAAGATTGCAGAGCTCCTGCGGCTGATTGCCGACAAAGTGAGCTCTGAGGAGCGACGACATCAAACTGAGGAGGCTCCCATGGCCGGTCGACAGTTTTCGTTTTCATCAAGTAGCAGCACCCACGATGAGAAGAGGCCAGTACACGAGCCCGAACAAACGACGACCGCGACTGGTCGGGATGTCGGCGAATTGGGTAGTCTACGACACCGTGGGGCTGAGCCTCACGAAGGATCGACGGTTATCTTTGATAGCACGGGTGATTCATCCGAACCTCCTGCCTACAACAAGGAAGCCGCGTACATGGTCCCTATTAACGTTACTGCCGTACCCGAGAACCTTGCACCTCTGGTTTCAAACGAGAATGCTTCAGAGAGCGGTTACGAAACAGCAGCACCACAACCACAAGCTCGGAGTATTAGTCGTCATACCGCATCGCTATCTTCTAGAACAATCTCGGATAACGGAGACTATCCAGTGCCAGAAAATCGCTTTGTGAACCCGCAACCCTTCTGGAGCATCCACGAATGGCAAGAAAGCACTACTCAGGATGCGCCTGTCGACTGCTCATCTTCGCCCAGTCTAGCCGGCAGTGCAGCAGACGATCTAGACACTATCAGCGACATTGCCAGTGACTTTGGGAGCGACCATGGCACTGAACCGGGGAGCGTGGGGAGCTGGACAGAAGTTGCCAGCGAGTTTAGTGACGATCATCTTGCATAAATTGTTAAAACACGGTCCAGACCATTATCATTCCTCTTTACCTTTTCGCCTCTAGTTCGTTGACGTACAGATCGCCTCCCCTATCTTGTTTCCTACTATATCTGATTTACTCGCTTTGCGGTACGGTACGGTGCGGTATGTTTCTTCCTGACTGGTCATGGTTTAGTCACGTGTTAGTGCGGTGCTACCGTCCCTTCGAACTTGCTTCCTCTTGTCTGTCTGCATAATCTCCATCTTAGAGCTAGATATCGTTAATTGAAAGCTCTGTTTCTCCTTTTCGCGAACTGCTCGTTTCTCGTCGATTTACATCCTTGTTTTCTTTCTCTTGGTGGGCAGTAGTTTGGAGGAAACCGTGGGCGTGCGTATATTGTGTTCTGTGTGTGTATAAAGAGGGGATGATGCGGGTGAAGCTCTTAGGTATACGAAGACGAGCATCAGGTATGGCATCATGCGGTCGAGTGGTAGAAATTACCTCTTCGTCTCTTGGTTCGTATATCTCCATGTTCTCCCGCAAAAAAACAATCATCAAATTGGACAGTAAAAGGAAGTAAAACTGTTATTTGTCTACCCGTGCAATAAAAGCAGAAGGCCGCCCTCCGTACCAAAAAAACCATCAACACCCCCCCTCCCCCTCCCCGCCACAAAAGGAACTCGAAAACTGTTCCCCCAAAAGCAATCTGTATCTACAAGACGGCGTCATTCACGAGCTCATCTATATACCTCATGGTAGCCTCGTAAATATCCACCCCATCACCCAGCAGATCCACCACAACACTCTGAAGCCTCTCACTTCCCTCCTCAAATGCATACTGCCTCCCCTCTTCTACACGTCTCACTGCCCGCCTCAACCAGTCGACGCCAAGTCGCACCACCACCGCCAAAAAGTCTCCATCAATATGCGCGGTCCTGGGGTCCCGTTCCTCTAGGCCCAGATCAGGCGGCGCAAACGGAACGCCCTTTGTCTCCTCGCGGTAGAGTTGCTGCACAAACCGCAGCAGCCGCAGTGCCTTCTCGTCAAGAACCGTGAGTTGGAAGAAACTCCCGTCCACGCCGGCGGCAATGATGTTTTGTGCGCCCGAGACAATACCAGGAAGGTGCCGCGTGGGCGGGACCCAGGGCGGGCGGCAGATGCCACGACGGATACGGGAAACGGAGGACGTCAGTTCTGCTTCGAAGATAGTTGTGAGAGATTGCAGGGCGGATTTGTCTACAATATGTTAGATGTGGTGGGTGGGAAGGATGGGAAAGAGGTACGTTGGGGCTGCCACAGTCCCACTACGCCGTACTGCTTGTCAGTGGCTACAACCACATCCTGGAGGAGTTTAACATGGTGGAAGCCGTTACGGGCGACTTCATCGCTGTAGTGCGTAGTGTTAGTCGGTCGCTGGTTAAGGGTAGAGGGATATAACGTACCTAAAAGTCTCCACCAGCTTGTTGTTTTCAAATATTACTGTGAGGATTGAATCTGCAGCGCAAGAGAGATAGATTAGCTGGCCCGAAACTGAAAGGTGCACAGCTGGTGATCGAAGCTTTATTTCTGCAACGACGTCTAGCCTACTGTCACATCAACAATATGATTCAAAGACCGTAAGGAAGCGTAACAAATAACTTTTTCGTATTCGAGTTGACGGCTTTCATATAAAGCTTCGATCCGGAGCAGTATAACAATGAGCTGTAAAGTCAGTCAGGCCTAGAACTCTCACTGATACGACGAATGACAAACCTGGAACCATACGGAGCCAACGAGTACACAGGTTCATCACATGTCACTTGAAACCTTCGCTTAATATCAATCATGCCATCTGCATTTTGACGGAGACTGAGTACAATAACTCTTCCTCCATGCACGCCTAGCGAATTGGCGTTGATGGATCCAGTTCCTAAAGCAACGTATTGGTACAAATTCCCATTAAGCTCCATATTCCATTCTGTAACCATTCAGCAAGTCAAATCTAAAGGGGGAAGATAGATCATACCCGTAAGGCAGTAGATCTGCTCGTTTGGTTTCCCGAAAATGGGGTCCTTCTTGGCACTGTCTTTCAACTCTTCATCAGTCAATCGTGAATCGCCGCTATGGGTTTAGTTAGCCATTGTTCCTAGATCCGTTTTCCACAACACGACGACACACGTTTTAGGATCAATAACTTTCAGAGAGCAGAAGGACTTCCTATCTCCATCAGACCCATTGGAGTCACGCCCGACAGTCTTTGAGCAAGCCACGATAAAGACACCCAAAGGCTCATAAAATAGCAAGCGCCGGGGCGTTTCGTATAACTTCAGTCTTCGACCGCATATCTTACCACTCTCGCCAACCTCTGCGCAAAATATTTGGTCGTTTGTGACGCACACTAGGGTGTTATCCCCGTCTATTGGTGAATTTACTTGGACGATCGCTTGTATGGCGGGCTATGGTTCACCCTGTTAATTATGCCTACTCAAGGTCGTTAAGCAGCACTTACGTCGATATCTTTATCCTGGATAACAAACACCAATTGAGCAGCCCTGAAGTTATCGCAAGGCATGTCGAACCGATAAACTTCGGGGCCCGCCAGGGCAACTGCTGAGTCTTTGCGACGTACATCTAGGTACAACTGGACTGGAATTGGCCCGAATCTAATGTCCTGACTCCTTGCCAGTTGTATGTTTAATTTAGGGTCTGCGAGCAATTTTAGAACAGTCTACCATGGAAGCCCAGAGACACAAAGACGTACCTAATCCAGACGTTGTCACGTCAAACACTACTACTGTGCCACCTCTCAAACCACATAATAACTTCGCGGCACTATCGGTTGCGAGCATAACGGCAGACTCGCAGAAATTGAGATCGTGCTGACTCTCTGTAGCATGACCCGACACTACACCTTTTAGTGGAGCCCAACAGCAACCATTGAAGATAGCTCACTAGCTTGCTCCTTGATGGGAAGCAGCCCTTGTGAATCATCACATAGGAATATCTGCAGGGTTGCCTGTCTGGTCCCCGCTACTGCCATAACCCGATCTCGCCTGTACAGGCCTTGTTAGGCGAACAGTCGCTTCCTATTATCGGAAACTCACAGTTCCACAGTTCCAATGAATGTTGGATCATCTGTCAAAGCCACCGGAGCACCGATAAGCACTAAGAATTCGTCGCTAGTGAACAATATCAGGATCCACATTATCCATAAATACTAAAGAACACGAACCTGTCCTGGTCAACTTTTATCGAAGCCAATACAATTTTCACGTCACTACCGTTGCGAAGAGCAATTAGGACGAATCTACCGTGAAGAGCGGCAGAAATTATCGTATCCCCACCATCACATCGTCGTTGCAAGCGGCGCTTGCGGGAGTTCTCGCTAGCCTCCATGCCTGCCTCTTGTTCTATGTCGACGTCGTTCACAGACAGTTGCACAATTGTGATAGTGTTGTGCGTGACCTGCACGGACCATGGCATGGATTGTTCATGATTTCCACTGGGCAGTTCCATTGATCCAGCAGCTAATGTCGTCTCGTCCAGTTCTAGCGAATCTATGCTTTCGCAGTTACCCCATTTCCCATCTCTTCCGGATGACCGATAGCACAAGAAAGACTGGTCTGCCAGACTTAGTAGTACAAAGTACCCATTACCCGAGGTATCCGGTAAGATGAACAACTGCCGCACACCTTGCAGATAGTCAACGAGTTCGCGAGCGGTTGCCTGTATTCCATAACGAAGTTCGGTGATGGCTCCATGGTCTCCACGACCAGTGCAGGCGTATACTCGATCCCGTTCAGCTATCCCGCCATTACCTTGGCCTCGGGCTGACAGATTGACAAGCTCGAAATCAAATACTGGAGCCCAGTTAGTGACCGACTCTTCCTGTTTTGCCCCTGTATCAACTGCGTAGGCGGATATATTTAACTGCAGACAAGCTGTTAGAAGTGCACAGTGTTAAAGGGATGTTACCACCTCTAAATGGAGAATGGATCACGGTTTTGGTTGCGCTTACTAGATAAATTCCTCCACTACTCATTTCTCCACCAGCTACGATCCTGTCATCGCGCCCCAGTCCGTTATCAAGGACGGCAAAAGCGGTGCCAATCGAACACTCCAGGGAGCTGGCCTTGCTAGTTGCCTGAACCAGACCCATCGACGTCTCTTCCACTTCCATGTAGTAGATATCTCCGTTTTCCATGGCTAGATACATATCGTCATGGCAATCTGAATATTGCGGATGTCTGTACGGCCGAGCCCAGGCTGCTACCAAGGGTTCTAAGCATAGTATTAGAATTGGATCTCTAGTTTAGGGTCATTTCTCAATACTCACGCTTCTGGCCACCAGAATTGGCAGCGTGTATAGCTAATTTGTGAAATGTAGCATTTCCAGCCATTATATCGGATGCCTTTACCACATGTGTGTAAAACTCGGTAACTATCAAAAACGCAGAGCGAATAACCAGAGGAATCAGGTGGATTGGAATCGATATGTCTAAGCACCTTATATTAGAGGGTGACTTAAAAACAGGGAGCAGTCAAGTAAAGCACCTTCCGATAAACGAAGACCATGTTGGCCCTGTTTGGCGGCGGTCTGCAATGACTTAGATGTCCCCCATTCGTATAACTGTAACCTCGATTTCCTTGCCGAACTATATATTGCTTTTAGTCAAGTTATCTTAAGCTATGGCCAAATGGTGTGTACTGACTCTATTAGAAATAACACCAGAAGAACATGCTCTTTGTCTGTAGGTGACGGATAGAGAAATTCCATATGAACAATGAAGGCACCCTTAACATCGAACGTTCTTTCTTCCTTGATAGGATTCAGCGGTAGTCCCTCTGACATCCGTCGATGAATCTCTTCCATTGTGTGAAGGGCATAAATTCGAAAACAATCCTGATATGCAGTCACCGCCATTGCTCTCGAACTGTTCACATAGGAGTTAATTCTCCACAGCCTGATGCATCACACTAAAATCCCCACTTACTGAGGATCAACTGCAATTGACTTTCCAAGGTGAGTCGGGTGAACTCCCTTGGAGTCAATCCGTTTCATGGAGATGATGAATTCCACCTGGCCTTGTTCTGGGCTGTCTTTAGCATATACAAACGCGAGGTGTCCGGAATCCATGGTCAAAACTAGTATATCGGCCGGAAGGCGATGCTTGAAATCCTCATTTCCATCACTGTTCATGGATTCGTCCCTTGGCAGACCAGACAAATTCGATTCACGCTGAGAACCGAACACTCGAGCATCGCGAATTTCTGCCCGGAAGTCGGTCTTGGAGCCAACCTTTTGGAGCTTCCCGCTCTCAGCGAGAAGATGAAGTTCTATGAAAGTTTCCTGCACAAGGCGAAGGTTAGTTGTGGTGTGAGTCTGGTAAACCTTCGTTCATGACTTTGGACTATACGAACCCCGATAAATACTACATCGTAGAGGTCGAACCGTCTGATACGGGCTGGTAATATCTTCTTCACCACCGGCGAATGTATCAGAGTCCTAGACAGTAGGCCATAACCCGGTGGAGTATTTGGTGGAGGCTTCAATGGTGAGTGGTGGTGATGTTCTTGCAAACCCCACTGAGGAGCGCCGGAATCTTCCATTTTAACAGGCCAAAGCGGACCAATCGATGGCCCTGGTTGAGAAAGATGAGGAATATCAAAGCTTATGTTTGGTGTTAGGTTAGTCCAGGTTTTCTGGTTGATCAGTGGCCAAGGTGGCTACCACAGGATTTACACCGCAGCCACCGATTATTAGCCAGTGTATGCGACGGGTCTGTCCGATGCACTTAGCGGCTTTGCCAACAGTTAGAAGTGCAGCGAATATTTGCACAAAAGTGATTGCGGAGCTGATGGGTTGTTGTCGAATCGACAACACAAAATCCGTTTCCCCGCTCCCCACGACCCGTTATTCTTTGACGCTGTCTGGTCCCTACTACTCACTGTACCGATGCCGGTACAAGTCGTACAAGGAACCGCCCGGTCAATCAAATGTATGATGCAAAGAATTGTAGAGAACCCTTACTACGGGCTTCCTGACCTCAATGCAGAGTTCCCTGTTGTTCGGCAGGGCGAACGGCGAATCAACCGGACCAAGGGGCAAATGCTGGAGTGCGGTGAGGGCGAATTGAACAAATTTGGGCTTTGAGGTGGCGTAGCGGCGGTCTGGTGGGATGTAAGTCTTAAGTATGTTAGTATGTAAGTATGTAAGTATGTAAGTAAGTATGTATATGCCTGAACATATGTATGTATGCTATGTATATGTATGTCATGAATACACATTCATTGTAATCGTAACACAGACGCACCAGATCGAGGAGCACTGGCAACCCGAGCGGGATCGGTGAAGAATTGAATGACGGAGAGATGTACTCTGAGCAATTAATCTGTGCAGACATCACATTAAGTGCTACTACGTAAAGTACTTCAAATAATAACAGTGTGTTGGCGAACTTTGGGGTGCTTGGATCGACTATCCAGAGCAGGTCCCCGGATCGTAGCGGCTGCGTTTCACCACGCGACACTGGAAGCAACTACCTTCTTTGCTTTGGGGTTTCTTCACGTGGTAATTCGCTTCGTTTCTCTTGCGGCTCTGTTCGTGTAAACTTGTTAGTGCTTCTGTACTTGCGCGCGCCGCGAGAGGGATGTCTGTTTCCACAATTGGGGAGATATCACAATTCGTAGAGAGTTCTTGCATACCATACCTCCAGTTTTACAACGGCTAGGATCTTGTGATCATGATCGTTTGCACCTACACGGGGTTTGCACCGATGCAACGATGTGAAAAAGACGGTTGGTTTGCACCGAGTCACCGATGTCTACAGACAGGCGCTCTCCATCACATCCTCACTACGTGTACGCCTTTTATGATGGAGGTTGAATGCCCAGGTAGGCGGTTAGATTACTATTGAGGATATGTGGGAGATCGCGATTACCCCGATTATGCCACACAGTTCCTAAAGACCGGCAAATACATCCGCAACTGCTCCCTCACTTTCACTCCGCAGAGCCAACCCGCAGATCCGTTTTAGATCTCTAATCACTTACAATTCCACCTCGCTATCGGTCCGAAAAACAGCTAGAACACTGATCCCTAAAATTCATCAACCCTAACCACTAGGATACAACTCTTGCAACCCAGCACTTTTGCATCAAGAGAACATTACCACGGCTCACCCGAACTCGCTAGAAAGCCACCCAATTCGAGCACGATGTCAATGTCGAGGACGTGGAACATTGCCACAAAGGAGGTCAAGATTTACGACGAGATACATGGTTGAGACCGGGTGCCGCATAAACTTGATCACGAAGGGTCCCGGCTGTCTTGTCAGACCAGCCCGTCACTGAAAATTCTCACTCATGACGCGCCTCGTAATCATTCTCAGAGGCCAAGAATGCGACGGCCCTGCCCGGGAGCGTAGGTGGTGGGGGAGCATCTTTGGAGAGCACTCAGTGTCTATTACCACTGAATGATTGAGGAGATCCACTGCTGCATAGTTACTGAGACACTTGGATTCAGCTAGCGCGTTAAGTGTCCCGAGAGGAAGTAAGGCTTCTGATTCCCTCATAGATGAGCATCCGGACCTGCTGCACAATTTCAATATAATTTTTGCATTGTTATTGAAATAGATTCGTGGTAAGTACCTCGCTGTATGCCGTACAATCACATGAAGCCAATACGAGAGAAGATGACATGTCTTGGCAAACAGCTTGAGATCTTTGACTTGAGCTTTCCTGTCACCCAACAGCATAACTCCGTAACCGAGAGGAGAGGTAAAATCGCGCGTCTATGGGGGCGGAGTCAAGGGACGGTTCTCTTTTCCGGCCCTCGTACAATATTCTAGATTATTTGTTAAGTCACGATGCACAAAACTCATATTGGAAGGTTTCAATCGAACACGTCGTAGTTGGCAGTTAGCAGGCAGCAACCCCCACATTTGCTGCCTGATCGAAAACAAGGTACGGGGATGCATGCATAGGAGCCAGACAGCTGGAAGCTTCCTTTTGACATTTCGTCAGTTTTTACCATCCATGAGGCAAAAATGATCCAGGCGCCAGGTTCACCACAGAGAGATATTTCATACTCTATTGGCTACAGCGTCCCATGTGCCCCCCGCAGGAAGTCACTGTCACTCTGCTTTTTATTTTATGTATCCCAGGTACCAGGTACTTGAGTATTTCTTGTGATGGTAACTTCCTGTCGCAGCTAGTCTTATTCCTCTTCCGGTATGATTTCCAGTTTTTGCTTATCTGGTAGAAGACGAGAGCCCCCACAACCACCCAAGTAACGCTGTACACCCTTCTGCTCCGCTCCTAGTTACGCTGTGTTTGCGATGTCGTTAACAGATTCACGTCGTTTCCCCACCCCATACCCCCTGCCTTAGCAGCCAAACAATATTCAGTATGACAACACGCATCCAGTCGTCCCACAACACAACATTGCTTGTGTGAACGCTTGTCAAGCTCAGGATCCAACTAAACGCGGATACTGATTTCCCCAGGGAGTCTGCAAGGTTCCCGATGTTGACCGGTTCCTCATTGCACCAGATTGGTACCATGCTGGAAACTTCAAAACAGCCCACATCTGAACCTCCATTTGTAGGTGTTCGGACTCTGAGGGCATCGTATCTGCAACCCTCAGGCCTCCGATGATGATTGGGACGGGACGAAACGGCAACTATATGCGAGGAACTGATCTGAGTTGGTTAGGATGAAGCCGCTGATATAGACATGAACGCCGTATACTTCCAAGCATAGAGTAGACAGCTCGGGCCCTATCACTCCAAGGCCTCAAGACCGCGAAATCTCTTTGCCGGAAAGACGGGACGGATCAAAGCTCGTCTCGTGTACAGCACTACCCATGCCAAAAGGTCGATAATAAGTGTCGTAGCACGGTACTGTCGTGGGTTTCTCCTTACAAGCGGTAGTAGCGGTGGTGACAAGCGTTAATAGCGGGCGGATGGCTGGTGGTGGTTGTTGTGGTATAACCAACGGTGAAGCTAAGTCTTTTTTGGATCCTCAAAAATCCGACGAAGCGCTAGTCCTAAGTTCGCTGGGGAGCACGATCAATGGCTTCAGGTACCTGACTGTGGATTCGCGAAGTGCCATGCGAATGGTGCAATGCGAATGATGCAATACGAATGATGAAAACTGGGACCGATTCTGGTTCTCTTGGCGTCCGATAGATTGGCCTTATATTAATCCCATAGAAAGTTACATCACACAAGTACCTACCCCAATGAGCGGTGTCACAAAAGGGGACGAAATAAACGATCGGCACTGTAGAGTGTGTGCCCCCAGGTTCCGTTCCTGCGAACGACACGACACGATCTTTGCGGGCCGCTCTCGACAGCTTCGTGAGAGAGAGGTACTTAGTGCTTGTATCTACTACGTAGCTTCTGACCCGTCCTTCAGTGCTGCTTCTTCATACCTCTTCAACCTCCCCCCAACACACAACTCAACTTAAGACAGCTTTATATAGCCCTTTGACACTGAAAATTCTTTGCCGATCAACACCAATAAATACTCCGGTTGTCGCCTTGATGGACGGAGATACCCATCAAGCCCCGAGTCCAGTCGAAAGCTCCAGCCGCAGCGACGTTAGTTCACTGCTGTCGCGGGCAAATTCCGCCACGTCCTTTACAGACGGAGAGAAAGATAAGATCCACTTGGTAGCTGCGGCATGCGAGGCGGGGGATCGGGCAACCGTTGTGGAACAGGCCATCGCGGTGGACGGCCTTATTAGTGATGAAGTTCGGAAAGAAGCTTGTAAGCTATACCAAGCACTTTTTATCTCCCGATGTTAACCTAATTCCTTATTCCACAGGGCCCTTCCTGTTGGGGTGCAGGATCGAGACCGATCTACGGAACAGCAATGATACTGATGGACAATCGGAGAAGTCACTGCGGAGAACCACGCGTTGGGAAGAGCTACCACCTCACGACGATGAAGGACAAGTAAAGCTAGACGTCGATCGATCGTTCATATATTACCCCACTAGTATGCACTAGCCCCGGATCCATGTTGTAATACCGCCCGAATCCCCGCTGAGTAGCACTGAAATGCAAAGCATAGATATGTCACCTCGACAGCTAGATAAACGGAAGAAAGAGCTGTCCGATCTGATTGTGGAAGTCCTGCGCAGACATCCGATGCTCGGTTACTTTCAGGTTTGGCCATTACGTACATTGATCACTACTCCCGATCTGACGATGTTTTGTAGGGGTTTCATGATATCTGTCAGGTCATTCTTTTAGTTCTGGGGCCGGAACTAGCAGTGTCTGCGGTCGAGCATATTGCGTTGTTGAGAATTCGTGACTTTATGCTTCCGTCAATGTCTCCGGCCGTGGATCACATTCGACTCTTATATCCGCTTTTGAATTCTGCGGATCCGAAATTATGTGCTCATCTGTCTAAAACTCAACCTTTCTTCGCCTTGGCTGCAACTCTCACGCTATATGCCCATGATATACAGGAGTACAGCAACATCGCCCGGCTATTCGACGTTTTCCTGGCCATGGACCCAGTGTTCCCGCTCTATCTGTTTGCGCAGGTACTGAACGTCACGCCTAAAAGGGAGGCCATCGGTGGATGCTGACAACCCACATAGATTGTAACGGAACGGAAAGAAGAACTGTTCGAAATACCAAATGATGAACCTGAAATGCTGCACTCAATACTCTCCAAGCTTCCAAAGCCGCTTGATCTTGAGGGTTGGATAGCTCGAGCCATACAGCTTCTGAAGGAACAGCCGCCGGAGAAGCTCTCCACCTGGCGTCGGGTCTCACATCTGAGTGTTTTGAAGACATCCCGCCAACCGGATACTTTAACACTCGCTGCAGCGGAAGAAATCTTCCAAAAGCAAAGTCGACAGCTGGCATTCAGGAAGAAGAGAAAAGAGTTTCTTCTAACAATGGCCAAACATAAAAAGCCAATGATATTCGGATTGTCTGTCCTTTCATCAATTGCATTGGGACTGTACGTCCGAAATCATTGTGGGGTGGAAATGTTACCGGGAGTGACGGCGGTCCGGAGAGCTCTTGCTGTTGCTGTGCGGCACCTGGTTTAGCAGTGGCATTTTATGTTCTATGTCTAGAAAAAAGTTTGTGTTCCCGGGGGTGTGTCTCCTCTTTATCAAGTTGTGTATATACCACTTCAAAAGCGTTTCGTTTCAGAATCATATACAAGTTACGCTGTGATACTGTTACACCATGCCTGCACACCCACCTCATGCACATACAAGCTGCATATAGAAAGGGATGGACCTGCACCGAGCGAGCCATGCCATGCCATGTGGGAAAAACTGCCATGCGCTATAAACGAGGAAGATGGCTGTCTGCCGGCAGTTGGCATGGGGCGGATCTCAAGCAGGAACGCATAATCAAAATAGGGGGGCAGAGGCGGAAGGGGGTATTTCCCGCTTTTTGTCTCCAAAAACAAACAAGCCTGCTTTCATGCGAGTGAATTTTGGCGATGGAAACTCCGCCGTCGGGCTTGCTGACAACCCCTCCCCTCCCATATCAGGTTATATACATGCTTGGATCGAGGCCACCGAATATCACTACCGATCCACGCACGAGGCCTGGAGAATTGGGATCATGCCTCGGCACGTTCATTAATTATTGTGTCCGCCTTGTTGTCGAATGGATAGGCATGCTCAAATTCCCGATTCAGCTCATTACCCATTGTCGTAAAGCAACATCAACTTTCCTCTAACAATAATTAGTAGTATATGTGGAGGTCGGTTATTGTCGGTTGCAGGAATCCGTTGGGGTGGGGAGCCGAAAGAGGGAGGAGAATGAGAAACTCGGATTGGAATGGACTTTGCTTGCTGATGAAGGAAATCCACAAAACGGAGGGTACAGCCAGCAAGATGCGCGTAATTTGAAACACCAACACCATTCCAGCGCTCCAATGACATTCCAAGTTGTTACGGGTACAGGAGATATCCATTCCGTTGTCAGCTTGCTCGTTCATGTACGCTGGGGCTGAAAGCACATTTCATGTCAGCCTGTGCCATGGGCTCGCTCATTCATGCGCCCGGGGCCCGTGGAATTCTAATTTCCCACGGAGCTCGAGTGTTCATGTGGGGGTGCTTCTATTTCTATAACCTATATTCATGTGCCTTCTCTGGGCTCAATGACGGCCCGAGGGCGGGTAGGAATCTTTGCTGTGCAATTTCTCATGGACTCAGAATAGCTCTGAATGGGCTCCATCATGGGCGCCCGGTGAGGGGAATTCATGTGGGCTCTAAATAGCTTTCGTGGGCTCACTGCGGGCGCGCTACAAGTACGAGTTGATCGCTCTTCGTTCACAGCAAATACACGGAATTACTATGGCTTCTCGAATGGTAAGCCCTGTTGTCGGCTATGCAGGCAGTGGTGCTAATGGATCGATATCTAGACGACAAATCTTGATGAAACCTCCGGAGAGATAACGAGACCTCTAGAGAGATAATCATTGGTTTGGACTTCTCTCTAGAAGAATGCGATTACCATCCATCTGGCAAGGGTACTATGGAGACGACCTGACGACCTGGCAACCAACGGCCGTCCATCTCGAGGAACTGGAATCTAGAAACCTAGGGAGGGAGTAATAATCCACAATCTACGGCAACGATATGCACGCGATGCCGGAAGCCACCCACCCGCCCGCGGTGACCATGCGGCAACGACGGAGGGGACACGAAATGCTGGAGTGCGATATCTTTGCAGTCAGTCTACAGGTGTCGAAGTATAGTCAATGGGTGGGCGGGAGTTTACAAGAGGACTTCTAAAAGTTGCGGCCGCTTTAGATCTGCAGAAACGCAGCGGACTACCGGTAGCGACAGACGAGAAATTTCTTATTATATATGTACCAGCTCCGAAATCGCGAGAACGTTTAGCAGTTGCCAGTGCGAGGGCGGAGAATTTGCTAGCTGGCTGAGCTGCGTCCTCGAAGTTCCTGCACGCAAGACATAGTCGGTCAAGCGGTACAGCAAAGTGTTGTTTTGGAGGATTTTGATAAAATTGGCTGTCCTTTCTGGCGTTCGGTTGCTGAGTGGATGGTGATGTTTACATATCTGTTTGTCAACTTAAAGAGAATGGATTTCAAGCTTGTACTATAACGAGCGTGCTTTGGTATCCAAAGGGCGCATCGAGACTCTCGGCGGCGCTGCTGGCGGAATCAAATTACCCGCGAGTGGGTACGGTATAAATAAAGCTCTACCAAACGATGTTCCGACAAAAACGAACCCGTTTTCAGGAATTTGGCTTCAAAAAGCGGGCCCTGATACCTATTTTCTGGGCCTCCTTTTTTATCGCGGCTTACTCGAGCGGAGTGGTATGCACGATCACGATGATGGTTGGAGCCGCAACACTTGGGGGTAAGAGGGACCCGGTTTTCAGGACCTTATATAACTGCTCTTGAGGGCTCTGTTTTCGACATCATCTGTTTTTTCCCACTGATGTTCCAACGAGGTTATTAACATGCTACATCACGGAATCTGAACCCACCTGGTCAGACTTGGCTATGCCTTTATCAGTGTCTGACGCGCGTGGGAAGAACGGCCCTGACCGCCTCAGCTCTGATTCTATGTGATATCTGAACTCAGCTACCCATCATGGTTAATGCTGAGCATAAGTGTTTATTGCTAAGATCACGTTCACCTTCATAGGATTGCCGGGGCGGTTGTGAGTTCATTGTCGGTGGTCGACTATTCCGCTGTTATTTAAGTTGTGCACCCTAAGGACGAACCAATGAATAGCAGCTTTTTTTGTCCTAAAGGGTTTTGCCTCTCCCGGACAGCGAAAAAGACAGCTTAGACACATGCTTTCCCCATAGTTAACATTCTGCCCAATGAACAGCATCAACCTCACTACACCTTCGGCTGGAGCTCAGTCCATCTCCTCCTCCTCGATACCCAGGATTTCCTACATCACCAGATGTAAGTGGTTATCTCGAACATGGCCATTAAGTGGCAGCGGCATGTCGGTGTCACTCACCTGTTGAAGCTCTTCAAACAACTTGCCCCACTTTGCCTGAGCGGTATTACCTTCACGCTCGTAGCCATCGACGTACTCCAATCACTTGGCAATGGATCGATCGTAGGGAGGGCACTCAAGCAACTCCTCGTCTATGTCCTCGAGCTTGTCACGGAACAGATCTCGCCGGCTGCGAGGAATTTCCTTCTGTCCGAGATACTTCTGCACGGAGCCGATCCCGGCACCCAGCAAAGGTACTGAGATTCCCAAGGCGGCGGTTTGCAAATAGTGCTCGGCGAGGTATCGGTTATAAGCGCGTCTATGGCATTGATAAGCAGACGAATCAATGCGGTGAGGGGAGCGTACTAGAGGTGGCTCTCGTGAATGCGGTATTGGTGCGACATGTTTGTGCGGTGGACGAGTCGATGGTAATGGGTGTTGTTTATTAGTGGTGGGTTTATGTTGAAGAAGTGTAAGAAGTTACGTACCAAGGAGTTAAGAAGTAGCAGAAAGCTTAATTGGAACTTGGTCGAGTGATGCAGCCATGAGTAATACTATAGAATGGGGGAAGGAGGCTGTTGCATGCCTGGCCTTACGTGATGTGATTTAATTGGTACCATCAAAGCCTACAGCAGGAAAACCAACCACTGTATCTCGTACTACGGGGCTACTCGACTTGCGGATTGCATAGAGAAGCACCTTCATTTTTTATCCACAGCCTAAAGAGCAAGATTTGCGTAAGTTGTAACCAAGTACTGCAACGGAGTCTTGTATGTACGTCGAGGTATATGGCTCTCTACATGCGAGTTTCCCAACAAGCGTGGAAGTAGGATGGCAATGGCAGGCAGTCTTCTACTTGTCTGTGTGAAGTACTGTCTCTGAGTCTGCTCAGGTCCATTTCCGCCGCGTTCCTGGGAGTCTACAATAGCTATCGCAAAAATGGAGTGAGAACTCATGCAGGGGCTAAGTGAGGTATCTCAATAACATCGCCTCAGAAGGCAGTGGGGATTGCCGATCAGGTATGCTGTACAGCTCTTCTTCTTCCACTTCCACCTCACCCCAGGGCAGTTGAATATCAATGGTTGGACAGCGAAGTTCTGCACCAGACTCCTGGAGTGAGCTACCAATTAAATCACATCACGTGAGGCCGGGCACGAGTCTGAGAGCTTTTAGGAAAAATGCGTACCTACTTAAGCACTTAGTATGCAGGCACCTGGGCTCTGACTTTGAGTGCCGCTGTTGAACAAACATCGTCGTCGAACTTGTACCACACCACGACACAACACACCGATCCACAGCATCAAACACAATTTTTCACGATGACGAACACCAGGGGGAGAAGATTCACTAGAGATAACGCACTCCCACCACGTGAGTGCATTTTCCGGCCGCTTTGGGCTTCAAGTTTGGTTTGAACGATGCTGAAGCACTTTTTTCAGATTTGCTCCCAGTGTTATCAGCACCGTTGCTTGACGCAGACCTGCAGCAGATGCGCGATCACTTTGAATTGGCTGAAAAGCGTATCGAGGTCCTGGAAGGCGAATTGGCTGCTATAAACCCGTCAACCATTGCCGACCTAGAGCCATGCCCGCCCTCCAGGCCTACTGTATCATCAAGCACTGTGTATAGAGCTCATGCGAAAGCTTTGGCGCAACACCAGCTTGCCTTAATCCATCAAATCAGATCCATAACTGATTTCCAACTGCGCCCTAGCCGCGATTCGCCGTCAGACCAGGGCAAGAGATACATTGCGGGTCTTGAAGAAGACATAGCAGACCTCTACAGGCAATTACACACCGGTGATGCAAATTCTCTTATCTACGTGTAGCTTCAGAAAAGGAGCGAGACTCCAGAAGAAATGCACTCAGCAATCGATTACTTGGAGTCACTGAGAAACAGACTGGCCTACGAGGTTAAGAAGGCGAAAGGGTAAGTAGGGTTCATTTCAGCCTTTTGTCGCTCAGAAAATAGGAATATAAGCTGAACCAACTCCAATCTTTAGGGTGAATATTTGTTGGACCGAGCTTCCGGAGCAGCCGCCACCCAATGTACCGCGACAGGAACTTTGGGAACATATTAGTATCTTGGAAAAGAGGGAGGCACTACTCAAGGAGGACCTGAAGTCCCTCCCTATCCCCTACACGCTCGGTTTTTGCAGATTGGTTGCATTTCGCTATAGTGTCAACTGTGGGATGTCAGACAGTCAGCTGTGGCGAAGTAGCCCATGTTTCATTGGTCACTTTAGTTGATCTATAAGTGAAATTGCCTGAATCGATGAATGCAATCAATCTGCAAAAACCGAGCGTGTAGGGGATACGAGTTAGCTAGCATCCCTACCTCAAACTATCTTAACTTCCCTGGCTGATAATATGTTACGCAGGGCGGTCGCTGAAGAACAAGCCTCTCTCGTTGGATTTGAGATTTTCCAACACGTGAAGAAAGAGCTTGAGAAACACGGAGTGATTTTTAGGGACAAGGAGGGGAGACGGAGAGCTGTGCGAGAAGTTCTCCTTTCTGCAGGAACCCCAGGGATTGTCGAAAGAATTATGGACTCACTAGTCCGGCATAATTTCCAGGCACACCCCGCGCAAAATACCATGGGGCAGTATGCAAAGGACCTGGACAACTTTAGCACTAATTCTCCTCATGGACTCGGAATGTCAATGTGGGGAGGGACTAGCTGCCAGGTTTTTCCCATATTGGTTCGGTGGTGGTGCGAACGCTCGGAGTGACAATACGAGCGGTGGTGGTAATAGTCGGCACAGCGGATGGGACGGCAGGACCAGTGATAGTGGTGGGACCGGACATGTGGGTAGGGATGATAGTACGGGGGGCAATACCAGAAGCCGCTGCTTTTATTTCAACACCGCCAGCGGCTGCAGATTTGGCGGTAGATGCAGATATGAGCATACCTGAGGCATGATGAGAATGAGGAAAGGAAAGTTGTTAGGTTTGGGGAGGGAAGGGCTTTGTTCTTGACATGCATCGTTTGCTTCTCGGTTTCTCGGCTTCTGCGCAATTTATAGTAATGATTCTGCCTTTGTATTTCATGTTTCCCAGTTTCCGCTCATAAAACCCACAGCACCCGCCCGTCACCGAATGTCTTTGTTTCGTTCAGAGAGTGACAACCCATACTATTGCCTGCAAGATATATGGTTCCGTGAATCCTGGCCCCTTCATGACAGATAACATTGATCGTTCTCAACAAAGGAGACACAGTAGCTTGCACTTACCCCGACCGAACATGCCTGGTATAAGGTGGTGAACGTCTATTTCCAAACGCAATGCCAGCTAGAGTCGACGATCGGCTAGCCGAGTCTTGGCACAACGCTACTCCCGCAGAGCCGCACCTTAATCCATACGACCATCAACCTCCTGAGTTTTGACCGGTCCTAGCGTCTGTTTCAGCGGGTCTTTGGGACACACAAATGAGCTGAGGTCTCTAGTTTGAAGCAATTCCGTCCAGAACTCGCAGACCTGACTCCGCCTCATAGGTTCTGCTGTGGTGGGAAAACAGGTCTTCCCACCACTACGTAGGAACGCTACAAGCGGACGGATTTAGGATGGGTTAGGGTAGACGAGGATCTGAGATTGCGTCACGTATAACCACTACTCGTCTCCCTAGAACTTGCTTGTTTTCATGATATCAACTGACCTACTAGTACGGATTCTAGATGGGACCGAGCATCACGGTAGGAATGGCGAGGCTGTAGCGAGGGCAGAAGGGAGCTGTGAGTGGGTTCAGTGCAGGAGAAGTGGTGGATGACGTTCCGCAGTGTAAAGATAGACAATATCATGGTGACGCAGAGTACAGCGACGATCTTCTCTGGTAGCAGTGCGAGTGAAAGCTGAATTCCTCGCGCGATAAAAACAGCTCCAATGAAACTAAAAAGCATGAAAGCTGACTGAATCCGAAAGTACAAAAGCGTGCCGATTGTAAATCCCCAGTTTACCGCTGCGGAAGCTGAAAATCCCCGGGGGCTTTCCGAAAGTGAGGTTGAATAGTCAAATGATTTCCCGCGTTCCTGCTTTCAGAGCCTGAAAGCGGCCAAGCGATATTCGCGATGTCGGCTCCCTCCTGCTTCGCAACTTGGAAAGTCGGGAGTGAATGGCAATTCATTGTGAGTATCACTTGAGTGGCACGAAAGTGTGGGTGATCAGCGCTACAAAATCTTCGACCAAACACATGGTCTATATTCAACCACTCGTTCTCGGCTCTATGCAGCGAGTCCCGTAGCGGCCGGCAGAGGTGTCGCCCACTACCCTTTGTCCCAAAGCTTTATTCCCCCAGAATTCCGTCGCATCGATTGTAATCCTGTACTGGGGCCAATTCTTTGGGTTCAAGCCTTTGGAAATTTTGCTGCTGTTTCGGTCGTCGATGGGTTGTGGCTTTGTGTATTCCTCCTCTCTTGACTTAGGTACGACCCATACCAACGCTGGCGGCTCCCGGCGGACATTGCTTGGTAGCGCCATCCAGAGATCATATAGATGCAGTGCGCGGATAGGATGTACCTTCGCGATAGTCATCTGGAAGAAGTATGCGCGGGGGTAGTTGTTCGACTCAACACATACTACTAAACCGTCTATGACGGGGAAATTGGATTGAGCTGGTCTGAGGTAAATGCCGTCCAGACCAGTGTCGAACTTGCAGCTGCTGGGACTTTCACGCAGTAATTTGCTCAGATCGGTGTAACTAGAGAATAATGACGACCGTCCCGGCATAGGGGCATTTGTGTTGAGCCAGATCCTAATGGTGCCAGTGGTTGCCTTCGCCAGGGCGTCTTGTTTGTGTCTTTCGAGGCCTTCCTTGTCCTCTTCGGATACTTTGCCCGGGTTATGTTGGGTGTAAATATTTTCCAGCTCACTGTGAGGTGTCAGGATCACGGCGGTGTGCATCCCTCCAGCGCCTAGACGTACGTGAACTTGTTCTTCGAAGACCCATCCTGCGACACTGCTTGCGAAAGGCCTTCGCGACATCCACTCGAACAGCATGCGTGAATGACCTTCTGCATAAAGGCTAGCCTGTTGTAAGTACTCTCTGGCGATCCATTCAGATCTGAAACTGTAAGCATATTCTATAGAGCAGAGTTTCAGGCTGCACCCGTCGTTCAGTACTGGTTCCATCATGAATACTGCATGGGAATCCTGCGTGCTAAATTGCTGGAGGAGGATGCTTTGTAAGTCCGTCAACTTGAGACAGGCGTTGATCTTGTTTGAAACTGTATTATCGGCTTGTTTTTCGAGTATATTGAGCCTCTCTGATAAGTTTATCACGCTTAACTCATCGAGGAGAACCCGGGCAATGGGTCCGTACTTCAGGAAATTCGAATAAAGGCGGCGCAGAAGAGGCTCGTCCTGCGTGTTGCTGTCTACAATGTAAGACACTGAGCGTGAACTAACCCTAAGCTGAAGGTGTAATGTACTCACGTTGCACAAACTAATTCTTCCCAGGTCCAAGTTGGCAGGTATATCGATATTGGCGAGAGGGCTTTTTGCATGGCCTTCGTATTCTCTGGTCGAGGAGATGTCGTACTCACGAGAAGCCAATTCTTGTACATCCGGTGTTGAAAATTTGCCAACCCGCCCATGGGCTTCCCGTCGACTAATGCCCAGACAGTCACGTCACGGAAAAGCGGATTTGATGGCAGTAGGTCTCCTAGGCTGCACACTCCGCCTTCTGAGAAAATAAGATGAAATATGCCGCTTTCGGGAGTTCCAAGTTGCAAAACTGTTGGTAGCTCGCGTAAAAGACGTTCTACCAGGAGGAGCGACCCAAAGTAAGTCTTTCCGATGCCCGGCTGACCCGTGATAATAATGCCACGGGAATGTTTCCCCTGCTCTCTGGCAATTGGTTTCTCGGGATAATTCGCCGCAAGGCCATCGTCTTTCTCCAGTTTCAACAGGAATTCAAAAAGCTCACGATATGAATCGCGGTAGTACATCGAGTGAGCCCCACACGGCAATCCAGGCGGATCCGCAGACATCGCTTTGAGAGATAGAAACGTGGCGTGGGAGGTGAGTTTTTCTTGCTGAAGATCCGTAGTATACTCATATTTTCCAGGCTCATCTTTAGCGTTCTCATCTCCTGCGTTCTTGTCTTCTGTGCGATTGTCTTCAAAGCTCTCGACTTCTCCATCTTCGTCCGTCCCTGGATCATCAGGGGACTCTACGAACACACGGGCTCCATCTGGGATGACTGTAGAAAATTTGGGAACCTCAACGACGCGTTCGACAAATAGCTGCTTTCGAATCTCCTTATTGCGACCCCATAAGAGTCGATGGAGGTCTTGGTAATTTTCAAGTAAATCTTTGACGTCGTTATTGGTTGTTGACAGGTGATGAGTTTGTGTTCGTTTCGAATACGCGGAGGTTTCGCTGTCTGTAATAAGTCAGAACCGAAAAGCCAATGAAGGATGGAAGATAAACGTGCCAGATCGTAGCCTCTTGCCTGCGGATGAAGTGGCGTCGTCACTCTGCGCCCGCTCGGCAGCCGCCTGCACTGCTGCATACCATAGTTAGAGCAGAGTCCCTAAGACCATGTCGTAAGGGGGCTCTCACCTTTAGAGGCAGCTTCATTGATAGATACAGCAAAAGCCCAGACTGTCGCCCACGCGAACTGTGGTAGCCTGATATCGTCGGGCTGAGCAGTGTAGAAGCCCTGCTGGGCACCCAATACTAAGAACAGAGATCCGTTAAGGGCATGCTTCCGGAAACGGTGCACCAGGTCTTGGATGTCGTCAGAAGAAAGATTGAGAGTAAGCTTCAATTCACTGAACAATTCCCCGGCTTTGAGTGCCATATCCTCAAAACTCCACCCCAGAACCTCCTCAAGAGTAGGCAACGGTTGCCATACCATCGCGACAAGTTCTGGGGAGATGGATATGCTGTGTGGGATGAGAGCTCAAAGAGATGTGGACAGAGCGGCAGTGTAAGGTGAAAGAGGAGATGTCGGAACTTTGACTTGGCGGCTTTAGCCGGTAGGCTTGTGTAACCTCTAGGCGTCAAGAACATCCAAGCCCAGCAGAGCCGCACTTTCTCAGTGTTTGATTAGATGGATCGATTAGATCTGAGGAGATTAGATGGCCAATGAGGTCATCAGCTCGTTAGCGTGTAGATGGTGTTGAGCGCTGAATTGAACCTCATCTTTTCCCCATCGACATGGGTCGGTGTGCCAATGGGGCGGTGGTCGCGGTTTTTCCGCGGTTGAGCCAGAACCGTTGCCAGCACTACTATATGAAAAAGGGTGGTTTTTTAAGACGGTTTATAAGGGGTTAACTACTCGTCGGATTTTCAAGTTATGGGCCACCTAAAACCCTAACCCCTAGCAGAGTCATCAAAAACTCATTTTAAGCGCTGGGTAAATTCATTTTACCGTGGGTTAGGGTTCGGGTAGCCCATTACTTGAAAATCCGACGAGTAGTCTGGCGACCCTCACAAACGAAGCTTGCTTGGGTCACGTAATGAGGGTCTCCAAAGTAGGGGGTAACGGTTTTGCGACAGTTCGGTTACCGTTCCCGAATTTTCTGAACAGTCCGAAAACAGTTCCAAAACGGTTTCCGCAAAATAATGTGCTTATAACCGTCCTAAAAACCCCCAATTTTTCATACTGTATATAGTCTGACAATGAACCCGAAAAGCTAGCCCCAGAAGAAGTTATATACAAGTGCGACTCGCATTGTACGCGCTATCGCGTCGCCTATGATCGTGGTATTGACACGATCTTGCAAATATGCTGCTCGCCAGACTGTCGTGCAAGCTGACACATCCGAGAAATTCGTGACAAAAAGGGCTCAAATAATGGGAATAGAGGCCCGATTAATAGGCCAAGCACCTTAAAATGGGTCGTTTTCGTCAGGACTCCATTAGGTAGTGTATATACATACAGTCCCGACAAAGGCCGGAAGAGGGGATTTTGGCCCGATTTTCTAGTCCCATAGCACTGTTAGTCTCCCTGAATTGACTCCACAATGACTAGTCAATAAAAAAGTCTTTCCGTCAAAACCTATTCACTGTTAATGAAGAACACAATCACATTTCGTCTACTCCATCATCATTACCTCCAGAGAGATTAAATGTATTTTATTCTCCAAAAACTAGAATACAATTGCAACCTCAACGGCTATTTTTTATCCCAATAAGTAAAATCAAAGCTGTGATCCCAACAACACCATTAATGGCAAAAGCATCTTGTCAAAACACCTTGCTGTATGTAACCCACCTGTCTAGAGAACTCCTAAATCCATGCTATCACAAAATAATCTGCTTATATCATCTTCAATCAATTGCATTTCTTTGAGGAATAGACTCTACCACTCACCCTCCTTTATCTAACAATCCTTGCCACCACAGCTTTCAACTCGCTTGACATGGTAGTGGTGTGGGAAGGCGGCCCAGACGCGGGAGCATCTCCTCCGCCACTGCAAGAAGTGGAGGAATGAGCAGCGGGAACTATGGAAAGCAGTTAAGCGGGAGACCAGCTAAACAATGGGAAGATGCAGGTACGTGTAGTATTCGAACTGTTTTCAATGGAGAAGTGTGATCAGACGGTGATGGACTCCCTGGCGGCCACGGAAGTCGGGAAGTTCCCTCGCCGCTGAGCAGGGGTAGAGGGTCTTTCTCTTGCGTTTCTTTTGTGCTTAATCATTCCTTATAGTCTCATTTGTTAAAAGTGAAGAAGGGTAGAAGGAGAGGAGCTCCCCCACCTAGCCGGCCATTCGGAGGGGGAGGGGGAAATCGGGCACTGCCATACTCTAGAGTGAATGCAGAATAATTAAAACAAACAAACTCGCTTGACGTAATCCTGCAAGGTTTCTTGTTTCCAGCATTTCCTTGCATGTGGATATACGCCATCTCCACGGATGTATTGACTTTCCTTCTAGCCTGGTGAAGTCCGCCTTGAGATCATCGATTTTAGTATGGACACCGACAATCTTATTATCAATCTTAGTATAGACGCTGTCAATCTTATTATTAATCTTAGTATAGATACCATCAATCTTAGTGTCGAAATTGCTAGCGGCATGGTTGCGTCCGCTGTGGTTGTCCCAAACAATAATAACGGTTGCAAGAATGATGAAGGCACCAGTAATGAAGTCCCCGAGATGGGAACGCAGAAATACTCCAATTGACGACATTCCATTAGCAGTGATCACTGTGAAGAAACAAAGAGCAAGTACCGGTAGAGTTCATCTTGATCAGTTATCAAAGCCTACTGCTATGAGGTCGAGGAGTTGATGTTTCCGACCGAGGAAACGATGAGTATCGAAACAATGAGTGTCGAATATGGTGGGTGTGGCTCGCTCCCGCTGCTGATTTGTATAGTTGAGGTTGTCGTTGTTAATCCGTGCTGTCTCCGTCGAATGGTGGGGTCGAAAGAGGCGGGAACTCTTCAATTTCGTGTCACTGCGTGCCGTCTTTCTTTTTGCTACTAGTAGTGAGCCTGACATGTGCGATTATATTTTCACTGGCGGTTTATGGGTTTACATTCCTGTTGCTGTCGTTTTAGATTCTGTTCGGCTTTAATTGAAGTTCATACTGGAGGAATCGTGCTGGCTTAGGAGTGGTGAGATATTACCAAAGGGTATCGTCTTTATCCCCTCTCTAAGCTGAACCACCGCCCCAGAATAAGGTGTGTGTAGAGGGGTCATGAGTATGAGGTCCGAGGCGTTGCGTTCCAAGAGATTGAAGTTTTTGAGCTTGTCATAGAGTAAGGAAGATCTAGAGTCTAATAGGAAGCCACCAATTTTCTCCATATTGGAGGGGGCATCTTTCATGCCATCGAACACTGCTCGCCAAACCAGGTGTGAACAATAGCAAACACATCAGCAGTCAAGAAAAGCAAGTCAATCTTGAGTAATGCTTCCAGCATTTCAATTAAATACCCTTCAGAGAGTAAGAAGCTATATCCTTCTACTGACCCCTTATGTAGCCAAGGTATATCATCTTTATCCCTTCTCTGAGATGAACGACTGCGCCGGAATCTACTATCCAATGCAAACTTTCCAAATTCCCACTTAACCGCTCCGCAATGCTCTCCAACGATGCTGCGATGCTCGTCCTCTAGGTAATTAATCACACGTATCCCGATGCTCATGGTCTGCGCATATATCTAGTGTACCGAGTGCAGTGGTTCGTAAAAGTTTTTGGTGTGACAGCTTTTAGTGGACGGACCATAGGTGTAAAAGTTGTGATTCTCTAGTGCATGGCGGGCACATCCAGTGAGGAACGTCTGAGAATTACAGATGAGTAGGCCGTCTGTGACGCATAATTTCCGAACCATTGCGCTCACTACAGTATCCGTATTGAAATATTGCCTAGAGCCAACTCGTTGAATAGCATTGTTACTATAACTCGTTCGACACAGGAAATTATTATTACCTAGTTGAGAAGTGACGTCGTAGCGTGCAGAATTGGCTATGGTATGTTCAGTTATTTATAGGTAAATGTGAGAAAGTGTGCTTACGAGAAGTAAATCCTTCAATTCAACCCATATCTATTTCATCGTATAATGTCCTTTGAAAAATGTTGAGTTTGGTGCTTCTAATGTAAATAATTGGAGATCGCCTATTCTTGCCACCATGATCACCACCCTTGTCTAGCGTTATGACAATCCACCCGGAGTCAACAGCGCAAAGTCTCTGTTAGTTTTCAATGTTGAGGTGCGGCTCTGCGGGTAGGGCTGAACGTGCCAAGCTACCGTATAACATACGCAACGGTGATGCGAGACATCCACGTGAAGTGAGACGGTCTGTGCACCCCATAATTGCGCCATCAAATTTCGAATAATTTTTCACACATACTACATAGTACATACAGAGATTCAAGTACAGTGATATGAAAGAGAATAAGAGAGAGAGTTGGTCTGTACAATCTGTTAGCTCTCTGAAATGATTTGGTTGAGAAAAAGATCAGATAGTACCTAAAGTACCCCTTTATATACTGTCTATTGTCTAGTATGTAAGGACATACTTTGCGGATGATCTGGTAGTTGTCTATTGGGATCCTGAGGTGGTTCGATGCAGGGATGTGTGGCGTGTTGAGGATGCCGAGACTGACAGAGGGGACTGGAACTAGGGGACTGGAACTAGAGGATACTACTGGTTGTCGATTAAGAAATTGAGATATTCAATTCTATCAGATAGCATAAATCTGGATTGAATTTATTTCTACCTGTCACTCGGTCTTCACAATGTGCATCACTTTTTGGATAAGAATATCCAAGCATGGTGGAACGCCAAGTCATTCAGCTTAAGAATCCATTATACAATCGCTATAGGGATGGATATAGGATCGCCAACATGCACAAGCTGCTACGACTGGCGACCATTCTTTCAGTGTGCAAGGCTGGATTTACTGAGACCATACGTAGTTGCAGCTTTTTGCAGCTGCTTGAAAGTCAAATTCAGTAGACCTTTTAAAGACTCTTTATACTGATACTGCTCTTCGAATTTAAAGCTGGCTTGATAGAGCATTCTTTGACATGAGGCATGCTGCAGGGTATTCACGATGGAACTGGAATGTGTGGTATGAAAGGTAAGAAGGGTGTAAGGGCAAGGAAGGTAGAAAGCGGGGTTCAAGCAACTCCAAATTTACTATTTATCCAGCCGTCTCGCTTCTCATGGATGTCTCGCATCACCGTTGTGTATGTTAAACCGCGTAGCAAAGGAATAGACAGCGCCAAGTTTAATTTATACTTCTTACAAATCAAGTCGAGTGATATCAAATCAGCTCAAGCAGTCTATATCTACAAACCTGGGCATTTTTTATTGCTGCTTTGATGGCCTACACCTTGACAGCGAGAGCAATTAGGAGGGCTTCACTTCTTTGGTACACTGGCAGCTGGTAGCAAAGCTTTTTGGCTCTTCCTCTGCTGGCAGAGATTCATGAGCCCAGAGTTGGGTAAAACCTGGCAGTGTGACTGCTGGGGCGCCCGGCAGCGAGTCAAATTGAAGACCTTGGCTGATCAACTGCGGAAAATCTCATTTGTGCACAGGTAGCCTGAGTATGAAAGAAGAGAATTCAATGGTTGAGGTTGGGCAAAGTTAAACCCACTTCACTATCGAGCTCTCTCAACTAGTGAATGTTAATTAAATTCGGCGTCGTTTATTCCTTTGCTACGCGGTTTATACGGTACTTGACGCTATAAGGCTCCACCAGCGACTCAAAGCCCTACGAAGCACAACATAAGACCAAGAAAGAACTTATTGTAGAGAACATGGGTACTGAGACCTCTGTGCCTTTGCTAGAAGACATCTAGGTAGCCAATCAAGCGTCTGTTTCACTGTTTCCTGTGGAAGACGACAATGTATGGAAGCAGTGGGTTGGTATCCGGGACAAGGTTGCTCACGCACTAAGAGGATGCGAAGAGATTGGTGAGTTCGCTTTGGGTCTCTCGGATTACTAGTCCATCGATCTCTCTAACGAAGGTACTTGCGTCTTCATCCTGGCCGACACCTTTTTGAGTAAGGAAATTGTAAAAGGAATCAAATCATCGACGGTATCCTAACCGACGGCCTTTCCGACACCCACTTCGATGCTTTTACTGATGAAGCCAACTTTCATTTCCTCGGCAACGACAACTGGAACGCAGTCCTAAAACCTCAAAATTTCGAGTATTCTGCCTTAGCCAAGCCTAGACAGAGCATCGAACTGAAGGGCTCGGTCCACACCAGCACCATGGGCATGTGGTGTTGCGACAAAGCCACTGGTGCCGTATACTTCATCACGAATTGCCACATGGTTGAGGCAGAAACCCAACTTACCACACCACTTCCGCACCGAGTGGAACTGGCAGCTGTGGTTTCCCTCTCCGATCAGGACGCCAATAAATATCGATCCAAGCTTGTGGAGGAAAGGGTGCTAGTTCACGAATCCTTCCACACAGTGTGGTACAAGTACCTGGGAGATGGACAGTCCAAAGAGAGAGCGGTGCTGAAAGAAGGGGTGATTATTGAAGAGAAGTTGAGACAACATATATGAAGACGCATTTTCAGTTGCAGAAGATTTCGGATCCGTGATTACCGCCAAGAAGTCCGCGAGTCGGGCCACGGTTGTAGGCATGATATTCGGGGGAGGGGCGGGGACGAAAAAAATCGTATCGGACATCACGTAGTTCACACCATCTTCACGGCTTATGGCAGCAACCACGCAGCTCCTCGGTTGCAAGACTACATCCGTATAAGCCGGGGCACAGGCATCCGAATAGTCTGTCGCGTCCGGACAGTGCTTTGACCGAGACTGGGCTATGGTTTTCGGGGTAGAGAATTATGGACCATCTGGGACTAGAGCAAATTTTTCTTGGACTACATACCTACAGGGCCCCGCAGTCTCTATAATATCCAGAAGTGAACTGTGAGAAGCGGCCGAAATCTTGTTATACACTGATTCTACCACTAGCTCCACAGCGAGTTTCAAGGCCCTCCCCCATGTGGTGCGGTGGTGTGGCGGTCATACTAGGGCTAGTCACTAGCTATGGCTAGCACCTCTAGCACTTTTGGGCGAGCTTCACCTGTACTCTTACAATTCACACGGTTACACTCTAGATTCGCTGCGCATCGCGACGTATCAGCACACACGTGAGAATACGTCCTACACCCCTGCAGGTTTTAAGGTCGACAGCTACTAGCCGTAGTACCTAGCCTCGCCAAGATATCTGTGGTGGGTTGGGGATGCGTTCAAGCAGCGAAACAAAGGATCTTACGGGAGAGTAGAGAGAATTTGTTAAGAGTGTCACGAATTAAAATACCATAACTCGCGATCGCCAACAAAAAATATAACCTTAAATCGGAAAAGAGCAGGCTATGCTTCAGATACTTCTGGCCAAACCCTTCTCTTCTGAATAAAATTATTTAGTTGTGGCGGAGAGTTATTACGGCGGGTTTTGGGGATTGTTTGGATTAATTACACAGAATCGCGCTTTTCTCAACTATAATTTATTTTGGTTCAAGTGAGGGCATGGGGCTATTATTCTGTGCAATTGCCAGCAGTAATAAATAAATGGTGGTGGGAAAGCTATTGTTAAAGTTGAAGCAAGTTGTGTGAGAAGCCACAGTTGAACCGCACTTGCTACATTCTGCTGCCAAGTTAATTACCTTGTCTAAGTTTAGCTCTTTGCTACTTGAACGTATCCCGTGGGTCGAAGCTTTGACTTTTGAGAGCCCCGCTCGAGAGTCTTTCTCTTAAGATACTTTGCTCTTTCTCGCACGCTTATTTGCAACCTTTCAGATCATCGAATCGGGTGAAGAGAGTGGAGTGCTAGCTTCCTCACCATCGCCACACTCCCCCTTCGGCATACGACTTCACTTTCTAATTGTAGTTGCGCCAGGACGTCCATGACGCAGCCGATCGTAGGATCACGATGGTGTACAGAGTATTTATAATTTTTTGATTGACTCCGCGGATGGACAGCCTCCGTGAATGGACTAGAACAAGCATTCCGGTTGGTGTACTGATGGCCTCCACCTCTTGTATTTCATTGGCCGATTATGGAGAATACTGTCACTGGTAGAGCGGTGATGAACGAGTCACTCGGAGAGGCAGAAGAATAGAGGTTTCGTTTCAATATTTCAGTAATAGACAATTAGGTGTATATGGGGGTGATGATGCTCTATCTCCAAATCCCTTCTCGAGAAACCATCATGACATACGAACCCCGTTACCAAACAATCACATCATCATCTACAAGAGCCTCATCGCCAACCTCGAGTCTTCAGCAGAGACTACGTCAGAGGTTAGGCCGGGTGTTTGTATTTTCGAATACAACAAAAGTGTCAGAGTCAGAGCAGTTATGTATCACTAGAAATAGATATTATTGGGAGTGTGTTTGAGGCATAAAATCTGTCAGATCCGGCTTTGAATCGTATAAACTGCAGAGCATTTAAGTACTGAACTTCTATAACGTTCTTGCACCGAATGCACCGCCTGGACCATATTTTACACCACCTGTTCTAGAATATTCTGCATAGGGCACACTCGCCTTTCCTTTACAATGCAACTTCCCTTTATAGTGTGCAAGTCAGGTCCAGTGGTCGGTTCAAACCTGTGCCTGTAGCACTAGTTACGTGTCATCGCTCCTTTGTATCACGAAAAAAATAGGTCATTTGCAGCGTGTATCTTCTTCAAAACTTTCTGTCACGTCCTCGGACCGTTGTCTCCGCCCTGCCCGTAACAGTATCCTTGTGTTTTTCTACAACTTCTTATACATAACTAGGTTTCTAGATGATAGTAGTAGGTAGGGCAGGGAATGTGTATTCTTGTGCGGAGTTTTTTCTCTACCAGTTATGGGTATTCTTGGTTGGGTCTCTTCTCTCTTTTCATCCCCTTTCTGTGCGTTTTAGCCTGTTCTGGTTTGGGCTTTCTTTTATTTGCTACTCGTGGTGATAGGTTCTATACAGAAAATGACGATGACTGAAAGAGAAATCTTTACTTAAAAAATCCTTTCCTGTTCCTGGGGGGTATTAGACATACGTGTATATTACTTTCTACAGGAAGGATTTTTTCCTTTGGAATTCGAACTTGCCAGTGCTATGCGATGTTCCGACTGATCATTTATGAATACGGGACTGTTTCTTATGAGTGCATAGTCCTTCAAAGTTTTATACTCAGGAACTTCACTTACATATCACATAATTTACCATTCATCCTCTTGTACTTTTAACATTATACGATCTTGTAAAATGCTGCTTGCTAGTGACACGGATTGTCGTACAAGATGACGTTTAAGAAATTTGTGACAAAAAAGGACTTAATAATGGGTATAGAGGTGTGATCAAGGGGGCTAAACATTTTAAAATGGAGTTGTTGTTGTTAGGGCATTATTAGGTAGAGTATACTCTGACAATCCTATGTAGCTTCAGGCTTCGCTCCGACACAGCTTGCAAAGAGCCAATAGTTGTTGCATTAACAAAACTACCATGTAGTCTAAATAAATTCATCCACCCGCAAGCTTTTGATCCAAACCCAAGAACCAAAACAAAAAAACTAGAACGCAAAATATTATGGAACCCCGGTCATAAAGGCATAACATGGCATAACTCCTCTCAAAGTTTGTTCTCCAACCTTCTCTCCGCCTTCAGCTTGCAGAACTTCTCCAATGCTTCATCAAGAGGTACCATCTCTCCCTTTTGCTGGGTGGCAGGATCATCACGGTTCCGCATGTTCAACGATCTAGATTCCCTCTCCTGGGCACCAAGTACTATCTCTTCGTTAGTATGATATCAAAACGAGGAGGATAGATACATACCAAAGATGTAGTTGTATTGAGCTAGCTGTGCAGCACGGATTTTCTTATTCATCGTGTTTCCACTCAGATCGACGTCAACGTGCATTCCCTTGGCTCTAAACATCTTCTGGACTTCGAGGACATAATCGGTAGCCCCAACCATGACTGGGATCACCATGACCTGTCTTGGAGAAAGCCAGAACGGCCATTTACCGGCAAAATGTTCAGTGAGAATAGCGATAAAACGTTCGAAAGAGCCGTAGATGGCACGATGGATCATTACGGGTCTTTTATAGTGGGTCTCTACGCCAGTTTCACCTGACTTGGCGGGTTCGCCGATGTTGTATTGAAGCTCGAAACGCTGCGGGAGCTGGAAATCGAGCTGGATAGTGGCGCACTGGTGCTCGCGCTTGAGAGCGTCTGAGATGGTGATGTCAATCTTTGGGCCGTAGAAAGCACCATCTCCAGGGTTGAGCTCCCATTGGGAACCTCCGGTGGCGGTGAACTCCTCGAGGGCTTCTTGAAGTTGGGCTTCGGCTTTGTTCCAAGTATCAATGTCACCCACAAACTTCTCTTCAGGACGGGTGGAGAGCTTCAGTTTGAAAGTAAACCCGAGTAAGCCGTAAACGGTCTTGAGGAAGTCAAAAAGGCCATGGATCTCTTCCTTGACCTGTTCATTAGTGCAAAAGATGTGAGAATCGTCCTGCTGAAATCTCCTGACACGTGTCAATCCGGTGAGAGCACCAGAGAATTCATTTCTGTGCAAAACTCCAAAGTCGGCAACCCGCCATGGCAACTCTCTGTAACTTCTCTCACGATGAGCAAAGAGCAGACAGTGACCGGGACAGTTCATGGGCTTCAAGCCATATTTATCCTTCTCGACATCGAAAGAGAACATGTTCTCTTGGTAGTTTTGCCAATGTCCACTGGTCTCCCATAGCTTGACATTGTACATGTTGGGAGTGATGACTTCTTCGTAGCCACGTGCCCAGTATTCCTCGCGGAGGAACTCCATAAGAACGCTGTAGATTCGAGCACCGTGAGGGAGGAAGAAGCAGGATCCCGGTGAAAGCTCATTGAAGAAGAACAATTCCTGTTCTTTTCCAATCTTGCGGTGATCACGCTTAGCAGCTTCCTCAAGCATGTGTAGATGCTCGGTCATTTGCTTCTTATCGGGGAAGGAAATTCCGTAAATACGCTGGAGTGACTCGTTTTTGGCGTCGTTCTGCCAGTAGGAAGCAGAGTTCTGTGTAAAGAACATTAGGCATAAAATCCCGGCTTCATGCGATGGGGGTAGCACATACCTTCATAACTTTGAAGCTAGTAATACGTCCAGTGTGGGGAACATGAGGACCAATACACAAATCAATCAAGGGGCCGTTACGATATACGGTAGTCTTCTCTCCGTCAGGGATCTTAGTTTCGATGAAATATCTCTTATACTTGCTATACTTGAACATTTCGAGGAGGTTCTCCTTGGAGACTTCGAGTCGTTCAAACTTCTGCTTTTCTTTGATCGCCTTGAGAGCGATGGTCTCCAAAGGCTTTAGGTCCCCGGCAACAACGGCGTTCCCTTCGGGTAGAGCCATGTCGTAGAAGAAACCCTCATCAGTCGGAGGGCCATATGTGAGGTGACATCCAAAACGTTTCTCCGAGGCCTCGCCGAGAACATGCGCAGACGAATGCCAAAACACCTTCTTTCCTATGACATTATTTAGTCCTCCAAGTCAAACCCCTCATTTTCAGACTCCATACCCTCAGGGTGGTTGAAATCGAGCAATTCAAGCTTGCATGACCCCTCCAATGGGCGTTCTAAATCCCATAGTTGACCGTCGACCAGCGAAATAACTGTCTTCTGGAAGAGAGACTGGGAGATTCCGCGAGCAATCTCGGCAGGAGATGTTTCCCATGATTTCCCGACGATGGTCTTACCGTCAGGGAGAGTGATGGTGATTTCCTCCCGGGGTTTTGCTAGCAACAGTCAGCATCCTATTCTCGATTTCGACAGTTTGCAACACACCTGCGACCTCGGCGTCGTATTCAGCCCTCAGTTTTACGAACAGCGCAACTCTGTGTTGAATATAATCTGGCTGGGGATTGAGCTAAAATTTATCATGATTCAGTTGTTACTACCTAACATTGCGGAGGAGTTCGATCTATACCTCTAAAGGACCCGCAGAAGACTCGGCCTTGACTTTCTTTGCCTTTTTCTCACCACGTGGCTTCTCTGCTACGGTGATATTCTTGACTTTGTCGACAACCTCCCGCACCTTATCGGTAACGGACTCCATATTGTTGTTGTGATGGTCAATCGCAAGACGAAATTGGTATCTCTCTCTAGAGTAGAATAGCGGGGTTGGTTGAGGTTGAGGGTTGAGTCAAATCGCGGGACATACAGACCCCTGTACGCTGCTAGCGTTTCCTTATTCAGCACATTTTTCTCACCTTAAGCCACCACCGAGTGACCGAGTGAAGCTCTAAACATACGTACAGCCAACACCTGCCTGTTGCTCTGCCGCTGCGCTCCCGGAATTCAACGTGAAATGGTCCTCTGTACGCCGGCAATGTCCTTATTTTTCTCTGTCAGGCCAGTGCTTGCTCATCGCTCGCCTCTGGTTGCATGTGCATTGATAGGCCTCCGATCATATGCTAAACCATCTGTCAAACCTGTCGACGGTCAGAAGAAGATATCCGCATCGTCACCCTCAAAGACTGCCGGCCGGTCAAAAGCACGGTACCAATTCCGACCCCCCCGGTATTACCGTGGCCCGCTCCACCCAATTCAGCCTCCAAAACCCTCCTCACCAAACTCTCGAGAGTTCATTCCCGGCCCATTTGGACGTGAACGTAAGCGGAATTCTAAGGTTATGTGAGTTTGATACTGACCGCAGCATATACATTTCTAGGTCTCGAGGATCACTACCACAACACCATCGCTCCTGACCTCCTCACATTAACCTACACTCATCTTCCCCCTGGCGTCGAACGCACGAAACGAGACATCAAACAACGTCTGCGGGAATGGGACGACTCTTCCCCATACCACAAGAACCGTCCTCTGCGTGGTCCCCGCGGTGGTGACACCCTCCGCCTTCTCAACAAGCCGCGGACTTTCCGCAACGTTCCCTCTCTTACCGGCGTCACCGTACATACTATGGTGAAAGGTGCTCTTCAGGATACTGGCTACCTCGCAGTTGCAGGAATGGCTGTGCAATCCATTACAGGTGTAAGAACGACGGTGTGTTATTCAAAAAAGAGTGTTGCACCTTTCGACTTGCGGGCGAAGCGTGCGATTGCTGTCAAGGCGCACTTGAAGGGCCAGCTCTCATACCGATTCCTGGCAAATTTGATTGATGTGGTTATGCCCAGAATCAAGGAGTACAGGGGGGCCAAGGGTACCAGTGGTGATTCGAGTGGAAATATTACTTTTGGATTTACCCCAGAACAGGTCACTTTGTTCCCTGAAATTGAAGGTTCGGAACTCAACATCAAATCTTGGCAGTGAATTGGAGGGCTAATGGTAGAATGTAGTCAACTACGACATGTACCCGCCAAAGATGATTCCTGGTCTACACGTCACAGTCCATACGTCAGCAACGAACGATAAAGATGCTCGTAAACTCCTGCAGGGCTTCGGTGTTCCATTCTACGGAAAGATTAGAGATTAGATGTCCGTAATGGTCGTATAACACTTGAGGTCAGGTCCAGGAAGTGATGAACAATGTAGTAATAATGCACTGTCGACTGACACCTGAATTGCGGTGACGATGACGGTTATCCGACGAGATTTCAGACTACCACGAACCAGGTACTATATTGTACAATTTACCCTTGTATTATACTCAACCATAGATTTGGATACGAAAGCTACTCAACCGTGTTTCATTCATCAGCTAGGAAATTGGCATTTAATTCCACGGATTCCTCTGATTACCACCGCTACCATCCCGCCACCTACTATTATTTCATCTTAACCTGCTGGTGCCAAACATATGCAGGGTCGTTCTCCAGTGCCTTCTTAATCCACTCCTCTGCACCAATTGGCTTCCTTCCCAACAGCTGCTCCAAAAGCGGATCCACCGTCCTCCCCTCCCCTTTCGCCATCCCTTCATACGTCTCAGCCCAAATACCCGCCAGCGACTCGGGCTTTCCATCACTCGCGAGGGCCTTGACATACTCCTCCTTTGACACAATCTCAAAGCTCACTTCCTTCCCTAGGGTCTTACTAATCACCGCAGCAACACCTCTAAGATCCAGCCTCTCTTGCGCCGTTAAAAGCAGTGTTTCATTCCTAAAGCGATCCTCCAGCAGAACCTTAGCTGTTCCCTCCGCGAGCTCATCGCGGCTAGTCCATGCAATCTCCCCATCGTTAGGAAGTGCCACCTTCGTCGTCTTCGGGAACCAGTTCAGAAAGAATGGGAAGGCGTCAGTGTACACACCCTCACGGATGATGGTGTAATCCACCCCCGACCTGTCATTCACTTTCTGTTAAATACACATCCTCTCGCATCGTGCGCGGGGGAACAAACGCCTTGAGGTACGCCTCGGTTGCCAAATGCGCTGCCATAAGCCCCACCTTAGAGTCGTCGCTAAACCCGCCGAATGCGAGCGAGGTGTAGTATATCCTCTCCACACCCTGCCGCTTTGCCGCGTCAATAGCATATCGCTGTTGCTGTGTCCGTAGCGCCACGTCTAGGGTGTCGGTGCTGACGATGAGCAACTTCGTAACATCTCGAAAGGCAGTGTCGAGAGTGGTTGGAGAGTTGAAGTTGGCTTCGCGGAAAGTGATGCCCTGAGGTTGTTGTTGGTTAGAAGTGTGTGTGCGTGTAAAGGATGGTGAGGTATAGTACGGAGTCCTTGAGATCTTGCGGCAGTCGCAAGAGAGAGCTCGTCGAGCCGGCGTATGAATCTTTGGGAACACCCAGGGATCCAAGAGCTTTGAGGATGCCACGACCGAGACCGCCAGTTGCGCCAGTGATGAGGAGGACCATAATTGCTGGGTGGATATGTGCGAGTGATAGGTGTTGATGTGATTGGTTGTAATTGTGCTGGGTGTGGGAATGGTTGCTTATATGGCAGAATAGAGACGCCTTTTATATACAAACTCCTTCTCATGATATCTTGTATATTTCCCCCCGTTCAGTTGTAGTTTCGCACTGTGTGGTTCATGCACCATGGATTCATCAGCAACAAGATTTATAATCCACATCCTACAACTCTTGCGCACCAAGCATCTGGCAGACGTGTCTGCTAAACAGGAAATTTGTACGGGCATGGATAACGACGACGGCCATCATTTAAGGTACGTCGGAAATCCGACAACTTTATAAATCGTTTGTTTGTTTGTTTTAATCATCGGCAATTATGTAGGATGACCTCGCGCTGGACAGTATTTAGTAGGATGAGTTTTTTAGTCTGCAGGATGACCCCTAGGTTCTAAGATAGAACTAAATATAAGATCGATTACAAGTTCTATCTGCTCTCGTATACCAGAGTTTCCGGGTTCACTTCGCGAGCTTGCGAGTGAGGCGAAAAAGTCTGGGCACGAGAGCAAGTTCTATCTATGATACAATGTAGTTCATCAGCCTCGAGTACTCTTACTACTGCCTTCCTTGCTTTTATCTCCCAGGATCCTCCCGGCTTCCTTCTTGCTCTCCCTTCCTTTGCCCTGAGTCCCATGCAATCGGCGCAACCCTAAATGTGCATTCCACGGCAGTCAGGTGCATCATGATGACGAAGAATCCCGAGTTTGAAGTGACGAGGTCAATAGACTGGCGATGGAGAAAGGCTTCACAGTGAACAGAGAATGGGTCTGTCCATAGTTGTAAGCGTAGTCTGTGCGGTGAGTCATACAAGCCGCTTCAGTGAAGATCATCCTACAGACAAAAAACTCGGACGAGGCCATCCTACATAATTGCTGTTTAATCTAACTAGAGTATGGCAGTGCCCAGTTCCCCTCCCCCTCCGGATAACCGGCTAGGTGGGGGAGCTCCCCCCCTCTCCCCTTCTTCTATAACAAACGAAAGTAAGCCGAAACGAGTGGTGGCACACAAGGAAAGCACAAATGAAAGTCGACAAGGACTGCTAGTGCTATCATGCCTGCTCAGCGGCGTGGCAACTTCCCCACCGTGGCCGCGAGGAAGTCCATCACCGCTTGATCGCACACGTGTCTGCACCTTCCCACTGCCTAAATCGCTTGGGATACGTCGCGGTGGGTGCATGCCCGCACTTTAGTTGGCAGTGCCGTGAGGCGAGAGGCTTCCTGCTCTTCATCGGAATTGGCCTTTGGCTCCCAGCCTTCCCGCTTCGGTACCCGTAATACCTGCTGCATCTCTTCTCTTCCCATTTGGTTTTAGCTGCTGCTCTGTTCGGTGATCCTTCTTGCTCTGTTCGTTGCTGAGATGAATGCCTGCTCTTGGACTGTGCTTCCGCGGCCTTCGCGAGCTACGTTTGCTTGTCGAACCGCTTCTTCATTCCCAGGGATGCCCGAGTGCCCAGGGATCCAGCGAATCTCTGTTTCGATGCCATCACCGCATAGTGCCCGCGCTTCGTTGTTGATCCATCGTGTCACCTGTTGTCCAGGCCCGATTTCGAGGTGCGCCGCTCGTCGAACTGCTGCCTGGGAATCGCCAAAGATCACTGTTTTCTGCACCCCCTGGGCGTGCAGTATTTCTCCTCTTTTTACAGTCTTTTTGAGAGCGATCCATATTGCCCATAACTCGGCGTCGAACACCTCCATCCGGCCTTTGCGGAGGTAACTGCGGAGGGCTTTCCAGCTCTCTCCGCTGCTGCCCCCGTCGTTGTTGCTGCAAACGGCTGCTGCTCCCACTCTCCCATCATCCGATCGAGGGCCAACTTTACAAATCGTCTTTGACTACCTGAATCCTACAACAATAGATATTGTCATCACACGATAGAGGGATTCGAAAACAGAAATGATCTATAATACTCACCGAAGGAATCGAAGTTACCAAATTACTAACATGGAAGCAGCAACGGTATATGCATAACTCACTCATAGTCCCCACATACCGGTCACTGGACGGTTGTTGCAATACGACTGCATGAATTAAGAAACTTGGAGTCTATATATCCCACCAAAAACACAAAAGTGATACTTCATCAATACAACACTAGGACATCATCGTATTACTGTTGCGATTGAACATGTTTCTTTACTCTGGGAGCCATCTGCCCTCGTCGTCCTCCGCGAGATCATATGAATCGTCGTTACCATGGTCTGACGCTGTATTTACGTCTGCCATGTGTGTGTCTCCATTATCATCGCCCGCTGAGGGAGGAGCAGAAGGAGGAGGTTTGATAGTAACTAGTGCATTGTGCCACGCCATAGATACTGTGCCAACATTGGGAATTTCATTGCCTGAGAAGACGAACTGCAGCTGTCAACACTGTGGTTCCGACAATGCGGAAATCAATAACAAACCTTTTCTGCGTTTCTTCTATCTTGGAAGGTGAAGATTTGAGTGTCCTCCTTTTCAAGATGAGGTTCAATTGCTTCAAGTTCAATCCCATTATTCTAGTCCCAAATTGTTAGTTCAAAAAAAATAAAATACTTCGCCTCTCGTCTCCCGGAGAAAACATACAATGAGGTAATGCCTAAACTCCTCTTCTTTGTCTCCTTTCATATCTGGGATTGTAACTGCCACCCTCTTGGTACGATTGTCCAATTTCATTGTAGGTATGCCGCCCCTTCCACGAGGGGTGTATGTTCCCCTGCCCCTGTAAGTACTGCTAAATCCTCGGCCTCGTGGGACGTAACCTCGTCCTGCAGTTGCGAATCTTCCTCGTCCTCGTCCCCTGCCCCTAAAGCCCTCAAGATCGAAGGTCTCTCCAGATTCGTTCTGGTCAATTCCTAATGCTTCGGCTTCAGCTTGTAGAGCTTCAAGCTGTGCTTTAAGCGCCGCTGTAGTAGCGTCCGCCTTTGCCTTGTCTGGGATCAGGTGACTAGCACCATTTAGTTCTTGGGTTTCTAGGCCTGGTGTAGCAGGCGAAGCGGATGCAGTCTTTTTAGCGGATGCCACATGTTTCTTTGCTAGTTTCTCCATAAGTTTTCTCTTTTCTTCTTGCTGGAGCATTAATAGCTCTTCTGTTCTCTTCTGTAATTCTTTTGCCGCCTCTTCATTCGCTTTCTTCTTTGCCATCTTTTCTTCATGGGCCTTCTGCAGCTCTTCTTGTTTCCTCTTGACCTCTTCAATATCAATCTTGGGCTCTTCCATTGGCTGCTCGCTTCTTGGTGTTGAAAATCTTCTATTTTGGAAACCATTTGTAGGAGATGTTGCATCTGCATTTTCGGGTGGTTTGCACCAAAACACTTTAACGAATCTGTTATCGAAGATCGGTGCTGGAGAATCATATGCAGCCTTTGCCATGTCCCAAGTTGTGAATTTCAAAATTGCCAAGTTTTTATGCTGATGTATTTCAACACTTTCCACAGTACCAAAGGTGTTGAAGAACTCTCTAATTGTTGATTCTGAGAGCTTGTCTTCTGGAATTTGTTCCACTACCAGCTTTGTGTTGTTATGATCAAAGTTGGGACCCGTCGTCGAGAATTCCGCCCTCCCGCCTCTTCCACCCCGTAGACTTCCACGGCTTCCGCGACCTCTTGCGCCTCCGCGACCACTTTTAGCTGCATTAGATGATGTAGAGAATAGCATCGAATCATTGGGGTCATATTCTAAATCATCAATCAGCTTCCAATGTTAGACAAATAAGGTAGTGTGCAACGAACCCTCTGATTTCAACTCCTGACTTTGGACGACAATATGATCGACGCCATGTTCGTAGGGACACATATCACCCTTCATACAAAAACCTTTCTCGTCGTAATCCTTGCATCGTTCGCCAACCTTCTTGATAATCTTCTTCTCACCATCGAGCTTCCCATCTGGTCCTCCAGCTGGGAATCCCCACGCAGCCACAGCTTGCGCTGCAAGGAATGCTGCCATTGGGTCATTAGGATTTGGCGGCGGCATCCATGGCGGGAAGGTTCCAACAGGAGGCACTGACGGCATTCCAAAGGGTAACGGAGCTGAGAGTTGGCCTGGTATATTTGGAGCCGGTACGCCTAATTGCGGCTGTTGAAACCCACCCCGCCCGGTATTTGCATCCAGTCCACCTCGAGCACTCCATCTTCCGGATCCACCGGCACCCCGGCGAGCCATCTTGCGATCGCGGCCATTGAGAGGTTTGTATCGCTCATCCTCGTCCGGCTCGTCCCGGTCGAAATATGAACGTTTTGCAGAGCGTTGTCCTGCGGAACGATCACGGTGCGTAGAACCTCGGGGGGAAGCTGATGTTGCTGACGGCATAGGTGGAGGTGAGTCTTGACGGGTAGGAATGTGCACTGAGAGTCCTCCGCCCGTTAGGGTAGAGTTGACGGAGCGGAATGCCTTTCTTGCGAGTGCGGTAAAGACATCATCGACAAACTGCACGGTATCTACACTGTCGGTCAGAAACTTTTGCGAAGGTATACTCGTAATGAAGCACAAACGCTCTCGCAGGAAGTCGTCGAGTTGTTCAATGCACAACTGTTTCACCTCATCTTTGCTTTGGTCATGTCGTAGCAGCGCAAGCACGTAGTCGGCAAGAACGTCGGAGTCAGCATCGGATCTATCTTGCCCTGTCAGTTACCGCAGGGCTGAACACAGTCTCGAATGAAGACGGACATATCCTCCAGCCGCTTCACGATCCATTTTTTCAGTAACGACGCGTCCTCTTCGTCGAACAACATTTTCGGGTGCGTATGACTCAGCCAGTCAGCCAGTCAACTAGGAAACGGGATTCGGCGTTCAATCTTCCCTAAAAACGTGATTTGAGAACGTGAAAAGTGGTGTGGAAAAAGCAGCGTTGGATATATGTAGTGTGGTTGATGATGCAGTAAAAGGTTAACCGAAAGTCTGCCAAGCCGCTAGTTTGCTGTCGCCTGAAGCTTGAGTGATGGAACATGATTGTATCTAGCAGCTATCGAACAATGCAGACGGACATCCTCTAAGACATCCTCGAAATAAAAAGAACACAATGGATCTGCGATGATTCATATCGTTCCAGGAGAATTTTAGCCACTCTCAGTTTTCGCTATTACAGGTACAGACAAAGCTCACGGTCCGCAGTCCTTGCGTCGACGGATGCATACGATATGTAAGTACGGCGGATATAGACCAGCCTCTCTAGATATTCATCACGAGTCATACAACGCCCGCTACTCCAGTAGCAGACCGAACTAATACAACATATACCGTCGCACCTCAGCACAACGGTGCGATTACGACCCAAGCAACAACCAACCAACCCAAGTAGTGGAATAAACACCCGCTATAACTCCTCAATGCCAGCAAGTACCAGTAAAGGATATTCCAAACCCAACAAAGCAACATGACTAAGGTGGCAAAAACAGATCCACACCTTCCCTAGTATTTCACGAAGAATCGAATGTCTCTCCTCATATAGCGTCACGTCAACTGGCAGCTGCAGCGACTCCAACATCCCCATCTGGTTGCCGGTTCCCACCGGGTATCACTCGTCCTCCCCGTGCGTCCTCCTTTTCCTTTTCCTTCCCCTTTTCTGGGACCTGCTGGTATTCCTCGCTCACATCCTCATCCGTAAGTTCGTCGTCGAATCCAACGCCCGAGTCCATCATTCGTAATGAGCCGAGGCTTGTTCGCGCCTGCTTGAACGCCCGTCTGCTCCGTGGCCAAGTAGTCGCATTTCGGCTATAGTTGTACCGCTCTGGTTGGGATGCAGGTAGCTCTTCCACAATTACGTCCTCGAGTGCTCGGGGCTGTGACTGCGATTGGGAAAGCCTCCTCTGGGTGTGACCAGGCGATGAGAGAAACATCAGACTCTCTACGGCATCTTGTTCCATGGTTCTTTGCGTATCGGGCGTGCTTACAAGCGGAGGCGTGTTTGGGACCATGGACACCGTAGATGCATTGCTCTGGTTACTCAGAGATGGATGGAGGCCTGGCGGTTGACGGGCAGGGTTGTAGTAAGAACGCCGATCTCGGTCCGGAATAATCTGCGCAGGTGGCTGTAGCCCACTACGAGACGAGGATTGCGCAGCCGTTGAAGATACATGTTTACTGGTAGTTGTTCCCAAAGCGTGTGAAGCGGCTTTAGCCTGCAATATCGTTTTCGTGATAGGGTTGTGCTCATGTTCTCGCCAGAATGACTCATATGTTCTCCCTGCGCCGCCTGCTGGATGATTCTGCGATAGCGGGTGTGCCGACGAAGGCTCACTGTTAGTCCTATGATGTCGTAAGATGTGGTCGAATCCTGTTTCATCGCCTATGCTAGATTCTCTCTTGATTCGAATGCGCGGTGACGTCGGGTGTTGGCCCTGGGATACCCGCGCTTCAATTTGATCCAAAGATTCTGAGGTCCAGTTGTTTTGAACTTTGAGGAGCGCGTATGTCAACCGCGTCTTAAGCTGCGACGACAACTAAATCACAATTCCAGTGTCAGTAGAAAGACCCGCTGGTATCCACGTGATAACATGGCTCACCTGACTAACATTGCGAGGACTTGTGTCGATACTTGATTGCGATCTCGCGAAATGACTAGGAGTCGCTGGAGTTGCTGGAGTGGCGGGTGAACTAGGGTCTGTAGGTATTGGCTTTACAGTCCCAGAAGCCGTGCGTTTTGATCCCGCAGTAGATACAACAGACGGACTTCCAGGGAATGGATTGCGCTGGGGATTTGCAGCAGAGAAAGGAACGACTGGCGTCGTTGCTGTAGATAGAATAGCTGGAGGAGAACCGGGCGTCGAAGGCATTGGCGTTCCCTCGTCCCCATTAGGCGTGATAACGGCCTCATAGTGCGCAATCGCAGTCGATAGATGCGCGTCTGGGGGTTGGACGGATAGAGTTGGCAACGGCCGCGGATGGGCGGCAGTAGCAGTCATCATCGCGTTCGCTCTGTGTTGTTTCGTACCTGAGGGATCGCAATGGGTAGCACCAAACGATGATGATAATGACGATGGTGGTGATGACTGTGAGGATGAAGGGATAGTGTCGGGGGACATGGCGAGGGGTTAAAAGAAAGATAGCCGTTGTCGATAACTAAAGCGCCGGAGGTGTGGATGTACTCTGAGGAGGTTGGTGGGATCTCGTCTCGAAGCGCGACTACACGTGCATGAGAACTGCCAAGTCCCCGTTTCGATTGCATGCGCGACACGACAGCTAAACGCATCCAAACGGGATTATTTTTAATCCAGGCCCAGATCAAACATCCAAAGAAAGTCCATCTATCAATTTGCCCACTTGGAAACGGAAACACGGCACAGATTGAAGAACCGCCAGCCTGTGCAAGACAACTGCGCTTGAAACCAGTTAAGATAATCAATGGCGGGGAGTCTCCAGGGTGTTCCGCGTTTCTCACCCCTCCCGCCTATCTTTTTCGTGGGATTAAAACAAAATCGGGCAGTTCGACGCCGCCGCGAAACAATCACCAGATCACCTGGGCCGTAATTGGTGCTATAGTGTTACGTGCAGCGCTCCGGTTTACCGAAGGCGGGGACAGATCATTATTACTGACAACAAGTCGCGCTGCTGCTGCTGCTGCTACTGCCGCTTGCTGCATTAATGTCGTGTCGGAAGTCCACGGAGGTATCGTCAGTCGGAGCATCTCGGTGGGACTCGTCAGTAGAGAATGTGCTTTGCGGAAGTACACTTGGCTTGGATTTAAATATGTAACCGAGTGCTTAATTGTGACACATGGTGCAGCCTCGGAACTACCAGGAATGACATCATTGGAACACCTGATATTGAAACGCATCGCAGCTGAAACGAAGAATTAACCATCGGAAGCCGAGCGCAACCGTGCTCTACAGGAGCCAATCCAAATGCCTAACGGTCGCTGTACCGTTCAGTGTTTCTTCACTCCTGGAGGTTTACTTATTTCCCCCCGGATCCTACCGAAGCTCTTCTGTAGCTTCCTTAGAGTAACTTCGTTTGATCAACACAACATTCACTCCTTCTACAACACGCGCGCAATGCGAACACCACGCCTCCGTGTACGACGACTCTGCGCGTCACTTCTACCACCACAGAAACGACACTTCCGAACGCTCCCTAGAGCTACATTAACCGCAAACGTCTCATTCGACTCCAACCCTCTTCCAGACAGCTTAAACCTTTCTGAATGGAGTTCCCACTATGAAGAGGAAATTACCAAATTAGCCTCTAAACCTCTCCGCGACCTCAACCTAGCAGATCTAATACGGTTTGCCCCCATCCTCTCCTCATCACAGCATCTCTAACTCTTCTCGCACAGCTTCGGCCGCCCGCCCCTTTCGACACCAGCCCTCATCACCTCCGCGCGCTTCACCCGCGAAAATCTCCCCATCCGTCTCTCGCGGCGCATCCTCGCCCTCCGCAACCTTCCTTTCATCATTGTCTCAAACCCACATGTCTCACAGATCTTTGACAACTACCGCCATTCTCTGCGCTCAATTCTGAGCATCCCTCAATCCCACCCCACCACACCCGCCGAAGAGCTGAAGTTTACCGACATCCTCACCGATATCGTTAAGACCCACTCCAATACGATCCCCACGCTAGCTCGAGGCTTCATCGAATGCCGCCGATACGCCACTCCGGCAGAGGTGACAACGTTCCTAGACCAGCACCTACGTGAACGGATAGGGACGAGGTTGATGGCGGAGCAGCACATTGCGCTTCACCTTGCCTCCACTACCTCACCTGATGAAGTGGCGAATCAGACAGCAATGGAGGATCTAGGAGGAAACTCGAATACGTATATCGGCACCATCGACACAGCGCTACAGCCCTCGAGACTAATTAACTCGTGTGCCTCCTTTGTCGGCGAAATTTGTGAACTGCGGTACGGAGTGCGGCCGCAAGTTGTGATCGATGGTGACCCAGATGTGCGGTTCCCGTACATACCCGTGCACCTGGAGTACATCCTCACCGAGCTCCTCAAGAATGCGTTCCGCGCTACTGTAGAGGCGGGACAGACAGAGCCGATACGGATTACTATCGCAAAGGATCCATATTCTGCCGGGATATCAATGCGGATCAGGGATAGAGGCGGCGGGATAAGTCCGGAAGATTTTCCAAACATTTGGAGCTACAGCTTCACGACTTTCTCCCAGGATGAGGAAACGGAGGAGGATGCATTGGACAGGTTTAATTGCAATGTTGCAAATGCGGGTGATGGCAGTAGTATTGCGGGGCTCGGGTATGGGTTGCCACTTTCGAGATCTTACGCGGAATATTTTGGAGGAAGTCTTCAGGTGCAGAGCGCTTTTGGATGGGGAACGGACGTTTATTTGAAGCTTCGAGGGGTGACGGTAGAAGGACTCTAGGCATCAAGAGGCAAGTTGGTCTTTTAACATGGAGAATTATAGCATGAGCGGGAACGGATGTTTATGAATTTGTGCTTGTATCATGGGCTTGTTTTCTTGCTAGCTAAGGGCGTTTATGGGGTTCATTTCTGGAGGGGGTAGCATACTAGACAATATCACGGCCGTTTCTAAAGAAGCAAGCATCGACGACTACCCTGCACTTATGATCTAATGGCCGGTAGGTAGTAGCCGGAGACAGATCAACCGCCGTAACTAACCGGGCGATAACGGAAGCGGGATATAAATAATAGCCGGACAACATACTAAAACTTGCTATGATTATGGTAGGGTTCTGCTCGAGCTGGGTTGCCAGCCTCACCAAAATCCCATCAGGCAGGGCAACAATTAGCACGCAATCCGCATATTGTCTTTACCATAATATGGAAAAAAAGTTTTCCGCCGTAAAAAATCCCATAATAATGCCGAACTAAGCAACAAGCAAAGAAGAACCCGCAAACTCCTAGAACAGGACCCTAATTTCTTCCCGTAGTCATCTTATTTCTGGGTAGTAACTTTCCCATCCGCCTCGCAACTCTTGATGCAGTCATGAGTATCCAGGGTGCCGACGTAGCCATCGGGGAGCTCGGCACTGTTTTCCAGACATTAGCAGGAGGGTGTAGGACGTATGTAGCAGGTGATATTGGGTAGCAATACGAAACAGCCGAAATCAGTGAATACTCGTGCGTAACCTTTCCGCCTACAGCTGCGAGATCCTTCTTGAATTTGTCCTTGTCGGCGCCTTCCTTGTAGGTAAACTAGTACCATAATTAGCAGAGTATAGAAGAGAAGAGAAGAGATGGAGGGTGGAGGGTGGAGGACGAACGATGTAGCTTTGAGGCATCTTTGTGATTGTGGGTTGTGGTTTGATGGGTATGAGTTTCCGTAGAAAGTTGATGATAATGATGAAGGATAGCGGTGAGGAGAGTTGGTTGGAAGCGGGGCAAGGTTAAGCTTGGGTGTTCCAGACAGGTGGGCTGATTTATGAACCTTTTGGAGCTTATGGAGCTACTTCTAGTCTGGACAAGAACTGACTGACAGTGACGTACTCTTCTTGATTGGTGCGTCCAGGATGCATGCTATCTGCATGGTCTTCCCTTCCGTCGCTCGTCATCGGTTCTGCATTCTACAGCATCCAAGGCATCCAAGGCATGTTCAGGAAAACGACAGATTTTGTGACACCAACTAGTAAGTAGACATGACAATGAGTCAAATTTGCCTCATTTAAACCTGCCAATAAGTGGTAGATATGCGCGTTCTAAAGTACTCCAGAAAATAGCACCAGAAACAGAAAGTCCTTCGCAGCCATCATACTTACTTTTCCTACCCCAGAAAGCCCCTCCATCACAAGTAGAGGTCCTTCTTCATCTACATCTTCAACGTAGTGTACAATGCCATTCCATCCGCCATGCCGTACAATCATGTGCATTCAGTCGTCATCATATTCAATCATGGTTTGGTGTACCATCCGTTTCAGAAGCCCTATTTCAGCTTGGAAATGATTGCCTTGGCATACTCGCTGTTGGTGGCAGTTCCACCCAAATCTCCGGTGATAGTTTTGCCTTCAGCGAGAGTGTCCATGATAGCTTTGGTAATCTTGTCGGCATAGCTATTGAGTCCCATGTGGTGCAGCATCATCATGGATGAAAGGAGGAGGGCAGTGGGGTTAGCAAGATCCCGTCCGGCGATATCAGGGGCGGATCCTAGGAACTCATATTTAGTGATTCAAAAACATCAAACAGAAGTCGACAAGGCTGGTCAGAACTTACCATGGACAGCCTCAAAGATCGAACACTCGTCACCAATGTTAGCGGAGGGAGTCAATCCCAAACCGCCAATCAAACCGGCGCACATGTCGGAAACGATATCTCCGTAAAGGTTAGGCATAACCAGAACCATGGGCTTGTAGCTTTTAGGGTCGGTAACCATCTACCAAATATCAGCTTCCCATCCTGTCATCCCCAGGTTTTAAAGGGCACGAACCTTCAAGCAAGTGTTATCCAACAGCTCAGTGTCGAACTGGACCTTAGGAAAGTCCTTGGCAACGTCCCTAGCAGTAGACACGAAAAGACCATCGGACATCTTCATGATAGTAGCCTTGTGAACGACACGAACGTGCTGCTTGCCAATTGACTCAGCATATTGGAAACCAAATCGCAGAACGCGCTCGGAAGCATTCCGCGTGATCAACTTGATAGATTGGACCACGCCCTCGACAACTTCATGCTCAATGCCGGAGTATTCTCCCTCAGTGTTCTCGCGGATCAGGACGGTGTCGACGTTGTCGTAAGGGGTCTTATAGCCGGGGACTGAGCGGCAGGGGCGTACATTGGCGAAGAGGTTAAAAGTTCTACGGAGGGTAAGGTTGAGAGAAACATGTCCTTTTCCGATGGGTGTCTGTCTCCATCTTAGCAAGGAAGACGCAATGCTTCTATGGCTAAAAACGTACGGCAAGAGGACCTTTCAGTGCGACAAAATTCTTCTTAACGGACGCAATTGCCCCGTCCGGGATAGCCGTCTTGCCGTCCTTGAGGATAGGAGTGACATCAACGGATTCCCATTCAATAGGAGCCTACAAAAACGTGAGCAATTTGCTCTGTTGGAACTAAACACGGGAATTTCAATACCTTCGCGGCAGCAAAAATCTGCTTGACACTGCGCGAGATCTCCGGCCCAATTCCATCTCCCTCAATGAATGTTACAGTGTAGTTTCCCTAGATTTTGCGCACCAATCAACCTCACATCCCATGTGTGCCGCTGCAAGCGATCACTCGGCCCAGGAAGCGGCGGGCATAAAAATAGTGGGGCTACGAACATTGGAGTTCTTCTTTCCAAGGAACTTGGCGACAGGCTCTTTCTCTGTCGCATACGTACGCAAGCCGATCTGAATCCGCCTGTCAGCATTCAACATTCAGGACAAGAACAACAAAGAACAAAGGAGGACCAACCGCTCGTGCCCGGATGAATGGAGCAGAGGAGAGGCTCCTCGAGCTGAGGGTGAGAGAGCGTGCGAAAGACATTGAGACGTACAAGGAGGGGGTGGATGACAGTGTACAGGAGGGGTGTGTACTATGGGTATGTACTATACTATGTAGAGTAGACAGCAGACGGAAGAATTGTCTAGTGGAGAGGAACGAAGATGTGGAGAATGCAGTGGCTGGAGTAAAATGAAGTCAGCCTGTGTTATCGGCGACTTGTGGTTGCGGTATACGGTGCGGTGTCTCTCAGCGGTGCCTCTGCGCTGCCTCCCGAAATCCCGATTCTTTGCCGGAAGAGCATTACCTCACCTCACACACAGCCAACCCTCCGCCCTTCACCCTCCACCCCCACCCTCAAAGCGCCCACCCTCAAAGCGCCCACTCTCAAAACGCTCACCCTCTCAGGTAAAGCGGCGGGAGCTAAGGTGACCTGTAGGCCCGCCGCATAAAGTGCTAAGTAAAGTTATCACTCGGCTCGAGAGCTGTGAATAAATACCGCAAATCTCACTGCTCACCCAAGTATGAACGATTCTCGCTCAGATCCAGCTTTTTTGAAGCACTACCGTCTGCAGGACCCTTTCCCGACATCGTGGTCAGACCCTATCGATGATGCACAGCAGCAACTGCAGCGTGGTGGCTTGCACAGAAAGTCGACAGTTAGGTACTCGGTACTACAGGAGGAGCATGCTTCTCCGACGCTCAGGGGGTTAATCGGGGATGACTTGTACGAGGGGGGTGCAGTTCCGCGAGATGAACCGGATCCATTGGGAAGCACGGATTCGGTGGTGCGGGTGTTGAAAAAAAGGGGACTGCCAGTTGAAGACAATGTGCGCCTGCGTTAGTAACAACCCTCATTCTACGATGGGTTGCACTGACGATCATATGCACATAGGAAGTCGATATCTGGTCTCGTCGAAGCATTTTTCGCCGGCCGCTTTCCTCCGCGATGTCCATGCTACCACCCCTTCGCCTATGCTCCAGCAAGGCCTAAGCTACCTCAGTCAATCCATTGCGCAGAAATCTGGATCTCTCAAAGACTTGGTCGAGAGCAACTTTGATCGATTCGTAGCTGCAAAGGGAACTATAGAAGGCGTTTACAAGGAGATGAAAGAAAATGCCTTCCTGGAGAAGGAAAAGGAATCGGAATACGGCCTTGGGAAGATCAAGGCGTACCTCACCGAGGCTGGAGCAAAAGCAGATGAGGTGTTTGGGCCCATAATGTCTGGGCGTGGAAGAGAAGAAGAACTACGAGGGCTGCTAAGTATTTTGGAGAAGCACGGAAACATGTTGGAAATGCCGGGGATATTGTTGGACTGCGTCAAGAGGAAAGACTACGAAGCTCTTTTGGAAGAATATCAAAAGGCACGGAAATATATGGATGATTCGCGCGCTCTCGTTCCAAACCCAAGGATAGGAGTTGCTGGAGGCGTGAAGGAGGAATATCTTCAGCAGCTCATCATCGCCGAGAGAATGTGGCTGGAGGTCGCATTCGTGATTGAAGGGTTCAAAAAAGACGCATGGAAGAAGCTTATTGACTGTAAAACGGAAGACAGTACGCACATGGAGCTCATTGGTATCTTACTGGAACTGGGAGTAGACGACAATCCGATTACATTCTGGTTAGTAAGTCGGTATGAGTATCTCAAAACTAGGATAACGTCGGTTTTTGAGAGAGCCCGTATCGAAATCGAAGGTTTGTTTCTTCTACTACGACATTTCTTAAGGCCGCTTGGTTGATTAGCTGTGTTCAGTTCTCCGAAGAAGAGTATTGGTGACTGTTCCGCCAAGTACCCAAACGATAGCCCACCACCTTCGATCACCAACGCGACGTATATCTACAGAAACTCAAAAGACATTTGACACCCCCGCCGTCAATTCCTTCTGGGAAATTGTGCAAAGTTCAATGATGGCGATGCTGGATTCACCAAATGGAGTGCTGGGTGAGCTCTTGGGCTTTTGGAAGGTGTCACAGTCGTTCATTGACGGTGATAACCTACTACCTGTTGGTATCGACGACCAGAGCAGAAAGCACCACCGGTTGTCTGACGAAGATGTGCAATTTTTCCGAAACTGTGCAGTCGAGTTGGTAGGCCAGATTCGGAACTGCATGGTTACATTTTTCCAGGAACCTCCAGTGGAGGATATATCTGCTTTGTACAGCCCCCTACCAAATACCCCAGTATCAGCTACAACGCCTAAAGATTCCGAGTTCCCGTCTCAGAGCCCATTACCACCAGTACCGCGAATGAAGGGTGAGGAGGTGTATGCCTTCTTCCCGCCTGGAGCGAACTCACTTGGAGCGGTCCACTACTTGGGCAAAGTAATGATACTGCTTGGGAAAGCTGCCGCATCAATGGCGGAAGTCTTCTCAGGGCTCGGGAAGGGCAATATTCAGGATGACCTCCGCAGTATGCTTTCCGCCGCGCGCGAGCGCACCGTAAAAGCAGTATCAGTAGCTTGGTTGGCAGATGCACAAAATTGCAAGGTTATGGAGGATTGGACTCGAGGGATTGATAACAGAGGCGTCACCAAAATGCCAGGCTACTTTTCGGCATTCGAGAAGGAAATCATTCTGGGTATGCAGAGTATCGTCTACTTAGATAAGGTCCGGAACGGCGAGACGGCTGTTATTCCACCACCTTCTGCAAAGTTCCTTACAACCGTTCGTGGGCAGTTCGTTCGTACTCTTTACAAAGCCTTGCAGGGCATGGTGGAGAACGCACAAAGACCCTTCGAGGAGGAGGAGGAGGAGTTAGACAAGAACGGCCTGACCAGTCCTACAGTGACAACCAGACCCACCAACCTGACTGCACACTCGATAGATAGCCGAGATAAGGATACGCGAATGCTACTAACCCTCAGTAATCTGCAGCTACTAAGGTCTGAAATAGTTCCGGAACTGATAAACCAGTTTGAAATCGCATTCTCTTGCACGCTCACCGACGAGTCGAAAACGATCCGGGATGCATTGGGTCAGATTGATACGCAGCTCTTTGATGAATACGCCAAACCCCTCGTCAAAACCATCGCCACCACCGTTCGCAACGGTGTCCTCTCCCCCGCCTGGTCCCCTCTGCCCGGAAAACTCGCAACAGACGTGAAGCCATACATCTACGACGCCCTTCTCTCCATGGTCGACGTGCACGCACAAGTCACCATCACTGCTCCCTCGCTGGTCCAGCAGGTGCTCTCATACCTCTTGGAACAGCTTTCTCGGGAGCTCCTGGAGAGCTTTAAACAGAGGAAGACTTACAATCTGGGGGAACTCTTGCAGGCGACACTGGACGTAGAGTTCGTGAACCAGACGTTGAGTCAGTTTAATACGCCAAAGAGCAGTGAGTGGCAACAGATGGTTTACGTAGAACTTGACAGGGGAAGCGATGGAGACGCGAGGCAGGGGCTTCAGAGAGAATTGGGGGAGATGAAGAGGATTTTAGGTTCACTGAGGCGGTACTCCAGAGCCGAGTTGTAAGCCCCCCCCCAGCGATGAGTGATGTAGGGACTGTGTTGACGGTTTGTGTAGTTTGTGCTTCAGAGCCAAGAAGTCGAGTTCGAGGAGGACGCATATTGTGGTTGACGCGGACACGGCTGCGGGAAGGTGAGGAGAGGTAGTGTGATGGGCGTTTTTTTTGAGCTGTTTTGAGCGAGTGATTTAGCGTGAGATTGTTAAGACCTGTTTATAACATGTACATAGATAATAGTCGAGGTGTTGAATACTGGACTGTTTGCTTTCATTTATACTGCAAAGAGTGAGAGGTCACCAGTGCCCTTCTCGAACATGTGGGGATTCTTCCCGCCTCTTTTCCTGTCCGCGGAGTGGCGGAGGAACAGAATGATTCCCTGGAGTCAAATATCCAGGACCCCCGACGGTCTCAGTGGTAGATACGGGACAATGGGACCAAAAGGTAGTGTCCATTTACCAAAACCAGGTTCATTCCCAGAAACCAGATGCTAAACTGCTGCTAATGTACATTGGATTGGAAAGAGGTGATCCAGAGGTGGACTCACAAAATGTCACTCGAGTCGGTACTGCAGGATTGAAGCTTAAACTGGATACACCCGCCAATCATTTACAATTGCGAGTATATTACTAGTAAATTATTGCTGTCGACAGTGTCAGCACCTGAGCGGTGGTATGGTAGTAAAACGAGTATATTCCCTAGTCCACTTCATTCCCTTGAAAGTTTGTCTAAGAATACACCATGCAAAAAGGCAATCATCGTCGTAGCGAGCGCCTCACACGTATCAAACCTTCGCCTTCGCCTTTCCCACGCCAGAAGTCAATGCCAACATGAAAAAGAACTGCACCAAATACGAGTATCCAAACAAAAACCACGTCCTCCGCTTCCTCATCTGTCTTGGTGCTGTCGAGTAGACATTCGCCGTGCTATCTGCCGAGCCATCCGAATCCGGTAGCAGCACATACTTCAAGCTCCTCAACTACGTTCTAGTCAGCCACTTGACGCTTGGGGGAATGCTAGGGGGTAGTTCACCAAGAAAAACGCCTGCGCCAAGTAGCAGTATGCAAATACGATCCAGCTCAGCCATCCATGCCCAAACAACGATGTGGCTAGGATCGAGATGATGACCCCAACAAACTTGTATCCACTGTACGCTACCAAATCCAGCAGCTGCGAATTGCTAATACTCAATAGGTAGCATCCAAGACGCAGACAGACAAGCTCAAACACAACTGCTCCCAGCGCCGAGGACGCTGTGTAGCCCAACAGCTCGGGATGGAATGTTCCCGAGAGCCCGTACAGTAGTGCCGAGAGGAGGATATACGTCACGAACGACATCAGCGGGATATACATATCCGGGGCATTGAGGTCTTCCCGCGGGGGAAGGTAGATTGTCTCCGTTTCTCCGGGCCGCTGTGCTGATGCTCGTGCCGTGCTTTGTCGGGACCAAGGTATGTGTCGCCATGGGTTTAATAGCACGTGGAGTTTGCGGATGACGTAGACGTTTGTGACGGCAAAGAAGGGTTTCATGGAGGAGAGGTAGCGGTTTATCTACATGCCTCATCAGTATCTAGTACTTATTCATTTACTAGATGGAGGGTGAAGTACGTTTTTCTCGGCAAGATCTGTCCCACCAGACATGGCAGCCCTTGCAACATTGAAGCCCATCTGTGCCGTAGGGTCTGCAAAGAAACTGGCCCCTTGCCCAAAGCCGCCAAACTGATTGTAGCCTGCGGATTGGTGTTGGGCATGTTGGCTGGCTTGCGTTGGATACGATGGAGCGCCATAGGGGCTGTCGTATGGGTCTGAAGACTGCGGTGGTGGTGGGGGAGATTGCATTACAGGAACTTGGACGGGGCGTTGGGGGACAGGGTGGTGAATCGGTGGAGAGACGTTGTGACGGTGCATGGCGTTCTTTAGGATGGTAGCCTGAGTATGAAGTATCTTGGCCCGGAAGAAGGTGGCGCAATGAGTGGGTGATGTGATGGAACAAAGATAGTACCTCGGTTTCGGAGGTGGTGGTAGAACAAGTGATAGATAAATGGAGTTGAATTGAGACGTTGCCATATCAGCGTCACTATAGGTGCATGAGCCTCAAACGGCCAAGCCTGTGATCTCCCGCCAGGAACAGAACAATGAACCTACATTAATAAAATGTAAAACGGTGCTCCCAGAAGCTTCAGAAGCTAAGAGAGGTTCTCCGGGGCTATCTTGGAGATTATGTAGCACCTTCAAGATGCTCCGAGATCTAGTTTACAAGTGGACATAGTTTCGGACCTGCTGGAACCTCTTACCTTCTCGGCACTCTTTAAACTTGCTGCAGTATTTTCCTGGTGAGTCTTGTAGCTAGTATGCATAATGCTTCCATCTCGTCTCGCTTATATTTATTCCTCTCGCTCAGACTTATTCGCCTCTTTTATACGGGTCTTCGATTTGGTGGTCCGATTTCATGATCACAAAACATTTGTTAAATGATAATATGGCATATATTCTCTAACTACTTATCTATGTATATATGTATATACATACGGTCGATCTGGGCTATCTGGAGACGGCGGATCTGGGCTAGCTGGAGACAGTCGATCTCAGCTGGCCAGGAGCTGACTGGAGACGGTGGATCTGGGCTAAACTCCGACTGCTTCCGGAGACTAAATTACACTTTACTGATGTAAAGCGTCTCCATATTAAACTTAACCTTCAACTCTCAGATCCGAACTGGTTTTCGGAGAGTGAAGAAAACACTGCCATCTGATAACCTCCCCTCTTATACACCATACCCATAGAGAAGCCACTCATCATTGTACTAGACAAGCATAAAATCCAAACAAAAACACACGAGATTGTAACGACAAAACGAAGAGAAACAGACAGGCGTTGGTCTATCCATCCTCTCCCTACGCCTCGCCAGGCCGCTTCGAGTTGCAAGACACAATCTTAATCTTTTCAGTCGTTACGCTGGGTGTGTTTCCGCCCTGTTGCTGAAATTTGAAGGTGACATTTTTGATGAGGAAAGTCCACACCTCATCGCAAAAGCGGTATGTATCGAGATTGCCCTATTAGTCCTTCTTAGCCTCCCACTGTGCCTAACAAATTCTCTTCATGAACACACCTTAAACGTCAAGTTCGCCTTGACCTTATCTGACAACACCTCAGTGACATGTTTATCAAAGTTGTTGAGGATTTTCATAGCCAGCTGTGGCGCGATACGGCCCTCCGAGATCAAATCATCGAGCGCATCGGTAAGCGCCATTCCTATCCTATCTCTGTCAGACTCTGCTTCACATACTGGGTAGAGAGAATGGTACGAGGAACGCCGGTAGAGCTCGTAGTATGGGTTTTGCGGTGTTGTCATCTTGTTGAAAGGCGACAATAGCGGTGGTGGTTGGGAGACGGCTAGCTTGTCGTTTGGTTTAGTTTAATCGGCGGTGAGCGTCGTTGATAGTTTCTTTGTGTGAGAGGTGGAATGTCAAGGCCAAGAAGCTCTGGACCCCTGTCACTTTAAGTACTCGGGTCAGGCAGTAGAAGATTGGTCGCTCCTATTCCAGCAAGATATCTCACAGGTCTGGCTAGATAAGAGGACGCAACATGCAGTACCAGGTATAATGCGATCTGGATTTTAGAGAGTTTGCGTTTTTGCTTGGCTTTGCTCAGTATTGTGCTTTAAAGTTTGGCCATGACTCATCCATCACGTAACAATCCCTCGATACATTTGGATGAGGAGTGAGTGGGCAAATCCGCGGAGGAGAAGCAGGAGGGGTGAATGTCATAGGTGAAGCTTCACAGCAACTTGTTGCGTGAGCGGCTAATTGAGACTACCTAGAGTATAGCTTACATTAACTAATAACTACTAAGAATGCGTAAAATACAACAAAATACATTTATCATCAGGAGCTGAAATATTTGTGCCCCAGTTCTACTGCCCTTTCTTCGCCGCCTGGCTCTGCTCCTCCTCCTCAAGCCATTTCAAACTCTTCACCAACCCCTCCTGCAAGCTCCATATCGGCTTGTACCCTAACAGATTCTTTGCCTTGCGGATGTCAAAGTACCTGTTCCAGCAACTAAACTTGACCCTAAACCGCGTAAACCCAGGCTCCTTCCTCATTAACCATGCAAACGCTTCTGCCGCACCGGCCAGTGCCACTCCCACCTCCCGCGGCATCTTGATATAGTACGACGGATAGTGATGTCTTAGCGCCCAGACGGCTCTGGGGAAGTCCCAGAAGTAGACCGGCTCGCCATTGGTGATGATGAATGCCTCGCCGTCGACGGTGTATTCAGTCTTAGGGGTGGTAGCCGGATCAATGGTAATGAGCTTTTCGGCGGCGATGATGTGTGCGTAGGCGCTGTTTCCAATGTAGGTAAAATCAAAGAGATTGGAATTATCGCCGATCTGGAACTTGGTCTGGCCATTGGCCAGGACCTGGAGCATGCCCGGTAGAAGCTGGCGGTCACCTTCGCCAAAGAGACCGGAGAGGCGGAGCGCACAGGTTAGCATTCCGCCTTCACGATTAGCTTCCAGAACCATTTTCTCGCCAATAGCCTGAGCAAGGAAAGCCGTCAGCGCCTAATGAATTGCAACAAGATAAGGTCGACGGAACTTGCCTTTGTCTCAGTGTATGGATCCAGTGCCTTCTGAGGGATGGGTGCTTTCTCGTTCAGGTTCACAACGTCGTGCTCGCCGTCGAACAGAACGCTTGCAGAGCTGGTCCATACAAATGCTTTGACTCCTGCATCTCTGCTGGCCTCCAAACAAATCCTTGAACCCTCTACGTTAACTTTAAAGTAAATCTCCTTCCCAAGACCGTGTACAGGGGACACGGTGTCAATTACGATCTCTGGCTTCTCCTTTTCGAGCACATTGTCAACAGATGTGCGAGATGTGATGTCGCCGTCATAGTAGGTAATGCCGGGGAAGCGATTGACATTTGTGCGGAGGTCGAGGACGGATATGTTAGTTTCGGGGTGGTATTCTTGGAGGATCTTGACGACATGGTGACCGAGGAAACCGCAGCCACCGATCACGAGTACTGAGTTTAGGGGTACAGCCGACTTGGTTTTCTCGGAAGCCATGGTAATTTGATGTGGGAGGAACTGAGTTTGGCGGAGGTTATAGGATGTTTCCGTGAATTGAGCAAGATTTAGGAGAACCTTGTGAGACAAGCTCTCGGCAGCTAGCTCGCCTGGTAAAACAGACCAACGTCCGATCCAAGCACAAGCAATTCACACGATAACCGCACCAAAACGACTCAATCTACCATGTACTAGTACAAGATAAGTATATGAAGTATATATACCAAAGCCCACACTCACTTGGGCAAGTATACACACTTCATAAACTCATTAATTTCCTTCCACGCCCCCTCCGGACTAGGTTTCGCAGCTACAACATCTGGCCGCTTACCGATTTTCTCCACCATATGGCGTTCCGTCGTCGGCCCGATACTTGCCCAATATGTCCTTCCATCGTCTGTTTCCGCTTCAATGCCGCCCTTCAATAGATCCCACGCTGCATCCGCACCCGTCGGAGAAAAAACCACAATCCACCTCGTCGTCCCCTTCGTAGCCTCCATAACCTTCCTGAACTCATCTGGGAACTCTTCTACAACACGAGTCTCGTACACAATTAACTCCTTTAGCTGCACCCTTCTTTCTTCCGGCGCGCCATTGAGGATATTCGGGATGATATCGCCGCGCTTCTCATTGTTGAGGAACAGCAGCGGTAGTCTTCGGTCCTCCGGAATCGTGGAGTTGTAGTCCTCTAGTATGTACTCCGCCAATACGGCGCCGTTACCACAGTGCTTTCCCCTCACGTTCTCCTCTTTGAATCCGAGGGCTACTACGGCAGCACTGGTTGCAGGACCGACGACATATACTGTCGTATTCGCAAGGAAAGCCCTCGTTTCCTCCAATGCTATATATCCTAATCAGTGTCCACACACATTACCATAGGATCCCAAAACACACCTCCCAACTTTCCTAGAACTGTACCGAACGCTTCTACCGCGCGTTGACTCGTGATAACAATCCCCGCGTACTCCTGTTCACTCACATTGTTGCTGGTCCTTCCCCGTATCACAAGCTCTTCCAGGTATTCAGGGTTGATATGCTGATGCTTCAAGACTGGCACAAATATCGGTGTTAATGGAACTGCATTCGAGTAGTCGAAGGGGTGATTCGAGAATTGGTCGTGGTAGGGATCAATTGGACTTGACTTTGTTTTTAGAAGGATTACGGGTAATGGCTTGGTCATATTCGAGAGACTTGGGCGGAGAGTGGGGGTGCCTTGAGCTGCTACGTCAAGATTGCAGCAAATCTGTCTGGGCGGAATCCATGTCACCTGCAAACTCAAAGAAATGGTCGGAAAGAAGCGTCAACACTAAGAGTACCTATCGACAAACAAGAAGGGAATATGAAGAATCAAAGGCACACCTAACCCATACAACGCAACGAAACCAACTTCCCAAACCCACCGAGAAACAGAAGCAAACAACTCAAATAATCAATCGAGCAACTCCAAACGTCAAAAAACTATGCGGTGTATCAAAAATGTATATATATGGGCACAGACAAAACCGGTCAGTCTTAATGACTATCCCAGACATTTCGTTCATCCATACTCCCGTATATTCCTGAAATGTCTCGACTTGAATCCTCCCTTATATCCTCACCTCCATCTTCACCTCCATCTTCACCATCACTTCTCCATGGCGAGCCATCTTTGTGGTCCTCGGGTAAATCGTTCTTATCGTCTTCTTCATCGCCGACGCTGAACTGGGGGTTCTCCGGGTCACCTTGTGTAGCATGCAGTGGCTGAGGCGCATCCACAGGTGGTGTCGTGGGAGGTTCAAACCCTTCCCTTATTTCCTCTCCAGCTACCTCTGGAGGGTACTGCCGCACATATCGCTTCGGTTCAGCTTCGTTCCAACCTGGACCTCCTTCCTTCCTGGCCCTGACACGCGCTGTCTCCTCAGCTCTCCGATCTTCCACTACGAGATCTACTAGGCCACTGCGATGGGAAGAGCCCGAAGATGACGACTCATTGCGATGGAGTAGTGGCTGGATGGCTTCAGATTTCACCTTCTTCCTCTGGGAATCAGCGGGCGAATCCCTCTTGGATTTGCCTTTTCTAACTACTTTGAGTGTAGGCCGGAGCAAGGCTTGATTTGTGGCCGTGGTGGTGAGGTTATCTTGACTTAATTGATGATATCCACATCGGTGATTGATGTACGGTCTATCTGCCGCTACGACGGGGTACTATTGAATAATGTTAGCTGAATCTACATTAAAATGTCAAAGGAAGTATACATTGTAATCGCCAAATTCTAACGATCGAGCGCTGTCGTACAATTTTTCGTCGTCGTCGTTGAGGTCGGTCTCTTCGAAGGCTCCGTAGTCTCCACCTTTCCATGCTCGGTTTTCTCCGCTTTCAGCATTCCCAGCTGGGATCTGCCTGTCTGCATTGCTCGGGCCGGGACCACTAAGTAAACCAGTTCGTGCTGTGGGCTGCGGAATCCAGTATTTCCCTTTGCCTCCACGTTCGTATCTTAACCCTTCCATCATCCTCGCCACTCGAGTATTGGACTCGGGATGGGACATTACTCCCTCACTCGAATCGAAGAGTCGGTACTGGTACGACTTTCCCTTGAAAGTTTGCTTAGAGTCTTCGATGAGGTCACGTATGCCAAATGCATCACGGAATGCATAGTAGACTGGCAAGCGGGCTGCAGATATCGTAGAATCCGCATAATCTCTCCAAGAAAAGGCATACCAATGGGCTACGGCAAACCCTGGAAGCTCGAAACATATAAGAACATCTTGTATTGCACGGGCAATGTTATCAGGTGTATAGTAGCCAACATCATGGATTACACCCAGCCATACAAGGATTGAGAGAAAGAATCCTTGCCAATATGAGGCGAAGATGATGAGTTTGATGCAAAGGAACTAGATTGTAAGTTTTAGTAACAAGATTACCACGGGGAGTGAGAGAGATGGTAATGGATACCTTTGGTACCGGACGGAATGGCTGAAGGTCCCGTGTCATGCACACCCAAAATATTCCAAGGGAATATAAACTGACTGAAACGGATATATTGTAGACAATTCCACTCCAAAAGTATCCGCTCTTCAAGCCAACGTAACCTTCCTGATAAGTATTCGTGGCTTTCATTATGATTGCCGCTAAGGCCAACGGCGGCTTTAGCCAGGCGTATTGAAGTATACCACGTTTGACAGCTAGGAACGTATGTGGATCACTGATGTCTACCTTGGGGAAAACGTAGTTCAGGGGCCAGACATGCTCCTTCGGAGCCCGACCATGCATCATTATGATGAGAGAGCGTTCGCCGCCAAGGAAGTTGATGAGAAGCTGGAAAAACGTGTAGATGGTGAATGCCTCATACATGTCACGTATTGGATCGAGGAACTGGGCCGCTGCGAGTGACATAAGGGACACCCAGGACGAGATGGCGTAGATAGGGACCATGAGTAGAATACGCACAACATAGCGTTGGAGTAGAGGCTTCCGATAATTTTTTCTACGCAACACTCAGCAAATACTTTCACAAAGTGTCGGACGGGCTATGTACAGCTGAAACCATATTGATCTACCCCAAAGTCAGTACCTACGTCATTGTGAAGTTGAGGAATGGTATAGTAAGTACAAGAATGAGAGTAAAGTAGCTATCAGTGAAGCTACCCCCGAAAGAATGATTGCGATGGTGCCTGTCCCCATTAGAATATAATAACAGCTGGAGTTAAAGGTGGGAGTCACTTACTTAGCTTGCTGGTGCCGCTTCCTCCGTGCACCTGGGCCGACGAAGAAACGTGGTAATCCATTAAGGGCGGTGCCAGTTAGGTTCTCAAAGGAGCTCCAAATCTAGCGGCTGAAGGGGGTCAATCGGAAGGTAATTGTTCTCGCCATAAGGGCTATTATGTGGTGATGAGGCTGTGGTGGAGGTCGATTGGAGATAAGTAGCAGGTCTTCAATCCTATCACGAACTGTGCGTCACAAGTGGCTTGCGGCTCTGCTGAAACTCAAATGCCATGCGTCGGCTCTAGCTGTAGCTTATGAACCCTAACCGATAACTCACCGAAGGAGCTCTACTCACCTGCAACTGGCCCCTCCATTTCTTCTCCACAAACATATAGCTCTTGTGGTGTGCATGCTCCCGCTATATTCATGGCCGTAGGTGGCGATCTGAGGCCTCCGTCTCTAGCTTCGAATGTCGAATTCAATTGGCTCGTTCCTTCGTTTCGAGTATCCAGGACTACTCGAGCTAACTTGTTTGTAGGGTCTTCCTGGTGGAGTTACTAGTCTGCGGTGTTATGTAGGAGCTTCACTCCTTCAGCCAGCTTGATATCCAATGACTTTCACAGCACAATCTTTTTTCTGTTTTACTTCAACCGCGTCTTCGCTAAATTTATAACCATACTCGTCCGACTTTATCTTCGATGGATCGGAATCCCCCACTACATTGATATCCAATCGCTTCAAATCTCCGTTCTCGCGGGTCGAATATTTTTCGGCAAAGTCACCTATCATGGACCTAACGAGACAATCGTCATTGTTGGAGGGCATGTTACATGGAGGTACTGGTTAAGACGAGTTCGACAAGTATCGCCTGGGGACCCCCAGGAAGGTGTGGAAAGTCATGGTAGGGCTGGAAGAGGGAAGTTGAACGCGTTGCCATGCCGCATCTTAGTCGAGATGAAGGGAGTGGAGTGGTTTATTTACAATAGGTCCCCACAGTATGATTGGATCATGGATGAAATGAAATCGGCTGTCGCCGGTGAGGAAGCTCGTCGACGACAACCGCCAGCTACGCCGGATTATTTGAATGAGGATGGCGAGGATGGAAAACAAACTCCTAAAACCGGTTCAACAACCCTCGCTCGGAGACCCTCGCATGCTGAGACAACAATGGCCTCTTCAGTGGAATCTTTTGAAGATATCGTGGCCAAGTCATCATACCTCCAAATGCTCCCTATCAAAGTGGAATGCAGTCGAGGTGCAGTAGTAATGGGAAATAACAATACACCAAGCATTCTGGTCGCACATTTTGAGAAGGCGCAGGGTACAGTTGAGGCTAGAAAGGTAAGTTCTCTTTAGGGTTTTAACAATAGTACTGGATCCATTCTATCAACTTACATACCTCATATTCGCCATTGTTATTGCCTTGGTTGCTAACTGGGGTGTAATTCAGTCACACTCAATCGACAAGTACACGCAAATTTTCGACTTGTCCTTTACGCATCCTAAAGTGCAGTTGATATCTAATACTGACTACAAAGAAACTCTTCTCTTCCGAGGAGCCCGTGAGCAAGCTACCAACGCTACGCCTTCACAACCCAAACCTACATCACAGGCTCGCACTCAGCGCCAAAGGTTTCGCGATTTATTTCCTCTTTTGGCAGCTTCTGTTGAATCTTTTACTCCTTTACGCACTCCAATAATAGCTTCGTCAGATCGTCAGCGAAGCCAATGGGTGGGCTTGAGTCGCTATATTGATGAACTAGAGCAACTGGAGGGATGGAAGTTCGAGCCTGAAGAGTATGCGAAAGATACAAATATCTTGGATTGTCAAGGTGCAACATTTTGCCTTTATTGGGATGTAGTTGGGACAGTTCCGGTATCGGAGCCCCGTCCACGGGAGGGTGGTAAGGAAAGAAACGGCAGTTCTCATCCCGCTCCACAATTTGGGCTAGACTTATCCTTTGTGGGTGGGACAATACATTATGGTCCATGGGCAGATCGTCAACGAATACATCTACAGAATATGTTCTTCCCCAAGCTCTTCAAGACGGCGAAACCTGCCGAACCGCTGGCCCCAGGAGAGGATAGGGCCTACACGGAGTTTAAATTATTTCTTGAACTATCAGGCTCAACAGTCTTAAGTGTACCAGTACGAGAGGAGAGTAAAGACTGGAAATATCGTCGACGTCTCGAAGAAGGTGAAGTTCGCCCGCCCGGTTGGTTGGAGGTTAAACTTGGCAACGAGAGTACTTTGACCTACAACATGGCATACGTTGCATCGTCTAGTGGTTGGACGCATACGCTCGATTTAGAATTACGAAAGCCAGAAGTTCGATCATCTGTCAGCCCCGGCCTTCTATGGAATGCGGAGATCCAAACTCTCCAGTGCAACTTTTCCGGACCTCTGAAATGGAACGAAGACACAAAATGGATATTCAACAACGTTTCATCTGGCATGCAGGTTTTTCTATTGCGAGAACATGTTACACTCCTGACAGACTTGGTGGCGGATTGGACATCGGGGCCTGACCAGGAGTATTGGACCTTTGTACCAATGGTCTATGAATTAAACCTGAAGTTGGAAGATTTCCAATTTTATTTCAACATCAATGATCAGAATATAATCAACAATCCCAGCAGTTTCGAAGATAATACTTTCATTGTTCTGCGCAATATGGGAGGCCGGGGGGGACATCTGAAAGGATGTATAAAGATGGACTTTAGGGAATTTCGCCCCCAGAACTCCGTTGTCGAATTCGCTGTTGAGACGGTAAGCACAGTAAAGAACGAAGGAATGCTCGAGGTTGGAGTCAGAACCCCGGTCTGGAATACCTGGAATTGCTCTTTGAAGCGGCAAGAGTCTCTGGGGAAAGTGGAGCAAGTCAAGCTGAAGGGCAGCTATGAGTTTTTTGGGGCTACCTCTTCGGATGCGATTGATAAGTTGACCTTAGACCTTGATGGCGAGGGGCTTGAGCTTACATTGCATGGGTTCCTCATACGATATTTCCTGACACTAAAGGAAAATTACTTTGGAGAAAACCTACATTTCAAAACGCTGGAGGAATGGCAAGCCCAAGAACAGGCAAGGGTTGATGGGATTACCCCGCACATTGCTGCACCGTTTGTGAAAAGCAATAACTTAGATATTGCACTGGGAGTACGAGCAAGAAATTTAGAAGTGCTTCTCCCCAAACATATCTACGAAGCCAAGGAGCACTTGAGATTCAATATACCCTCTCTGAATCTTGATATGCGGTTTACAAACTATTATATGGGTAATACCAACTCTGCCTCTCCATGACCTCATTCTTGAACTGACATGGATATGCGTCTAGATTTGCAAGTAGACCTTACACCAATATCGGCATTTTTGAGTGACTCATGCTCTAATTTGCCCGAGGTCTTTGTTGATGGCGTTACAATATTCGGACATCGTCTATTTGGGCTACCGCCAGAAGAACCTACCTACATGTGCAATTGGGATCTAAGTGTTGGGGCCATAGCCGGGGAATGCTCATTTGAATTCCTTCAGACCTCTGTTTTTGCCCTGAAGGCGTTTGGATTCAGCATCCAAGATATTGAGAATGTACTTCCACTACCAGTAGAAACATTAGTTCATGACGTTACATTCGTCCGCTTGAGTATCGCTTCTATCCGACTCTGGTTACATACAAATGGATCCAGCGTTTTCCGGCTGGCCACTAACAAAATCTGCTTTATTCTCAACGATCTCGCAGATGATATTCATTCAGAACGGATTACACTAAAGATCCCTGGCCTCAATATAACTGTCATGGACCTCCAGCGTCAAAATGCATGGAGCACCAAAGGTTACCTGGAGACTGAAGTCAATGTTGCTATGCTTAATCGAACATACCGTGCTTCCAACTCCAGGCGACTTCAACAGAAGCATATCCGAGATAGTGATCGTCGCACCGAACGGGCCAAATTTTTGCTATCAAATGGTGAGAACGAAAGCAGAGGTAGCGATATCATCGGCGGGCCCAGGCCCGCGAGTATGGCGTTGCCAGGACTTCCAATTCCCCTTCATGGTTTGTTTTTCTTACCAATGATCAGTTAGGTTGATGTGCTGACGAGCATCTTAGATACCGCTGAGTTAGCGTACGGAATGTCAGATGGCAGTTTTGTGGATTCAAATTCTTCTCGTACAACTCGATCGGCCAGTCGAAAGAGCTCTCACTCATTCCTTAAAAGCGCCGCAAAACCCCCGTCTATACATGCAGCAAGCCTGTTGTGTGCAGCAAGCTCCCATACACCGTCTTTTTATTCTGCAGCGGAGTCTCTTTCCGATCTGCAATCGCCCGCCCTAGAAAATCATGCATCAGCGAGCCCGACCACTACCACGACGCCCCGCTCGAGGAGTTCATTGCGTGTACCGACTCCCACCGCAAAAGGTTTCCGGCATGTTTCGCTTGAAATGACGTCTCGGCCATTGGGCGTCACTCTTTCAAGCCCCTTTTCAAGACCAAAATTCCCTTTGGACGAAATTGAGCCCGATCTTGCCAGAGTTCCAGTGCTTGATAGTATCAATGACGATTCCATTCGACGAGTCATGGACAACGTTGAAATGTTTACCGATGAGGAGTCTTCCAGAGACAGTGTCATCATCGAGTTTCTTCCCGGGATTCGAGGTTTCTGTACTCCTACTGCGATGAAAGACGTTACAAGTTTGCTCGAACATATACAACCCCGCACTCCCGATGATGTGTTGGATTTTATTCAAGTCAGTGTGGTTTCCAAGCTAGCTGAAATCGTCAAAACAGTACATGCCCATGGGAAAGTCCTGGAAATTTGTTTAAGGCTTCCACAGTTCAAGTTCTGTTTTACGGATGACATTGCTATTCCATCTACAGAAAATTCCCACACAAGCCGTTCAATAGGGCAAAGTTATGCACTCTATTTACATCTTCGGAATTTACATCTGGCTGGGAGATCTAAGAAGGATGTGCATGCGACAGAGAATAGCGCAACAGGAAGCGAGAGGACTAAATCTACTCTGTCTGTTCATGTTTTAGTTGATTCACTGGTCCTTGAACTGGATGACCTGGCTCCACCTCTGCCGCCTCTTCGGTTATCGACGCGCCCAGCGCTTGGAATATCGGTGGGAGATCTTCTTTTCTGGGCATCAACTTCAGAGACCGCCACAGCATCTCTGCAACTCAAAACACTGGCCACTTCCGTTCAAGGAAGCCAGTCTCTGTTTCTGTATAGTGTTACGATGAGGATGGCGGAAGTTGTTGGGCAAATCGTTGGGCGGTTTTCAGCATTGGCAAGTCTCGAGCAAAGAAGGATCCAACATTTTCTATCCACGCTAGCAACTGCAGGAGAAGAGCGTCGAATTACGCAAGATCCGGCTACCTTAACAAGGCCTTCCTATGTGTTGCGCTCTGCAACTAGCCATGTCCGACTACATGACTCTTGGAAAATCAGCGCGCGGCTGCGACATATCTGGCAATCGCTGTCTGCAAACGACAAAAATAATTGGACCGCAATCTGTCTAGAGAATGCACGTCAACTTCCACGAAGTGCCAAAGATAACCTCATCAGTGTGTTCCAGAGATGGCGGGGATGGGAACTAGGGAATATCAAAGATAGCATTATCATCAAGCAAATATTTGGGGAGGGGGAAAGCTCTGTCACTCTGGGTCCTGCAAGTAACCGTCCACTCAACACAAAGGTCATAATTGAGTCGATAAGATTGCTTGTCGATCCTGGCCCTACTCAACATGAGTTTGTAATAGACCAACTGAATGGCTCAGTCGTGACCGGGAATTCCGGATCTGCCGGCTCCATTGGTGATTTAACTGCTATGGGAGTTACATCAAACACAGTAGCACAGATCCACTCTCGTAGCATTCGACTAGGGGCAAGGTGGGAGGTATTAGATATACTCGAAACTCTTGCAAAAGGCCTACCACATCGACACAAAGAACCAGTCATTCCAGACGCACCATCTCCCTCACTTGTTCCAGAATCGAAACAAAAAGAACGCTCCGGTGGATTTCATCTGATCTTTACTGCGGATCATGGATCATTATCTCTTGATACAGTCAACGTGAGGGTAGTCTCGATGGTGCAGGACGTGAAAGCAACTGCAGTACTGTCTAAAAAGGATATTGGCCCTCAAGGAGGGAAGTTAGGCAATGTTGGCAGTTTACTATTACAGGCGAACCACGGAACTTCGGAAGTCTGTATCGGCAACAAGATTCTAAGCAAGGCTATCATCCGTACACCAAGTCTCTATGGATACTTCGACGAGCATTGGCTTGCTGAAACAAAATTTCATATATGGAAAGTTACAGGCTCCAGTGAAGAAATATCGCTAGACATCCAAGAGCAAGTGTTGGGTCTCATGGAGGTTGTTTATTTTGTCGTTGCGGACGAGCTTACCCACATCCGCCGACTGATGGGCCACATCGAAAAAACTCGCCCATCGAATGCTCCCCCAATATCCCCTGCTCTTTCCGGGAGAAATGTTCATACAATCTACTGTACGCTGTCACTTGACCAATTCAGCCTTAGAGCAAGATTATTGCCGTCGCTTGGTTATATGATGCGTGGTGGAGGTGTTCGACTCTCCGCTAGACCCAACTCGAAGAATTCGAATGAAACGATCGTTGAATTCTCACTCGAGCACCATGAACATGAGATATGCAAATCTGTTGAAGAGCCATCGGAAAGCAGGATCATTTCCCTCTTGCAATTACCAGCCATCAACGCCAGCTTCCGTGACTGTAGTACGGACGAAGAAAGGCTCGTGGAAGCTTCTGTGTCTATTGAAGCAATCACTTTAGACGCTTCATCAATTCAAAGTCTGCTCAACGCAATCAAAAAGCCAGAAGTACTCAAGGTAGTCGAAAATGCTCGGTCGGAGTGGCGTGGGATCAATGCGAAGCTAGATGAAATCTTCGATCAACAGGAGAAGCCAAAACCATCGAAAACAGCTGTGAAGCCATTGGTATATCGTGCTTATATTGGGATTTCTGGACTGAAAATAGAGACACAGGCGCCTTCTGCAAATTTGGAGATGAACTTAGGTTATATCCAAGTTCACGCGTCCAACAGACCTATACCTATGGGATCAGTGCTATCTTTCCCGGAGATACGTCTAGAGTTTGGAAAAATCACTGTTGAGCTGACCAGGACCACCGAAAGTGGTGTACGGGACGTTTGCGGATCCATCGAATTACGCGCTTCGTTGCATGCTTCTTCACAACAAACAGATGCAGGGAATGTACGTGCGTTCTTCGCCAAGAGCCATTCTCTCAAGATCAATCTCTTTGCGGAAACAGCTTCGGCAGTTGTAGACGTGGTTGGGCATCTCCAAGATAAGCTGCGGGATTTGGATCTCTCAAGAGAAGTCAAATACCTAAGGAAGTTACGGAATGCGAAGCCGCTGGTACAGCCATCGCCAAATCCTGATAAGGCAGATCAAGTAAACCTTTTCAACATGGCCATATCCATGGATATGATTGGCATCCAAGTCTCCTGGATTGTCGGCGGTTCGGAAACACTTTTGTCCAATGGTTACCCAAAGCAAAACCTAGTCTTCTCCTTCAAGAGAATACATTTCTCTACGGCCACGCGAAGAAGCAATGAGGCAAATCTTATTATTGAAGAGTTCCTGTTGCAGATGGTGGACGCAAACTCCACGCAAATTGCCGCACGTTCGGAAAACTCAGCACTCATGCCGGAGGTCACTTTCAAAGTCGCGTATAGCATCAACTCGTCCGAGCGACGCCTCGCATTCCAGGCAAAGGGTAGGTCTCTTGATCTTCGCCTGACATCTAACTGCGTAGTTGCAGCAAACTCTATCCAAAATTCAATTACCACAGCTGTTCAGAAGTTTAAAGATGCGTCGTCAAGCTGGAAATCAATACCCACCATTAGTGGAGCGGAAAGAACCAACATGTTTAGCACAAAGCGAATGGCGTCCGTGCTAGTAGATGCGGACTTTGCGGGCGCAGTGGTGCATCTCTCTAGCAGATCGAACCAGGGTGTAAGTATGGCCAGATTATCAGGAAGCTACCAAAGAAATTACGGCCAGTTTGCCCAGGGAGAAACGAGCGGTATTACAGTGTTAAAGACTCCTGGGTTGGCATTCAAGGTGGAATATTCGGATCCCGTTGATGAAGATCCTTCTTTAAGTGCCGAGATCAAAATATCTGCGTCAGACAATACACTCTACCCTTCAGTAGTTCCGCTCATAATCGAGATGTCGGACAATATCAAAGACATTATGAAAGAACCCTCAGAGATAAACGACGCGGTAGATAAGACGGGAAAATATGTCGGAGACAGCGCCCGTGACGATCGCAGTTTAGAAGCCTCTAATCCGGTAGTAATCCTAGGGAAGTGTCGTCTTAACGTTGGATTGCGAATATGCAAGCAAGAATTTACTTTGAGTTGCCAGCCCATTGCACGAGTTGCTGCGTCAACTGGATACGATCAGATCTATGCCACGATAAGCACCTGCGAGGATTCCGAAGGACATCGATTTTATTCTACCTCCGCAACTATCACACGACTGAAGACTTCATTGCAGCATGTTTATTCTCGGGAATCAACGGGAACTCTTGAGGTTGAGGAGGTCACACTATCTCTCATGAACAATAAACATGTTTTGGGCTCGGCGGGTCTTTCCTGCATGATGAAATCTAGCCCAATAAAGTCTCAAATAAATATCAAGCAATTCCAGGACTTTCTGCTCTTCCGAGAGATATGGTATCCAGCACACATGCGTGGCACCCCAACCGCCGCCCCGCTGGTGACGTCTGGAGATCCTTCCCCCATGCTCGCTCAGCGATTCCACAAGGTCGCAGCGACAAACGCATTCCCCTGGAACACCACCCTTGCAGTTGCTGAAATCGAACTGCAGCTGGATCTCGGGCAATCTCTTGGAAAGTCTGCATTGCTAGTTTCGTGCCTTTGGGTAACATCCAGTAAAACATCCGATTGGGAACAGACCATGTGCCTTGGCTTTGATTCGATTCGTATCTCATCTTCAGGCCGCCTGAGTGGGTATATTGACTTGAAGGGCATGAAAGTAAGAACTTCAATAAATTGGGATTCTGCGATAGAGTCCCTGGATGTAGTCCAGACTCCCCTTATTGAAGCGTCTATTGGGTTCAGACAGCTACAAGCCAAAATTGCATTCGAATACCAGGCATTTCTGCTTGCTGATATCGGTGGCTTCAACTTCTTGATGTATAACCTTCAGAATAAACAAACAGCTGGCGACCGATTAGTTGGAGTTCTTGACGGCGATAAGGTCCAGATTTTTTGCACTGCCCTGAGTGCTTCCCAGGGATTAGCACTTTACCAGGCTTTTCAACGATTAGCACAGGACAAAATAGTGTCCTTCGAAGTGTCGCTGAAGGAGGTGGAAAGCTTCTTAGATAGGCGGTCTCAGTTGCACAGCCCCAGTATTCAAGAGAAACCGGCCACATCGAGCCGGAAATCGTCCTCAGCATCTGCGCCATCTGGTCTTTTTAAATTGCATACGGATGTTGTGGTCAACTTGAAAGAAGTCAATTTTGGTGTCTTTCCAAGCACGTTCTATGATTCCCAGGTTTTCAAATTGGAGGCACTAAACGCGACGGCACGCTTTTCGGTGAATTCTAACGAGGAAAACCGGATCCATAGCATGCTCGAGATGACTTTAGGAGAACTGAGTATCGCATTGTCACCTGTGAAGCAGGAAGGCGCTGGTACAACTCATGCAGATGTAAACGTGGAGAAAGTTATCGATGCAATAGCTGCTGGAAAGTTAAGAAGCGGAAACAAAGGCATCATATTGAGAGTGCCTCAGGTCACAGCGTTGATGCACACCTGGCATTCACCTGGTTCTATGGTTGTGGACTTCATTTTCAAAAGTTCTTTTGAAGGCAAGGTTGATGTAGGGTGGAATTTTCAGAGGGTGGGCACCATAAAAAAGTATGTTATTACTTGCTTCTGGTAAATTTCATAGAAGACTGACAGGGTCCAAGTATGTACCACAATCATGCTAGAACACTCGCGCAGCGTCAAGGTAGAGCGCCAGTGTCCTCTCGAATTTCCATGTATACGGACGTTACCCCCGGCTCTGCAGCGTCATCGGAACATACTATTGCTGCTGGTAGCTTGGACAAAGACGAGAAACTAGAGGACAAAAAGGCAGAAAAGGGCAAGATAATGGCTGTCGTCGATGTACCTCAGTCCAAGTACGAATACAACGCCATTGAAACTCCGATTATTGAAACGCCACAACTTAGAGACATGGGAGAGGCGACGCCGCCAATGGAATGGATTGGACTACATAGAGAGAGATTGCCACATTTAACGCATCAGGTATACGCATTTTGGCCCTCTGAAGCTGTCTTGTTGCTGATATGAGTAACATAGATTGCCATTGTTTCGCTTTTGGAAATTGCAAGGGAGGTAGAAGACGCATATTCGAAGATATTGGGATCGAGTTGAGAGGTCGCCGTTGGTGTTTTTATGAGGTTGGGGCGTTATTGATTATTTCTTTAGTATTCCAATCACTAGGATAGAAGTGGAAAACATTTTACTAATACCATTTATGTGACTTTTTAGTCTCATTTGTATTTTATGAAGAATTGTGCAATGTAAATACATCCAGGCCTAGCCCACTCCATCAACGTTATTCGTACCAATGAGTTCGATATATAAAATTTGTTGGCAAACTAATTGCACCACCAGATTCGCAAATATAATGCACCGGGAAAAATAAAAGGACCGTCTAAGTAAAGGCTGGCCCTTGGGTTTCAGGCCCACGCTCGAAACTCGATCTCCCTCGGAAACTAGTTACCAGTCGAGACGTTCTGTTCCCATAGTACGATGCGGCTACATTAAACTTGAAGGATTCTTAGGTTCAGATATTACATATTCTGCTCAATATGTAATGGGCTCCATTGCAATACAACCTCTGTGGGGATCTCTTGAGTTTAGCGTATAAATACCCTTAAAAGTCTCACCCTCCGCCTTGCTTCCTGGTCCGCATCCGATCGTTTCAATCTATCCACAGGCCTTGAATATCACGATGAAATTCACATCAGCTTTCCTTGCCGGTGCATCCCTTCTGATGGGTGTACATGGGTTAGTACTTTGACCTTCTATAGTCGCCAATGGCTAACTATGGGGGTCCTAAACAGCTGTGAACACTGCCACCCCTCCGAAGACATCACCGGGTCTCACGTGTCCCCCAAAGAACATGGCTTTGATCAATCGGGCGCTGTGTATGCACAACCTTACATCGCTGAAGGTGAAAACAACCCGGACATCTATGGCTACAGCTTCGACCCGGAGTACATCATGGGAGCGGTAGATGAGGATGGAGATTTTTCCAGCTCGATCAGCTCCAGCACTGGATCTTACTCCTCCGCCTTCATCGGCAATGGTCAAAAACAGCAAGAGGAACAATACGCCCCAGCCAGCGTGATCAACAGTCTCCTCGGCACAGACGTGAGCAGCCCCCCACCATGCAAGATATGTTCATACTCAATAATATTGCTCTCAAACAGCTCCCATTCCTTGCAATCCCGGCCCTTAGCAGCATCGAGGCCTCGCTCCTGTCTAGTGTCGTACCGACCGGCGAGGCAGAGCGGAGCAGCTTCTTCGCCGCCGTTAGCAGTGCCATTCCTACGGGCACCAGCGCAAAGAGCGAGTTTATTGCGAGCATCACTAGTAAGGTGGGCGGGGCCACGGATGCCGCGCAGTTTTCGAGTGCAGTTTCGGGTGTGCTGCAGGATATTACTAGTGCGTCTAGTGAGAATGTACCCACGAGTACCGGGTCCGCTCAGAGTACGGGGGCAAGCACGACAGAAGGTGAGAATGCAGACTCGTCGGCACCGGGAATGAATAGAGGGTTGGTGGTTGCTGTTACGGCGGTAATCGTCACTGTGTTTATGTGCTCCCTTGGACACGTCTTCTAAACCTTGATTGGGACGGAGTCGTTTTGGTGATTGATAGAAATGCTGGACGTTATTGATGTTTAAAAATACGTGTATGTTGCACTGCGTATCATAAGAAGGGAACTGCTTCAAACCTGAACCCTAAAGTGTACACCCCACTACTCGTCAACACAACCACAGATAAATGAGTAACATCTATACCTATTGATCTAGCGATTTCAAGTTTCATTGCTATCGTCATAACTCTAGACAGTCACTCGATGCAGTGCAGCGTTTGATTGGACGGTAGGCGAGATGTAGTGTGACGGAATCAACGACTTTGGCTTCCAGGTTAGCGCGAGTCAAATGCACGGAGATGAGAGCACTTGAGTATGTGAGCACTGGCATGATACATCCAATAAGTTATAAGGAAACGGCTAAGGGCCTTGTGGCATAGGAAGACTAGAGTAAGAATTGAAGTGATGTGTAGATCCGAGCTTAGCCCGTTAAATTGGGCTTCCGGGGTACAGTTAGGAAGGTGTCCAACCTCCCCTCTATCCACTCCTTTTTTATCGCCCGACACCCATTGAGCTCACTTCACTTCTCCCCACTATCGGCTGCAATCCCCACCATGCGTGTCCTCAATACCCTTCCGACCTTAGTGCTGCTGCTCGCAACTGGTGCTTTTGCTCAGGACGAGAGCTCTGCCGGCGTTTCATCTTCACCAGCTCCTACCGTGTCGGAAGCACCAACCAGCATAACCAGTACAGTTTCCTCTACTGCATCGTCATCCGGGTTACCGGACAGCGACCTGGACCCCGCCACACGCTGCCGACAAAACGACATTGTTGCGGGCCCCTTCTGTTCTCCAAAACCTCAAGATGTTTGGCACACCGATGGAACCTACTACGTAACGTGGGACAACGACCGGTGGAATGCGAACTCGACGTGCTATCTCACCCTGAACTACTTAAATCCCGGTTCGAAGGGACGCGTGGCCGAGGAATTCCAGTTCTCCAATGCCCGCGGGTTTTTCACAGTCGTAAGTACTTCCTCTCTCTCACTCTGCCAATCATTAGCTGATTGTTGTGCAGCAACCCAAGGAAGAGTGGCTTCTGAACCAAACACTCTACGACGAAGGCATTGACGACTATGTCACGGAGCAAACCCTATATTTCATCATCTCCAACGACGACGTATCTACCCCTGGTGCCCGCGGGCCGTATACTGGTCCCAACATCATCCTATCTGCAAAGATTGACCCGACACCTATCGACACCTCTCCCAACAACCGACCCCCACCCTCATTTCTGGGATTGGCAGTTGGTCTGCCGCTCATTTTTGTGTTCATCCTTTTCGCAGTGTGCGGTACGCATTTCTGTATGAAGAATAGACGGCAAATTGGGCCGATTGCTATTGGAGGCGGCGCGAGGAGGTTCAAGAAGGGTTATTCGGGGCGTGCGGCGAGAAGACAGAGGGCACACGTTGGCGGGGGTGCAACTTATAGGGATGAATCGGAGGATGGGATTGAGGGAGAAGAGAGGAGTATCCCAGATCCGGCCCTAGCTCAGCGGAGGGAATGGGAGTTGGCGAGTGTTAAGGGTGGGAGAGAATCCGGAGGTTTGTAGGTAGGCGTTGGTTATGGGATGAGAAGGTGAGACGATAAGGAGCTGAGAGGAGACTACGGAATGCCCCCGGCAGTCGCATGGGTCACATGAGCACATGACGATTAAATGTGTAGAGGTTATAATTATACTAATATTTTTTTATAAACTGATCAGTTCTATGTCTGCGCATCCCTTATGGTGCTTGCAAACAAGATTAAAAACTCCACGTGTAGGTATATGAGAAACTCCAATCCTCTACTTATACAAAATCCCATCCACATACTCCGCAATGGCCAACGAACTCGTCAATCCTGCATCTGGATTAGCACTTCTCCCTCCTCTCATTCAGTAAAACATACCAGGGCTTTCAATCCCCAACAAGTTCACGAACCCCTCGTGTCCATCTTCCTCCTTGATCCAAAAATCCACTTTTGCAACACCGCCCTCATGCCTTGGCTTCAACTTCGGTCTTATACCGGCATAATCGGGCCTCAACTCACTAATACCCGGTAGATAAGTTTCTATTGCCTCCTTCGCCTCCGCCATTCCTGCTTCCGTCGCCGCAACATCACTCGGATCATCAATCCACTCCGCATCCGGCCCGAAGCGGAAGTTACCGCCCATATCCATCGTTAGATGCGTCCCCAATCCCGCATGGCCAGGAACGGGAGCAGGATAAATCAGGGTCCCTACAGGAGGCGGCCGATTGAGCGGGACATAGTAGTTTCCCCTGCAGTAGTAAGCTTTCCGGTGGCGCTCCTCTGGCAGCAACATATTGCAGATATCCACGGCGCCCAAGCCGGCAGCATTCACCACCACATCTGTTGTGATCTCCACACTCTCCTTCCCCGAGGCAGTGGTGACTTTGTACCCCCCTCCCACCAGCGGAGACAAAGAAGTGACTCTGGTACCCAACGAGACATCGCCGCCCGCCTCGACAAGCTCCCCGAGAAGACTCTGCATCAGCGCGTGGGAGTCAATAATGCCAGTTTCGGGGGACTCTAGCGCTCCGGCTGCAGCGCGGATATGCGGCTCTCGCGCCGCAGCCTCGTCGGATGATATCCAGCGCAGTGGGATCCCATGGGCGCGCCCGTGCTTGTAGACGCCTTCCAGCGCCGATAGTTGCTCGGGGGTTTGCGCAACAATCCATTTTCCTAGCCACTGGGTTAGTCGGGAGTCGCGGTGGGCGGGGAAGGGGAAGGGGGAAGCAAAACCGGTTTTTTTGTGCGGAACGTAGTGTTTGTTGCAGTAGTCGTAGAGCATGTGTCTGCCCTTTATGCAGAGGGCAGTTTTTAACGAGCCTAGAGGGTAGTATGCGCCGTTGTGGATGACTTCGGAGTTGCGACTGCTAGTTTCTGTGCCCACTGCATTGTGGCGTTCAAGTACGATGGTGCTACTGCCTGGATGCGTTTTTACTAGGTGTCTTGCTATTGCGAGGCCGACGACTCCGGCGCCAATGATCTGGGATTGTTAGAACTGGTGGATGGGGAAGGTGGAAGTGGGAGATGAATACGCAGTGTGTAAAGTCGTTTTGGCGGGTTGAGGCGAAGGTGCGTCTCAGGATTAAGGCCGCCATGAGAAGATGTAAGGAGAGGTGCGCAGGAATTAGGAATGAAGGTTCACTATCAAGGGGAAACAAAGCCTTCTATCTCGATCTTCATTCATTGCATCACGATATACTTGCATATTCTGAAGATATCCATACAAAGTTCAAGATACGGCGTCGATTTCTGCGTCGCTCATAGTAGTCAAAGCAGGGTTGATAGCTGTTCTTATCTTGTAGATCCATAATTTACCGGAGAACAGCGTTTTTCGGTGGGTCCACGTACTCGGGATATACCTTCCCATCGTCGGCATGCCGAGACAGCGCCTGGAATTCCTCGGGCAGACCATGACGTAACCTTCATGGCACTTCTACCAACTACAAACTACTACAATCCGCGACTCTGATAGTAAACCTACGGGCGTGACAGTGGCAGGACAGCTTTATCGAGTATTTCATTTGACTACGCAATATTATGGATACAAGGATGACTATTACCATTCCTTTTGATATGGAACACGAATATAAGGGGGCTTTTTTGGCAGACTACACATGCTTTTCCATACGTGATTCATGTTGCAGTATTTATGCTCGTAAATAGAATCGCGAAGGAGGTCCTTTGGTTACGAATGTGCGGCATTTCCACTAGACAATATTCGAACTTGAATGCGGGCAATGGCCATTCAATCCGAATTCATGAGTGCCCAAAGATAATGTAAACAGAAAGTTCGTGATAAAACCCTCAGTTCGTTCCATCGCATTTCAGAGATATTATTTTATCGATGGTGGGTTTAGTCGAACAAACCAAAGCCCATATCCTCGTCAGACTCCTGCAGTCAAGTGTCAGACACAGAGAGACTTAATAGAAGAAAAAAATCATGTTCAGGACAAACCTCTTCTTCCTTCTCAGGCTCCTTCTCAGGTTCAGCAGCGGAAGCACCAGGGCCCGTTGCGGCACCTCCAGAGGCAGCAGTCGAAGATGCACCTCCAGATGGAACAGAGGCAAGTTTGGCAGATCCCTCAGCGATCAGCTATAATGTATGTCAGCCACTCAATTTGTCTTGTTCGCATATCCAAGTCGATGAACCTCCTGAATGTTCTTGCCATCGAGTTCAGAGATGAGTTTATCGAGACGGTCGGAGTCAACCTCAGCACCGACTGATGACAAGACAGTCCTGACATCTTCGGCGGAGGGCGCATCGTTTCCGCCCAAGGCGAGGAGAAGGTAGGCTGCGAGGTACTTCATTTTTCTGTCTAGTTTAGTAACTCAACGTTTAGCTAAAACGTTGGGGGTCGTAGGGCGTACTGCGAACTTGAGAGACAATCAGTTTAACCGATCTGGCGGAGACTGTTCTTCCTATTCGTTTGGAGGTTTTATTATGAATTGTTGATTGCAAAAACAGGGTTTCGGAATTGACGGTGAGAATTGACGGTGGGAATTGATAGCTGTGGGTGTGACTTTCTTAGATTACAAGGGTAGATTAGCCCTAAGTCCTTTACCGTAGCACTAATCGTGTGACACAAGCGATCGCTTTTCCGGCCCGAAGGGCCGTATCCTTCAGAACCCTAACCCACTCACTGCCTAGCTTTACAATCACCAACGACCTAGTATTACAACACCCACCATCACCACACCACGCCACACCACAACGAAACCACGTTTTCCTCGCGCTATTTCTTCTCAGCAACAATGGTCAATATCCTCATCACGACCTTCGCGGGCCTCCCGAACCTCAACCTCCCCCTCCCACCGTCAACGCCACTATCCGACCTCTTCGCATGCCTCGACGCGCGACTCTCGCTCTCCTCAACAAACCTCATCCTCTCAACCACATCCGGCCAGATCCTGCGTCCCACCTCCCTATCCTTATCCTCCCTTTCCAAAAACGCCTTCATCACACTCCGTCTCTCCCACCCACTATGCGGCGGCAAGGGAGGCTTCGGATCGCAGCTGCGCGCAGCAGGAGGGCGCATGAGTTCACGCAAAAAGAGTCAAGAGAATTCCGACTCGTGCCGGAACCTTGACGGGCGACGGATGCGGACAGTCAAGGAGGCGAAAGCACTGGCGGCATTGTTGGAGGTGAAGCCGGAGATGGAAAAAAGGGAACGCGAGGCACGGATGAAGCGGTGGAGGGATATTGTTGAGGCTGCTGAGCGCCGCGAAGAGGGAGGCGATAAGAAGCGGTTTGATGATGTCGAGTGGCTGGAGGGGCTAGAGGAGGGGAAAGAGCGTACGCGCGAGGCTGTGCTGGCTAGTTTAAAGGCTGCCGGGATAGTGGAGGAGGAAAGTTCGGGTGAGAGCTCGGGAGGAGAGGAGGGTGCTGGGGAAGGGAGTAAGGATGCAGTTAGAAGGGCAGTTGAGAATGCTACTAAGACAACGCCGATTGTTGGTGCTGGGGTTGAGAAGAAGTTTGCGGGGTGGGATGATGGAGATGATGAGTTCATAAGCAGTGACGAGGAGATGGAAGATATCGAAGAGGAGGAGGAGGGGGAAGAGAGCGAGGAAGATGAAGAAGTGGGCAAGGGAAAGGGAAAAGCGAAAGCTTAGTTCTGTAATGCGGGGTTCTTTGTCGTGACTTCCGTTTCGTTGTGTGGTCCTGGCTCGGTCGTGCAATGTTGCGAGAAGAGGGTATACTCCTACAAAGACCTAACCGCTGACCCATAGTCGAATTGTGTTGCACCCGAACTGCTGAAGTTCTGAAGTGCGTGTATAATGGTATTGTTGCCGTAGCTGAGGTTAGAGGAGCTTTGTTGCTACTTTAGCGTGCGACGTTTGGTGGTTTCACGAATGTTATGCGCCTCTGATTTTGTATCTCTTATCTTTCTTGGAGGAAAACACATCCCTCGAAATATTGGAATTGTAGCGGAGCGGTCTATATATAAGTAGCCCCTGTATGACATACAGTTTTGATTCTATAGTTTTCTCTTGTCTTTGTTATGTTCTGTTCAATGAATCACCCCGCATAACATTAATCTTAATCGCTAACCACAAATTCAAAGAGTCCAGAGTAATAGCTTTGTGAATTACTTCACAAATAGGTAGTCAAGAAAAAAGGCCTCTCATATACGCCCCTCTAATGCCGCCCACATGGTACTGTGAACTGGCAGACGTACAGCTACGCCATCATAACAATAAAAGCAACAAAAGAAACCTCCTGCTAGGAGAAGTAACAGCGTTGTAATACAAAACTCGCCTTGTCACCCATTGCGCCTTGTAACCCATAAGTGCCCATTAAAAACATCCATAACCCGTATCCTTAGCTAGTAGAAACGCCATCGAATTAATCATCTCCCCAGTCTGCCGAACACCATCACTGGCTATCTTCAAGCAGCGGCAGTTAGACCAGCAACCTCAGGTTCCTCAGAAACAGGAATAGCAGGAGGTGTAGCATCGTTAGTAGTTCCACCAGTTGAAGCTTTGGTCAATTCAGCTACGGTTTTTTCAAGCTCACGAATCCTTCGTCGTAGCATGTCATTTTCCCTTTTCACCATTTGGTTTTCGGCAATGTAGAAAGCTGGGTCCCGAGTACCAATCCAAGTAGAGCTCTCACTGGCACTGTCTCCACCAGCAGTCAAACCAGGACTCGAAGCTCTCGACACGGATCTCGGCCGGTAATACGACCCGTCCCTCGACAACCTATTAGATCCCCTGCGGCTTATGGTTGCAGACATGGGGGAGCGAGGTCGGCCAGCACGAGTAGAGGTAGAGTCGACAGTTGCGGCATTCGAGTGAGTGTCTCCGTCGGTAGAGCCAGCTTGCATGCTCTGGATACGGATCATGTTGAGAAGGCGGTTGACTTGGGCTTCCTGTTCAGCCTCGAGTTCTTGGTGGAGCTCGGCAAAGGCTGCAGCGTCCGCAGGGGCTGAACGCGGAAGCCGCTGCGGGAGACTCGGGTCTGGCGAGAGGTATGGGCGGCGGGAGGATGAGGAAGTGGAGGAGGAGGGGCGGCGAATATGCGGGTGAGGACGGCTAAGGGAGCCATGCGGAGAGGAAGGCGAAGCTGGGCGAGAGGAAACAAGGTTTGAAGATGAGATCGAAGTCTGAGACTCCGGACGCAAGGGACGCGGGGCTATGGTGATGGGAGGTTCTTGAGATGCTGTAGGTTGCTGCATTTCAGAGATAGGAGTTGATGACGATGTGAGAGAAGCAGAGTTGGTGGCAGGGTCGGTGATATTGTTGAGCTCTGGCATGATGGGATGTGTTTGTTGTTACTTAAGTAGTATTTGAGGAGTAGTTAGGTTGAGGTTGAGGTTGCTCGAATAAAGACAAGGGCACTGTCGATGCAACCCTAACCTTCTATCTGCGGCTCTTTCTATGCAGGTACAGTATGTACAAACTCTACCTGGTATTTACCAAACATTCTAGGGAAGCGGAAGTAATCCTATATCGAACACCCAAGAAGAGGGAATTTATGATATCTAGATTCGACGGTATCTGCAGATCTTCATTTCATATCCGCTCACTCGTACCTGGGACGAAATATTCGGTTGCTTGTGGGGAGAAACCGTACTTGTAATGAGTGTCTAGATGATAGAAAAAGAGAAGGAGACGCCTTTAGGTCTATCTATCGAGGTACAATGTGTGGAGCTATAGGTTTATTCCCGCAGTACACATTAAAGTTACACTTTTAATTTTTGGCCATAGCTGTAACTATAGATAAACTCTTCAAACCATCGTAACGAGCACCCTGTAGAAGCCTTTGGCACTCCGTTTATGAACATTTCGGGCCTTTCTGGTCTAAGCAGTCGATGTCTCGGGCTAGGAAGACACTGCTGTGGGTTTTGACAGCGCTCATGATGGTGCACTGAGCAAAGCACTCAGAAGCTAGCTGTAGCACTAGATCTCTAGCGGCATTATTTTCTATTGGAGGTTACGCGTGTGAAATACGATAAGCTATGCAGCAATGCAGGAGAAAGAAAAACACACATACGGAAGTACATAGAATTAGGCCTATTGTTGATAATTAACTAGAAAGTTTTTAACCCCTTTAGCGTAAATCCATCCAGAACACTTTGTGTGCGGAAATCGACTGTGACTTTGAGTTTGTCCTGAAGCATTGCAGTGTATGGTCTCTGGTGGTTACAAGGAGGTTGCACCCACCCGCCGAGACGCGGACTTCTTTCCATGTCATAGCGTAGGAAAAGCCGTCATAGAGTTTTTCTACAGTCAATGCAGTCTAGAGCGAGTCAAAGATAAATAATATGATCTAGCATGCATTGAAAACTGCAGTGCTGATATTATCAGTTTGGATATCCATGGCCAATGTAAGAAGTTGGGACTCGGAGAAGAATTGAACAGAGCGGGGAAGCAGTATAGTAACTTATACGCCGGAACGCCAAAGCCCCGACTACGTAAGATGTTTACTTCTACAACATTGGAACACGGTTCCCTCTCACCCACCTCAGAATGCTACTGTACAGCAAATTACCGCATATTTCCTTCCAGTAATAATAGTAGATGGCCACAATCTTCGCCAGCTTACCCCAAGCACTCCATATCCTGATGAAAAAAGTAAGACCAGCGACGAGAACCCTCGCCACAGCCCCCCAAGCCCAAGAAGATGACAGACTGCAGTAATTTATTTCAACATCCGAAGAGGTTGACGCGGGCAAAGAAGAACCCATAGCCGGTGTAAAGGGTGAGTGCCAGCTTCTCAGTACCATAAACCCAATATATGTTCTTAGATAAACTTAAACACTGGATGAGCGCAATACTGAGCATCTTACCACGCTGCAAAACCATCGCGTCTGGCAGTTAAGACAAACGAGCAGGCTTTAATGAGTCTCTCCTGGCACTGCGATTTGACGCCCCATCAATGACGAGGCTTCATCTCACTACTCGTAGTTTCCGCTCGTAACAGAGCAACGTGCAAACGTAGTGACGATCAAGGCTTCCAACGCCTCGAAGTCGACGTTAGTCATGGTAAGGAAGAACAAAACAATGATTATCGTGAACTTGAAGAAGAGGTTCGAGAATATTGTTCCATTGGCAGACTCCTAGTCGCAGGACTCGGATACAATCGCGGTCAAACTGACGCCGACCCGGACTGCGAGGCCGATAACGTCATCTGCTCCTTTAAATCCTCACTGCGGCTCGGTCTGAGATGTGTTCTGATGTTGTATTGCCTAGGCACTCACGATTGAAACTAGGCGGTACATAGTAAACAGAAATGCAGTATAATTCAACCAACGATAGCCCGTGGTAGACGATTCCAGCTGTGACGCCAATAGATAGACAATATACCCGCGAGAGAAACCCTTTTTAGGGAAAACAGCGTAGAAGTAATCCTGGAAAAATCTAGGTATCGTTGAGTGTTTCAAAGTAACAATTACAGCCTCATCCCGAATCAAGGGGACTTGGTGATAATTTGATAATTTGATTGGTGGCCAAAAAGCATATCGTACAGAAATTCCAACCAACCGAGAACCAGGCATGCTCTAATGAGGACTGAAAAGAACCAATTTCCAGCCTTCAGAACGCGGTCCCAAATGGTTGTTTTAATGATTGAAGCCAAATGTGTTTGTTTCCTGTTATGATTATTGTAGCGCGATCTGACACAAAGAGTATGCAAAGTGCAAGTGGAGTTCCACATATGCAATCATATGCGTTTATACGTATACATATGGCTTCACTGCAATAGCGTACTTGTACTTTGTGTCATGTTTGCGCCTCAAAACACTTATGTGACAGCTATAATACTGCAATTCAACACACATTCTAACTTTGTCCCTCGTAGCCTGCCATATTTTCGGTTGGTTATGCTTCGCTACACTTATTGCCAATTACTATTACCCAGATTGGTACTAAGTTCTACAGGGCGAGTCATGTTTCATCACTCTCCTACGCGACTGCAGGCACTTGCTGCACCCCTTCAGCTGCTGACGTACCTGGACACCCTCTCCATCAGCTTTGAACATCGTAGGACCCTCTCATTCGGCAACCCTCTTATTAGTAGAAAGCTGAGATTAGCACAAAACAAGACAAGGGTTTTACACAGCCATTTGAATCGCAGGGAAGCCACTCAGATCCAGACAGTCTGCCCCAGTCGGATACCTTCTGATTGGTGTATAATTGTATGATCTTCGGATGCTATTGGTCGACAACAGAGTTGAGGAGCGAAATCGATGAAAATGGAAACGTGATCGTTAAATGCGCCGCAACCGATGTTTCACACAGATCGTTCAATTAGCGTTGGCAGATTCCCATAATCCAGCGAATCAGAAGTCGTCCGGGGGGTCGGCTAGTCTGTCCGGGTGGCTTGTATGCGATTCTACTGCCGTGTCGTCGACTTCTGGCAATCAAAGATAGTGCTCACGCCGGAGCATTCGACTGTCTAGTGAACTCTTACCGGTATCCTTTAGGTAACTACCAGTATGCTGTTAAAGAGCGGACAGATATACAATAGGCCAAGGCCACAGGTTGCTCTCGTTTCTTAGTGGATCTATGGCAAACATCAAGTTTACGAGAGTAGCTAAAGGTGTATTACTACGGTCGTGGATGGAAATCCCGTTTTACCAATGATTTCTGGGCCCATCTAATCAAGATACGCCAGATTAAATTACACTTTCGATCACCTTCCATTGCCAGATAATCGGATTGGCTGGGGCACTCAACAAGACCTCAAACGTCATTTTCCCATCTTCACTGCAGGGAATGAGAAGACTCTCCTACAGCCTATGGAATCTAAGCTACAGCCCACAAGCCTGTATCTATATCTACCGACATGACACCACTCGAAGCAGACCTCGGTTATCCACCGCACATCGTTGGACATCATCGCGGTGTCATCAATATGGGAGATAGTGAAGTCGTGGCACCATTTGCAATACGGATGACCGACATTCTCGCAAGTCTAGCAAATCGTAGTGCGACAAACGACGGAATTCAATAAGCGCAGAAGGATACATACTTTCCAGTCGATGGTGATGAGCCCGATGCCCAACGATCTGATACATTGCAGTGAATGCTCAATTAAGTAATTGTTGTGACAGCTAATGGTGCATTCTCATTCCATGTCGGGTAGATACCCGATGCAATCAGAATGCACAAAACCAACAAGGGCTGCAGTATGTTGGGATGAGGGGCGAGGAGTTATTGTAGACTGCGAAGATTGCTCGGATGCGGTCATGGCTGGTCACTATATAGTATCCAATAAGACACAAGAGTAATAGAAAGCCATGCAAATTCCGGTTATATATAGTCGTGCATGAAAGAGAGAGAGGGAAACCCCCCGTGGCATATCAAGCTCTGACAGACGTGCAGTGTGCTGCGGGGTTGGATCAACAGTAATTTTGGCCAAATTCTGACGTGGCTGTAAGCGGTCTATAAGAGACCCTGGTGGTGATGTTCAGTTCATGGTTTGTATATGAATGGACTCGGAATACACTCTGCTTCGGGGTGAATTTTGGAATTTATTCTCTATGATTTCGGATCCGACACCGAAAAATTGCGAGACATTCGTCTACTTCCTCGGTACCCTTCAAATTCGTAAAGCATATCCACTCAAACCTCAGAAGGCCCTCAATATCAGCTTTAAATGGAATGGGATTCATCTTATCGCCCGCCCCAAGAGGTCAAAAGTTCCGGGTGCACACAATTTCCCTTAAAGACTACTCACACCAGGGAATCTTCATGTACTTATTCACCATTCAATTGCACCTACCCTTACTTCAGAGGAAATCAAAGGTAAGCAAGTTTAGTAACGAGAGCTGAAATTAGTTAACCTCTTCAGTACGGCATGCTTTCCCCGAATATATGATAGCCCTACAGCAAGCCCCGCTCTCGGTTCTGAGCTGAAACTTACTAGGTTTGAGTTTACAACACGCAAATAAAGTCGAAGCTAGCGGATAGACCCTCGACGATTGCCCTGCGAAGGATGTTGTGGTCCCGCTCTTGGGAGTATGTGCTGAGGCGTCTGTGCATATTGCCACCACCCCCAGCAAATCCACAATATCAAACACTAGGGACAATCTATTCTACTAGCGTTTGCGCACAGATCAAGCCATGACACGTGCGGCTTACAGGTCTAGAGCCGCACCTTAATCTAACTACCAACCGCCGACACCCGAGTGACGGTGCATGCCCGCCACCATTTCATCGCAACCCTCTACTGTAGCGGGCATAAATGTACTAAACGTCTCTCCAGAGCAACAACTTCGAAGTGTGAGCCAGACCCGTGGTAGCAAAATAATTCGGCCATTGAGCGGTTCTTTTTTAGCCAGTACAGTATTGGTGTCTCCCGCCCACGTGGAACTCAGTTTATGTGAATTCTTTTACCGAGGATCTCTCTGGCTAGTGCTGACTTTCGGACCTTTATGCTCGATATACTACGCCAAACTTACAAAAGCTATGGATATATGTAGAATTCAACAGTATAACGTAGGTCATAAGCTACTACGCGCAGTCACACGGGAATATGGATGCAGTATCACTTATCTAAAGGTATTGTGAATTGGCCTTTGTCCTCCATGATCTCGTTCGCTCGCTTACGACGAATGTACACTCGTCTCGTCACGACCCATTCTATAGTACGGGATGACTCAGTAGTGCTGGTACACAGCCGAATCTCCATGACACAGCCGAGTAGTAACATATTTGAGAAGCACATACCCCATTTTTCAAATTCGGGTACACAGAACAATATCAATCAGGATGGAAAAATAATTATAACCGAATATGCACTTACTGTAAGTAAATAAGTCCGAAAGAGCCGTTTCCCATTTCAACTCCTTCCCGTTCCGCACTTACAGTCTATTTCCTTTTCATCAGTATCCATAGCCACAACATCACCACCCATACCCCTCTTCCCAATACACAATTTCTCCAGTGCCATTCTTTCCAGCAGCATCCTCGAGAGCCTCCACAGTTCCTTTCCTGGCACAATCCACTACCGCAGCACCTCCGCACGCAATCACAGCCATTGGCGTCCCAGGGACCCTTCCTTTTGCTTCTTTTATAATTGACTCCTCAATTCTTGGTCGTCGATATCTAACCTTAACTCCAATTGGTAGTCTCCAGGAATCCTTCTCCTCCGATCGTGTGATATACACCTTAACAACCACATCTTGACGAAAACCTAATCCTTTAACCCCCTTCAGAATCTTCTCTGCCATAGAACCCTCCCGCACACTCCATATTAGTACAAAACGCTTGGTTACTTCGACCCTCGTGGATAAGTGTTGCATCAGGTAGGGGAGCGCAGTCGAAACACCAACCCCTCCTGCAATAATCACGACAGTAGGGAATGAAGGCACTGGTCGAGCAATTCCATATGGTCCTTCAAGGAGACATGGCACCTCGATCGAGCTCCCTGGGGTAATGCGCTCCAGGAGAGACCGTGTCATGCCACGCCGGGCGTTTATCAGAAACGTCAATTTAGCTCTCTGAGGCTTTCGTTGAGTAGATGTGGTGATGATGATAGTGTCCCTACGATACGACTTCCTCTTCTCGTTGGAGCGTATCTTCTTGATGTCTTCTTCGTCGCTACTGGTCTGGGGAGAATTAGGGGTCGTCTTTCGCAATGCGACTATCACTTTCTCCGGAGCCTGTGTTAAGTTCGGTCCTGCTGGGCGCCAGCTAGCTGCTGTGAATGGGTGACTCTCCCAAAAGCACCAGCGGTCTGGAATGTAGAGAAAGTAGTGTGCGCCGGGTGCAAAACCAATATCTTTAATCGCAGGATAGACAGTGAGGCGAAGTGTTGATTTCCCTACTAGTTTCACTTTTGCAGTATGGCGACCTTGAAAGTTGAATATGACCAGGCGAATCAATCGAAGACTTCGGTCAAGGAGCCATATCGATATGCATACCCATATATAGACACTATATGGGTGCGTCGAGTATAAAACATGGCTTCTTCTGCATCAGAGTGATACCTCACAACTATGATATCCGAACTTACTGGTGGAGGAAAGCAAGAAATAAGATGGCACCCAGTATATGCAATATGAGAAATAACTCGTACCATCTTCGACGGATAGTCATGACGCTGAGGAGCAGCATCGAAGACATGACGCCTGTGGCCTGAGTAGATGCAATAAATTAGCATCATACATTAGATTTTCCATCAGTTGTAGAGAACCCACCGCAATCCCATTAAACCAAACCGACCTGTGAATTTCATCCGAGTTCTTCCAGTCTGTAGCAATATTTAGTCTATGCTATCAGAAAACCATCACTGAATCTTACTCACGGTTCTGCGCAGCATAATACCCATAACAGGCTGAATGCACAATTGCCTCCATCGTGGCAACTCTTGCAATCCACTTGTGAAACACCTGAAAGTCGTTATATGGCCAACCAGTAACCCATATGAAAAAGTTGTTCCTGCCTGCAAACAGGAAAAATATGGGCATTTGGCAGATAGATAGATGGCCAGCTCTGTTTCCGACAGCGTTAACCGTCCTGCCGTCAATCTTATAGTCGGTCGCCAAAAATAATACGTTCAAAAGCACATAACCCGCTATCATCAGAGATTGGCCTCGAGTAGGAAGTAAGTAGTAGCCAATAGGCTCAATATGTTTGCGGCCGAACAGCGCCGGGAGCAGGAACTTTCGACGAAACCATGTCCTCCAATGGCTAGGTCGCCTGAGAACGGTTTGTGTTTGGGATTCGACGTCTGTAGCGCGAACAGAAATAACAACGCTGGTTGTAAGGCCAAGAAAGAGTATTATGCCGACAAAAATGTAAAGGATGTTCCTGGAGCCTAATTCAGAACCATGAAACTCTAGTAGAAAAGCAGTGGCGGACAGACCCCAAAACCTTCGCATTCATTCATCAGCTTTAGCTTTGATACATGCAAAGAATAGGATAAGGCAAGCTTACATGATTTTGATGATAGTTCAGGACATCTCTGTCGACCTCGGGCTAAGGAGCTTAGAAACTGCAAAGGTATGAGACATTGGACAGAAAACCTACCATATTTCGGCAAACCTCTCTTCCGAGAGCAAATATATCGATTGGTGGATTGGCGCAGCACAGGAGTGGTTCGACAGCTGACGAATCTGGATATAAGCCTCAATCGAACGAAGTTGCTGAGCTTCTAACCCTTCTCCTTCCCTTCTATATCATGTCCTCCAGCGCTGCCTCAGGTGTTATCCGCCGTTTCCCTTCCAATCCCACAGGGCGGTCGGCAACGTGGAGCGTTCCCTGGTAGTAAACGCGAAGAAATGAAGGTAGGTGACCAAGTAGTAGTCAATGGTTCGGTTCAGGGCGAAACGAGCCTGTTTACATATTATCTTGACTTATCTAACACCACTCCCTTGCTTGTATATTAGGCTTGCCATATTCCACGTACGTCCACACATCGCAATTGCAGAAAGGGTAGGACTTCTGGCTCCGAGGCAAGTACACCCTACGTGTACATGAATGCATGGCCACCCCTTCATTCTTGATGTTAGGTTCTGGATTGAGGATTGGCAACGACAGCGAGACGGCATGAGAATAGGGCGCCGACTGCAGAGGGTTTATCCGAGTGAAAATCCGATCGAGCTTGGAAGTTGGTATAGCTCCAACCATGTGAACCAAGGCGTGAGTTGTATGTATGAAGAACCGATGGTGAGTGAGGTGTTTCTTCTTTCTGTCACCTCGGCTGGCATCTCAATGCTTCCAGAGTGCAAAAAGTGTTTTTGTTCGCTGTCCACTCAGCCGTGACCACGACTATGGCGCAAGGATTGGATAATGTAGGTACATATGCAGCTACTACGACGCAGGTACTACCCCACGTTTCTGGAGAATTCCGACAATATCAGTTGCCATTCGTTGCTCGCGCCTCGACACACCAAATTAAGTGAGGTGGCCGAACGAGGAATGAAGATGTTCAAGCAGGAGGATAGGTCGTACATGACGATGGCTCTGGCACGACTTGCTCCACTTTGCTTTCACATGAGAATGGCGGCACAAATGAGTGTTGCGAAATTGCAAACATACAGTACGGTAGAAGTCACACAGCTTGTATATATTCATCTAAAGCTCTTCATCTGCTCTCGCTGGCATCAAGAAACACGCTGAAATCCTTCGTACAGCACATCAGCACCAAGTTTACCTATTTTAAGGCTCGGTCGTCACTCGACGTATGTATGTGGTCTTGGAATCATTCCAAGCTCTTTACTTAGTAAATATGTACGTAGGGTTGGGTGCATTGCATCATCCATCGGATCACAAGAGAACAGCATGGACCGACTTTGAATTTGGCACTGCCTAAGTTTACCAAAAGTACTTGGAACAAGTAATGACTAAGATGAATGACTACCACAAGGAAACGGCAATCGAAAACAACTGGCGAGTGATGCGCAGTGAAGGCACTTGTCGAAAAATTGAGGCGACGCCGTGCCAAGTTCAGCATCCATAGAGCAGTACCTGAAGATCCCCCACCAAATACAACGCCTCCACAACATCCTCCCATAAGACATTCATACAAAATGGCATCCTTCACCCCTGTCTTTCGCTGCCTTCTCCGCCCCAATATTGCTAGCCGTTTCGTTACGAGGCCCCTCAGCGCTGCCCCGCGCGCAACCTTCGTCTCCACTCCGCGGGTCTTCGCAGCACGCCCTAAGTTCCTTGAGAAGGAGCAGCCACGTCTGCGTTTAGGATCTAGTGCTCCCAATTTCACTGCAGAGACAACACATGGCAAGATTGACTTCCATGAGTGAGCCCTCTTGTCGCACGGTACGCACAGTAGATGCTTATACGCGACGGACAGGTACATCGGCAATTCTTGGTGTATCTTGTTCTCGCACCCCGCCGATTTTACCCCCGTCTGTACCACCGAACTTGGCGCATTCGCAAAAATGCGACCTGAATTTGATGTTCGGAATGTGAAGCTCATCGGTCTATCTGCCAACGGGCTGGCCCAGCATGACGACTGGATCAAGGACATTGACGAAGTAACGGGATCTTCCATGCATGCTGGGTCCGAAGGTTCTTTCCCCGTGATTGCGGATGAGAGCAGAGAGATTGCATACCTCTATGATATGGTTGAGCAGTCTCAGATCGAGAGTTTGGCTACCGCGTTCACGATTCGAAGTGTCTTCATTGTGGACCCGCAGAAGAAGATCAGACTCATCATGACCTACCCGGCGTCTACGGGGAGGAATACCAGCGAGGTGCTCAGAGTTATCGACAGCTTGCAGACAGCGGATAAAGCGGGCATCGCCACTCCAGTCAACTGGACTGTTGGTGAGGACGTCATTGTGCCACCAACCGTGAGCACCGCCGACGCGAAGAAGAAGTTTGGCGCAGAGAACGTGAAGGAGCTGAAGCCGTGAGTCCTGCGGCCTCCTGTGGGTTGTAGTATCCAGTCTTGACAAGTCGCAGATACTTGAGATTCACCAGCTTAAAGAAGTAAATCGTCCGTTGCTGAACGATTTTTGCAACAGTGATTAGAATAGAATAAAATGTTGGTTAGGCGAGCAATCTGAGAGCAGATTTCTAGGCCTCGTCTTCTCTGTTAGGATGGGCATGGAAAAGTCATGTTTGTTTTTGTAGCGTTCTTTCGCGACAGGTTGATGAACGATAGTCTCAAATTGGTTGATCCAGGCTTCCGACTTCAAAGAGTATCTGCGCAAAGTGTGCCATAGCACCAATTCTGCGGACTCGGTCATACCAACGCTCAGGCACAAGGCCTGCTTGTGCCCACCACCCTTTACGATGGCAAAGTTTCCAGAGTGACGGCTATAACTTTCCTACCAACTTTCATACTGGTGGTTGCCACTCTGCAACGCTTTCCTTCTTGAGTCAGGAACGTAATGTAATGGTGTGTGATTACGAATGCAGCGAAGACACTGGATAAAAATTTAACAGTAACAGGATGAAAAGACGCTGCCTCTGAGCTTAAAAGGTATGAGTATATGTGGACTCGAAGGTCATCCGTGATGACTGATTGATGCGAGCAAAGTTGTAGCAACTTAGAAGTCATGGCCTGAGGCGTGGGCAGTATGGACGTCGTCACCGCCCCGCAACCGCCCCGCAAACCATATCTATTCTATCAAGAACCGGTAGTGATACAGGATGTTATCGTGTAATTCTAAATAGAGTTTATACTATGTGGTATGGATACAATAGGTAGGACAGTTTGAAACCTTGGCTTTCAGAGCCTTATAGGTTTGTCGCTACACCCTCGTCTCTTCTTCATCGACCCCGCATCGTGATCGTCATCGAAATCGTCACCCGAAGGACATTTCCTTCACTTTTTTTCCCTTGGTGATCTCACCCAAAGCGTGGATCATCACCTTCACTCGTTTTACAGCACAGTAGCATCCAGTAGCGCGCTCCCTTTAGTTCTTCACATGGACTTTATTCACAGAACAGATCGACTTGAGAAATATCGGCTGGTTTCCATCCTGTGAAGATCTCTGATGAACTTCATGGCCGCTTTCAGATCGTTCATAAGCTCGATCACGGTTCCTTATCCACCGCCTGGCTTGCATGAGACCATTAACGCGGTATGCTTGTCTCGTTGAAGATTCTTACCGCAAATGCTTCGTAGTCGAGTACAGAAGTATATATCTTGCACTATCTCCATCTAACTCGAGTTGCTTGAGATATTCCTGGAACAAGAAGTATTTGGGCTAAGATTTCGTGTTGGCGATGTTGGATGACTTTGAGATTCTGGGTCCCAATGGGACCCATCGGTGCAATTGTTACGGGAGTTCTTGGGCTCAAACTGCAAGATGTAGCATCGTTTGATTATGCAAGATTGCCGTTGCCGGTTGCAAGCAATCTTGCTGTTCAGTTTGTAAAGAGGGCAGAATAGATTCATTCGCGTGGTGCTATCCATAGAGGTATGTGCATGGCGCTCTGTAAAGGTGTGATGTCATTACTCACAGTACGATAGACCTTTCCCCAGGGAATGTACTTCATTGCATTCTCGGTATCAGCTCTTGGACGGTCTACAACGTATATCGACGTTTTGGCGAACCTGTCAAGGTTACAAATACCACCGGCAAATCTACATCTGCTCCGAACTACCTCGTTGAGCCCATCACCAGCCGAACCCCACCCCCGAACGTTGTCTTACCGAAGAAGACTATTCCATCAAGATTGCAGACTTGGGAAATCAATAATTTACTCCATCGGCCAATGTGTGGATACAAACTTCAGAATAACTTCCGGTTTCTGCCCCTGAAGTTATTTTTGAAGCTTTAGACAGCCTGGGACCAGGAATCGATGTTTGGGCCTTCGCATGTACATCGCATAATATTGGCGATGGTTTATTGTTTCATTCCAGACTAGGTACCTCGGGCGACAAAGACACATTTCTTTTCCAGTGGGTGTGGACCCTTGGTAAGCTTCCGGACGATTGGTGGAGCATATGGGAAAGGCGCAATGAGGAGTTTGAAGATGGTCAAGCCTGGTCCTGATTATCCGGACGAGCCAGCGCAAGTGTCACTGAGGGACCGACTCGTGAGGATAAGAATCGGGTGGAAGGAGTCAGAGTTTGGATCCAAGGAATTAGACGTCTTGGGTGTGCTTTTCGGGAAGATACTGAAGTATCATGCTAGTGAGAGGATTGAGGCGGAGGAGATTGTCAGGTTGATGCTGATGACGTGGAAGAAAGGTATGGTATGCTTGGAGGATCATGAAAAGTCACCTTTACACCTGGTGAAGCCGGGGGTTTTACCCAGGTGACTTGATGGTGTTGCGGGACTCTCACTTTGGCAAGGATAAGGGTATGGAATTCCATTGCCAGTAGGCAGGACTGTGTTTGTTGTCTTGGGGGGAAGGTGGGGGTTCTGGCACCCGGGAGAGGTCTGAGTGCGGACAGGGACGGGGCTAGGTATACTGTGGTGTTCTTAGAAAGATTGGGGGTGATTGTTCATGATTCATTGGGACTTTAGATTAGAAGACATTTTGTATATTGCCTCTATCGGGGTAGCGTTTGGTGATTAGAAGGGGAGATTCTGTATGGTTGCTGCTGCTTGCTATCGTATACTAGACTTTCTTTTTCGCTTCGCAGCGAACGAGCTTGCGAGCGAGGTGAAAAAGTCTGGGCACGAGAGCAGTTGCTGCTGATACCAAGCTTGAGTTTGGCAAAGATTTGTGTATATGTCCATGAGGCGCGCTGAGCCTCCAATTGGAACTATCATACATAGCTTTAGACTTTTCTCGTACCATCTCGACAATGTTTGCAGTCAAAACAAGAAAACATGCAATAACGATAGTTATTGTACCTTGCAGATGTTCTCGAGTTCCACTCTCTAAGCTGTGGCAGTTGAAACCCTGGGGATTGGCCATGACTAAAATTCATGGGGTGAATGGCATTCCCACTTCCTTCGTAAGGATTCAGGTCGTTGTATCGAATATCTCAATACGAACTTATCTTATGGCACCATATGATATGGATACCCCATCCTAACCAAAGAGACTGAAAACTGAGAATCTACGACTCATCATGCGCTAACAATAACAAATGCAAAAAAAAGAACACCATTACGCCACTCTTACAATACAATTGCGCTTCTCTATTTCAGATCAATTCCGCCATCAATTCATCAAGCGTAATGCCCTTCCTCACCGCATTCGAAAATCCCTCATTGTAACTGACCCACACATCCCTTTTCTTCTCTACTACTTTCCTCTTCTTTCTAGGCCCCTCGCCGGGCGACTCATCATCGCACTGCACCACAATCCTCCCAAAGAAGTCTCTCTTCACCTTGGTCGTGGGCCGCACATCTATATCCTTCGTATCCTCCTTTCCGGAGGAGGGACCAGTTTTAGATGGCAGTGTTCCCATCCTAGCTTCTCGAGCCTCCTTATTTTTTGAAAGCCTCAACTTTCTCCATTCTTGATCCAACACCTGTCGTACCGCATACCTAACCGCCTCACCCCCAACGTTGAAGGTGGGAAATATCCCCATTGCATCGAGTGGAGGATCCATACGGTAAGCCCACCCGGATCCAGCCACAACCCCTGGTGCAACTTCAACACGCACTTTCTCAAATTTAACGCCTGCTGCTTCCATAGCATTTACTGCTCTCGCCACCAACTTTTTCTCGCTGTCGCGGCGGACACTTGCTACCGCGTATCCAGAACCACTGACCAAAACTGGGTTGATCTGCGGTGACAGCATCCGATTAACGAATGGTGCTAGCTCCATAACGATGGATGCGGGGTTCTTGAAAGTCTGCGATAGCTGAGGGGTCGCTAGTGAAGAATGAATGGTGTTGAGAATCGACGTATGCTCTTTCTGAGCTTCATAGGCCTCCCAATCCGCTCCAGCGCCGGAGAAAGGTAGTTGTTCCTCATTATCCTCCCTGTCTCTAGGATTGTTTGCACTAGATGGGCCTGCACCTGATGCGAACAGGTGGTGAAATGCAAGGATGGGATATGTCAGGTATGAAGATGCTGCTGCCTCACTTTGAACTCGGGGCGACATTATATCCGAGAAAAAAAGCCATTCATATGCAGTATTAGGTTTAGTTAGGATAGAGTCATCGTTGAAATTTTTGGTTGGATATGTGGCGAAACAATCTGGTAATAGTGTAAGCAATATACCTACATGGCACAAGGAACAATTTTTACCCATTGTGAGTTTACCAAACTCTCCAAGCCCCTCAACAAGTTCCTGGAGATTGGTAGTCGGTGACTTCTTCTGCATCTTCGCCGCTGCGCCTCGTACTGGCGGCTCCCTTTTGATATAGAAAACAGATTCAAGTGCATCTCTCATAACCATTCTCCCACCGTTGGAGCCTTTCCCGTCCGAATCACCAATCCTACTTCCAACCAGCTCGTCCTCTACAGCTTTCCGCGTCAAGATTTTCCGTCCTCGAGAATTCTTTGCCGACACTGCTTGGTCGAGCTTCATCTTTGCTGCAATCCATTCGCCATTGACGAGTGCACCTCTCATGTCTCCTTTCCGCATTGAGCCCGCCATTGAGGACAGCTCAACTATCTTTCGCACTGCCCCATCCTCAGTAGCGTATCCCTCCTTTTGAAATATCCATTCTAACCTTTCAACGATTAAATTCACAGGTGGAACCCGCATCTGTACAACTTCTGCAAACTGTCGCAACGGTTTAAGGATAGGTGCATAGAGATCGTTGCATACCGCAATGATAGGCCGTCGTAATTTAAAGCTTTCCTTCTTTGATCTCCGTTTGTTTGGGCCTAGATTAGACCCATTCTCACATGACCTTCGATCTTCCATGATGAGGTCGATGAGTGCCTTGATAAAGCCTGCTTCACTTCCTCCTCCTCCAGACCCTCCGCTGCCGCCACCCGCACCGCCTCCAGTGACACCATCAATTTCGTCAATAACCAGACAGACAGGCTTACCAGCATTTGCCTGCTTCTTCTTTCCACTCATTAGCCCGCATGACTTTACGCCTTCGATTGTCAACATGTCTTTAATTTTCCCCTTTACCACCCCACCTGAACGGTCATCCGAAGCGTTGATTTCCAATGGCTCATAACCAGCCTGTCTAGCCGCTACATGAGCCAGTGTTGTCTTCCCTAACCCAGGAGGTCCGTGCAAAAGCAGTATCTTCTGATGTTCTGGCTCTTCTTCCATCAAACTTGCTTTTCTTTTCTGCGTCGCCCTGTGTTGCGCGGGGAAAACAATTCGATCCCAGCGTTTCATCCAGCGCAATACATCTCGATGAGTCCGTTCGTCGCCTACTAAATCTGTGAATTTTTTTGCGCGATATTTCTCAGTCCATAGTAACTGCGGTTTGCCTTTGACCCCAGTGTCTACCGATGTTTCGACAGGTGTCACAGCCTTTTGCGAGGATTTTTGGTTACTGATTGCGTCCAAAATGCCATGGATATCGATGCCGTAATAGTTTAATCCTGTTGGCGCGTCTTTCTCGGCTGAAGCAGTAGTTCCACGATTCAATGCACGCTCATTCCGGCGTACTTGAAAGGACTCGCCCGCTGATGTAACAATCGTAATCTCTCGTGGTGCCGACAGAGTGTGTAGCGAAGTTACAAACGCGATGGCCTCTGTCGCTGGTTTTGGGGAAGTTTGCTGCTTAAATATAGAATTACTGAGCTTGGTCGCTGTAGGTTGCTTAAAGACAGGAGACGTTGGTGTCAAAGGTGTTGCTGTGTCAATTGACTCATTTTCTTTGTTTTCATCGGGTTTTCTGGAGACCGTGATCTTCTTACTGAATAGCCCTCCTCCGGTCAACGGCAAAGTAAAGTTCGGAACAAACGGTCGTGAGGGGGTTGAGGGCTTCGACGTCTCTGTGGCCTCTGGGGTGTCGTTCAATTGACTGGCTTGTAAAGTTTCCGGCATTTCATCAATACCCATGGAAGGGGGTGAGGATCGGAATGGGGCTCTAGTATTCAGAGAAGGCCTTTGAGTTGGCGACGTTGATGTTGTATCTAGAAAGAATGTTTGGGGATCATAAACGTTTCTTTTTGGAGTAGGAGAGTCTTCGCAATGTTAGCAACAACACGAAAAAACACGCTCTGGCAACCACTCTACGCGTCCACACTTGCCACCAAAATAAACCAGCAACCACCACGCACCAGGAGGTAAAGAGCTTGACCGAAAAACAGCTTTGTTGTCCCACAATTTATGTTGAATCACAACTCCTTCCTTATTCAAGATCTCCTTCCTCTCTTCGGTGACCTTGTTGATAGCCTCGATGTCGTCCAAAAACGAGTCAGGCGGAAGAGTCGGTAATAAATCTTCGTTGGTGAAATCTGCAAAGTCGGATAAAGAAGGATTGTCGCTGAGTAGAAGAGAATAGTCGAAGTCCGACGGTATATCGCCCATTATTAGGAGAGCTGCTGAGCAAGTTTTTCTGGTAACCGTATGCGTGAGAAGAGGTAGATATAAATGAGCATCGCCAAAACACGCTACTAGGGCTCGGAGATACACATGCATTTCATTCATCCTTCATCTGAGTGATACCTTATGCGGCGTGTCAAACCCTGAAATCTACACCCGCCATGACTTACTACATTGAATAGTTCCATGGATCATAAATCATGACAACTTCAGTCAAGAGAGGTGCCAAAAGAAAGATCGGTTTCTATTGTAGAATAATATCTATCCCAAGGAATCGGCCATCAAGTGGTACATGTTGTCTACTTCACCTCCGGCCCTTCATCCCCCTCCACCCTTTCACCAACATTCCACCTCTCCAGGGCTCTCCCTAACCTCTTCACCCCCTCCACCAATTCATCTCCATCGCAGTAGCTGATCGCAATCCTAATCCACTTATCCCCCCATCCCATCTTATTTCCTTCACCGGGACATTCACTCATTTCTCCGCTGGCCACAATCACACCCTCCTTTGCTGCTGCCAATGTAACCACTTCTTTGGCATTGATGGCATCTGGCAAGCCTATCCACACGAAGAAGCCTCCTCGTCCACCCCAAATCTCAGTGTTTTCTGGCAGGTACTCTTTTATTGCGTCGATGAGGATGCGGCAACGTGAAGTGTATGCAGCAGTGAGTGTGGAGATGATAGTATCAATCTTGCGAAGAGGATTACGTGGAGACACAGGAAGCAGGATCGGGTAGAGAATCATGGATTGTAATTGACACGGACATCCGCCCTTCGGGTACTATTAGCACAACGCAACTCGCCTTAAGATGTGCGCAACTTACACTATGGTTGGCGCCACCATCGCCCAGCTGCTTCGCCAGCACGCTAGTTGCACTCTCCAACCACCCAACTCTCAGACCTGGCCCTATAAGCTTAGAGAACGAGGAATTGCTTAAAGTGTTCCCAGTGCTAGTAGGACTCTGCAAGGTCCCAGCATCAAGCGTAACAAGTCTGGGGTATATTGGTCCCTTTTGGTCATCATTACTCAAAAGGTCGTATACATCATCCGTGATCACCAGAATATCCCACTCCCTCGCAATGTCGACCACCCGACTTCTGGTCTCTAGATCCCATGTTTCACCAGTGGGATTCGAATATGTTGGGACGCCATACATCACATACTTGTAAATCCGCTTTTGCTCTTTCTTTGCACCGGATCGTAACACAGGTTTAAGTCCCTCCTCGAGCGATACATCCGGTGTTTCTTTTTCAACCTTTTGCAGATGTTGTAGTAATGCATCGAAGTCAATCGACGTTTTCGTAGACTTGATTGCAATCATCTTGTCTGCAAATCCGGCATCTTCAAAAGTACGAGATGCAAGAAAGTAGGTCGGCGAGATGATGAAGGCGCGCTTCGTGTATCCAGACCCTGGAGATGTGAAAAGCGACAAGGACATCTGCAAGCCATAGCTCGCACCGTTGGTGAGATAAATGTGGTCGCTTAATACTCAGTTCCGAGTTCTCGTGAAGAAATAAGGGCCTTACGGCGCAATCATTTGTCTCAACCGGTACCGCTCGGCAGCCCACCTTCCAATCTCCTCTCTCACAATTCGATTGCCTTGGTCGGGACCATAGTGTAATGGATGCCTTGTCTCATCGTACGAGTCGTGCGGCAGTAGCGATGGAGAGTTAAGGGCTACACTGGCAGCTTCGTAGATGGCTGTAGTGGGAAGCAGACTGGTAGATGGATGACCTCGCAATAAATCAAGCGTTGGAGAGCATTCGGCGGTTGACGAATTACTGGGTGAAGTGACGAGAGCGAGCTTCCTGTGGATGCAACAATGTGAGCCGACTGGTCCATTTCGTTGAGCAAAAGTGTGCACATTTGGATATTGCGTGTAGAATTCCCGAGTATATATCGAGACTGGAGTGGAAGAGCTATTGTGGTTGTACGGTTGTTGACGCCTACATTCGTCATTGGTATATACCATCGCGCCCGCCTCTAACACTATATACCATGTGCGCCAAGTCACTAATGTCATATCTGAAAAAACTATTGAACATTTGTTCCATAAGCGTGAATCGATTCCTTAGCAACAGTAAAACGACTTCGTACAGTAGTTAGATCGTTCAGCTGCCAGAAAATTCAATCGAAAAAGGAAAACAGCGTCCAGATTTCCCGCCCATCCAACTCACCAACCACCAACACCTCATCCTTAACGTATTCTGTCTAGCAACATCATCCACACAGCCCACGCCTCACAACTCCTTCTTGGGAACCTGAATAAATCCCGAAGCCGACTTCTGAAGCGCCTCATACTGATCCGCCAACTGCGTATATTCTCTCTGAAGACCCTCTGCCTGAGACTTAATAGCTGAAATTTCCTTGTTCTTTGCTTCTAAGGCTTTGGCAACAGCATCATCTTTGGCGCCGTCGTTGTTGGCAGCACGGAGGTCCTTGACGGTCTGCTCAAGTCTCAAGATATCGAGAATGAAGTGGTGGGTACGGTTGAGGATTAAGGAAAGGAAGAGAGTAAAGCCGCACAGGTACCTAGTACAGTAAACGTGATTAGAACTACTGAACCGAAATAGGCAAGGGGAATGACATACATGTTGCGCTGCGAGTAGAACTTGCGTGCCTGAACCTCCATTCTATCGCCTCCTATTGCGGCCTGCCCGTACGGTCCCGCATTAGCAGACTCGGAGAGCTCACGTTGCACACGGTATACGCGGTTGACGGAGTCCACGAAGAGGATCAAGATGAAGATGAATGTTATCTATGACACGGATAGTAAGCACTCCCGCTGCCGGATAGCTTGTCGTCAAGTCGAAAAACAACCTTCATGCCATATTGTAGCTTCGCTATTACGGGACTGTTTGAGATGAACTCGAAAGTTTTCTTTCGCCACGTAAACGGCAAAGGAAACACCAAGAGCACGAAGATAGACATCTCCAACACGAGAAGGGCAAACACCTAATATACGACCAATATTAGCAACCTATTCAACAAGGGTTCCCATAAAGAGAGACAATTGTGACAACAGTCGATCGGGTCAAATCAACGGGGACAGTGAATCAATTCCCAACGCACAAGAGAGTAGTATAAAGTCATCTTAAATGATGTTCGGTAGTTGTTGTCGTATCGATAGGTGGTGTGTCGGTGAAAGTAAAGATACTGCGGTTGGAAAAAGGTTTGGATCGTGATATATGGGAAAGATAGAGGGGATTTGTGGGAGAGGAGAGGTGTTGTGGTGATTTGATGATGCGGTTGCCTTGTTTGTTGCACAGGCCACTTGGCGCATACGTCACTTTGAGGCTAAACCTACCTAGCTTAATCAAAATCACAGAATCTCACCCGTCGTAAATAGCTACTCGAACTGAGCCGAAGTCTAAAGGTGAAAGATGTACCTTGAACCTGCCATCAAATTGTTATAAATAAAAAGTATTAATTACTGCTTCAATGATACCTTCGGGCCTTCATTTCCTCCGACTCCAAACCATCGACACATCTGATGCCATCGGTCAGTCCCCCACCTACCGTCATAGGTTTAGAGTATACCCAGACTTCATCTCAAACTTGGTTTACAAACGGCCTCTAACACCTTTGATCAGGAACTAGATATTTATCAGTTATCTACCTATATACAGATACTTAAACATTCTCCAGTTACTAGAGTATCTTATACCATTAACCTTCAGCCTCATCGTCGTGGCTACTGCTCTAAGGGGGCAGGTTAGCACAACTAAAATAAACCGAGCTCATCAGGATCCCAACCTTGTGTTTGGGAGTAAAGAAAAAGTCTGGGGGGCAAGGGCCCAGGAACATCTCGCTGATCTTGATCCAGTCCCTGTGGAATGGCGCTAGTGATTAGTCTCTTCTTGATTATTGATCATCTTTCCAGGAGCTTACTTGTAGTCGTGGCTACCTAACAAAGTCTCCATCTCATTTCGACCCTTCCAGAACGGTGGCCTGTCATTGATCTTTGCAGGAAGCCTCTCCAATATTCCAATAGGAACGTATCTGCCCCTCTGTCAGTTCCAAATGACCACAATGCCCAAAGAAACAACAACCTGCAGGTGAAGCTTAGCCACTCCAACAGAAATCGTCTTGTCGTAGCTACTCCCAATTCATCTGAACCCCAACATTCTAATCCATACCGGCAGTAATCCTGCACTAGGTCTAACCGTTCGGATGCTGATTTATCAAGATACTGCCCTGATTGTATTTCCTCGAAAATCCATGGTTTAATAAGAGCACCTCTCGCAAGCATTACACTATCCACTTTGGCGTTGTCAACAGCATTGAAATAGTCTATGTGGGAGTAGCAGTCGCCGTTGCCAACAAAAAAAACGTTACGCTTTTCGGGGCGTTCCTTATCGGCAGCAGTGTCAACATAAACTTCCATCTGCGCCTTGATTGACTTGACTAGTGCCGCAGTCTGGGTGATGTATTCCCAATCCGCAGATTTGGTGTATCGCTGCTGACGACTCCGTCCATGTAACGTGACAGCTTGAACATCACCGCAATCGATCACCTTATTGATGAGTTTTTGGGCGGTGGGATTACTGTCCTTAGTTCCCATGCGAATTTTAACAGTGACCGGGGTCCCGCCAGAAACATAATTCATTCCTCTGAGAATTTTGACGAGCTTGCTCTGTTGATCCAATAGCGCACTTCCACCCCCGCTTTTGTAGACAAGATCGATGGGGCAGCCACAGTTGAGATCGACAAATGCCAGGCCATGACGTCCGGAACTAGCAGTTGGGAAAAGTTTGGTGATTGCCTCCGTTGTTCTCACAGCTTGCTCAACTTTATTAGCGCATATTTGAGCTCCAAAGTGTGGGAGTTCAGAGACGTGCGCTCTCATCAGGGCCCACTCGGGCTTGTGACCCTGGAGAATGGAGCTCGTCATAGCCATTTCGGAAGATGTGATCCCAGCACCAAGACCAACGCACAGGCGGCGGAAAGGCATATTACCCGTAGTTCTGTCTCGTTGTCAGCGCCGATAGAAATAGGCTATAGACTAGAACGTACGTTAAAGGAGCAAGCATAGGTGTTTCCCTGCCGATATACAACTTCCGCTTTTCTTCAGGCTTCAAAGGTGTGTCGACGAAGGCCGCTTTGCTACTCTCTCTGTCCTCTTGTTGGTCTTTCGCTGTCTTGTGCCATTCCAGGTACTCCTCACTCTTCTTCAGAGAGAATTTATTTTTCCTGATTGCAATCTTTATTCCCATTGGCACGAGGTTGATAATCTCGCCATACGGGTCTTCGAATCCACGCTCAGGCATCTCTTTTTCCAAATCTTGTGGGCCAGCTGCTCCCACATCGGCTTTGCTGTTTTTGACTTTGTCCTGTCTTGACTTGACGACCTTTTCCTCATACTCCCTCTTCTTTTCCTCGTCAATCAGCAAGAAAAGTTCACCGTTCTCTTCTTTCGCGTGACTCCCAAGCCATTTGCACCTCCACCCACTAGCACATACTCCCCTGGCTTGCCATGCCGGACAAACTCCCTCAATATCTGCCGTTTTGTGTTTTAAATACTCCCGTAAGTTGTGCACAAATGCGCATCGCGGAATTGCATTGGGATCTCCCTCCCCGAGAGCTTCTTTCTCCTTCTTTTGGGTTGGTAGGGCTTCCGTAGACTGAGTGGCATCCTGATGTGCGGCTTCCCTCTCGATATTCCTATTATCCCTTCCTCCCTTTTTTCCTGGACGGCCTTTATTGCGGGCACCTCTGCCGTCCTGCATAGCATTGGCTGCATATTCGCACACCGTAGTATCGAATAGTCCTTCTCTAGGAACATGGCAGAGAGATTGACATAGTTTGAATTCATCGTTGGCCCAATGGAATTTGCGAGCTTTGTTTTGACCGCGACGCTTCTTTCCTCCTTCGACGTTGCCTGTGCTCTCGCTTTCATTGCGGTGAGAAGCTTCTGCAGCGTCATCGTCGACAGCGACTGCAACGGGCTTCCGCTCGAGAATATACCTATGACCAATTGATGTTAGGAAAGCCCTTTCAAGGAGAGGGTGGTGGACAAACTCGGCCTTCACCGGGACAACCCCATGCTGAAAATCGCGAGCGTCGGTTGTTTTCGCTTTCTTGGCTGCGGGTTCATCGCTGTTGTCAATATCCGGCACTCCGTGCTTTATGGGTTTCGTGAGTGCTTCCATTGTTGCTGCGGAGCTGTTGCGGTTATATTTTTTGCATTCGATGTGGGCAAGAGGATCCTAGCTCCATGATCGGCTAGAGATATGATAATCGAGATTGCCGCACATCACTCGTTCCATTTACTTGGCAGCGTCTGATCATAAATATCACACGTCCACCTTCAAAATGATCTTCCCGTCATGAAGTTTCCATTTACCGGATTCCCAACTCTGACTGACCATTTGTACTGCAGACCAATAGCACACCGAATGCAACTTAGACTTCAACCCTGCGGCATCTTTCCGGACATTCATCATCGCGACATCGCAGCATCGCAGCATCGCAGCATCTAGCTTGCCAGAAGCTAGAAGTGGTATAAACTAGCAAATCCTCGCCATTACTATAACGCTCAGCAACAGAGGTAGCCACACATTAGCACCGCTCTAGATGATTATATACACACATGCACACACACATATACTAGTCAATGTTAGCATTGGTGTATCAGCATCTTACATATCGATTGGTCCGGCCCGAGCTAAGTCTCAACTTAGGTGAAAGGACTGACGCGGGCGGAGTTGATTAGGGTGCAATGCAGCGGCACTTACATGTGAAAGACTTTGCTTCAAGCACTACGTACTCTACCATTTGTTCTGCGACAGGAGCGTCGTACGGGATTGGCGTGACGAAATACGGCCGATGAGAGTGCATCTCCGCGCACATTCCCTTGGCAGTTTAGTGGTTGTAACTGCATCTCTCAATGTATGCCTTCAGCAGTCGTGCGGAACGCAGGAAACAAGCAGTCCTCAGAACCAAAGTTGCAATTAATATCCTGCCAGCCTTTGTGACATATTCTAAGAGTGATAATATTCAGGATCCGAATGAGGTTATGGGGGTGAAGACGATCGTCCCAAGGACATTGAACACAAGCACCAAAGCAATGCCTCGAAATTGCACATCCAGGGACTTTAGGGCGGAATATAACAACATTCATATCTATTGTCACACTTCAGCGTCCGAAAACACCTACATTACGCTCATTATGGCGTGATCCAGGTCACGTTTAATCACTCGCGAACCCCTGACTTCGGACCGTCACTTCCTGGCTAGCCAGCACATATTCCTCCGGAATGTATGATATTGCCGATAGCCCATCAGAACTTCGTTTGCAGTGGTGCTCCAGAGCACTCGGTCTTTATACTGGCAGACAGCCCTTGCTTCCAGAGCTGGTCGGTTTGCATTGCTGTATTGTTTAGGTATAAGCATCATCAAACGAACATCCGAAAAGAGTTGGGCATTAGAATTACAGACGACCAATGCGGTACTGATGGGAGGTTTCTCTTGGGCTATTTTGCATACAGACCAAAAAAGTGACTGCACAAAAAGTCATGGTCAGAAGAGACTGTCCGGAATCATTCCGCACTCCTGCCACTTTTTCGCATTCGCTGATACCACCACGAGTCTTATTTAGTACTCTATGTGCTTATATTGGCGGGTACTCTAGATCCTCTACTTAATCAAGTACTTGATGTACTATCCGTGAGAACAGGGATCAAGGGACGTCCTCAACCGTAATCTTCTAGACACCTGCATGAGAATGATTCATATGACTAGAAGCTAGTGCTAATCGTAGTCTTCGTAACTTTGATCTGGTTCATTCATTTATAGTACCCTTTATCTTAGGGCAGGATCTAACTTGACTATGTAGATGTAAGCAGTTCTTAGGGAGATATTGAGTACCTGCATAGTCTACATGCACTACTTTCGGAGGATTAATGCTAGCATTAACTCCCCGGATAGAGGTAGTAAACATCACGAAGTTTGTTGAGCTACCACAAGTAACTACTTAAATCCCCAATGTGCAGCGTCCAGGTGTCGGTATTCCAGATCTAGAAGTAACTAGTATTCTATACCCTCCTAGTAACTCAGCCTAACAGGCCTGCTCTGGAACGTGGCGATGAATCGCTCATTCTTTTGTATTAGCATAGCGTCTGGCAGTACAATTTATAATCCCAATGATCTACAGACTTAGAGTAGAGTTTCCCGGATTGAAAAGGATCGATCATACATCCGAAACACATGGCGGGCCTCCGTATTCATGGCAGCGGCACAAACACCTCTTGTTCCATGCGGCTAAGAACCTAAGGTTAGGCTTGGGGCGAAAGCTGTTAGCGCGATATTATCCATTGGGTAATAGATTCTATAAGTCCACAACGTTTTTTCATCACGAGTTACCGTCGTCGTCGGGAGAGAGATGGAGTGTGAGATGGTAACTTCAGTGAAATATGTAACAGACTAGAATGATCAATGCGGATAAAGGTTGCCAAATACCAATCAGATTGCAGCAGTTAGTTATGCATGAATACTTTCTTCGAGAGAACATGCGTCCCCCTCGAGAAATGTTGTAGGTATAGGATCCGGTATACAGAGGGTAGATGGGTGGATCACATCTAAACCTCAACTGCTCAAGTGGTTATAAGGAATGGATTGGGAAATGCGCAGAGTGATTGGTAGTGATCCCATCCCAAGCCTTGGGCCTGCTCGCATGTAGCTGCCGTAATGAACCATCACTCTTAAAGTACGGCAATTGCACACCGGTAACTATGGTAGTCTCGCCGAGCCAAGGATGCCTGCCGTCCGGATTATGGCAATAGTCTTCTATCCGCCGAGGAATTCTGGAATCCGAGCAGTCGGCTGAAGGGCAGTGGGAAGTTCCGTCCGCCGTCCCAGGATCCATTCTACAAGCGAGGAGGAGCCGCGAGAATGAACCGGGAACTCGGTGTTGGTGCTGGATGTGGTGGTACCTACTAAACCGGCATGTACTTTATTTTCGAATGCAAGGGCGAGAGCACTCAACTCAGGTGGTTATATTGCAGGTTTATATTGACAACTGATTGCATCAATGACGAGAAGGTTTGCCGTGGTGCAGATTGCTGCATTCTACTAGCAGAGTATCTCAGCGCTAGACTTTTCTACTTAGAGAGGATGTGCTTCAGCAATCCTGGGACTTCTTCGGACGCAGTTGATATGGTAATAAGCTAGAAGTGCGTTGCTTAAGGTGCTTTAGTATTAGCTTTTGGCCCCACTCTGTAGAATGAAACAATCCCAACGACAACGGAGACGAGCGGGGAGAAAGTGACTGAGTATCGGGGCTCCGAGAGTTGTGATAGGTGTAGGATAGAGGAATATGTACCGTCTGGTTTGGAAGGTCAGGCCCGACTCCAAAACGACAATTGGTAACCCAATCCTGAGAGTGTGTGCGGTTAAAAAGTAGATGGCCCCTGCCCAACCTTTATGCCAACCTCCAAACTCAACTTATCACACCCGCCCCCTCTCCACCTCCTCACCTTACCTCCCACACATCCAAGCCGTGACACAGCCGGTCTGAAACTGAGAGCCCAATTGTTTTACTGGGTTGAGTTCTTGGGTGTTAGACACTGAGCTGCTACTCTCTATATCTCTCCTCCACGTGCCGATACGAAGGAACCAGTCGTACAAAATCCGCCCTCCGCCCGCAACGGACCCGCACCCCTCTAACTGGCTACTCCACTCCACCGCCACCGCTCCTGACCAAACTGAAAGAGCCATTCGAACACGCCGCAAACAATAGACAGACGCGCGATCCAGCTCCGCCCCAACCCTACCCAACTGTGCCGCCCACGCCCCTGGAGCTATTCGAATCCCAACTATCCAGTAATCCACCTTCCACCACCGCTTTCACCGCCACCAACTATACTGACTATCTGCGCCGAATTACAGTACGCACGCACGGCGTAGAGTAAGTAGACAAGAATAGAGTGAGGTGAAGTATCTCGACTCTACCTGTACCTTACCTATACCCACTTGGACCGTGGACAGTGGTGTCATAGGTACATATCAACCGTCCGGCACTACGACCGGGCTATATACCAATCAGCATCCCGCCAGCCGCCCAGCGTCTTCGAGAAGCTAACCTCCACCCTCGGAGCATAACATAACCTCCCACGCTTCCCTTCCCCCCCACCCATTCTCAGCTCTCCCCACAACCAACACCAAATAATATATCGCTACTTCCACCACATCATAAAGCTTTCATAATCCTTGCTCGGCTTCAAACTTTAAGCTGTACAGACCTCGCCGATACCGCCATCACGGATTTCTTACGCACACCATCCTTGAGTCCACCCCGCTCTGACGAGAGCTCACCTGTCATCCATTCTTTCTCTATACCCTCTACTCCACTGCCGACATCATTCGGTCGGTCAGTACAAGCGCGCAACGAGTGCTCCAGCACGATGCCTGTTCCAATCGATATCACATCCCGGCCGCAGCAGTCGGGACAACCTAAGTCCAACCTTACCAGCCAACTCCGCGCAGCGGGAGGTGGCATGGTAATGCCCACTATGAACGAGTCATATGGCGCACGAAGTAGTAGCATTTCACACAGCAATGGAATTCCCATGGCAAATGCCCGACTTCGGCGAGAAAGCATGGTGAGCGGCGATTTGGCCAGGAGCCTGATGAATAATGGAGGAGGTATGAGTTGGGGAGGTGTAAGTGTTGGCAGCTGGATTAGAGATGAGTAAGTAACCTACACGTGGTCTCGCCCGCCACAACCAGAGGAGACGATCAAGTCACAGGGAACCTGCAAAGAAATAACTCTTGCTGAACTCCCTCTGTGCTGTCTTCAGAAGAATTATTCGAAATCTTTAAATCTCAATGCACGTACCCTTTTGCTAACCCACGACATTGCAGTATAATCATGACTGGAACGTCGCCCTTTACATTCCAATCGCCATCTTATCACTCGTCGTCTTACTTGCCCAAGCTAGAAGCTGAATTCTGTCGGGACTTCTCATGCTGCGGCATCCCATTACCCTCGCTACACGATCTTTTACGACATTACGAAGAACACCATGCACAGCAAATGCCAATGAACAATGAGAACGATAACCAAGATAGCCACGGTGGTCCTGGTGGTCATGACGTCAACAGGCAGCAAGCTCGACACCCTCAGCAGCAGAATGCTGCTAACATGATTGGTGGAATGGGTGGTATCCAGTATGAGATGATGCGACAGCAACAAATGCAGAGACAGCGACAGCAAGAGGAAGATCGGGGAAACAACCAGGATGATCAGCCGGAGGGGGAGATCGCCGGCGATATGGAAATGGACGATGATGAAATGACACCTCCGCCGAATAATACCTCTCTATCATTGACCACACCCCAGGCCCATTTATCCCAACAGCACTATTCGCACCCCACCACACCTGCCACGATGAACATGCCGTCATATCATAATACTCCAATTCTTGCGAATTCTCAATTACCACATCTTACCAACCAGCCTTCGCATTTCTCTCCCGAATCCTCAGTTCCTGGTACGCCACTAGCAACAGATATGGTTGAATACGGCTTTCCCCAGAACTTGACAGGGTTTCAGAATCAACAAGGCGGGGTTTATAGTCCAAATCTGAACTATGGTGGTGGAATGGAGTCTACTGGCGATATGTCTTTGGACCTATGCATCGATGAGCCGGCAAAACGGTTATTTAGTCCTGGTGGTCAAGCTGCTGGGATGTACTCCCAGGCGCAAATGCAACAGTACCTGAATAATAACCCCAATGAATTGGCAAAGAAGATTGCGGATGGAGGAGTAGCGCAAGCTCCCACAATGCCGGCTGCATTGATGCAAACCGAAGAAAAGCCGTTCAAGTGTCCAGTTATTGGATGTGAGAAAGCCTACAAGAACCAGAACGGCCTAAAATATCACAAAGCGGTAAGTAATCTATATCCAGCTTAAGCGTTGTCGACATTCAGCTGACAACGATGAAAGCACGGCCACACAAACCAGCAACTCCATGATAACGCAGATGGAACGTTTTCCATCGTGAACCCTGAGACATCTGCGCCGTACCCCGGCACGCTAGGTATGGAGAAGGAGAAGCCGTACCGCTGCGAGTACTGCGGTAAACGATATAAGAATTTGAATGGACTTAAATATCACCGCTCCCACTCCACACACCCGAACGCCACTGGCTTACCAGGTGCTATAAATCTACAAACATCATCACAACAGCCGGTTCCCGGGGGAGTTGTTGCGGTGGCCGGTGGAATTGGAGAGGGAATGGGCATTGCATAGGCATGGACTATACTTCACTAACCTTCTTTATTTTATCCTACTCCTCCTTGTTATATTGGGTTTATTGAAAGAGGATATAGCGCTACGACTTGGTGTCTTGGGGGTTTTCGTCTTTTGGTGCAGGCTTGCTGGTATGCCAGGTGGTTTTGTGCGGTGGCTTTCTGATTATGATTTTGGCTGCTCATGGTTTTTTGTATGGTCTTTCCTCGGTGTTCCCCAGTATGGTGTCTGACACCCTCCTTGGGTTTTCATGCTAGTTCTACTTTTGATGATCTTATGACGGGGTTAACGTTTAGACGAGGCCGTGCTTGGTTGTTGGGTGTATTGGTTTTACCTCTTTCTTTCTATTCTTTGTTCTTGGGGATTATTTGTTGGATGAGCCACTAAAAGTTCCTGAATTTCGACTGATTTGGTTGGTTTTCCCTCCTCATATTGTTTCACTTTCTACATGATGGGATTTGCATGTTGATGCATGGGGCAGGTCTACACAAAAGTTTGGTGGCGCGAGGGGTTCTTTGATTTTTGTTTCTTCTCTTTGGGGTCTGTGCTGAAACGGCGGTTTGTATCTTCTATCTACGCTCGTGTTTGGGTATAGAATACTGTTTCCCTGACTTGGCGCACATTCGTCTAACCGGCAGAAAGCTTTCTGTATGATAGGTATGCATCCAGGCTAGTTACTCCCACTTCACCTCGGGCCCTTTACCAGAGAGAGTCTCCAGCGCATTATCGGTAACCCGCATCACCTGCCACTCCTTTCCCATATTCTCCGCGCCAATAGACTCGTAGAACTTGATACTCGGTCCATTCCCTACACCCTCTCCGTTAACAACGAGAGCCAGCGTGTCCCGTAGACGTCACTTACACTTCAGAACGCTCCACTCTAACCGCTCCCCACCAATACTCTTGACCTCCTGGGCCAGCGCCGCTAACAATGCGGTCCCGTACCCCCGTCCGCGGAATCGGTCGTAGACAAATAAGTCCTCGAGATAGATCCCTGGTGTGCCGCGCCAGGTCGAGTAGTTGTTGAAGTATAACGCCATTCCTGCAGCCTCGCCCGAGGGCGTGAAGGCGAGGATCACGCGAGCGTAAGGCTTGGAAGGAGCGGCGGGGAAAAGGGTCTTAGTTAGGGAGGACTCTGTGGTCCGTACGGTTGAGGGAGGTTCTTTTTCATAGGCCGCTAGTGCGTGGATTAAATTGAGGATTAGGGGAACATCTGGGATGTCAGTCGGGTTTCAAATAGTACTGACACAAGGGGGGAGGGGGGCTGGGCGGGAAAGGGAGATCCGGAGGGGGGAAGGGAGGGGAGGGGTAATGCGGGGCGGCTGCTACGAGGGGTGGAGATCGCAGCGGGTGAGATGTACAGATGTGTGTTGGGAGCTATGACGCATGGTCGCGTCACAAACACAGTTGTTCAAGGGAGTGCGGAGAAGCTCTCGAGATGCTGTCAGGAACTGCCCGGTGCGGCGGCGGCGAGGTGACGTTAGAGAAATTTCAAAAGCAGCGGCAAAAATAAAATAACTCAGCCAGATGGCTCATGGGAGATGATGCGGGGTAGTTTGAATCTATGGATTTCATCATACCCTCAGCTCTCGCATGACGAAGGGTTATTGCGGGGGTCGACATGATGATTATGATGATGATAGTGTTCTAGAATCTCGGATGCTGAAGAAGGACGGAGAGGAACGTGGAACTGCAGCTGATCGTGTGGTGGATGTGGTTACGGTGGATAGGTAGGTAGAACTTAAGTAAGTAACCGGGTATCTCTACCGTAGGCAGAGCTGGCTGCATGACTTCTCGATGTGACTGCATGACTTCCTATGGAAACAATATAAAACCTAAAATGTGGAATTGGGCTTTCCACAAAAAAGTAGAGTTTGGTTGTTGCAACCACCCTCCTTCCTGCAGGTCCCTGCATAGATGAGTTCGATCCAAACGAGTGAATGAGTATGACCCGGTATTTGCTCGACGTTGGGTTGCTCAAGTTAGACGTTCTGACATCTTTCCATTTGAGTTGCCAACGCTTCCTCTACCTAACTACAGACGAACCAAATAAATAGTCTCCGAGTGTGGCCAGCCCCGGAGCAGCCATTATCTAGGGTGTACAGGTCAAAGAACGCAGAATGTCTCTTCTGGTCTGTACACCTATGTACAGATGATCCGCCGCCGTCAAATGCTATAAGCCGCGAAGGAAGAGAAGTACCAACCGAGAAAGACCATGCGAGAATGAAAGAAATTAAGGAAATAAATTCAATTCCAACGCCCCCTCCTGAATAAATTCCCAAAAAGTGTACAACAATCCGAAACAACCTTGCGTCCCAATTCAATCACCACCAACACTCTCATCAACCTTCCTTAAGAAGCTGCTAACCCTCGCCGTATCTACTTCGCCCGGATCACTCTCGACTGCTTGTACTAATCCTTCAAGAAGCGAATCTACTTTGTCTTCCTCAACGCCAGTGCATAAAGCCACAACCCTCCGGAATTTATCCTCAAGGTCCGTTGATCGATCGTGCAACCTAGCAGCCTTATCTCTCAAGGTATCATCATTTGTCCGGTATGCTCTCAATCGTGCCTTCAAAACAGCAGCTGGCGGGAGGGACTTTACGTAGTCCATTTGCTGATTAGTGAGATTGGTGATTGTGTTAACGGGAGCCAACAGCGACGTCTTGAGGTAGAACGGTGCATCGGCGTTCGGCACTTCCAGTTCATCCATATTGCCATTAGTGTTAGTGGGGGTCTCGTAAAATCTTGAGCTTTCCTCTTCGATAGCGCGGCGGAGATTCCGACAGTGTTGGCGAAGTTCGCTATGCTCACGAGAGCGTAGACGTAGCTGGTTCATCTTCTCACGTTCCTTCCCGAGTTTCAAAGTTACCTCTCGTAGTTGATTTAGTGTAGATGAGACTCGTCCTTGCTTTTGCTCAATTTCGGTTTGAAAGTCCTTTTCTATTTGGGCAATAACCTCTTTCATTGCTATATTCCCGAGTTTGTGAGTACATGACCAAGTGTCTGCAATGAAATAAAAGCATGTAACTTACATTTCACAATATCCTCTCTCTTCTGGACTACAGCCGGAGGGACAGTCCAAGATTGTTCTCGACCACGGGGTATAGGTGCAGGCTCGCCTCCAATACCGAAATCCATCGGTTTTAATCCCGCCCGGTTTGGTATGCTCGAATCTGCACCAACTTCCAACAGTGGATGTACGATACTCTTGTTCCCTATGCGCGCAGCAATGTTCAATGCTGTGTCACCACTCTTGTCCTGGGCATTCACTATGTCTGAGATGAATCGTCCTAGGTTCATAACCTTTGGCCCGGCCCCCCGTTGACTAGATGATGAGGCACCATGCTTTGCTATAAACTCCAACAAGCAATGTAGGTAGTACCGTCCATCTGCACTTCTTCCCTTCATCCCGGACTTTAATGCAATATGGTGTAATATTGTTCGGCCTTTATTATCGGCAATTGAGATTGTGGGATGAAGAAGGTTCAAGAGCTGTGGGAACGAGGATTGATCAAAGTTGTTAGTGCAGAAGCAGCCCCGTACAAGTGCAGTTTCACCGGCATCATTAACCCGGTATATGGAAGCACCTTTCGCTATCAATGCTCGAATCAGAGGCACACGAGCCAATGATGCTGCCCAGTGTATTGCGGCACTACCCATATTGTCCAATGGCATGTCGATCTGCTCAGGTGTAAGTCCTTCCAGGGTCGCAATAGTATCGTTTTCAGGGTTTATAAACACATCCATTAATGTTTGCCGGACATGATCCGCGTTTGGAATGTTATCAGGATTTAATGGCTGCAGAGGTGCATCGGCCTGATGATGAAAAAGGTCTACATGGAGATCATGCACTGGTGTTGATGCACGTGCACGCTTTGGTGGCGGTTCCTGTATCTCTGACTGGGAATCTAGGATAAGAGTCTGTGATGCGTAGGTCGAGTCCGGAATGGTCTGAGATTGGGAGAAGCTAGGTTCTGAAGCTATACTTGCTGGTGGCGGAGGCCAACTCTCCTGACTATGCATTTCGTTACGCATCGTACCTTGCGAAGATGGGGCTAAAGGCGTAAGCCCTTGTCGAGGGCCAGGTGATTCAAGCCGAGCACTGGCCTTTCCCAACGCTGTGAAGGCATTGGTAACAGTCGAGGAGATAGGTGGAAATAGGGGTCCGTTAGTTCCGTTGGCATGATTAAAACTGGTATTGTACATCCGCTTGCGCTTCGCTGCCATCGCTTGCTCTTTCGTAGGAGTCAAATCTTGTCCACCAGCTGAAGTTGTATCGAGGTTCAAAAGCGGTGCTAGAAGGTCCTCGACACCATAAGCCCGGCAAAAGTCTCGCCCACGTTGAAAGTCGATCCTGGAGATGCATCAGCGAGTGATAACATGTGAGCGAAATGCATCAGTCTACCATGTGCCTTGATACTTGCCATAGCCTCCCTGAACCTTCTCATGCTTTCCAGACAATATTTCCTTTTCCAGAACCTTGGTTCGCTTACCCTTCTCCACACCTGCAACTTTCAGTATTTGCGTCGCGTTCAACCACGAGTCATCCCGTCGTCGCATCACTGCAACATTGTTGACAGTCATCTCAAATACTGGGACGCCGGAATAGACCGCCTGATCCGGTGTCTTAGTATAAGTCACAGTGACGCTGAAGTAGAAAGTGAGCTCACAGTGTAAATAGTGGGTGGTCCATTGCGAGGATCCATCTGGGACGATTGCGGAGGGGGTGGGGTCCCGGCTGGAGTCGATGTGGCGGTTGCAGAGAAAGATCCAACGGCAGAGGGCCCAGTAAACGATGTCGCCGTCAATGAGGACGAACCACTTCGTGCAAAAGTGGGAGGTTGTGTTGTAGCCATGAGTTACGATGATCGAGGTGCTGAGTGTCCAGTTCGACGGGGGTAGCAAGGATGAACCGCGTTAGAGTCGAGCGCGTTAAAGATTACGCAGCGAATTAGGAGGCGAATAGAAAGAGAGGGTAGAGAGCGATGACAAAACGCGTAACTCCGTGATTTTCAAACTCAGAGATGAACAGGGAATTGCCTCATCTAAATTGGTAGATTAGAGAAGTATTCTCGATTACACTCTTTTCCGTTGTGAAGTTAAGCTCGAGAACAGAGCAAAACTGATGCAAAAGACGCGGTGATGTCGTACCCAACCAATAATGGTAAGTGCTCAAGTGGTGAAGATATAAAATCTCCTAGCCTTGGCAGGCCGGATTTTCCCTGCCTTCTCCCAACACTACAGTCCACCCCGCTTGACTCTACGGTACTTTGTATCAAAATCAACTTCCCTACTCTCGCCGAGCATCTTTTACAACACTGCCACGAATTATCACGCATGCCCAAATATAAACTTCCAAAGGCTAACAGGGGGATACTTGACGACCCCCTTTGGATTTATCGGCATTTGATCCGCCAGGCACACGCACTCTACGATGATGTAGCCCGGACTTGGTTCACTAGTCACATCAAGCGACGTTTTGAAGAGAATCGTAACGCCCCGCCCAGCAAACGCACTGTCCAGCTGGTCAGGGAAGCACGACATGGTGTCAAAATGCTTGCAAGGGCGAATGCGGGAGTTACAAAATCATTGACTAAAGTTCTCGAGTCGGCCTACGGTAGGATTGGAAAGAGACGTCATGACCTTCTAAAGGTGAGCATTGAGCAATCCTATTTTGTGGTGCTGTCTTCTGACGAACTATCCCTAGCCTATATTGGTCCATGGCAAACCGGTCCTTAAAGATGATGACCCACGGTGGGCCCTGCCATACACATCAGAGCCATTCAGGGCTCTACTGACATGGGCTAATGTCAAAAATATCAACATCAAAGTTCCGGAAACCAACATTTGGAACCAACCATTTCCAAAGGTCCGGGAACCACGAAAGTTGCAACTGGCTCACTCGAAACTTGTCAAAGTATGTCCTGCGCCCCTGCCTATGGACGAATACGAACGCCTCAAAAGGTTTGCGAACGGGGAGGAGCTACCCAAACCATCACGACGAAAGATCGAACCAGAGCTTGTCACTGAAATAAAGTCTGGCGAAGCCCCTGTTGACCCTGAGCTTGGCCGGCCACATAAGATGACGCCCAGATCGTGGAGGAGAATGTGGCAAAGGGTGCTTGTCCAAACTCCAGCGCTTCGTTTCGACGCAGAAGGGAAAAAATGGGAGGTTATTTCGACGGGTCCCCATCCCGATATACCAGACGGAGAACTGGAAGAATTCGACGTCACGGAGGATGAAGGCACGGAAGAAAGCAGCTGTAACAAGCTGCAATCAAATCGACAGTAAATAATGTTGGTATTTTCAAGAGATATGTCGGGTTATGTTACTGTCATATAGTGAGGGTGTCTATCGTGAGCTATTGTATTCAGATTATCCTCGTGTTGTGAATGCGATAACTAATTCTTGCATTGCAGTCATAATAATCTCTCCTCAATTAAGTACCAGCTGCGCCGAAGAGTCGCATGTTCCAATACAGGTCATTGCTGGCATACTTCGGTCACGAGATAGGTATAATAACTCTGGTGCCGTTAAAATGGTGATGAATGTATAATCTTAAGACTCCAACCGTACCTATTTGAAAACACGATCTATGCTTTGGGAGGTCATCTTTCAGAATAATAAGTTGGTCATTGCAGATTGAATTATCGGCAGTCACTATTTCCTTTGGGTCTTGGATCATATTGCATCATTCGCAAATGCTAGCAGTTTTTTTGGCACAGATTCTGGGTTCAGGTGTTTGAGCAAACTTAAGATCTTACCGAAGGTGTGCATCTTTTGTTAACGCCCGATAAGATGGGTCTCTTCATCTACAAAATGTCGCTGAAATGTACTGGATGTCTATGTACCGATCTCTTCCTTTTCCTCTTAGAAAAACCATTTGTACTTCTTTAACATGGCCTATAAGCGTTATACACGCTTCGATCATTTTGCATAATGTATAAACTTCAGGTCGTTACCTGAGACCCTGAATAGAGTGTCCTTGCATCACATGACACTCGTACAAATTTACCCGCCCAGACGCACAACGCCTGATCGAAGATACCGCTGTCAACAAACAAACCCCATCGTCACTTCCCCACACTCGTGTCTGCCAGGTTCTCGATCGCTCACCCAAAATCACCAACTACTCCGCTTTACAAGAGATTTCTCAAAAGCCCTATCATTGTCCACCAAGTCTTTTGCAGATATACCCATTGTCGCTATGTCTTCTCTCTGGCTCAACAAAAAGAAGAAAGCCGAACTTGTTGCGTTGTGCGATCATATCGGTCTGGAGTAAGCTGCTGTTTGATACTTGTTATTGTTGACATTCACGTTGTCCGCCAACCCCGCGCTGACGCATGTAATCGATAGTACGGATGGATGCCTCAAATCGGACCTTGAGAGTATGCTGGCGGAATACCTTCAAGCAAACGAGACGGAGCTGTCTAGTGATCAGATCTTTGTGCCTTACTACGATACTATAGCTGCGCGCTCTCCTACTAAAACCACTATACCACAAGAGGTTCCCCAAACACGTTCGCGAAGAAGGACTAGCCGTTATACTGCTGGGACCGCTAGTTTTGACAATGCCTCCACGTACATCTTCCCTCTCCGCTACGTTTTCTCTACATTATCCTGTCAAGCGTAACCAGGTAGTTAACGTGACACCACTATAGCGATGCTGAGTCTACCCCCGAACCATCCACTGAACGTAAGACACGCTCAGGGTCACGCGCAATTGCGACTCGCACACCACGCACCGTTCGTTCGCTTCGAGAAGCAGCCGTTGTGCCACTTCCTCCGTCTCCCGCTATGGTGGCCGACGAGATTGAAACACGCGCGAACGCGATCATAGCTTCGGCGAAAAAGGCAGTAGAAAAGGCAGAAATCCACGAGAAGGCGACTGGTCTCCGCGACAGGCTTTCGAACGTCATCTCTGTAAACGCCACGTCATTATTCCTTGAAGCGATTCTGCTGCTCGTCTCGATCATTCCCGTCACATATCAAATTACTCTACCTGCTATTACTGCTGTTGGGACCCCGGCTGTGACTTATATCCTGCCTGATCTTTTCGTTATCCTCACTGCCGCCTTCTGGGCGCCGTTCTTGACTTGGCTTGTCACTGCTCTTGTCTTGCCTATTTGTAACGGGTTACTGTTCAACCTCGTCTCTGCTTCGGTTGCGAAAGACGGAGCAGAGCATCCAGTGGACCCTTTGACATACGCTGTCACGAGAGCTTTGCTTACATATCTTGTGCATTATAAAGGGTTCTCGTTTTGGGGGCTTTTGGGCGAAAAGGCCGTCGCGATAGTTGGCACTAGTGTTGGAAGAGAGCTCCAGCTCGTTGGCGCTGGTATTGGTGGCATTGCTGCGATTTGGGAAGGTATCCTGCGGCGATAATTGCGTTGAGTGATTGTTGCGACTACGCGACGCGCACAACTATGAAACGTGCGCAACTACGAAACACGCGCGACCAAATGAAGATGACAGCATGAAGAATAAAGTAAGTATTGGCGATTGATGGAAGTTTCCTATGTCACTTAGGTTCCTGTATGTTTGTGTCTGTTTTATCTGTCTCTACGATTTCAATTTCATGAGGCTTTCTTCTAGTCACGGGCTTTGGTTGGTTTGGTTACGTTAGCTTTGTACCCGGCTGTCATTTTTGCTGTTTCCTTCCTTGGGTTCTGGGTTGGACGGGCGGTAATTGTCATGTGTGTACTATTGGTCCTGTGCTATTAGGTAGGTGCTTGTATTCAAGTTTGGCTCGAACTGGGGCGCATCGTGCAGAATATATCTATCATAGAAGGCGTGGGCTCCATTCGCTGACGCGTATCCCTGGTTGCTGGTGGATATCATTAGCCACACTAAATCGGTGTGTACGGTCTGCCACAGATGCAAAAAGCAATCACCTCCAAGAGATGTTCAGGAACCTGGAAGTTTGAAATGACGCAGTCATCTCGATTGGCGATGCACTTTCCTGCGGCGTGCATTCCACTACCAACGGTACTTCTTATCCTTCTTGGAGATAAGGACATCTCCCTCGCCTGAGTGGAAACAGCACCTGCAATGGCTACAGCTTCAACAAGCGACAACTTATTGGACCCTCACTCATATACTGCCCACCGACTGGTATATATCTATCTGTTGCCGCCACTTTGTCTTGCATGGGATTATATGTTGATTGATATGTTGATTGATGTAGTATCATGCAACACCTCTACATCTGCACCTTACGAGTCGACGAGTGTTTGTTTTCCCATGCACAGCACTGTTGTATGTTTGTTAACACATGTAGCTTTGTCGGGCCTCTTCCTGTAGGATGGCTGGAAAACCATAGAGCGGATTGGTATAAGCAGCATTTCTATTACTCGAAGCAGCAATCCAGCTTTTCAGCACAGCCGAATACCATTTCTAAGCGAGGAGTTACGGGGCTTGAAGCGCCATCGGGGAATGTTAGGGAAGAAGACGGGGACGAGAATAACGCGGAACAAGAGCCAACATCAGAGCCTGTTCCCATTCCAAGTTTAGGACGATCGTATTCTTCGACCCCGACCATAACTCCTACGAGGCGGAAAGAAAAGGGGCGCGAGGAAGCAACACCGCCACCGTCATCACTACAATCTAAAATATCACGCACTCCACCAACTCCAAGTCGCCTGCGGCCTAAAACTGCGGACACCAACACATCTCTCGCTACTGCCCGAACCAGACCGAAAACTACCGAATCGTTACTTACGCCGGCTTGGTTAAACCGAGGAGAATCGTATGCTACAGCACACGAGACATGGGAACACGCCAACGAATATCGGGCAAAAGGCAGGACGGGGAGGGTGGAAAGGAACGAGGTACCACCGATACCGGCAATTCCAACAGATGTTGGGTTTGGCGAATCCATGACTACAGATCATAGTCAGGGAGGCGCCAGTACCGTTTCCGCTCCACACACTATACGTGCGCAGGATTCCCTTGCGTCATTGCTGAAGAGAGATCAGGATCGGCGGAGGTTGAGTGACTCTGTGGATTCGAGGCTAATGAACTTAGATGGCCATGTGGACAGCATTTATAGCGGGGAACCGAGCAGACGATCGAGTGTTCTATCTTTAAGATGGAAATCAAAATCCCGTATGATAAAGAAGCCGATGGAAGAAGTGAACCCTACGCCTTGGAACTCTCGTATATCCTCACATCAAGAGAGAGTAGCTGGCGGCCTGGTGCGCTTTAATACAACGGATATGTCCGTACAGGAACGTGACAACGAGATGCAGAAACAGATTACAGACCTGAACCGAGCACGGTCACTAAGACACGGAGGACGGCGACGCAGTAGTCTGATGCGACAGCATAGCGGTGAAATCATTAAGATGGACAGCATGATTGTACGCATAGAAATTGCTCATGCCCAACAGCTTCCAGAGGATTATGACGAAAACGCAAGCTTGAAAGTCAACACTAGGACGGCGGACAAGTGGAGAGAGTACGTGGTGGTATGTAGGGAGAGGGACGACCCCGATATTCCGATGATTTTACGGTTATATAAAAGCCGGACGATTCCAGCAATTGACAAGCAGCACATCTCATCCCGGTCAACGCGAGAGATTCCGTTGAATCCTAAGACGACGAATGTAAACCTTTATTCGTCACTCGATAAGACGCTGGTTATTTGGCTACCCTACAAGCATGGCACGCTCATTTATATCATGCGACCCCGATGTTCTTCAAGCTCGGTGGAATGGTACGCATTTCTCCGCACGGCACTTGGAGAACAGCAATGCAAGTCGCTGCAGATTTCCGTTCCGGACCTAGCGCTTACGATTTCGATCAACAATCCATTTGAAAGGCGGGACTACACTCAAGTAAACGAAAGTGGGGACATTACAGCAATCGAACAACAGGACGTCGCAGGAAACCTCCTCAAGCGGAGCATGGAAATGCTTAAGGATGTTGATGAATGGGAGGATATTCTCGAGCATTGGGGAACCAATGAAAGAATGGGCCTGGCATGGAGAAGATATGATCGCTTGGAGTGGGTCCACGGAACAAATGAACAGCGAATGGATGGCTCAATGGCGATGCAGAAGACCCATGAACTCGAACTTCGACCAAAGACGCATTATCCAACGGAGAGTGTACTAGTTAGTGGAGAGAAAATGGTGGAGCCACCACCCGTGGAAGGATTTTTGGTTCGTTTGACATCTGGGAAAGGCAAAGAACGACTTGGCCGGTATTTCAACAATCGACTCTACTATGCTTGTCACGACCAATTTTTATGCTTTTGCAGACCCTCCCGTGCTCTACCGCCTCCCCCACCAAAGCCGTTAGCGAGAGGTGGGGTTGTGCCAACGCCAAGCGAGATATCGGAGGGGATGCCACTAGTATATTGTATCTCGCCCTTTTTGTTGAATCAAGATGGAGAGATTGAATGGTTGGCGAATCCTACATTGGGCCCTGTGGAGAAGAGGGACCAGGAGGCATATGAGGAAGCCGAAAGAAAGGTCAATTTATTGTTAAGAGCTGAGGGCTTCGTGGATCTGACTCAGGCGGCGGGGGTTCGTCGAGTGAGACCCAAAAGATCTGATGGACCTGTTGCTGACGCGGATGGTTGCATGGAAGAACACTCTGGTGAGCAGAGCAGCGTCGTAGAAGTGGACGATGAAATGTGCTTTGAGATCGTTCTGGAAAATGGGTTGATCTTGAAACTTCAGGTATAGACGAGTAGCTAACACAAGCTATGAATTGCACTGCTAATTGCCATACAGGCATATAATGTCCAAACCAGAGATGAATGGATTCTGAGGTTAGGTGATCTCATCAAATACTGGAGAGCACGACATCGCGGTGATCTGGCGGTTGTTCGCCAGACTAGGGACACAAATCTCAAACAGCTGGGCATGGACGAGGAAATGGAATCGATCATGGGGCAGTTTGGTAAGAAATGGGAAGTCTCGCGCACAACTGCTTCGAGTGAGCTTTATAACGTCTGTGGAATTTCTTCGTGCCGGACTATTACCGTAAGTATTGCACATTCCACCACAACTCCCACTTTTCATATCCCCTAATCTCTGTAGATGTCTGGTCTTCTTTACCGCAAACCTCGTCGACACGCCACCTTCCACCGCTACAATGTCATTCTCTGCAACGGCGAGCTTGTGGTCTTCCATCACTCCTGTCGTAGCAGAACCGGAAAGGAAACCCCTACTATCTACCATGAGAAACACCTCTCCCTCTCCTTGCGAGACTGCTACATCTACTCCGGCCTCGTTACCAGCTCCGACCTGTTATATCAGAGTCAAACATTTGATTCCAACTCCCCCGGTCGGCATGCATTGCCGAGGATCTTTCCAGATGGGTATACCTCGCAGGATGAAGACTCGATGACGTGTTTTGTGTTGTGGCACGGCTCGAGGAAAACCTTTTTTACGAAACAGGATGATGAAGGGAATAAAGTGCGGAGGAGAGTGACACCGTTGGGGACAACGGGAAAGGCCATTATTTTTAAGGCGAGATCGAGAGTCGAGAGAGATACGTGGGTTATGAGTATTGCTATGGAGATTGAGAGACTGAACTTTGGCGTGGGAGAGGATGTACACGTTACACCGTCAAAGTAGGTGCTTTGCGGCGATGGTTAGATCAGTATACTTTGTTATAGGCGGCGCTACTGTTCGGTTTTATTCTTGTAGGATGAAGAACATTGCTGGGCGCATTGCATATGCTTTACTTTTACTAAGTGTTGCTTGGGTTCTTTTGGTGGCGTTGATTGCATTCGTTTGACATCTCTATTTGCATTTTCCCTTCCTTACTCTTTTAATTCAGGTATTTCCATTATAATTTCCAATTGGTCGGAGGCTTTCTTTCAGGTTTTACGGCTGGCTGGGGTAATCATCGAAACACCAAAGTCCGGGGCGAGGGAATGGACTGAGGGGCGGACTTTCCGTGACACACCTTTTTTTTCTTTTCTCCATAGTCTTGGGCAATCCACATGGCCAATGATCGTTCTACCGGGCCTGCGGCCGTCCTGTTACTCCGACACAATATATCACTCAGCGCGCAGCCTTCCCTCGTGCGTGCCTCGTGCGTTGTGATTGTGGCCTTGGGGATTAGCGAGCCGAATGAATGCGGGGTGCAGCGGCTTATAGTACCTGCGCATTTGTGCAATTGCGCAACCTACTTCTCGAATGCTAAGGCTTTCTTTTTGCCTTCTCTGTTAGAACACAATTAATACTGAACAAATGAGAAGTACACTCACTTCCGCCCCACAGCCAATTCCAGGTGTTGTTGCCGGTGTTTAAGCACAATTTTACTATTTTCATAATGCCTGATAACGATTCCAGCGGGGAGTTTTCCTAAATGAAGCACTCTTTTCGTCGTTTACGAACGGTTTTCGTCCTCCCAGGGCAAGCAGTTGCCTGTAAATGTTACTCACTTTTCCAGTGAAACCCCGATACCGCCAGCTATACGATGCCTACTTCATGAGGTAGATGTTTTCTGACTACGTTGGAGTACTGTGGCCTTGAGACGATGCCTTGAATGTCTGGCAAATCCTCTTTTCCAACTCAATAGAGACATGATGTTCAATGAGGATGCTGCCGGATGTCTGACTCAACGCTGCATCTCACATTCCGAACATTCCTCATTAGCTTTGGTCGTTTCAATATCGTGGTCTGTGCTTCCACGCAGCTAGCTATCCGCCTAAGGCAGATAGCGCGCTACATTTTGCGATGACTCCAGCACCGGCGCACACGGGCGGCATCACGGGGATTATGTTTGATCACGGAAAACACTCTGCGATAACGGACGGCACGTGCGGATGAGCGCACATATTTGAACCCACCTCCTGTTTGAAGCCGCCCCTACGGTGTTACTTCAACTCAGCTCTACAAGGGTGTCGGCGATTCAGGCATTCCAGCAACCGTCCGCTTGTTCGCTGCTTGTGTTTGTCCGCCCAGGCAGAAGCGCGGTACTCTTCTTTTACCGGATCAGCCCCATAGACTACACATCAGGCCTCCTCGGAGTTCGTAAGATGCATAACCTTGGACGCACTACATATTATGCAATGCAGCTCTACAGTGATAAGCGGCTCTACTCACCATCATTGGTCGGTTGAGATTAGTATGTCAATGGATGGGGACCCGCCAGATAGGGTCCGATCCGAAGAGGTGCCGTCTGCCTTCCGGGCGATGTCGAGCACTAGGCTATTCTATCCGAGATTCTGTGTTCCATTCGTTTTCAATGGCCACCTGGCTTTTTGCTGAAGGTTCTGTTCAGACTGGGGCGGTCTCTAGGATTACGGTGGCGAAAGGCCTAAGAGCGGCGGGGATAGTGGTGGTGGTGTGGACCCTGGACTAGATTCGCGCTACACAACAATGCAGGGTATTCAGTAACTGGACTTCGACTTCAAGAACACGAGCCGACTGCCAGAGGACCATCAATCACCAACTACTTACTGTGCTAGGTGGAAAAACTTTTGAGCACCAACATTTAGGTCATTATCGTCATACTCTTAAGAAGTCTTCACGCTCACCAACCATCCGGAGGCATATGTGATCGTGTGACATTATTAAGCCCGTCAGCCGTGATGGGGCTATCGGGAATTTCGAAGTGTATAAAGACCAAAAAGATTGGTCCTGGGTTTCCAAATACATATCCTCCCTCATTTCAATAACCGCCATATTTCTGCTTCATATCTAGATTGCCTGCGTTCAATCAGCACTCATTACTGCATTCCTGACGTTGTGTTGTGGAATCCTCCTTTACGGAATCTAAGAATTGAGACAATACTCCCGCCTTCCACACCCCTTGAGGTTCGAGCTTATCGCACCCTGTTTTCTTAATATACACCCATAATATTTACAGGCTGGGCGGTTCTTGCAGAATTGCTACCAGACGTTTCTTTAAATTCCTCCCTCCCACTCCTTTTTTTACGGGCAGACAAAAGATAGCTTCTCTCTCTCCTCGATTATTTCTCCCGCAGCATAGCATCCTTCGTTCATTAGGCTCGGGTATGAATTCGCGTCGGCCCTCGATCCAGCAGGAGTCGCAAGCTCCACAACAGCTTCTTCCTGTGGTTCAGGCACAGAGTGTCGTTAAGACACCACAGATACCGACTCCAGACTCTGCGCTGCGACATAAGCCTTCCCGCGACGACACCTCCTATTTCCCCATCCAGAACGACTCGGCGGTCGGTTCTCCTCACCACGAAATCTTCAGGAACCCTGAGTCTTTACGGAGGAATGAGACTCACGAAACCCCCAAGACGACCATTACGGTCACCCCTATGGAAGAGCTCGAATCCCCGACAAAGCCCGAGAAGCCTGCCCTTTCAATACCATCGCCCGAAGTTGAAGAGCTTACCCCTGCGTCGCCGACCGCTCCTGCTTCCCTTTCGGATCCAGTTGTCAACCAGAAGGTGATTTCGGTCAGTACCGCGGATAAGCAGCAGCCACCCTCTAGAAGCTTGTCGGTGATTAGTGTAGCCTCTAGTGTGGGAGTCTCGAGCCCATCTAACAAAGAAACGTGGGATCGAACATTGTCTAGAGTCATTAATGGCATTGTGTCGATCAAGGCGACCACCACGCGGCCATTTGATACTGAGTCAGCTGGCGACTATACAGCCACAGGATTCGTCATCTCCAAGGAACACGGATTGATCCTCTCCAATCGTCATGTTGTCAACCCGGCGCCAATCACTTGTGTCGCTGTATTTGTCAACTATGAGGAAATCCCGATTTGGCCGGTGTATCGTGACCCTATTCACGATTTTGGCATATTCCGCTACGACCCCGAGAAATTGAAGCATATCAAAGTTGAAGAGATTGAGCTTCATCCAGATGCTGCACACGTGGGTGAGGACATCCGCGTGGTCGGAAATGATGCAGGCGAAAAATTATCGGTAAGCTTTGTAATAAGGAGATAGCTGGTGTTTGTGTCACTGACAAACGGCAGATTCTTGGTTCCACACTTGCTCGTTTGGACCGGCATGCGCCTTCATACGGTGTTGATAGTTATAATGTAAACATTTCTAATCATTTTGCGGCCGCCACATTCCATAATTATGCTGACTTTATGCTACGTAGGACTTTAACACCTTCTACATGCAAGCGGCTTCCGGAACTTCTGGAGGCTCTTCTGGAAGTCCCGTCCTGAATATCCAGGGTCATGCTGTGGCTCTCAACGCCGGTGGTTCCAACAGCTCCCAGAGTTCCTTTTATCTTCCTCTCCATCGCGTTGTTCGAGCTGTTGAGAAGATTAAAAAGAATGAACCTGTCAGTCGTGGTACACTGCAGACCGAGTTTCTCCACAAGAGTTATGACGAGCTTCGGCGACTTGGGATGGGAGAAACCCTTGAAGAGGAATGCCGTGAGCGCTTCCCTGCCGGTACTGGCCTTCTCAGCGTCATTCGAGTTCTCCGAGGAGGGCCTGCGAGTGCAAGCCGCAAAGGTGCACCTACTGAGACTACCATCGTCAACAGCATCACCCGAGTCCCAGGACTCGAGCCCGGTGATATCCTATTTACTTGCAATAGGCAACACATCACCAGCTTTGTCGATTTATGGGAAATTATTGACGAGAGCGTCGGAATGGATATCACCCTTGAGGTGTTTAGAGCTGGAAAGAATGGAGGTGCGAGCGGAATGCTTCAGGTAGTTTCCAAGGTCCAAGATTTGCACTCCATCACGCCTAGCCGTTTCCTTGAGCTTGGAGGCGCCACCTTCCATGACATGTCCTACCAGATCGGCCGTAATCATAACTGCGAGCTTGAGACTGGTGTATTCTGCGCAGCTTCCGGATTTCTCCTATGGTCATCTTGGAGCCGCGATTTCCTTGTCACAGCTGTCGATGGAAAACCTACAAAGACGTTGGATCAGTTTATCGATGTCATCAGATCTCTTCCCGACCACAAGCGCATTCCGGTCATGACCAGGCCCTTGGGTAAATCTGACGAGCACATCATGATGGTAGATGTTGACCGCCACTTTTTTCTTGCTGCGCTGTTTGAGCGTGACGATGTTTCTGGCTCTTGGACCCGAAGAGAGCTGGAAGCAGCTCCTGTCGAGGAGAAGAAATATGACGTTAAAAACGATGGACCAGCGTCCGAAGCAGAGGAGGAAGAGGAAGACGATGCGGAGACCATTACGTTGGATAAAATCAAATCCGCTTTGGTCAACGTTGTCTGTCGACTCCCATACTCTGTCTATGGTAATACCTCGGCGTCCAACTATTCTGGAGTTGGCCTCATTGTCGCTGTGGATCCCATTCCCCTGGTTGTTTTTGACCGCACGGCCGTTCCCACCGAGATGCTTGATATCCGACTTACGGTCTCCAACAAGAGCTTCCCAGGGCGCGTAGTGTACCTTGGCTCGTTCGCTCTTGTGACTTTCGACCGGAAATTACTTCCAGAGGACGTCACTGTTCCCACCTGGGATGAAACTCCTCTTAAGGTCCGTGACGAAGTCAGAGTGATCGGATTGACCTCCGATCAGCTCCTTGTGACTAAGGATTCGACGATTTGCAGCATCGGCATGAACTTCAATACTAAGCAGTGCAACCCGCCTCGTCACCGCTTGATCAACGTTGAAAATATTAATGTACTTGAAGCTCCAAGCTGCTGGGGCGGTGTTATTGCTCGTAAGCCGGCCACTCCTTCAGGTTCCCTTAAGGTCTCTGGCTTCTATATGGCCGTTTCCTCACAGAACCGCAACGGCGATGATGTATGCTGGACTCAGGGAGTTGATATCCAGCGTTACATCATGCCTGTCGTGAAGAAGATCCAAGAGAACGCTGAAAACTCGAAACCCATACCTGTTGAACCTCCTACCCGCGACCTTGGGATCGAGTTCGCAGACATGCCGTTGTCTACTGTCTCTACTATGGGTCTCTCAGAGCGCCGTTTCAAGGGCTTCGTCAAGGCCGCTAAAATGTTCCGCGGTAACCCGCGTCCTCTGGTGGTTGAGACACGCCTTCGGCCTCTTCTCACGGGCACAGACGAAGAAGCCACTCTCAAGATTGCCGATATTGTCTTAGAAATTAAGGGGAAGCCAATATACCGTGTGAGTGAACTCACAGACCTTCATCTCGACAACAAAGTGACAGTCGAAGTCATTGTCCTTCGCGGTCGACAGGAGGTGAAACTCAGTGTTCCGACCGTTCCTTCCTGGCCAACTTCGGGCAGAACGATCGTGCAATTCTTTGGTGCAATCCTTCATTCTACTCATAGTGCTGCCCTTGAGCAGGTGTCTCCCACCGCCACCCTAGTGCCTCTGGATTCACCCGGTGTTTACGTTGGTGGTGTTTCCTATGGGTCTCCGGCGCTGGATAACATCCGCCCGACACATTGGCTTCTGGAGGTAGATGGGACTACGGTCAGTAGCATTGACGACGTACTGGCTCTAGTGAAAGAGAAGCGGTGGAAGCAGGGTGATTATGTCAGAGTCAAGCAAGTGTCCAGAAAAGGCATCACAAGCCTGGTTAGTGTCAAAGTTGATGAGAGGTTTTGGCCAACTCTTTGTTGGACCAAAGATGCAGAGAATCAGGCGGGGTGGAAACAGCAGAGGTGGAGTGGGGAGGAGTTCGTGAAGCCTTTTTGAAGAGGCCCATGTTCGACAGTTTTTTGATGCCTTAGGCGGGTTTGTTTCATCTAGATTGTTATTTATGTTTCGCTTGTATTTGATGGTGGCGTTTCTTTCATATCGGTACATATAAGGATTTTGGGGCCTTTGGGTGGTTATGGGAAGATTCAATTTCATAGGTTTATGGGTCTGGTTTCGGTTTTAAATAGCGTTCTTTCTCTGCTCTGTTCTATTTCATGATAGGGATACTTTAGGCTTTCTAGATAAGTTTGTTAAATTGTTTAATTTATATTTCTCGGTATACATACAACCATCCAGATTATATAATTCATCTTCAAGTTACTGCCCGGCTTTCTTCTGCTCTCGTTGGAGCCAAATACCGGCAGAAAACAAGGCTAGGATACCGCATCATCGTTTCACAATACAAACTTAGGTAATCAGAATTCTATTTGTACTCACAACCACAACCAACACAAAACACCATTATGTACTTCATTGTTCAGCCGTAAGTGTACAGAAAACCTCGTCTATGGGTATATATAACATGCCGCTACCCAAATTCTATTCCGATACCAGCTCCAGCCCAGTGCTCACACGCTTGCCAACAGAAACAATAGAAGGCAACTCTCTACATTCAGTTGTTTCGTTGGTATTCAGATCCACCACTCTGACACCCTCGACCGTAAGAAGACCCGTAGTCAAGGGTACAAATTTCAACTCCGTAGTATGACATGCCGAAGGCATCAGCGGGCTATGTTTTTTTCAACCTGAATTAGCACATATATGATGGTTGCTTGATAGTGTGGAGCATATATACCCAATCCTTATGTCGTTAACTAAAGGTACAAGTTCCGCCGGCTCTAAGTACCGTGACCTATGCGACTGCCAAACCATGGTCTCATCAATCACTGGTTCTGGCGGGTCACCTGGCGGAATTGCAGGTAATGACTTTCCCTCGCCTATCCTCTTCCTTTTGGGCGGAATTATCAAAGCTAATTTCCGGGTGCGGGTTGACCGATTCACTACAAATACCGACCATGTGAATGCTTCGCCCACATAGACCCTGGAAGGGCCAGTGAAGGTGACGGTTAGGCTCTGAGCTGGATTTTCAGCGAGCGTTGGAGAAGACGATGATTGAGTGAAAGGCCGCGAATCTGTAGGTGGTGTAAAGACGACAAATGGAGATGGACCGGGGTTTTGAGGGTACCCTGGACGGATTCCAGTTGATGCTTGTACAGTAGCTCCATGGACTATAGCGCCCAATGAAGGTGGGCGGTTGGCGCGCTGAATCCCACCATGAGTGGGGAATTGGGGTGTAGATGGTGGTGGAGCAAAATCTACTGTTGTTGTCCAGTTTGTGAATATTTGCGGATAGCAGATATCTGAAACCAACGCCGTAGCTTCCAAACTGACAGATATAGCCCGAATCCGAGAGTCCGCGGGTGCTTGCTGGGATGAAGACGAGACTTCATTACCGGTATCATTCTGAGTGAGGGCATAGAGGAAAGTCATGTCGTCTCGTGGTCGGCACGTTACTGGCAATTGAGTAGAAGGCGAATCTCCAAGCAGACTTGCCCTCCCTCCGGCGACGGTAATGTCGACGCTGTTTATGGTAACGCTACAGTCGCTAAATGGCGTTACCTCCAGATCGAGGGATGCAATCACTATCTGCCTATTTCCGGACGGTATTCTCGAATAACGCAAACGAATATTGATCGCGGGGTATATGTTGAAGGCTCGCTTTGCAGCATAACCCAGCGGTCGGATTGCTTGTTGTGGGGCCTGTGTGACTGGGATGACCCGAGACACTCTGTGCGCCGACAAGCGAGGAGCTACAGGAGACAGCAACGGGTCTTCGGCGAACGACTCCAAAAGGTTGATCCCCATGGGCTGGCGGGACGTCATATAATCATCCTCAAACAGAGGTTTCTGCAACTCGGCGGGACGCAATGTGGCAGAACATGTGAGAAGCACACGTGGATTGTTAAGACGAGCTCGTGGATGCCCGAGCGGCACTTGCAACTTCCATACGGACAACCGCTTTGTAGATTTTCCTATGGAGATTCTTGGTGTCTCCGCTTCGTTCACAACTGTCTGAAATAACAAATGTATTGACTCTTGTTGGCTCCTCCCCGGATGACCTTGTTGCGGCTTCTGACCGTCGATTGCAGCAACCTCTAACGAAACGGCGAGACGAGCAAGATAGTGCTCATAAAGTTCGTCGGTCAAGGAAACCAGAATTTGTAGCACGATAAACACGGGCAGTTTCTCATCTGTGCTGTTCAGTCGGTATGGCCAAGAACGTAGGAGCCGCGAGAAAAGACGAAAGCCTGGCTAACCGTAGAAGAGATGGCTGCGCTGCTCAATATGAGCAATTGCAGCTATATTGGATGATGCCGTAGAACCTTGAGAGGATGAGATTCCTTCGGCGTTCGCAATGGCCTCAGCTATCTCGAGATCGGTGGCATGAGGGACTATGAGGTCTAGACGAGCGGTCTCGGTGATTTCGGTAGAAAGGTTTCGCCTGTGGCCGCGAGGCAGTCGAGATCCGGCGGATTCAGACATGCCAGAGCAAAAGGAGATGGATCGGGATGCCGTCGCGTAGCCTCCCTTGAAAGATATGATAGTTGAAAGGTCTAGGTATTAGCTGAAAAAGCAGGAGCTATAATAGTTGGCGGAGTACTCCGTCGATATGTTGGTTGAGTTATACAAAGCTGTGTGGAAGTACTTCTGTCTGTGCTACGAAGACGAAGCGGGTGTACGGGAAATAAGAAAATTTACAACTCGAAACTAGTGGGTGTTAGCCCAAGTCTCTTTTTCAGGTGCATTTTTAATGAACCCTGAATAAACCGAGTAATTATTGTGGATTCGGAACTGAGAGGTTGCAGACGCTAAAGTAGTTGCTTGATCTAATCTGATCTAATCTGTAGCCTCTTTCTCTTCCTTTAACTTCACTCCCGGCCGGATTCCTTCGTTCTTCTTCCATCGCGTCTCAGACACCTCGTCAGTCGCCCAACCAACCAATCAACAGTCAACAATCAACCTCCAGCCAGTATCCTACTTACTCTTCTTTATCGTATATCGTATCGTATATCGTATCGTGTGACGTACATCGCGTGCCGCATCCTTTTACTCTTACTGAGGGAATTCCGTTCAGTACAACATTATGTCTTCAGCCTGGCAGGAGACTAAGGCGCCCGACGGCAAGGTCTACTACTACAATGACCAGACTAAGGCTACCCAATGGACCAAGCCGCTGGAGATGATGAGTGCGGCGGAGGTGCATGATCCCGATTCTTCCACTCTCGTATTGCCTACTGACATGCGTGACAGAGAGCGTTGCAAGACCTCGCGTGGAAAGAGCATAAGGCGGCCGATGGAAGGCCTTATTGGTATGCACTGTTCTCCGGCCCTCGTTCTAAGCAGTCCGCTGCTGCACCCTATTTTTCCAGCACTGACTTGCCAGGTATCATTCCCAAACCCGGGAAACAACCTGGACGATGCCCGATGAGTACCGCGAGGCTTTAGACAAGGTTCAACAGTCCCCCCATGGATTGCCTCCGATGCCGGCTTTCGTCGCAGGAGGGACCCAGCAACCTCAAAATAATGAGCGCGCCCTGGCGATCCCGGGACAGATGATGGAAGCTGGTAACGATGGTACAGCAAGACCTATGACGCTGCCAGCTTCTCTATCCTCGAGCGATAGGAACGAACCCCAATACTCTAGCTTCGACGAAGCCGAATCCGCATTTATGAAGCTTCTACGTCGCAACAATGTTGGTGCAGATTGGAACTGGGAGAGAACAATGCGTACGATCATCAAAGAACCGCAGTACCGTGCCCTAAAGGATCCTAAGGATCGTAAGGCGGCCTTTGAGAAGTACATTGTAGAGCTGAAGCAGCAGGAGCAAGAAAAGGCCAAAGATCGTATTGCGAAGCTGAGGCAAGATTTTTCCGTGATGCTCAAGAGTCACCCGGAGATCAAGTACTATACTAGATGGAAGTACGTATATCCAACTCGTTGCATGCTAGTTGCAGCTATTAATATGTTTTATCTAGGACTGCGCGCTACATGATTGAAGGCGAAACCATCTTCCGCTCCACATCCAACGAAGACGAGCGCCGACAATTGTTTGATGAGTACATCCTTGAGCTCCGTAAGACGGCTCAGGAACGGGAGGCGCGGACCCGCAAGGAAGCGATTGATGATCTCGTCGGGCTGCTCAAATCGCTTGATATGGAGCCTTATACTCGGTGGTCAGAAGCCCAGACGATTATCCAGCAGAATGAACATTTTCAGTCTGAAGAAAAATTCCAGGCGCTCTCTAAGCTCGATGTTCTAAACGCATTCGAAAATCACATCAAGTTCCTCGAAAGGGAGTTCAACGATAAACGACAGCGAATGAAGACCATGAAGAATCGGAAGGAGCGGAAAAACAGGGAAGCATTTGTTGTACGTATCCTAACTATTTTCACGTGGGACCCCGACAATTACTAATATTGTACACTTAGGGATTGCTCAATGGACTACGTTCAAAAGGTGAAATCCGGGCTGGAGCCAAATGGAAGCAAGTGTACCCCTTGATTAAGGATGACGAACGTTATCAGAATATGCTGGGACAGAGCGGATCGACGCCTTTGGATCTATTTTGGGATATTGTCGAAGAGATGGAGCGTGACATTCGTCTGAAGCGGAATACGGTGCAGGATGTAATGGAGGTACAATACCTTCTTTACGCCTCCTTCTTCTCACGATTACTGACTATGCTTTTTAACATAGGAAAAACGATTTGATATTACTGAAAGTACCTCTTTCCAAGAGTTTACCGATTTCCTGAAGAAAGATTCACGCACTGCGCAGTATGACCAGGACACCGCCACCCTCCTCTTTGAAAAGGTGAACATCCCCCCTCCCCTCAAAGCCATCAATCTTTGGTGCTAACAGATCACGCAGCTCCGCGAGAAGATTGTCCGACGTATTGAAGACGACCGCCACCAACAAGAGCGTCACCAGCGCCGTCGTGTTGATGCACTGCGATCCATCATTAGGCATCTGGAACCCGCAGTTGAGGTTACCGATACGTATGAAAAAATCCGTCCGCGCATTGAGAAAACCGAGGAGTTCCGTGCTCTTGACTCTGAAGACTTGCGTCGCACCGCATTTGATAAGCACATCCGGCGCCTTAAGGACAAACAAGAAGAACGTGATAAAGAGCGGGAACGCAAAGACCGTGAAAAGGAGAAAGAAAAGGAGAGACATAGAAGACCGCCTCGCGAGGAGTCCAGAAATGGCTATGATTCTTACCACAAATCGAGGCCTTCTCGTCATGATCGTGAACGGTCCCGGCACCTCACTCGTACTCCGGAGCCAGATGCGTACGAAGCTGAACGCAGACGTGCGGCTGGAGAACGTGAACGGCAGTATCGCCGTCGCGACAGCTCTGTCCATCGATCTGACAGGGGTTCAAGACCAGAGAGTAGGCCCCGCCATGACAGGACTGAGAGTGTGTATGACCGCGAGAGAAGGGAGCGCGAGGAGGAGAGGGAACGGCAATATAGGTCCCGTGGTGATGACTCGGTTTCGCTCCGCGACCGAGACGAGTACCGTCCTCGGCGTAGAAGGGGTTTGACCCCGGAGGATGATGAAAGGGATATCAAGGTAACATATCACCATTATACTTCCCGCTCGACTATTAATTCAGACCTACCAGAGAACGAGGCGTGAACGAACACCAAGAGCTAGAACACCCCCTCCCAGAGAGCGCATCTTTGATGACACCGTTCCAGTCATGAACTATGGCGAGGACCCTATGATGGATTACGGAAAAGACCCGTATACGGAGAAGCCGAGAAGGACCTCGAAAGCGAAATCTAAAGAGCCAAAAACAGACACAAAGGTCCCCAAAGAGAAGGAGGTTCCTAAGGAGATCAGAGCGATCCCCGATCAGATGGATGTCGATCCAAAAGGCGAGGAGAGCGAAGAGGGTGAAATCGCCGAATAGTAGAGTGATGCATAGCATTGTGTTCGTTACCTGCCTCTCGCGTTGTGCTGATATGGAGTATGGTACCTAGAAGAAGAAAAGTGGTGGACAGCAAATGATGGTCTTTGTAGCGAAGCGCTGGTTGTGATAGTTGTAGCCTTTGTTTGTAGTTTTTGTACGCTAGGTGATGGAAGTAATTACAGTTTTGAGAAACACCAGGAAACGCGGGGAAATATGGTGATATCCGCCGCTCCACGTCTCGGGTGATCTTTAACCAGGTTCCATTTTTCATCCTTGCATTTCCACTACCGCCGCAATGTCTAGCCACCTCAATCATCTCCGCCATGCCCTCTCCCTCGCCCATCAATGTATCCCCACCCCCACAGCCTTTTGTGTTGGAGCCGTTCTTGTATCTCCCACAGGGGAAGTCCTATCTACCGGCTTCTCCCGTGAACTTCCCGGCAACACGCACGCCGAGCAGTGCGCGCTCGAGAAGCTTCTACCCGCCACACCGCCAAAGGGATCAATAATATATACAACTATGGAACCATGTTCAGAGCGGTTGAGTGGGAACAAGCCATGCCTTTACCGCATATTGGAGGCAGGTGGGATCGACACGGTCGTAGTGGGGGTAAAGGAACCGAGGACATTTATTGGGGAGAATGTGTGTGAGCGCGTTCTTGGAGAAAAGGGAACTGTGTATTTACATGTGACCGGACTGGAGAAGGAGATCCTGGAGGTGGCAGAAAGGGGGCACGAGAAGGAAGGGTAAGATACTTAAACGGGATGGCGAGATAAAGCGCTCAGGTATTAGGGACATCAATCTGCTGTCTATCAAGTGTATTTGGTCTACGTCTGGCGCCTCATGTCAATCCCCATCTCTTTAACTCTTTCTTCATACACCCTCAGCCTCTCCTCTACACTCACGCCGCACCATAGCTCCCTACCACCATCAATAGTCTCAAATTGGGGAATCCCAATCTGTTCAATTGCAAAGCTAGCCGCAACACTCCCCATGGCTGCAGCCAAAACAACATTTCCGTCCGTCCTAACCAGCCCCACCCCAAGCCCCCCAATAAAAGTATTCCCACCACCAGTTGGATCGATCACTTTCTCGTGATTGCCCTCTTGCGTACTCTCGTAATACGCCGGCAACCTCACCATTCCGCGCCGTCGTGACCCAACGAGACACCCGTTCTTGCCCGCCCGGACAACTACTGCACCTTCACTGTTTGCTCCCACCCCAGACTCGAGCAGGAGAGATGCAAGATACTCGATGGTCTCCCACTCCCCAGAGGCGCCCAGAAGTGTCTGATCACTGAAAAACCCTGCGAGCTCATCGTGATTAGGACTGACAACATCCACCAGCTTCACCGTCGCCAGTAATCCCTCACGATTCTCGGGAGTGCACAAATCCGGCACAGGTTCCCACACCACAATCGGCGCTTCACGGCTACCTTGGCTATTGCTTAAGTCCGATCCCAAAGATGTGAAGAGTTCATTCCTCAACCCCGCCGCCCTGGCCGGAGAGCAGATGAGGTGAACGCATTTCGCACCTGCAAGACCAGACTCGATAAGATCTATCGCCTCCAACCGTTTCTTAGGAGTGGTGTACCGGAATGCGCGGTGGTCACCGGAACCATACGAATTCCAGCCGCGAGTAGTGAGGCGCTCGGGGGCCTGGCGAAGAACGAGGTGGGTTTGGAGAGCGTCTAGCTGTGCAAGGCAATCGGCGGGAAAGTCACTTCCAGCATCGACTATCCAGCCGATTGTTCTAGAAAGTGGGGGTGGGGAGAAGAGGCGAGCGCCGAGGACTCCTGTAATGCTAGACGTTAGAGAGATGGGGTACAGACCGTGGATTGGCTGAACGAACCGTAAGTGCCTGCACCGCCGATGACGTTATTGGCGATTTTACGGTCGGAGGGAGGGCCATAGTGGATCTCGTCTATCTGGATGGATATCATCAGGATGGGGGTCGGAAGAGTTGAAGCGACGATGGCCCTGGAAGCGGTGGACAGACTATAAACATTCCAACTGGAGGTGTCAATTATTAGGGACATTTGCGGGAACATTTGGTAAGCTTACGGGTTGTAAAATGGATTTCACCATCTCGTAGTGCAGTCATGATGGGAGGAGCTGACGAAAGATTGAATGACGGCGGGGATGGAGCTCAGATGGATAAGTACTCTAGCTTCCACGCAGCCAATAAATTTCGTGTCAAGGGTCGAAGCGAACCACAACACTGGGAACACTAAAGAGCAGAGTAAGGTTAAGAATTGTGATGAGCATTAAAGATGAAGCAATTGTCGAGTAGCTTTTTACTGAGTGGGTGCTTCCAATATTCAAAATAGCCGAGTAAAGGCGATGGTGGAGATGCACATACACTTGGTGATGAGTTGTTCATGTCCGACTGTGCACGACGGGGAAGAGAGAGACGTTGCCATGACATTTGCTTCCGAGAATGAGGTCATACATCACAAGTATCTGCGGTGTCGATTTGATAAGTACAGATTGAACAGCGAATGATAAGACTTGCCGCACATGCAGCTCCCTAGCACTCAGATGTTGAATATTGGGAAATGCTGGTTTGTGCGAATACTTGTGGTGTAAAGGTGTAAAGTGCTCGGTGAGGTGTTTGTTTTTGTTCTGCGCGTGTTGCGTTGCACCAGCTTTGATTGATCGGCATTGTCCTCCTCCTCAAAAACACGACCAAACCCCTCCTGCTCCATCTCTACATACGCCCACTACTCGCTTCTCGCCCACTTCCAAACATACATCACTTCGACCCCGTTGCTCCCCACATCACCTATAACAACCTTGGAAATACATATCCTCGACTGTTCACGGGAAGTAAACTTCGCGCTTCAACTTTACTCCCCTCCAAACCTTCTAGAACTTTCTACAACATACACAGAAAATACCGTGCTATTTTGCTGTCCCAATTTGGAGAATGTCTGTAAAAGAAACGCAGGCGCATAACCTGCTGGAACTCGTTCGAGGTCATGGTGAGCAAACAGCCTATCCCTTGAGCCTACCTGTCGAGGAACTCGGTAACTGACGCCGCAGTTGGAAATATAGACGTTGATCGAAAGATTTCCGAATTCGCCGCCATCAAAGCGCAGGTTAAGCACCAAGCTGTTCAGGTACATCCTATCCACTTTCACCCCATTCATTTTATGACCGTTGCTAATGTCTACTTGATGCAGTCTGACGCTATAAACCCATTATTCGATGCCTGCCGTATCGCCGTCGCGTCTCCTAATAGCAGTCTCGCCGCGCAAGCACTATCGTGTCTTGGACACCTGACTCGCCGAGTTTCGATTCAGGAACCTGCACGTATCCGCTCTCAGGCACACCACATACTCCCACTCCTCATTGAAAAGCTCGGCGATGCCAAAGAGCGCAATAAGACTGTCGCTTTGGGAGCTATCCTCGAAATTTACAAGCATGTTTCGCACGATGTTGAGAAGAGCATGAAAGAAACGGGTTTTGGTAGTAAGAACCCACGGATAAGACAAGAAGCTGTCAAATGGCTCGCACAGATACACGCGGCCTACCCCAGTTTCTCATTTAAGAGTTATACCCCTTTTTTGATGGGTATGTTGGAGGATTCAAGCGAAACTGTTCGCGAGACTGCCAAAGAGGTGGTCGTTGATTTGTTCTGGTACATTTGCCCTTCCCGCTTGACACTCAGATCGTTCACTACTGACAGTTTCATGGTGTAGTAACGCTCCGGATCACGCAAAGTCTGACCTCAAGAGAGAATTACAGAAACGAGGAGTCCGGAAAGGAATTGCAACTTACATAGTAGGACGGCTTGGAATTCCATCTGGTGGGGCCGACCCGACAAGTTCAGCCCTATCTCAGGACGGCCACGAGAATGACGCACCGAATGGTAGGGCGAGTGCAAAAAGTGTAGCAGGGAGTGTTGCCGGCAGCATGGCATCTTCAACATACGTCTCCAGCTTGCCCGGAAGTGATTTAGAAGAAATAGATCCGGTATACGTCAACACAAATCGGGAGTTAGAGGACATTTTTGATGGTATGGTGGAAGCATTCGACGGGAAAGAGTCCGAGCATAATTGGGTCCAACGAGAGCAAAACGTCAACAAGATTCGGGCGATGTTGAGGGGTAATGCCTGTAGAGATTTTCCGACAACATTTATGGCAAAAGTGAAAGCTCTTCTGGACGGAATCTTGAAAACTGCAAACTCTTTGAGAACTACCCTTTCATCGACTGGTGGCCAACTTATCAAAGATCTTGCGATCATAGCAGGACCTGGCTTGGATCCGTTAGTCGAAATTCTACTGACCAACATGGTGAAGTCGTGTGCAAACACCAAGAAAATCACATCACAACTTGGAAATCTTGTGGTAGCTACAATGCTTGCACATGTTTCTTACCACCTGAAATTGCTGCAACATATCCACCTTGCATGTCAGGACAAGAATGTTCAACCGAGAAGCTATGCTGCTGGATGGATCACGGTCATATTGGAGACTCATATTGACCACAAAGCGCACATTGAGCACACAGGAGGCGTCGACGTCCTTGTCAAATGTATCAAACGAGGTCTTGCCGACGCGAACCCGGGAGTAAGAGAAAATATGAGAAACACATACTGGAAATTCGGCGTGATATGGCCAGAACATGCAGCGGCGTAAATGCACCTATGACTATTATAAAATTCATGCTGAGCTTGGTACAGGATTCTTGAAGGCCTTGACGGTAGTTCGAAGAAGCTTTTGGAAAAGACGAATCCAAACGTTTCTGCGCAGGCTAAGGGTACTGCTAGTCTTCGCGCACCAACTCTCACCCGCGCTGCCACAGCACCCGCTCGACCTTCAATCAAAGACGCCATACTTGCCCAGAAGAGGAGCAAAGCAAATCTTAAGTCCCAGTTCACTGCTGCAGATGTAGCCGAGAGAGCAATTTCCCCACCCCCACCCTCTGGACCGTCAGGCTTATCTTCCGCTCCTGTACGCAGACTGAACAAGGCGAGACCCGGACCCGAAAAACAGCATACAGATTCTGCATCCATGGTAGGAGGGTACGGTCGTGCACCTAGTCCAGCATTTCCTAGCGCCCAATCTTCACGAGTATCTCCTGGGAGGCAGACGCCGCCTCTGTCGCCTCCATTGGCGCGCATGGCGCGTGGAGTTACGCCTGGTCGTGCCCAAAGCCCACTTGTTGGGAACACCCGAAAACTAACGGTTCTGGAACAATTGAACCACACTGATTGGAAAGTTAGAGTTGAGGGTATTGTAGTGGTAGCATGTATCCTTGCCAAACGGACACCTCCCAATTACGATGGCCAGAAAATGCCGACACTTCCTCCCAGCGATGTTTTCGCCCCAACTCTTGCCAAACTTCTGAACGATCCGCTGCCTGAAGTGGTTGAACATGTGGTGGCTCCTGAAGTGCTGGCGGAGCTGGCGAAAGTTGTACCGATGGAGCAAATCATTCCAAAGGTCCTACTACTCAGCGAGGGAGACGACGAGCAACACGCACAGCCAATAGTTGCTTCAACTATGCCGGCTTTAAAGAATCTAATGACCGATGCCGAGGCTGCAGATTTACTTTTCACAGTTATTCAAAGTATGAACTCTTCCGGAGTTTTTACAAGAAAACTCTCACCCGTGTCTCTCAAGCCAATAGAGAAACGAAAGATTACACATGGTTGCCTGCTTTGGATGAATGAACTTGTCGAAAAACACGCTGCTGGAGTACCCAACGAATTCTTTAGTGATCGATCCAACTACAAGCTAATCCTGAACCGACTCATCCAGATGCTAAGTACTATGAAATCACCAAATCTCATTAGCCTAGCCAACCTACTCAAGAATCTCCAACGGCTAGATGGTGAAACATTCACAAAGACTCTAGCGACATTTGAGCCTTCAATAGCTAAGGAGCTCCGAAAGGCATGGGGTGTTAATGTTGAAGATGACGCGGAATCGATCATTGTGGAAGAGAAGGTTGCGGATGTCGAGCAAGTTTTAGGATCTGTACCCCAGGTAGGAGGTACTATGCAGCCTTCACGAGTCCGCGAGACAGCCCCAGCAGACTTTGAGGGTTTGTCAATGGTTGATATTCCGCCAGCACCTCGGCCCGTCACGCCACCGCCGCAATCCGCACTGGACCACGAAAACCTGAAGACTCTCCCACCATTGCCATCAACTCCGGAGCGAGGGGCCCCTATAGACTCAAACTTATCGCCGAGGAGAGCCGGACGGCAAGATGAGAACCCTTCCATCAGAGTTTACCAGGACCCAATTATTGAATCGAATGGCGCAGTTGCTACCAGCAGTGCCCTAGAGAGGAGCACCATATCAGCAGGTAAAGAATGGCAAAACTACAAGGTCGGAAAGCTAGTTGGTACCAACAATAATCTTCCAAAGACGCCTGGGGATTCTGCTCGGTTACTGGCTAGCCTCATTGAGAGGCTTCAAACTCGTGACATAGATACCCAAGCATTTAGGAAGTTGATTGGAATTGTGAGGGAGAACCCCGTCAGGGAACCCTTACAAGAGGCGAATGGAGAGGACCTTCATGATATCTGGCAAGGCGGTCCAGTATTCCAAGAACTTCTCACGTCTCTCCTAGAGTACCTCACGGCCGATGATGTACGTTCTGTGTTCCCGGGTCCAGCTATTGACTGAACTGACAAATCACCCCTTCAGATTGAGCCTACACGAGCCACGGATTTGAGAGTTCAAGGGTTGTTAGTTTTCAAACAACTGCTGTCGAAAGCGGCACCTTATTTTGCGCGACAAGAGGCAGGAGTCTTATCCACACTTATCTCAATCCGCGGCAAATATCCTCTTCAATCTCAGGTCACTACGGCTATTGAAGAGATATCAGAGGAGTATATGCAGGTTGCGGACCCTAAAGCTGGGATAGATGCAATTCTCAATATAACCCTACAAGATGGAAACTCATCGTTTAGGCTACCAACTCAAGGATGGTGTATGAGTCTTTCATGCCTGGCAGCTTTGGTCAGAGCGAGCAGGCCTTCGTCTTTGGAGCCTCAATTTGCATGCCTAGGAGAGTTAGCTGTCAAGGTATGTTTATTCCTTTCATATCCCTCGGACATTACTGACTCCATCAGTCCCTTGAGGATGAAGATTCTGAAGTTCGACGTTCGTGTGTGACGATGTGTATCGAGATGCACAGCAAGCTCAACGATGATCAAAGACTTTTTGATGACATCCTGAAGGGTTTGAAGTCTGGTCATCAAAACTTGCTAGCATATTACTTTGCTAAGAGGGAAGGAGAGACGAGACACTAAAATACCGGATGCTTTTGCTATAATCCGCCGGTATTCTCTGTTCTGGATTTGCAAGGAGTGTGCGCATGGTGTAGACGACCTCAGATCTTTATTCTTTTCTGGTGCTTTTCGTCTGAATTATTGGCTTTCTTCGTTTCTCTTTTTGCCAATGTTATATTCATTCCCCTGCTGTTTGGGAGCTTTAGGTATACCTTTGGACTTACTTGTACATTCACTCTACTAACTGAACAGGGCTCGGTTTTGTACTTGTTTATAACTTTATCGCTTTGTTCGTACCGTTATCATAAGATAGGGTTATAGTTTGGTTTGTTTCAAAAGTTTAATGTTTTGTACAATTGTATGTTTAAGACGCGTGTATGAAGCTCTGGGTAAACTTATGATATAGGATCACCTTTAGCTTTGGTGTTTTGTTTCCAACCACATTGGAGCATGAATGAACATGCTTCAGGTCCTAATGATTCAGATGTACGCAGAAATTTCCCCCTCCTTCTCCATCACGTACAATCTTGTACAAACACCAACACCCCCACTCGAAGTTGCGCCGTCGTCTATTGCTGTTCTTGCTTCGTCTTTTCAAACTCGACAATTTGCTTACTCCAGTCTGTAACATCACTAATTAGCTCCCCCCCCCTCCCCTTCCCGGGCGAGAAACGTACGTCGACTAGGAAAGACTCTATCCGGATCCGGCATCTTTGTGCGGACCTCACGATCGGCTGAGGTCTTCCATGCGAGTGCGACGACTCCCGCAATGACCGTAATCATCACCGCCGTGTTTGCTCTCCAGTTGTGCGGTTGCGCGTACCAGCCTCCCGAGGGGGACCACACATGTTTAGGGTACCTGGTATTTTTGTTGTGTCAACGCCGGTAATCTCGGAGGTGGTAGTTGAGTGAAGGTTGCTTACGGGATCTTACCGCCGCCGCCCTGAAGAATTGCCGTTTGTTAGCTGCGGAGAGTATGGAGATGGGGGGGGCGAGAGGGTGTATACCATCTTGAATAAAATTTGGTATGAGGTGGTGGGAGTGAGTGGAGAGTGTTGTCGGAAATACTTGTTGACGTAGATGGTGGGTTTCGGGGATTGAAGTGGTAGTTAGATTGCCAAGACGGGGGGAAAGGAAGGGTTAAGTAGCTTCATAGGGAATGATTCGGTGTTTATGATCTTGATTTTGACAGTAAATGTTCTACAAGTACAAAACCCCTCTACCCCGAACCGACCATGTTGTTTTCTATAAAGGTGCGGGAAGTAGATATCCGTTAAACGCTAGGTGTGCTTTTCTTGGCTTGCTGGGTGTTGTTGGATATTTGTGGTTGCATGGGTTGTACTGAGGATTCTGTAGTTTTGTATATAGCAAAGAGTCAGCCCGAGGAGTTATATCGTTTACTATCCTAATTGCATTGTTGAGTGAGGTGTCGTTGAGTAGATGTTACACCGATTTTATGGCTTCTGGGAGGAGATACTGCTGTGCGAGAAGGGCTACGCATTAGTGTCCAAGGGTTCCCCAGGCTTTGGCTATTGACAGCGCTGCTGATGTTGCGATCAGGAGGGGTTCCAGAGACTTCATACTGTCACGAGCAGGGCAGAGACAACGTCAGAGGTCAGGCCGAGTGTTTGTATCTTCGAATACAACACAAGTGTCAGAATCAAAGCAGTTATGTATCACCAGAATTAGATGTCATTGGAAGCGTGTTTGAGGCATAAAACCTGACAGATCCAACTTTGAATTACAACGCTCGTGTGCAAACTGCATAGGGCACAAATATTCTGTGTAGGGCATGCTCATCTTTCCTTTACAACGCAATTTCCCTTGGTCAGTTCAAACCTGTGCTTGTAGCACTACATGTCATCGCCCCTCTGTATCACGAATAAAATTGGTTATTTGCAGTGTATATCTTTAATAATTTCTGACAGGTCGTCGGACCGTTGTCTCCGCCCTGCCTGTGACAGTAGTAGGCGATAGTTTAGAGGTGGTAGGCAAGAATTAGACAGGGTAGATCAAATATTCATACTGGAGTATATAGGCATTCCCATAGTCCCCGCGTGCTCCGGCGTGTCCGTAACGAACGTGATTCCGTGTTTGTTGATCGTCGTGCATTCGGTGGGTTCCACATCAACTTCCTTCCTGAATCCTGATTGGGCAGTATTGTGAATATTCACAAGAGAACTAGGCACTCTATGAGAGCAACCGTTGTGGTCGAAGGAAGAAGTTGGCTGGGTATGTTGACTCTTGCGTCTCTAGGTACCATGTATAGCTATAGGTACTATTCCGATAAGGCATGTATTATAGCGTATCGATAAGCACTGTCCATGGATAGACATTCGTTGTGAGGCTATCGTCATTACGGTGGCTATTGTTTGTCCATGTTGCGTTGGTATCACTCACTTACCACTCCAATGGACAAGATGAGTGCTTGCAAGATATTTTGGATGCACAATAGCATGCTGCAGTTGCTCCCAAATCCGCATACCTCATCCTGGAATTCAATATTTCTAGACCAAGCCGCAGAATTACCGCCAAATAACACCCGAGCTGGCTCAAGATGTTACCATCATATCTCCCTGTGTGAAACCCCTCCCACGAAAGATATCACCATTCTATCCAAGTCGTTGTATTTGTACGGTATCCACCACCCTACTTCTCCAACTGCAACTTCCTCTTAACCATTCCACAAAGGCTCTCAAACAACACCCCATCTTGCCCCCTCTTCCATCTCACATTTACCGTTGCCGTTCTACCCTCAGAACCACTAACTATGATCAAGAACCCAAGCTTCACCTCGCCATCAGTACTCGTATCTATCACACCATTCGCCTTAGCTCTTCTTGCAGCCCTAGACCACACATTTCCTTTCACCTCCCCATAAAACTCTCCATTCCCGCGTTTCATCTCTATCAACTCCAGTTCTCCCAACAACCCTACAACTTCCTCCTCAACCACACCACACTGTCTAGCCACAGCAAACTCCAACCCCAACCCCAGGGGCGGCGAGCATCCCTTCAAAGATTTACTCACCGCAACCCCTGCTGTGGGCTTTCTATCCCCAAAGCTCCAGGCAACAGCCCACCGCTTTGTAATTCCCTGAACCATATCCGTGACCGCCCAGTTTCCTGTAGCCAGGAGGTCAGGGACCGCCTTGAGTTCGGCAACGAATGCGGGGACGCTGGAGAGATTCCCGAACAGCGTCGAATACCATTGTACTCGGGTCCGGAGGGTAAGCGATTCCTGGAGCATCCGCTTTGCGAAACCGAGCTCGCCGTTGGGGGTGTAAACCATTTCGGTTGGAGTCCCTGTGCATGTGGAGGATGGAGGAAGGGACTTCAGAGCGACTGAGGCGGTGAGGGACTCAACGGAGGAATAAAAAGGGGGATTGCACATGGTGAAATCGATGCTGGGCATGCATCAGCTATTGTAAGCCAGCGGAAGGAACATAGTGAAATACCGCTCTATACCAAGTTCATCAAGGGGGAATAAAGGGCCGTCAATAGCGGACTCGTGTAGTCTTATTCGGTCTCCTAGTTTGTGTTCATTTTTGGAAATGTTGCAACCGGCACTTTGGAGAGAGTCGTGGTCAATGTCGGTGGCTATAAAGCTCCATGAAGGTCGCAGTGAGCAGGCGAGTAGTGGATATATGCAGCTGGCCCCTGTCCCGCTTTTAACACACTTAGTCCATAATTCTGGAGATAAAAAGAGGCGCCCTACACATCTAGACCTGTCACTGGAGCGGTCGTGTTGAGTTCGCTGGTCAAGTCGGAGTTGGCGGAGTCGATAAGATCTTGAATCCAGAGAACATAGTCCAATCTGTGCAGCTAAGCTGCAGCTCATATCGACGGGAGCGTGGCATCGTACCGGTTTGGGATCATAGGACAGAGACGATCTTCGGGAAGCTTTACGTCAAGGCCGAAGTCGCGTAATAGAAGGCTCTTTGCTAGCTCTCTAATGGAGTTTAACTACCAGTCACGACCCAAGCATCTACGGATATAGAGTATACCTTACGGCCTCTGGATTTTGGAAGTCGACATTTGAATCTATGTCAATGCTGTTGTAAATGTTCAGTGGGGGCCAGCTTGCCAGTGGTGGAGGCAACACACAATGGTGCGAATCGGGGGCAGTCTTTTGCTAGCGCTTTGAAGTCTAGATAGGCGGTGTATGGGCTTCTTGGGTGCATATTGGTGTTATAATCCAACTAGGATGTTCAAAAAGGATGATGAAGTTAAAGTTGGGTAGGGGTTGGGTAGCGGTTGCCGGAATGACGTCGGCGGCTCACACCTAAGAATTAAAGCGAAATTCTCATCAACCATCTTCCGATACTAAGTACAACCCCAATACACACCGCAAACAATGAATCGACTTTCCCACCGTCCTCCAAGGGCACTGTTCCGGCCGCGATGCTATTCCACACTATCCCAACAATCCCAACGAACTGACCGGCCTTTGCGCCTCGCTGTGATCGGCGCCGGTCCTGCCGGCTTCTACACCTCATACCGGGTCCTCAGCAAGCTTTCGAACGCACATATCGACATGTACGAGTCACTCCCGGTTCCGTATGGCCTGGTCCGGTTTGGTGTCGCTCCTGATCATCCAGAAGTAAAGGTGCATTCCGGCCCCTTCGACGCCCTCACAACTCCGCCCTGACTGAGATTAAGACACCCTAGAACTGTCAAGACAAATTCAACGAAGTCGCCGAATCCCCGCGCTTTACATATATCGGCAATACACCAATCGGCACTTCATGGCCACACCCCCCACATCGTTCCATACCGCTTTCATCGATAATACCGCATTATGACGCCATCCTACTTTCCTACGGCGCATCTAAGGATAGAAAGCTTGGAATTGAGGGTGAAGACACGTTGTCGGGTGTCTACTCCGCACGCGCCTTCGTTGGGTGGTACAACGGACTCCCCGAGTATGCTGGCTTCGCCTCAAAGCTCTTCCTCGATTCAGCAGAAGAGGTGGTAGTAATTGGACAAGGCAATGTCGCACTCGACGTAGCGCGTATCCTCCTCACCTCCATTGACGTGCTACGGAAAACCGATATCACGGCGCAAGCAATAGACGCACTATCGCAGAGCCGAGTGAAACGGGTGCGGGTTGTGGGCCGGCGGGGACCGCTGCAGGCGGCATTTACAGTCAAGGAGCTACGGGAACTACTATCAATGCCAGGGTTGGGATTTTCGGGAGTAGATCCTTCTCTTATGCCCGCGGATGTGGGGAAGCTTCCTCGACAGCAAAAGCGGATTGTCCAGATCCTCCAAAAGGGATCCAAAACTCCGCTTTCGGAAGCGCAAAGACAATGGGAACTCAACTTTCTTCGCTCCCCAGCTGCGTTTCTTCCATCCACCAACGATCCGACTACACTCGGCGCCGTGCGTTTTGAAAAGACGCAGCTGGAAGAACCTATGTTTTCGGCCACTTCCCGAGCACTCCCAACAGGCAAACTCGAGGATCTACAAGCAGATATGGCCTTCCGTAGCATCGGCTACCTCTCCGAACCAATACCCGGTTTCGAAGAGGCCGGAATCCCCTTCAACAACAAGCGTGGTCTCGTGCCCAACGAAGATGGACGGGTCGTGAAACCTTCTTCCACCGCCGAGGAACCCGGAAAAATTGTGCCTGGAGTGTACACTAGCGGCTGGGTGAAACGAGGACCAACCGGCGTGATTGCAAGTACAATGTATGATGCGTTTGAGACTGCGGATGCGATTGTGAATGACTGGGTTACGGGGGAACGAGAGTTTATGAACGCAGAGGATGAAGAAAAACGGGGATGGGAAGCTGTTGAGAGAGAAGTGAAAGCGAGGGGCATGCGGCCTGTAAGCTGGGCAGAATGGCAGAAAATTGATGCTGCGGAGAAGGTGCGGGGTGCGAGGTTGGGGAAGGAGAGGGAGAAGTTTGTGAATGAGGAGGAAATGCTGGCGGTTCTTGATTAGGATTTGCAATTTGATTTATATAGACGTTTTATGTTATATGAGCATGAATGCCAAATAGACACCTCGACTAACTCATTTAAGGCGGGGAAGAGCGAAAGTAAACACTGTAGCTCCCCTCAAATCTTCGCGAACCGCTAAAATAGATTTTTGGAGGACCTTAACATGCCACTCGGTGGAAGAGACTCTGGCATCAAAAGAGGCAAGTCAGACTTGATCTCATCATTGCTTTTTCCTCATCTCACCGACTTTGTTGTGGATGCTGTGGCGTAGGCCAAAGAAGCAGTGTTCTTAAGCGGCCCGGCCCGGCTGGCCCGCATGAAGCCGGTCCTGGTGGCAGGTCTCCAAAATTGAGGCCAGACCGGCCGTATCTGTGGGCGGCCTCAGATATCTGAAAGCCGTAGGCTTTTTGCAGCGTAGGCTTTTGAAATGGTGACCCAGCCTGTAGATATAAAATAGGGATAATAAGGAAGGAGCAAAGCGAGAAGAAATTAAGTAAAAGGTAGGGATATGCATACCGAGAGTAAAAGGATTTTTTTAGCTTGTGATAGGAAGGATGTGCAACGATCGGATTGAGTAATGGGCTAGGCAGTGGGTTAGGTGCCAATTCGTTTCCACATCCCACTTGGTCACGATGTGGCGCAGTGACCTTGCTACATCACGTGTAGGGCTTGGCATTTATCGAGTGAGGCTACATGCATCGGCTAAACATTTGCTTGGCACCAACTACAAAAACCCCTTCCTCTTCCCAAACCTTTTGTTCTTCATACTTACCTTGACTCGACTCGGGCAGCTCAAAGATTGTCAGGGTCCGGAGGCAAAAATTCTACCATTGCACTGAGGTGGATGAGCTTTTGTGAAGGGTCTTCGGGCCCTCTCGGAGTCATAATTTTTGATTTCAAATCCTCCTTTTTTCATTGACCGTTTGGGTGCTTGTAAGAGGCCGAGACGTCGAGGAAAATCGTACGCGGTGAATTGTTTTGTTGTGCTTTTTGTTTTGTGTGGCTTTATTCGGTCTCTAGGCCCTAAAATTTGACTGTTACTGGTCACTTCAACGCAGCTCTGTCTAACTTACACTTGATGCCTATACTTATGATATCTAACAAGTTACGACTAGCGAAACTCGACGATCTACATACAGTACTTGCCTCTAAATAAGCAAACATTCCTGTGGCCAGATCCTAAATACTCTCCAGAACTCACTTGAATCCAGCGCCCTCCCCTTCTCCTCGACACTCCTAGGCAACACTCCCGTCCCCCTCTCCTCCAGCAGCTGCATAACCCACCTCTTATGCTCCTCCATCCCCCAAGCCAATGCCAAATCCCACCAATCATAGCTTCTCATATCCGTGAGCAACCACCTCTGACCCCTTGCCTCTTCCCAGCACCCATGAACAGCTACCACTGCAGCCGTCACATCCTCTCCATGAATCAAATGCAGGCTCCCCTTCCCCGCCAGCTTCTCCTTGCTGTCTGCAACACGTGAAACCCACCCCTGCGGCGACCGGGCGCCGCCCCACAGGCCAGAGAGATTCAGAACACACCCGCCTAGTGACAGCAGCTCTGTTTCTGCGATCCCGCGCTCGTGCGTGGGATCGATTGCGGTGTGCCGGGTGCTGGTCCCAGGCGCATTCCAGACGCTGGATGTGCCAAGCTGGATAAACCGTGGCGACGACCCGGGGTGGGTGGATGTGTAGAGGTCTACAAGACGCTTTGTGCCCCCGGTGACCTTGATGGGGAAGGTTATCAGGACTGTTGTTGCGGAGGGAAGCGCATTGTAGGGTGTTGGATCCGTGGATTCCGGGTCGAAGTTGAAGGCGATTGTGGTAGGGGACCCTGCACGAGTTGTGGCTGCATGCGTTATGTTGTGGGAGTCGAGGACGGGGAGGAGAAATGTGCTGGTCCAGCCGGCGCCGAGTATGAGGAAGTCAACGTGATGTGGGGTGGGAGTGTTTGCGAGTGTCATTGTGATGGTGAGCTCCGTCAAGCTAAAGACAGGGAGATCGTATTGAGGAGACTTGGGCTGTCACCTGATTGATGCTGACTTGAACCACAACTCTTCTGGCGAGTCAACAGAGCTGAGTTTTGAACAAAATACGCTTGAAGAATTGAATCAATTTGCTCTAGTATAGTAGCTCATGAAACGAAAAATGGACAAAACAGCAATCAAATATAACCTCAAGCTTAAATGCTGTGCTATGCCATCTCAACTCCAAGATCAACTAGCTCAACTTCGCGTCTCTATCGATTAATCCTACCTTTCTATTACTCTTGCCCTTGAATTTTTGTTGCAACAGCTCAATCAGTGTAGCATAGGGCATTTCATCATCCAAATCCGTCTCCTCATACCAGGAATTGGCTTCGGCCCCAATCAAAGAAGTAGTCTACAGCTATATCAGTAAGTGCCCTTTGTGATACAGTATGAAAGCATAGCATACCAAGAGAAGCCTTTTGTCATCATCACTCATTTCTGGATTCACTCGTTGGACCAGAGCTTCAAATTCCTATTTTGGAGTTAGACGGAGTTATTTCATTGGAAGAGGGATTCAACATACCTTTACAAAACGCTTCCCATCTTTCGTGCCATCGAACGTCAGATTCTTCAGACGTTCTGCAAAAATCTCTGCCAAGGCCGCTTCGCCTCGAAATGGGAACGGGTCGTAGGAAGATTCCGTGTCGATGGTGGGTGCAAGCGATGATTCGATGGCTTTTGATTCCGTCTCTAGGTCGGCGATAATCTTGGCTCTGTCTGGAGGCAGTGCAGCGTTGTAGACTGTGATGGGCTTGACATTCATTGCGGGAACGGTCTCATTGATGTCGGCGGCGGCGGCGACGGCGGTTGCTTTCTCCTCCGCATCGAGACCTTTGGTAGCTGCCAAAACGGTTTCGACGACAACCTCCTTCGCCTTCCCCTTGCTATCCTGAGGCTTTGATTTATCGTTGATGCCGTAGGAATCGGTGTACGTTTTCCACAGCTCTTCAACCGACTTCCCGCCGGAGAGCTCAACCCACATCTCATCGGAGTAATCCTTGTCTTTCAACTGCTCGTTGATCCAGACAATGGTGCCCACTCCATACGAGTCCTCAAGCCAATCCAGGAAGTACGCAGTATTTTGGTATCTAAGAGTATGTATTAACTTCAAATATTAAATTCAAGAGATCGAGAACGTACCCACTATCCCAGCGTTCACCTCCTCTATTCCAGTGTGGAGGAATAAACCTGGAGTATTAGTCAGTAATCAAAGTCCCAACCTTTATCTTATCAGAGCATTAGCCATGAAGACAAACCCATCCTTCAACCGAACCCAATCCGCAATTCCCTCAATCAACCCAACTGGTGCCGTATCGTTAGCATTATGCTGCCACGCGTGAACCTGGTCTAGTGTTAGCCTGTCATCCATAATCTACGGGAGAAACTGCGTCAGGCACCATCTCATGTCTAATCACGCCTAAGATCTCATCCTTGAGTCTCTTCTCATCAATCGAATCGATGTAATTCGTCGAGAAATGAATTTGCTTGTTCTTTTCGCCCACAGTATATGCTACGCCCCCCATGGGCCGTATGAAGAGGCAAACGCTCTGCTGACTATAAACACATTCGGATAAGCTCGGGTCTCTTCATTTGTAAGTGTTGTCGAACGTACTAAGTGGGCTGTTTGTCAGGCGTAACATAGAGTCGCTTTACAACTCCGAGTATCGCATCACGGATCAAGCTGTGACAATTGACTGTGTCCATAAATTTGCAGCATCCGGAGCAGTCCAAATCTTGAGCATTGAACTCAAGCTTGGGGATGAACCAGCCATCAGGATCTCGGCGCTTGTTTTCATTGTCTTCTGGCTTGTGTTTCTTCTCAGTTTCGACCAGTATACTCGCCGTAGGAGGCTCTTTGTTGTAGAGAATAGCGGATGACATTTGAACAAAGATGAACTGCGGTTGCGGAGACTGGTAGCCTTCCAGCGTATGCACGTTATGCTAAATTCTGGATTATATGAAGTTGATGAGGAGTTGATATGTTTTGCGTGGTAGACTGTAACGAAGGGTAGGGAAGCGGGGGAGCTCAAACGGAGCTCACGGACATGGATGTATGTTTCCATTCATAGCTATTCTCGATGCGGTCGGTGGTACTTTCCGTTACATGCAGGACGAATAAGATGCTGAGACTTAATGAGAATTCACAGCCACTGAGTATCTGCTCTTCTTATTCATAGGTTTGATTGAATTGTTCCATCTTACATATACCCTCAGAGCAGGAGTGGCTTGTTGAATAATGCCTTGACCTGAATCCCTGAACCCGAACGCCGCCCAATGATGAAAACCCATTCCACACCACATTTGGTCCCCTTTTTTTGGTGCGGTTGAACGCCGTACAGTGCCCATGACTCTAGTAAAACATCTGAAAGAAAAGGACAGAAAGAAACAGAAAGAGACAGAAAAACGTACATAACTATACCTAACTAGAAACAAAGGATATGAACATCAGTACCTCTAGCGGTCGCAAAATAAACTATCCGTAACGCCTGGGTATTTGGTAACTTTAGTACCTTCGGCTAGAGGATACCCCATACGTCCTCTGCGGCATGACAGATCTTGCTGCAGGCAACACTTGCGCTGAGCGAGTAGTTGCTAACACCGATCTTTTCGTCGATCCATCCATCTGCGAAGTCATCCTTTCCCTTCGCCATCGCACCAACAGCAACGCAAAGACTTTCGCCCTCGCCGAGACCACCAACGTACTCCCTCGCATTTACCGCAGGGGCCTCCCAACTCAGCGCAATCTTTCGACAGTTGGGTGGGAGGTATTGTGTGACAGGGTTCTTGACAACCTTGAGCAGTTTTTCGGAACTAGTCGTGGAGCGAATCGACAGCTTATGAAGTAGCTGCACCATCAATCCCGCGAACCGCTTGAATGTTCGAGGGATGCGAACGGTGGGGTTGACCTCAATAAGGACACCCTTCGCAGACTGAATATAAACTTGCAGCTTGCCAGCCTTGTTGACGGGTGAATCGAGGAGAGTTAGAAGGCACTGTTGAAGAACCCCAAGGAGAAAATGTCAGATATCGGTGTTGCAGCCGACTTAAAAGACAGGAGGACAAGAAGATTTCCGGAATGAACAAAACCAAAGGCAAACTGGGAAGTAATAATAATCATCAGCACAAGGGCAGAAAGGTTTGTACCTGGTGGAGAATGTCTGGCCGCGCATCACTGATGTCCCGTCCCATCTTCTTCAACACTCCGATATGGTCGTCAGAATTGAGCAGCGCATATTTTTCGGAGCCATTGGGCCCACCAGTCGATATCTTGTGTGTTTCAAGGCATGCCTGTGACAGAACAACAATCAATCGCTTGGAATCATGATCCTCCGGCGCGATGGCTACCGCTTGTTCAGCGGTGAGCGTGGGGAGAGGAGGAAGAGACTGAGTGCGAGGGCGCTTTCTGACAGGTGGGGTAGCCATCTTTTTGGGGTGAAGTGAGTTTTAAGAGTGGAGAAGTAGAAATTCGGGTAGACAAACAGACAGGAGAGACGGTGGGATCAAAGTGAAAAAACATGAGGATAGAGTCACTTTATGGCTTGGCATGGCTAGAGTCCAGATTGCACTTTTACTCGTAGTTAGAATAGGGTGGACGAAATCGGGAGTGCTTAAGTGAGAGTTGGGCGGTTAACCTCACAGAAGTAGCGGCCAGTTGCACATCCGGCGTTACTGTATGAGTGCTCCAGTGTGGTTTTCAAAGCCTTCACCATACTCCTTCGCTGATTCAACAACCCTGCGCTCCCGATTTCGTTTCCCGTATGTGAGTAGAGTAATTAGCACACTTGTGATTGGTGTTGGGCACGAGCGTGTCTGAGCAGCCTTGGGCATGAGTATGGGCGTTTCTTATGGAAACTTTACTCTTAATAACGAAGATTTAAACTCATTTTCTACCAACTTTATGGTTGCTGCTTCCCCCTAACACTTCCATTACCACTTCCATTACCACTTCCATTACCACTTCCACTTTGCTCCCATCACCGCTGCCTCTAGCCTCTCGCGTACTCTATGTTGGAAATCTGCCCACGGCGGGAGAGGGGAAGGGGAAAGAGGGAGCAACCAAATCCGGTCTTATCTGGTATATATGGAGCAAGCAGTAGATAGAACAGTATCGCTTCTGGACACCTCTTAGCACCTGCTCTATTTTCAACACTTTACAGATTGCTCAGGACGTTCGCGGCGAAGTAACTGGTCCCAACTCGTTATTCTACTGGCTTTAGACACAAGAACAGAAGACATACCACACCGCGTGAGTTGTGCTACTATGTGGGTTGCTTAGATCTAGACTCGAGCATAACACTACTTGTAATAAGACGTCTAGGATCAACCAAGAGGCGAAATAATCCAATTCGTAACTATTTCTTAGATCGTGAAAGTACTCAACTGCCCGAATTCAACAAGCTTTTGTAGAGACAGATACCAGCAAACCGCGTCACCCATGCGCATCAGACAAGTAAATAATGTACAACGTTAACCCCATTTGAAACGTATTAAATATATCCATGCCCGGTCACCTTATGCAGCAACCTCGCCCTCCTTGGTCTTCTTGGTCTCCCTGTTGTCAGGTCCATCTTCGGCCTTGCGCTTGGTTCCATTGGATTCGGGAGCAGTGTCCATGAGTTGAGGAACACCATTTTTATCCTTGGGTGCTGACGATTCCTTACCATGGCCGTTGCTGTCTCTGTCTCCCCTAGATCCACTGCGGCCTCGGCCCCCCCTACCTCCTCGGCGTCCCCTATCACCTCCGCCTCTTCCGCCTCTTCCGCCTCTTCCGCCCCGTCCACCTCTTCCACCCCTCTGCTCGGAATTCCGGTCCTTAGCTGCGAGTTTCTCTGCTTTGAAGGCGTTGAATTTGTTTTTAGCGTAAGGCTTAGGTTGGATCTTTCCAGAAGCGATATCTGCCTGCTTTTGGAGGACGTAGGCCTCCTTTGTTTTCCACACCAGTTCCTGCTCATTAAAAGTTGGCTTGGATTCCATCGCGGTAAACTTCTGCAGTAGCTCTTCGGAACCAAACTCGATAAAGACAGATCCCTTGAAGACCTTCTTGTCGTCGCGACGAAGGCGCACAGCGTTAATGGGACCGTATGGTTCAACCAGTTTCTCTACGTCGATCTGAGTGGTGGGGGTCTCTTCACCAAACCCTTTCTGTTAGAGAGATTAGCACACGATTTACAGCAGGAGGATGAGGGATTTAGTATGAGGGATTTACATACCGCGTACATGCTAGTCTTCAAAGCCTTGTCGTGCACATGTCTGATCTCGAATGGCTTATCGCCGCCCTGGGTTTGTCCCTTCTTTGCGGCTCCTGCGCCGACTGGCAGAGGTACTTTGCGCACAACTGTCTCTTCATCTTCGTCTCCACAAATCTCCAACGCCTCGCTCTCTTTCAGCGCAGCGACGACCAGGGCATGGTCCTTGAAGCGTCGCATTCTTTTGAAGCTTGCGATAAGCTTGATTGGAACTGGCTTATTGTCTTTAGTCACCAAACTCCATAGGAATTTATCGAAAGGAAGGTTCGAGTCGGAAAAGTAGAATTCAACCTGCGCGAAGTCAGTCACATGGGCGTAAAATGATCAACCGCGCGACGGGAGGGTCGCACTTGTTTCCTAATTTCGACAGGATCGCTAGATTCTGGGAGAAGAGATGCATCAAACTTGACATTAGATGGCCGTCGCTCGTATTCAGCAGAGGTCGCAACGCTATCAGCCCTAGACTCCTCCTTGGCAGGTGTCTCTGCTTCTTCGGTCTTGGTTTCTTCCTTAGCAGAGGTCTCTGCTTCTGCGATCTTGGTTTCTTCCTTAGCAGAGGTCTCTGCTTCTGCGGTCTTGGTTTCTTCCTTAGCAGAGGTCTCTGGTTCTGCAGTCTTGATTTCTTCTTTCGCAGAGGTCTCTGTTTCTGCGGTCTTGGTTTCTTCCTTAAGCGAAGATTCTGATTCTTCGGTGGGAGTGTCGGACTTGATGTCTTGCTCCTCTGGCTTGAGAGCAACAGGGTTCTGAGTAGTATCAGCCATGATATATCGGTAACGTGCTTGCGCAAATGCGCGACAAGAAATCGATTATCAAAAGGGTTAAGGGATGATCAAAAGTGAAAGGTGAGCAGGTCAATTGAATGTAAAAGAGTTGTTGGGTGTGGTTAGGTTAAGGAAAGAAGGGAAGAGCAGAGGAGGAAGAGTCAGATGTAGAGGAGTCAAAAATTGACTTTGGAGGGGCTGACTGCACGGCGACGCTAGCGGCTACGAGCGGCTGCTTGGCACACTGAGGGCCCTGCTAAAACGTTGAACAATGACTCGGGAACATCAGACTCAATCATGATTGCAGCTCGTTCATTTGCAGTTTAAAACGAGCCATTGAGCAGTGGGCTACGACGATACCGTCTCTGGTCTTTTTTTGGCCTATCTACTCTACTCTACTACGGTGAGGAGTAGGTGTTTCTTGATACTGTAGTAACACTGGGTTAGGGCTCTAAACTTTTGCTTCGCCGCTTTCGAGCAACAAACGCGCAACACTTTACACAATGGCGACCACCCTCCCCGCCGTTGCAGCCCCCGGCCAACCTCTCGCCTCTTCAGCTTCCTACCTCCCTGGTCCCGGCACCTCCCTCTTCGCTAGCAATATTGTCTCCACGATCGCTGGCGCAGTCAGCGCTCTTCCCACAACACCTCTCCCCACCCTTACCGTCCGGCGTACCCCTCTCACCGCCACCTCTGCCTCTACCTCCGTCCTGCCCACGGTCCAATCCACCGTTCTCGCCCGGGTCACACGCATAAACCCGCGGCAAGCAACTGTGAGCATCTTCTGCGTGGGCGATGTCCCACTCAACGATGAGTTCCAGGGCATCATCAGAGCGCAGGATGTGCGCGCGACCGAGAAGGACAAGGTCAAGATCTTTGAGAGCTTTCGGCCAGGAGATATTGTTCGTGCGCTTGTGATAAGTCTTGGTGATCAGAGTAATTACTATCTAAGTACAGCGCAGAATAGTTTGGGGGTCATAATGGCGTATAGTGGTATGTCGTGTTCGAACAGGCAAACGAAGAGAGGTACTAACGGGTAATAGAGGTTGGAGATTTGATGCATCCCTTGAGTTGGCGGCAGATGGCGAGTACGCGAACTAGTGCGGTGGAGGAGAGGAAAGTTGCAAAGCCGATATAGATCACAAGGTCTGGAGATGACGAAATGATAGTCTATTGCTGTGGGCTCCCAGAAGAGATGGTCTTTAATAATAGACAGATGCGGTACCGTAGACAGACCACCATGGCATGACTACGATTCTCAAGGGCTATTCTGTACAATATACACGGTTCTGTTTAAGGTGCAGGATTCAGGAACAGGCTCTCCACAAGTAAATGAGCAAACGAAAGTTCTGTATTAAATGAGACATAAAACAAGCGTCGGTCTACCGCAAAACGGGCCACAATAAGATTACTCCAAATTCGCATCTTTAAACCCACAATAATCTATTTCAATTCCAAACCTCTACTCTAGCTGTAAGAGAGTCTCCACTCTTCAGCTCGAATTCGCTAGCACCGATCCTGGAGCCATCCGCCCTCCACCGTGCAACAGCTCGTGTATGCTTCTCCTCACATATCCGGTTGAGTTCAGGCCAGAACTTGGAGTGGTCATACGAAAATTCGCAATCACCGCCGAACTTCATGTCAAGTTGCACTGGCGGTACATGCTCCCGAAGATTCTCGTTGAACTTAAGCTTTTCGCGGGTCTGCAAAAGATGTCAGCGTACAGGCGAAAGCATGGTGTGAAAGGAGAAGCTTACAAGAGGATCAATGAATGGATTAAGGAGCTTAAAGAAACCCCACACAAACCAGGGAACTGCGAAAAGTCATTAGCAGACATCGCAACCCGTGTGGGGAAAGACGTACGATTGATACACAGAGCCCTTCCCAATCTTTCTGGATAATGGCTTTGCAGAATATTCAACACCTCCCGACTCTGCGCGATACTAGGATTACTGCTCTTAGTCGAAGCACCGAAGTCAATCAGGAGAGCCAGTGTTTCCTGCCCAGCTGGCATCAAATCTACAATCCTCTCCAGCATAAATACTAAGTGCTGAACCTGCCTCGGCGAGCGCTCAGTATTCTGTCTCCCAGGGTTGAGGTATAAACAGGGACGGCCTTCATTGTCGTAGCCTAGGATAACCTGCTTTCCGGTCTCGTTCTCGGGAGAGATGTAGTCTGCCGTGTGGTTGGCCACTCCGTATTCTCGACGCCATACGATTGTGGTCTCAATTCGCTTCGTTGCTGCCGCAAGATCCCATTTGACGGCTCGGAGGTAACGGAGGAGGCATTCACGCGTCAACCACATGCGTTCAGCCTCGTCGAGCTCCCGTTCCTCGGCGCCTTTCTCGGTGGATATAGGGAGCATTTTGATTGCACTGACGTGCGCGAGGAGTGCGTCATACTTAGAAGACTGGTCGGGAGTCAATTCGGCGACGGGGGCAGGCTTGCATGTTGGTAACGGAGCAAGGAAGGGAACCAGCTTTTTGCCAGTCTTTTCCTCCTCATTGACGATGGCAGTTGCGACTTTGACGAGGGGAATCTCGGGGGCTTTTGCGGCAGGCTCGTTGGCGATGGGGTTTGAATTTTCGTTGACGGTGGTTGTCGTTGCCGTTGGGGTATCGGTGGTAGTGACGGTCTCGGAGGTAGGTGGAGCGGTAGCTTGTGGATGTGGAACTGGATCCAGCTTCTCGTTCATGGTGTCGGTGTTGTTAATAGGCTCGGATGGTGTTACGACGGCAGCCATAGTGATGACGGTGGTGAGATCAAACTCTACTCTATTCTTCGCTACCAGGACTCTATTCTTCCCGGAGGACGTAGGGAGTATTTGTATGATACATAGCAACGGACGTAAGACCACCAATGCGGGTTTTAGTGGCACTCGGAAGAAGTTGTGCCGCAGGGCATTAGTTGCCTGGACTAGTAATGGGTGTTGGTTGTCGCACTCACAATCGAGTGAGTAGTCGTCGCACTGCAGCACTTTGTTCGTATCGGTTTCCGAGATGAGAGAAGCTGGATGCTGAGAATACCGGTATACTTTTTGTATTTATACTGAAGCACCTAAGAAGAGGTACTTAAGTACTCTACTTAGGTGTAGTACATTCCCGGGTGATGTCGGACTACCATGGGCCCTTGCAGGGAAGATCCATGTTTACGCGCTTTCTTCCAATTAACGCGAGTCGAGTCGAGTCGCGTTCCAAGTGCAACAGCACTGCACCAGGCAACCTACTCGACCCATTCAACACATCTCACATCCACACATCTGCCTCCACACAAATGGACGACTCCCCAAACCCCCCAGAATTGATCGAGCGCTTCGGCAGCCAGCCTCCCGACATCATGGGTGAACTCCAGAGCATGCTGCGAATCTACGACATCGACGCGCAAGAGCTCTTCTTCAAATGGGAGTCCTACAGTATGAAGATGGGGCCTGACGACATAAATCTCACATATGATACGGTACTCGCCTTCAAGAAGGATGTGCAAGAGCTGCTCGAGAAAGAACAACGGGGAAAGGCGCGAATGCAACAGACCCCCGCTGTGCAGAGAACTATACAGCCCCAGGCGGCTAGGGCGGATCCGTTTGCGCTGTAAGCTTGTTCGCCATTCAATTGCTCACCATTTAAGGGAGTACTAATGTAGGAAGGTTGGATGGAATGCTTCCTACTACCCCTGCCCGCGGGAGTGCAGTGAAGCGGAAAAATCTAGTATACGAAACTCCGCGGGGAAAGACTTCACGAAGGCTAGACGTTCCCTCTTCGCCTGTGCCTGTGCCGTCTTCGCCAATTCAAACACCCCGCAAGCCGTTCTCATCGGCACCACTAGAGGCGGCTACTCCCTTTAGCAAGCGCAACGCCGCCGGAGAAACCATCGAAGTGTTGAACCCACATATTCCCAAGCCTACGCTACCGCTCGCAGATGCATTCTACGATTCCCGTGTCAAGTTCGTCTTCCGCATGGATATCAAGAATTTTGCATACAGGCCGATGTATCAAAAACTCACGGAGGCGTCCGAAGTGCAAGACGAGCGTATCGACGAGTTTGCGACTGCTATACAGGAGCACTACTCCCTCGACGACGCAGTATTCGGGGACCCATCGATTGCCTCGCCTTCCGAAATAGTCGCAGTAGGACGCATTGTCTCAGACTCTTTAGAAGGGAAATTCAACCCCTCCTCTATCCTCCTCGAATCATCGCGTATGACTGGCGCTGGCGCTCGCACGCCATTGAAGCTCGACAAGATCTCCAGCTTTGCATTCTTCCCCGGACAAATCGTGGCCGTGAAAGGCGTGAACTCATCTGGTACTTATTTCCAAGTCCACGAAGTCATGGATCCTCCCAGGCTCCCATCCGCATCCACATCCACTGCAGAACTGGCCGCCACCGCAGAATGCCTCGCCGCTGGTCCCGTGAGTGTTTTTATTGCCTCGGGACCATACACCACGCAAGACAACCTCAACTTTGAAGCATTGGATGAACTGTGCACCAAGGCGGCGGAGCAACAACCAGACGTAGTTATCTTTGCGGGGCCCTTCATAGACTCCGAGCACCCCCTCGTGCAGGCCGGCGAATTCGACCTGGAAGATATCGATATGGCGAACGACGGCACAATCGAGGACCTCTTTTGCCAAAAGATTTCTCGAAAGATACAACGGATTAAGAATAGCATGGTGATCATGATCCCCTCTCTCCGAGACGCCGTATCAAGACACTGCTCCTTCCCCCAAGAACAGCTGAAAAGGAGACCCTTGGAACTCCCCAGCGTCTGTCCCTCTCTCCCCTCTCCAAGATATACCATGTCTAACTAGCGTGCGCAGAATGTCAAATGTCTCCCAAACCCGAGTATGTTCTCCATCAACGAACTCCTCTTTGCGATCTCTACAAACGACATCCTGTTTCACCTGCAGCGCGAAGAGATTACGTGGAAACCGGCCAACACGAACCCACCGGCACGCCTCTCCTCTCACCTGCTGGCGCAACGTAGCTTTTACCCTCTGTTCCCGCCGCCGCCGAGAGAAAGTCTTCCCCCCGGGTTGAACGCCGTCGGTGGCAGCCTCGACATCCCGCACTCCAGATTGGCGGATTTGGTGGGTGTAACACCCGATATCCTCGTGGTGCCCAGTATGCTGGGAACTTTTGCAAAAGTTGTGGACGGCGTGGTGGTCGTGAATCCTGGGAGTGCGAGTAAACCAAGGGGTGCTGGGACGTGGGTGAAGATAGCGGTGAAGGCGCCGGAGGTTAAGGACGGTACAATGGAGGTTGAGGTCGGACATGACGTTTGGGAGAGGGCTCGGGTGGAGGTTAGGAGGATATAGCAACGGCTTTTAGGTGGAATGGGAGTCACGGGCATATTATGTACTTAAGTACTATGCCAAAAAACCCCCGTTTATTGATGTGACTGCAGTGCCACATTTACCCGAGTGCAGCATGACTCCCAGAGTCCAGTGATTGTAGCATATTACTAAATTTAAGATTCTAATTACTGGGGAATAGCTCAAAATACCACAGTAATACAAGATACCAGCAAATATGACATTGTAAATGATTGAGTATTTAGTTGAATGGGGTAATATTAGTCAATTGAGCAGCATTGAGCATTTGCATAGATGTGGCAAGCATTCCACATTCTTGTCACAATGATGTGACAGTAATAAACCAGTATACCTACAAATAGCCCTAACATGTTATGTTCAGCAAACTACATACATAGTGTAATGATTAGTGGGTGTGTACAATACCCACTGAAACAGGTTTGAATCATGCCAGAGATTTTTTTTTACCATACGTCAGTCAGCTGGCAGCATCGGGCCCGGAGGCAAGCGCAGGCAATCGTGGGCATGCGTGGGCGTGTGCAGGCGTGTGCAGGCATTTGTGAAATATATACATGTGGAAGTAATGTAGTGTAACTCTACTATTTAACTCAATGCACATCATTTTGAATATGACAGCAATCTAGCATCAGTGTGGCATCAATATACTATCTAATGTGGTCTTCTGTGCTACATTATTGTGAAATTGATCCCACATTCAAAACAATTGATATTGTTGCAAATTCCAAAATACCCCACAAGTTCAGCCAATGTATACATTTATAAAGAATTCAACATTAATACAGCATTAACTCGGCATCAATAAACGGGGCTTTTTTGGTACAGTAGTTATAGGGATCTCGTTGAGAGACGAGGATGTCTATTCTTATAGGCAACAAAAAAGGGTATGGACAGCAGATAAAGAAACAAGGTAATACATGCCACCCATCAAGAGGCAAATAAAAATGAACTCCACAACGAATCTAAACTCTTGCACGTAAAACAGAAAACGCCTACGCCGTCTCATAACATGTTGAACATCTATCACGCCACACCGCCCACCAGTGTCAGTAGCTGAGAGGCCTCCGCCACTAAATCAGCGCTGTCCTCCCGTGGTTTATCGCCAGGTCCATGTCCAACCTGACCCTTCTCCTCCGCAAACTTCATGGAGCGTCTATAGCTGGGATCAGACTGATAATATTGATCTACGCCACATCAGCACCATCTTCCACGTGGTAAAGGAGGGAGGATATACCTTTGATGGGATGTATCAGCACCGTCTGTTTATTGATTGTAAGCACAGAATTTGTAGGCACGGTAACCCAATCCTCGCGCTCGAACGTCAAAGGCTCGCTCGCAACCATGACCAAATCCTGGCCCCGATCATGTCTCTCCATGCGATAAAACCCGCCCTCTCTGTACTCATGAAACCTCGTCCCGCTCGAGAAATAAAGACTTGCCGCCTCGTCATTGCGCGAGGAGACGTATCGCGTGCACACAACTGAGTGGCCGTCCGTGGCCGCAAAATTCAGCAGCGAAGGCTCCGTCGTTCCCGTTTCTTGGAAGATCGTGTTTAGCCGAGCGATAGTACCCAGCATTGCTTCACGGAGCTTTTGGTGGCCGAATCCGTCGGCGGGCGCGGACTTGGGGTCCACCCCGAGGCCGTGTAAAGTGTCGAGGAACAAGGCGAACGCCCACTCCGAGTCGGTGCTCCCCTCCACCATCAGAAAGTACTCATCTCGCAACCCGGCTACTAGCTTCCGCTTGATCCCTTGGAAGTTCGCGATGTGCCCGTTGTGCATGAACATGATCGAGTGATAGGAGAACGGGTGGCAATTGCTTTCGCTGAGGGCACCCGTTGTAGTGGCACGGACGTGCGCGAAGACAAGGTTACTGGTGGTTTTTCGTGCGAGACGCGCGAGGTTCACACAGTTCCAGGCCGGTGTCGTGCTCGTGAAGATGCATGGCTCCGAGGAGAGCGAGAGCGACGTGTAGTAGCCGATTCCGAAGCCGTCGCCATTGTGAGGGCGCCTGAAGTCGAGCCGGAGGCGGCAGTCATAGGATTGGGTTAAGATGGAATGGGTTGGGTTCAGGATCAGGTCCGAAAGCAGGATGGGGTTGCGGCCTTTATACACGAGGAAGCGGCCTGCAAAGGTTTAGCTAAAGACGGGTGAATGTGGTGGTGAGTTTACACATGACGGGGAGTTATGATTGAATATGAGCTGGACGTTGGAGATCGTGGTCGGTAGTGGCAAAGTGTTTGGGATTGGGTAGTGGCGAAGTGTTTGGGATTGCGGTGTTTATATCTACGGGTGAAGAAAAGAGGTGGTGTCGCAATATGAGCAAATACCGGGGATTGAGCACGTGAGAGCTATTGAGAGCCGGGCTTTCATTCAAAATCTTTCCAGGGCATTTTAGAGCATTTACTCGCTCTGCAAGTAAGTTTACTCATAACTCAGTAGGCGCAATGTTCGGATAGCTACTTAGTACGTTTAGACTCTACCATAAAACACCGAATGCTATTCTATGACTCCGTTCCTGTCCATCATGCCATCGATTATCTGTACCAATGGGATAAACACCCCCTGTCCACTCCATTCAGAGTTGACAACGTTTCAAGGCCCCTCATATTTCCCCTCACCCCGGAAACCGCCCTTACATAACCGCAAATATTCCAATCAGTGCTCTGCTTGGCAACGCCCACCAATCTCCACACGCCAGCACAAAGTTCAGTTCGGTTCAGAGCACAAGCCAGTTCCGCAACCAACTCACAACTATCTCCAAGTGCTCGTCTTGGATGAGCAACATACCCTAAAAGCCATGAGTGCACGGCTTATTTCGTCCCGCGCTGCGGCAACTGCGACCACCTCAGTTACAAGACGTCCTCCTCCGATTCATTCAGTCCGCCGCTTCTACACTCCACAGTCTGGGATCCGTTCCTCTGCCGGCGGCCTCCTACGTCCTGATTCAATCCTTCAGTCTCGAGGTCTGAGATGGCCCGACCAGATCTATCGTTACCACAACTCAGGTGCTCTCGCCGTCAGGCAGATGAGCTTTGCGAGGTCTCTCCCAAAGCTCGTTCTCAAGTTTGCAAAGATTCCCGCTGCATTCGGTGGTGCTGCAATCGCGGGGCTTGCATACCTCCAATTTCAAGTTGAACGTTAGTTGGCCATTCCACACTTCTACACCCTATGTAGGCTGATACAAAGTTAAACAGAGGCCGGAAATTATGCTCGGGGCATTGTTAACCAGGGCGTTGATATCGCCGCTACCACATTGGACGGTGCAAAGAAGACGGCCAGCGGTGTGTACGGTAGCGTCGCGGAAGGGCTTGATAAGCTTGAGGTGCCCGAGATGCCCGAGTGGATGCAAAATATCATGAAATTCGGTGATAAGGGTGGAGACGGAGGTGCGGGCGGAGGCCCGGGTGGCAATGGCAAGAAATCAGACAAGAAACCTTTCATTGCGGCGGGTGCTGCTACAGTTGCTGCCTTCGGTTATGGCCCCGATGACGATGCTCGAAGTGCCGCACAGGCTGCAAAAGACGACCAGATGATGATCTTGACCAAAAAGATGATCGAGATTCGCAATATTCTTCAGAAGGTTGGGCAGACACAGGCTTTGCAGCTGCCATCAATTGTCGTAATTGGATCTCAGAGCTCGGGAAAGAGCTCGGTCTTGGAAGCTATCGTTGGCCACGAGTTTCTGCCAAAAGGTTCCAACATGGTTACTCGTCGCCCCATCGAGCTTACACTTGTCAACACCCCAAGCACTACGATGGAATACGGAGAATTCCCCGCTTTGGGTCTGGGAAAGATCTCCGACTTTGCACAAGTTCAGAGGACACTCACGGATCTTAATCTGGCCGTACCGGAGGCCGACTGTGTCTCGGACGACCCCATCCAACTCAACATATATTCGCCCAACGTTCCGGATCTGTCGTTGATTGACCTGCCGGGATACATCCAGGTCACCGGTGCAGGCCAACCCGAGGAGCTCAAGTCTAAGATTGCCGAACTTTGCGAGAAATACATCAAACCGCCCAATGTTATCCTAGCCATCTCAGCCGCCGACGTTGATTTGGCCAACTCTACCGCCTTGAAGGCCAGCAGACGGGTCGATCCTCGAGGAGAGAGGACAATCGGTGTCATCACCAAAATGGATCTCGTAGAGCCCGAACGAGGCCAGGCGATTTTGAAGGACAAGAACTACCCTCTACGACTTGGATACGTTGGTGTTGTGTGCAGGACCCCTAGCCAGGGCTACTTCTTTGGCAAGAACGCAAATATCACCAGCGCCATCAGTAAGAACGAGCACGCATTCTTCAGTGCCCATCCGGAGTTTGCCCAAGAAACTGGTGCTACAGTTGGCACCATCAACCTTCGCCAAAAGCTCATGACTGTCTTAGAACAAACTATGGCTTCAAGTCTTCAGAGTACCAGCGACGCTATTCACCAGGAACTCGAAGAGGCCACCTATGAGTTTAAAGTGCAGTATAACGACCGGCCATTGACCGCGGAAACGTACCTTGCTGAATCGCTTGACAAGTTTAAGCATTCATTCAAGGGCTTCACCGAGTCGTTCGGAAGGCCTCAAGTACGGGAGCTGCTAAAGCATGAGTTGGACCAAAAAGTCCTGGACTTCCTGGCGCAAAGATACTGGAATAAGCCTCTCCCCGATGATTTGACCCGCGTCCGTCTCGACGAAAAGTCACTCGCTGAGTTGCCAAAAGCCGATCCGGACAGTCTCTACTGGCACAGGAAGCTGGATGCTTCCACTTCATCATTGACTAAGATGGGTTTTGGAAGACTTGCAACTGATGTTGTCGCTCGCGCTCTCGGGCAACATATGGATCGTCTTGTGACTGAGTCTACATTCCGCGAGCATCCTTTTGCTAAGCAGGCTATCCAGGAAGCCACCAGCACTATCCTAAACGACCGCTTCTATTCCACTAGCGATCAAGTCGAAAATTGCATCAAACCCTACAAATATGAAATTGAAATTGAAGACCGCGAGTGGACACAAAGTCGGGATAATGCTCAGAAGCTGCTCAAAGATGAGCTAAAAGATTGCGAAGAAGCGCTAAAGGCATTAAACGCAAGCGTCGGAAAGAAGAAGCTAGGACAAGCCATGAGCTTTATTGATAGGGTCCGTGATGGCGCGAAGATAGATGCCAAAGAGGGGACAGAGGCGTTCGGGTTCAGCCAAGGGCTCCTCGATAAGAGTATATTATCTTTTCAAGTCGATGAGAAAGTGGAGCTGATAATCGTACAGGCAGAGAAGCACTATTCCTCCGCGACCGTGCAGAGCTTCTAAAGATGCGTGTGTACGCACTCAAGAGCAAGCAGTGTGCCAACAAGGCGAATAAATACTACTGCCCTGAGGTCTTCCTTGATATCGTGGCGGAGAAGTTGACCGCTACAGCGGTGCTATTCCTAAATGTGGAATTATTGAGTGAATTCTACTATCACGTATGCTACCCGCCTCCTTCCTTGTATACATTACTAATAGAAAATAGTTTCCGAGAGAGCTGGACAATAGACTAGGAAGACACCTCTCACCCGCCCAAGTGGAAGCATTTGCAAAAGAGGATCCAAAAATTAGGAAACATATCGATCTTCAGCAACGGAAACAATTGTTGGAGTTGGCGCTCGAGAAGATGGAGAGTCTTATGGCGCTTGAGAAGAGCAAGAAACATGCGGCGGGCGAGAGTGACGCGGGACCAAGTCCTGCGGGATCGAGGTGGGGGAGGTTTTTTTAAGCTTAACCTGAACTAGTGATTGGAGAAGGAGAGAAGGAGGGCTAAGGGGTGAATACGCCGTTACGACTTCTGTGGGATTGTTCTTTGGCGTTTTGTCTTGTTTTGATCGATTTGATTCGGGTGGGGTATGAATTTGTTTCCAAATGATAGTATTAGCCTAGCGCTGTCTTTTGTTTCCTTTTACTGTTGTGTGATGATGTATATTTTGAATTTCGCTTCTGCTTGATGTTGGTAGATATGGTAGACATGGAATGGGATTGGATAGATGATCTCGGCTCACTTCTGGGAACTGCTGCGTGCCCGTCTATGGTGTTTCTAATCGAGCTCCCTTCAGCGTATATTTTTCGATGCAATGTATGTATAGGATCCTTCTACTGATGGCTGTGCATCCTCCGCAATGGCTTTTCACTATTCATTATAAAGTCGCATCTGATATAACCACCTTAGCAGCGGCCGAAGAGACTGAAGGATTTGTGCTGAAAAACAAGAAATCAGAGTGAGACGATGTGAAGCACTGTCGAATTCATCGAGGGAATCCATCGTGGAAACATGCTCACAGAAACAATAGATAACAACAGATAATCCCGTAAATTCCGTGCCACTCTCCCCCTATATATTCATTCCCATGCGGACCTTCTCTTCCATCCATCCATCCATCCATCCTTCATTTTACATCCCCAAACATCCTTCATATCCACCCTTCTTTCAACGCTCTCAAAAACAGTAGCCATGACCAAGCTTATCTGCACCCATCCTCCCCCCACTCGCATCGCCCTTACCATCCACGACATCTCCCACATGCGTGCGATCCCGCCTACGCCTCCCGAGCTTTATCTCGACTTGACGGCCCTCCTCGGCAGCATCCACACAGGCCCCGTGGTTTATACCGTTGAGGGCACTCGCAACAGGAGCCTTGCACCCATTGCGTTCTCCCTTCTTTACAGGTACACCTCGAAGAAAACCAAGGAAGCCTGGATCCGCCTCACTTTGGGAATCAACAACCAGCCTAACCTTGCTAAAGAGAATGTCAATCTTTTTGTACCCTTAAAGTTAGTGAGGGGATTGGCTGACGGGAGTAGTTGGTCAAGCTGGCGATCAACGTTGTCATTGGTCTCAAGGAGGACAAGTTCAAGGCTACCGTCAAGATGCCGGTCCAGCTTGGAGGTGGAGAGATCAATGTCAAGGATATTGACGCGGCTTTTATGGAGCGCCATGGTTGGAAGGAGGAAGAACAGGAAGAACCGTTGGACGGTGAAGGTATTGCTCCTGGCCATGAGGTTGGCGAGGATATCCCGGCCGAGGATGAACAGATGCAGGTGGGTGAGGGGATCGTTTTGGGTCAAGAGGTTGGAGAGGATATCGTAGCTGGCGATGAACAGATGCAAGAGAGCGATGACGTTGTTCCTGGTAGCCAGATTGGCGAGGATATCACGGCTGTAGATGATCGGATGCAGGAGTAACGGTTGGTTTCTAGCATCTACACGGATATACCGAGAAGTGTCAATGAATGTGGTGAGTACGTGTATTAACTTCTGTTAAAGTAGTTGTATCATCCTCAATGGGAAATCATGGCATTTTTGTTTGCACAACCTCTCCAATTACCCAAAAACTGACCTTGGGTGTGAAACCGTATGAATTGAACCGACAAAACACCCTTTACTCAGAAGTGAGGATTTTCCGTGCAGGTATGGATGACATCATATGACTATCACTCGTTCATTGAGTGATGGCTATGCGCCAAAAACAAGGGCCCTAAAACCCGTCACCTAGCACAACTTCACGACCGAAGTAGGGTCAGTAACGGCACGAACACGGCGACCAAGTATATATTTAGGTAATTTGTGGCCCCCCGATCCGACCCGGAAAGAACAAAAGTCTGGGTGATTCACGTACAATCCCCAGCTCAATGGACAATATCATGAGCTCGTCTGCCACACGATTGATAAACATAGCAAACCGCCATGCGCCCATTTCACCCGGATAAACTAGCACAGTGTAATTATAATCATCATTCATATATTAACATTACCAGCCTCTCTTTAACCAGCATCTGATATCATCAATAGCCAACACGCTCACCAAAACACCATCCCCAACATCCCTCTATAAACTCGTTAAAACCGACTCCAACGTCTGTCTATCATACCTTACATGTTTCGGATTAATAGTATCCTTATACTTATCATAGAACCTCCCATAAAGCGGGCCAATAAACCCAATCTCCTTCGCTAGCATTGTCCTCACCTCCTTATCGGGGAAGTTATACGCCTTATGTTTCTGCACCAGCTCGTCGAATGCGATATTGAAATTCTTTCACAGTTAGTCACGGACTTGGGGATATAGACGCATACATACCTTAAATTTATCTTTAACCCCTTCCTTTTCCTTCCCAGAGAGTCCCTTGCCACCCGCCTGCTTAGCCGTGTACGTAACATCCATCAAGAAAGCGGCACACTCCTTCCAGCCCTCCATGTACATCTTAACGGCATCCTTTCTCCACCTCTCAACCTTTGAGAGGGAAGTAGCAGTCATAATCTTGCTCAGGTCACTGCGACGGATGTGGGATTCAATGTATGCGACGTTATTGACCATAAACACGGCAATATTGCTTTTCTTCTTGAGGACAGTATGCGCCTTCTGTTCCAGTTCCGTAATCAAATGGTCGACTACATCGAGGAGGAAGTGGGAGAGGAGCAGAGCGCCGTCAGCACCGACGTCAAAGTTGCTCAGCGTCATACTCTGCGGATCGTAAGGTCGCTTCCAATTTCCGTCTCCGAGCGCAACTAGAAGTCCAGAAATCGAGACTTGGTACTCCGCCACCTTTTGCATGCGGTTCATGGTATCTTTTGTGAGTTCCGCAACGGAGAAGTCAGCCGGGGTAGTAACCATCGCTTGTCCTTGTCTTTTTAGGTCTTCGATCATAAACAAAAAGCTTCCTTGCGCGGTTTGCCGTATTGGTTTCAGGGCGTCCGTAAACTCCCTCTGTTCTCCGGTTTTGCTCTTCAGCCGTTGGCTAGCGTCTTGAACACATTCGATGACTTCGTAGGCAAGGAACATGTCGGTGGACATATTGCGGGTTATGAAGGTGTTTAGGTCTTGGATAGTGCGTTTGAAGACAGTCATGGCACCGGACGTGGTGCCATGGTAGACTGTAGACCAGGATGTCGAGGGGAAGAGGTGGCAAATGTTTTCGTATTCCGCATCAAAGATAGCTTCGAGGGAGGAGGTATATATCCCGACGCCGTTGGACCCGCGCTCATAAGCGGAGGTGGAGGCGCGACGGGTTGTATTAATGGTTGCCAGGGCAAGAGAAGAGAGGGATGCAGTGATGTACGGTCCACGTACTTCTGCGTAGATTGTTGTTGCATTGGACTGCAATCCGGAAGCTGTAGCAAGCGTGGAAGACAGAAAGTCGTTCAAGACGGCTAAGGTATTGATTTTCTGTGAGGAAAAGGTGGGAAATGGGAGCTCTATATCCATCAGTTCTACCGTTGCGTGTCCTTTATACAAGGAGTACAGACCCTTTGTAATATAATGTAGAGGTTCCACGGGTTGAGAGTCTTCGGCCAACGATTGTCGAAAGAGATCTTCCAATTGCAAGCTTCCAGCCTTCAGCAAGCCCGTCTGTCGCAACATCATCAGCGGCCATCCCACTCTAGAAGATGATTACGGTCCTAACCATCTGCTGCACCGCCTTCTGCGAACTCCGTAGGTTTGACTTTTTAAGCATCGTCAGGCCCTCGTTTACGCGCTTCAGGGACGCTAGGTATGCTGATAATCCGACTTTTTGAGGCCTACGCCGGCGGTGGATTAGTAGTTGACCGTCTCCGTAAAGAATGAGGGATCTCACCCCCGCCGTATCGTGCCTTCCTCCTTCGACACCGCATCTGAAGGTTGTCGCACTCGCTCAATAGCACTGATGGCATCATCGATATCTGAACGGCACCTGTCAGCACCTCACGCCGGAGGTAGATTGGTTATCGGGGGACAGACTCGATGACAGTACAGTTAAAGATTGAGTCTGGTTATATATGGGTTTCACGGCTTGTTCGACTTGCTGCGCACTGGCCGAGAGCTTCTGGAGCGACAACGCGATTTTATTTGTCAGGTCGGCTGTCTTGGAAAGTTTCCTGCGACACGGATGGCGGACGGGTTAGCAGAAAGCTCATGCTTCCGGGAAGGGTCCTCCAGAGCTGCTTACGATTCAAGAACCTCTACCTCGGCCGACAGCTCGTCCATGCGTAACCCTTTCATTGCTTCGGTCGCTAATTGCTGAGGGTACCGGTATTCTAGGAAACGACGATTATGTTGGAGACAGCGGGGACGTTGTTTGAGACAGAATCGAGCTTGAGGAAGGTGGACTGGGGGGAGGGGAGAGCTCTGAGATGACTGACCCCTGTTCAATGTTCGATAGATATTGAATTGTTGGATTGTATATAGAGTATATTGGCTCTCACACGCTTTGCAAGCGCGTCTGCGGGCTAGTGGCCTGGCTCTGTCAATGAATGTTTCAGCCAGAGAGAGTCTCACTTGCACATAGAGTAGACAACTCTGTTCCTGGCCTCCCAAGCCGGCCATTCAGCCCCCCGCGAGTTCTCTGATGCGGGTGCATTTATTTTGCCCGATTTGAGCCGCACGCACGCACCACCATTAAGGTACATATGACATCACCCGCTATCTAGGTAGGAATTGACTTCCCAAGAGAGCGACCCGATGATTGCTTGTTTTTTGAAACTATCGTGGCGACGGAACTCTGTGCCTGATCATCGCTACCATCCCCCTGCTACTGAGGCAAACAATACTAATATTATTCCTCTCAACCAGACAAATGCAAAACTGAACACCGTCATTCGCTGGTCTTCCACACTATCGCGACTCCCCACTACCACTACCACAACCCCACTGCTCACCAACTTCGCAATGCACTACACCACCAAAATCACCCTCGGAACACTGGTCACTGTGGGAGCCGTGGCCGCATATTACCACACTCAGACACGACGACGCACCCTACCCCCCGGTCCCGCTCTTATTGATTCGAAAGCGCAGGTAATCCAATCGCGCTCCCGCAGTTCATCGCTACAACGATCAGATCTCGGCGACGGCGCGGGGAAGGAAACACGGAACCAGAAAGAAGCAGCGCAAGACACGCAATGGCAGAAATTTACCGACAGACTAGCAGCGGCAAACACCTCGGTACTGTCTACCATTAGTCTGGGTAACGTACTGCCGGATTGGTCGATTGGTCTTCCGGACTGGATCGCACGGCTGCGGCGCGAGCTGAATATGGAGCCCGGCTCATTGGCGGACACGATATGGACCGAAGCACGAGACCCAGCCGTGAATCCGGAGGTTGCGCTGGATGCGAAAGTCCGACTCAGCGCCGATCTGTGTGACGAAGAGAAACGGTTTCTACAGAAGCGGAGAGAATTCACGCGGCGGGCGCTGGCGAAATATCTCGACCTTCCGGAGAAGGAAGTACACCCCGACGATGTTCCCATCATTGCCTCTACCGGTTCTGGCGGAGGTCTACGAGCCATGATAGCGGGAGCTGGATACTATTCAGCGTTACATGAGTCCGGGTTATTCGATTGCGTAACCTACACCGCGGGGGTCTCTGGGAGCTGCTGGTTGCAGTCAGTCTTTCTATCTTCCATCGGGCAGCAGTCTTTTGAAACGGTCATCGAGCACCTAAAGAGCCGTATCAGTGTCCACTTAGCGTACCCACCAGCGGCGTTAGAGCTCATTGATACCCCACCTACAAATAAATATCTTCTGCGTGGGATTGTGGAAAAACTGAGAGTCGGATACTCGTCCTTCGGACTTGTTGATTTGTATGGACTGCTGCTTGGAGCAAGATTTATGGTGCCAAGTAATGAGATGCTACTGGACGATAAAGACCTGAAATTGAGTTGCCAAAGCAGATTCATCAACGGCGGAGAGCTGCCATTGCCCATTTTTTCGGCCGTGAGGCATGAGATTCCGGGTGTAGGAAACGAGACTGAAAACAAAGACATGGACATGGAAAAGAAGGGTGAGGAAGAAGCAAAACAATCCGATTGGTTTCAGTGGTTTGAAGCAACACCGTATGAATTTTACTCTGAGGACTTGGAAGGTGGGTGAACGAGTGACACGTGGTGGTCAGAGCCCATTTGTTGACGATTGATCTGCGGCAGCCGGCATCCCCACTTGGGGTCTTGGGAGACGATATGAAAACGGAATCAATGTAGACAAGCAAGTACCCGAAATGAAACTGCCACTGCTTCTTGGAATTTGGGGGTCGGCATTTTGTGCTACTCTCAGGTGTGTAAATTCCTATGTGATCTCTCTGCACAGTAGCTAATCCTCCTTCCAGTCATTACTACGCCGAAATACGCCCATTCATTACGACTGTCAGTATGCTGAAAACTTTGGACAACATGGTACTACAAAGAAAATATGCGCTGGTGAAGGTTCATCCTTTTGACCCTGCATCCGTCCCGAATTTCATCAAAGGCCTGAAGGACCAACTCCCTCCTACATGTCCCGAAAGCCTTCACGAGTCCGAAACCATTCAGCTGATGGTATGCATGCATACTACCCAATCGCAAAATCCGGGTTAACACATCTGTGGCAGGACTCGGGGATGTCTAACAACCTTGCGTGCTATCCCTTGATGCGCAGGGGCCGAAACGTTGACGTAGTGATTGCATTCGACTCAAGTGCCGATATCAGGGTTGCAAACTGGATTGGTTATGTCGAAGGATATGCCAAGCAGCGTAAGATCAAGGGCTGGCCGGTTTCTATTGGCTGGCCACAATCCGACGACGCCGAACAAGCCCGCCAGGAACTCGAAGAGGCACAGGCTGCGTCGAGTGCTGAAGCCAAAGACAAATTGGAAGAGGCCCAGACTAAAGATGGAGAGCCAAAGATGAAGGGGAAGTCTACCCTGGGACCATGCACTGTGTGGGTGGGGAGCTTGGAAACCCGCGAATCTGATGACGAGCCACCGCCGAGTAAGGTTGTGGAGGAGGAGTGGGATTTAATGAGGCCTGAAGCTGGTATGTCTTCCCCCTTGCCTATCCGTTATCAATAGGACTATCGCACAAATGCTTCATAAGCATAAGGCTGAAATGCAGTCATCCTTTGTAGGCATCGTTGTGGCATACCTTCCGCTTATCAACCATCCAAACGTTCCCGATGTCGATCCGGACACCTCCCCATATTTGTCCACTTGGAACTTTGAGGTGTGTACCTACTTATTCTTCTCACCGGCCACTCTTGATCAGACCACTCATTGCTTGAGCCTAACTAACATACACACCCATTCACAGTGGACTCCAGAACAAATCAATAACCTGACCACTCTGGCAAAGACAAACTTCGGCGAGGGTGCCGATCAGCTGAAGAGAACGGTGCGGGCCGTGTACGAGCGCAAAAAGAAACAGCGATTGGGCAGGGAAGAGATGGACAAGAAACAGAAACGGGAAAGAGAGGAAGCTGAAGATGAGCTTGCGCATGCCGAGAATGAGAGGTCGCATACTAGCCATTTTTCGTGACGCGATACGCGGGGATAGGGAGTTTTTGGTGTTAAGCTCTAGTACCATATTTACAATTTTCTGTCATATATACACTGGGGGGAATTTATACATAGAGCGCGCATTCTTTTTTTTGTTTTGTTCCTTGATTTGAGATGTTTTGGATAGCTGAGACGAAACAAAACAGGGCAACTGCGATTTGCAACGTTCTGATATCATAATTTCTGGCAATGTTGACAGCACGCGACGGAAGGGGTTCCGAGCCGAGCTGGTGGGGCTGGGAGAAAGGGCGGCGGCGGGACAACAAACGTCAAACTCAACTCCCATAGCAAACACGCATTTCCTCTTGCGGAGTTCCGACGAAGCGAGCTGAAGGGGATCTAAAGAGTCGTCTTGTCCCATTACGGCGTTGATTTTACTCAACGGTAATGAAGATGTGGGAAGGTGGTGATAGTGTTGCATGCGTAGTTGATGTTAGGCTGGTCTTGGGAAGTTACCCACCTCCCCTCTTTCGTGCAGGGAACTCGATCAGCAAACTGCATGTATGCAGGGAACCCACACCTGTTTTCTTTGCTTGAGGGATCTCCATCTTGTGTGTCGCGTGCTTAGACTATTATATAGGGGGCAGGTACTTGGTTGCTGAGTAGAGAGTTCAACAACATCAACATCAGCAATCATTCAACACCACGCACAGTCACCCCATTACATACGACGAGAAATATCTGCCCCGAATAACTCGACCAGACAGTTAGCTGTTCGTGTTCAAGGAAGGGTCTTGGGCCACAAAAATACGGCCTCAGTCCAGGAGTGCTTTAGGGCCTGAGCGGGAGTACTAGCAAGCAATACTTTTGATACGAACGACGACAACGCCAGCAGGCGGGTAGGCAAGCAAGCAAAGGCTACATCTCCAGCATCATCACGACAATCACAAAACAGATAAGTGGATACAAATATTAAGTGGCGGCTGGCGTGCAGTATCACCAGCAGGGTGCATAGAAAGAGTAGGATGGGAGACGAGCGCAAGCGGATAACCGCTGCTGCAGAGCTGGTCCCCTGAGATCCCGCCGACGAGACGAGACCAACCACCGAAATCAAGCTACCGGCACCTGCCTCTTCCCAGATTGGATCATTCTAGCCGAATTGAAATACTTCTTTCTTTGTTCTATATATTTATTTAGACCTCACCTGCCTGCCTACCTGCCAACACCCACGCAGCGGCTGAAGCTCGCAACACAAACATCGTCATTCAAGTTGGAGACCCATTGTTTGTTGATCGTCAGTCATCATCACCACTCACTACCATCATGCCCAGCAGGAAAATCCACTCCTTGTCTCTTGCTCTCACCGAGAGACACATTAATACTTCAGATAATTCCCCGCGAACCCCTCTATGTGCACTTCCCATTCAGCACTCGGGGCCACCATTGGATATCAATACAAAAGCTCTTGCAATTGCTCAGTCTTCTACAATGTTCCAGCGGGGTCTAATCACTCCTCCAACCACATGTTATTTTCTACAAGCAAACACCGACAAAAATAACAAAAAAACACAAAAGGGGGGGAATCTCTGTCACCAACAGCAGCAGCAATTGCCAGAAGACCACGACAGTACTATGCTGGATAACAATACTATCATTACTACGACGCCGCAATCGCCGGCTGACGACGACTTTAGCTTCTCACTAGAGGAGTTTGGGAAGCGGTATGTCCCGCTCTCCCACCTCCCTACTCCGCCACTTTCGGACTTCTATTCGGTGGATATTCACCCTACAACTGGGGGCTATGACGCTGGTGCGGGAGGTGACGGCCAGGTCGATGCAGAATTCTGGGGTACGTGGTGCTGTGGGAAATTACTTCCTGTTATATAATACCGTGAGGCTGACATACGTGCTATTTTTGTTATCGTTATTGCAGGCCCCGCAAAATACCTGGTCAGTATGGTTCCGCGGAGTGCTTCGCGAGAACCCCCCTCGGCAGGTGTGTTGGCCGCTATCTTGCAGCGTGCTAATGTGAAGCTGGGGGTGGTATCGTTGGCCTGTTGCGTGCTGGACTGCCTGTCGGACCAGTTTTTGAGGCAGTGGAGGAGAGAGTGCTGCAACAAGGGTGGGTTTCCAGAGCTGGCTGAGGTACTGGCTGTTGCTGCCCTCGTTACCAGCATGAAGTTTATGGAGGACTCTGTATGCCCCTATCTGTCGGGGGGAGACTGAGAGAATCTCAACTAACAGGTGTTACAGCCTTACTCCAACAGGATGTGGACGCATATATGTGAGGACCTGTTTACTGTACAGTCTCTGAGCCTCACGGAGCGACTAGTTCTAGCAGATCTCAATTACTGCTTGCTAGATATCTCGAAACCCGAATTTCTGGACTGGAACATTGTCGAGATTCAGCGGTACACTGAGGAAGTAGCCTCTGCGACAGCCGCTGGATCCGGCATCAACTACTTTGCCAAATCGGCAAAGACGGCATTTCCACTATCGGAGTTCTAGGTGACTGGGGGTTTGGTATCCATATCCATTGTTTAGCCATTTCCAATTTTCTATCTACACCCGTTCGGAGTTTTTTGCAGCATCTTCCTGGTGTTTTGAGGCGTTTGTTCAATGTTATAGAAAGTATCGAATGTTATATATCTGGGACTAGTGTTTTTTGTTCGATGCATTGAAACAGAGCTCAGTGGAGTATACATCAACACTTTGATCTTTGGGAGTTTAGTTACGTGGATGATTGTTCAGTGCATATTTTTATCTTGTTATTGCGACAGAAGCACAGCATGATACGGAGAATGGGAGGGGGTAAGGAGAGCAGTCTTGCTTTGGAGTTTTATAGCAGCGAGCTTGACTTTGGCACGTATTTTGTGATACCTTTTGTTTTCTCGTGCCCAGCCGCAGGAGGCTAGGCACGAGAAAATACCTTTTGTATTGTACACAAAACCTGTAGCTAAGTGAGCTTGTTTTTATTTTTATTTTTATTTTTCGATTATTCCATCAACCAAATGCAAGGGATTCCTCATCAACCACAACAGCTAGTTTGTCGCACAAGCACATCCCTGTAGTCATACTTGTGGTGACTTCCGTGGCTCAAAAAACAGTTTCAACTCGGATATTGTCACCACCTCCATGCGTCCACCCCGCATCCATGTGGACAGTTTGCAGCGCTGCCTCTGCCCTCAATTAGCCAGGCCTTTTCTTTCTAATGTCGCCTTTCTTAAGTCCATCGCCGCCTTCAGTATTTCACCAGGTTTACACTGTACCGCATTAAACGCGCTGACATTTCCAGGTGCACGACTACAATCAACCCCCTCTTCCTCCTCCGCCGTCGCCGCTACTACTGTCCCCTCTCTAGATGCTCCACCTGCCCGACCTCCTCCTCCACCGCCTCCCCCACAGGCCTTGATACGGTGCATCTTCGCAGAGCGCGGGAAGTCCGCTTCCCCTCGCACCCCAGCTCCACCTCCACCCGAACCCGAACCATACACCAATGACCCTACACCAATGGAGCACATCATCAGCCTTGCGCAACAAGAAAAGACCTCGGAAGCCCTCACCGTCGCCTCACAATACGTATCTACAGGATCACTACCACCTTCACTCGAGCTATACAACGTCCTAATGTCCGCCGTCGCCGGTGCAAGACACGACTCGATGAAATCGGCCGCGTTCCAGCTGCTGGCAGAAATGAAGACGCGCGGGATCCAGCCGAATGCTGCTATATACTACTCGCTTCTCCGGCTGCTCGCAAAGAGTCCCGACTATGTTCGCCGCGCGGAGGTGCTGCAGGAAATGCAGCAGCGGTGGTTCGCGCTGAATGATGAGGCTTGGGGGTGGGTAGTGCAGGGGTATATTAAGGATCGGCAGATGGAGCTAGCGGTGGATATGGTGGTTGAACGTGAGGGGCGGGGGTTGAAGGTGGTGAATTCGGTGTATAGGGATTTGATTGCTGGATTGGTGGAAGTGGGTGAAGTTAATGAGGCATTGAGGATATTGATTAGGATTGAGGGTGTTGATGGGGAGACGTATTGGAAGGGTGCGCTGAGGCGGGAGCGGAGGAAGAAAATGTGGTTTGATCTTTTGCTGGTCGCAGCGAGGGATATGCATGTACACCCCCACTTCCCCCTCCCCCGCACGCACGCACTGACGACAACGTAGCACGAGGCAACAAGGCATGTTTGGTACAAGACCCGCGGCGGCACGGAATCGCTCCTCCCGATGTTCAACCCCCCAACAGGGCTCTGCAACATGGTCCTCAACTGCGCGGCGCGACACGGCGACGCAGCAATGGCCTCAGACGTACTTCACTATCTCACCGACTCCGATATCCCCCTTTACGAGCACCACTACGCCGCCATGATCGAAGCCTACGCACTCTCCACCTCCCCAAACATCCCCAAAATCTTCGCCACCTTTGAATCCATGCAGTCCGCCGGCATTCTCCCACACAAACACACCGTGCGCGCCGCCCTACCCGCCCTCTCTTCGCGCGAGGCCGCCGACTCTGCCGCGGTTGCCCTCCTGCAAAACAATACCAACCTCCTCGCCTCCATCGAGCTGGTAATGGCTGCATACGCACACATCCCTGACCTCACGGCCGCAATGCAACTCTACACCAACCTTCCCAATCTCACCTCTGCAAAACCAACCACACATACGGTCAACATCCTTCTCTCTGGTTGCGCAGACACCAAGAACACGGAGTTGGCGATGTACCTAGCCTCTGAGATGCGGGCGATGCATTTGCGCCCTGATGCTGTGTCGTACGAGGCGCTGGTGAGGGTGTGGAGTCCAGAGAAGGAGGCGTTCTTGTATCTGGAGGAGATGAAGGCGGCTGGACACAGAGCGGGACGAAGGACGTATGTAGACCTTGTTACGAAGTGTGTTAATGCTGGTGATCGGAAGAGGGCGGAGTTGGTACTGAGGGAGATGGCGGAGGTGGGCTGGGAGAATGATCATGTGACGAGAAGGTTGTTAAAAAAGGGGGTACGGATATGACGGTGTCGAAGGAGAGATGGTAGTGGGTATGTATATATCACTCGAATTACAAGCGGATTCTAGAAGTAGCCTCCTGTCGGGACTGGAACACGAGGAATCATGCTCTACAACACTTTGCGCAGTTATACAACAAACCAATAAACAAAAGATTGCTAAACCGAGTAAAGTAGCTGTGGGCCTGTGGCTTTTTTAAAACTAGTCAATCTCCTCTATTTCTGCCCTTAAGCCTTTCACAACGCACTGTATACACCTCTTACTGCTGCGCAACAATACAGCCAACTACCGGTAAACGGAGAAATTTCAGACTGGGACAGCTATGGCTTTTTCATTTCAAATCCTTCCCTCTCAGTCCCCACCCCAACAGACGCGCGAGAATATCCTCTCAACAGTATGACATCAATACGGAATTTCTTCAGCTGAAATGGCGACGCTGCCTACGCCGCCGACGTCAACGAGTGGAGGTTTCTATAGATGACGTGCTTTCGGGATAAATTTCCCTCATAGAAGAGGTGGGACGAATATGTTCGAGTGTGAGCTATTGAGCCCTCCTCGTCTCCGCCAGAGCTGCTGCTGTCCCTTGGCGAGTGCTACATTATGACTGTACTCTGCAACCCAACCCCATCTTGGCAAGTCCCACATACTCGGGTTAGGCAGTCCGGCACGACCCTGTTAAAAAGTTTTGGATTTTGCAGCGCCATGCCGCCCTTACCAGATATCCTTAAATCTCAGATTCACCCATGGAACCGTCTGATCTTGCATGCCTCACCAGAGTAGCTGCAGCATCGGATCCATCCATCGATGGGCAAGCCCAGATTACAATTATGATAAGCAGCAGTAGTGATATGATATAATAAATACATCTATAAGTACAAATCTACAAGAGTAAAGTTCAAACTGTCGAAGTTTCCGAGTTTCAAAACCCAACTTCCAACGGGGTCAGTATCTAGACTGTAATCCCCGCAAAAAAAAGGGCCGAAATAAAACATCCGAAACGCATCTTCCTCCCTAAATTTTAGCCATCCAAAGTTTTCGTTAAACCGCCCACTCCCTACTAAGAGTAATATAATACATTTGCTAGAAAAGAGTAACGCCTTGGAGATGAAAGCTATAAAAAGACAGACGCCGCGCTCCACACCCCATAATAAAAAACGCCCCACCTAATAACACCCATATCGTACAAATAAACAGCCAATCTCACACCCTATTTTTCATATAGCAGTATTGCACCTACAAACACCATCATTAGTTCTGACCTTCCAAGAGTAAGCAGTATTAGGGGACTCACTTGACACAAACTAGCTTATGCTCACCTCTTCGGTTGTGCTTTGCCTTGAAGCTCGTGCTACCGCATTTCTTACATCTGACGGCCTCATCCTCACTTTCGGCATCACTGCTAAAGATCCCCCCCTCGTCATCCTCATCCGAGCTGACAATATTTCGTCCCAATCTTACTTTTCCGGCCTCAGGAGTGTGATTATGGTTGTGATTATGGTTGCGATTGTGGTTATGATTGTGGTTGTTGGTGATTGCATGTGATTCTCGAGCCAACAACGAATGGTCCAACTCTCTCGTTCCTATATCCCCTTCACTTCGTACAGACTTCTTTCCGAGACTTCCGTTTCTGTTTTTGTTAGATTGCGACAGCGATTGGGCTCGAGATCGTAGGCTGTGTCCCACATTGCGTGCAAAACCGGGGCTGCTTGGGGCGGTAGCGGCGTTGGTAGTTTTCCCGGGTGAGTTACTGCGACGGCGAAGTGAAATGTGGTCCGTAGCAAATGAAGCTCTGCTTTTAATAGACCCGCAATCCAGACTATGGGTTGAAGCAATGCTATGGCGCCACGATGTGACTCTCTCTGACGAGCCATGATTGACAGAACCCTTTCTGAGAATTCCTGTTCCAATCCTTCTCGATAATGATTCGATCCTGCGTTTCGTAGCCGCACAGTCTTGTCTGAAGATTTTAATGCGGCCAGTGTAGTCTGCGGTAACAACAATATTGCCATCCGGATGTGTGGACCTTGTGTTCCACGGTGAATTTTCGGTGGGCTTCGTGCTGGCACGCCCATTGGAGCCATTCGAGTCCCCAATAGTCGATGGAGGTGTCTTCGTCTTTTTTGAGGTCTGAGAGTTGGAGCGGCTGACAAGGGTGATCGGAGGAGGGTTGCAGAGATCGTAAAGAGGATCTTCGGACTGGCTTAGGACCTGTCTTGTCTTCACCGGGGCCATCAGCGCGACGGTAACCATAGCCGAATGCGCTTCGAAGAATTCCACTGGTCGTTTGTCTTTCTTATCCGTATCGGCAGATCCAACATTCCAGATATAGACTTTTCGATCCTCACTGCCGCTGATAATGTATTTAGTATCGTCGCTAAAGGTCGCATGTATCTGACTGCAGGTGTTTTTGTATCCCTTGAACTTTGTCTCTAAACACTTGTCGCGGAAATTGTACATTCGAATCCTCGAATCATTGCTGGTGACTAGGATTTTAACCTCACCATTTGGATCATTCGGTGGAAATGTAACAGTTTCTATCCCCGTAATCTTGCTACCTTTGGCGTTCCGTCCATGGGACGATCTCGCATGTAGTTGAGTGTGGTAACGTAGCCCTTCTGTTTCGTAAAACAGACAAAGTCCATTCAAACACCCCGCGATAGCCATCCGTCCGTCTGGTGTAAATGTTACGGCTGTAATTAAGTCCGGCAATTCGTTCCAGAATGCAACACTTTTGTCTGGGATACTCCACAGCCGTAACTTTGAGTCCAATGAACCAGCCAGAAAAAACCGATCGTCCCGAGGGTGGAACACTATCGAAGTGACAATATCGCTGTGCTGGAAGCAGCATAAGCATTCGCTTCTGGTGACATGCCATAATCTCACCGTCTTGTCCATAGACGATGATAGAAGGAAGTTGTTCTGGCTTCCATATCAGCAACTCTATCAAAACATTCTTTATCACACTGGATTTACCTTGCTCCAACTCAAAGCCAGCACATCGCCAGTGTGTCCATGATACTCGCGTATTGGTTCTGACATGAAGACCGGCGCGTTGAGTCGTACACCATGCCCGTCATCACCATCACCATTCGCAATACTGGCGGCATCTTCTTCTTGCTCGTGGGCTGCACGATCTTCTTGAGAGCCCAAGACTTGCCATACCCTGACAACCTTATCCTGTCCCGCGGCGGCCAGATATCTACCGTCGTTGCTGAATTTCATAGCCCATATCGCGCCCGATTTCCCCTTCGGCAGATCAAACGAGGCCGGTTCGCTCGTGGTGGCATGATTTCCATCGTCTGAAGATGTGGGAGACGTGCTTGTAGACAGTTCTTGAGCAAGGAACATCTGGTTGAAATCGCGTTGTGGCTTGTGGTGGGTGTGAACCTGTGCGGGCTATCGTCAGATCATCGTTCTTTTCTCTGACTTGACTCTAGCTGGTAACCAACCCGGATATACTTCGGTGGTAGCGGGAACGTGGGTGTAAATCCGATCGGCATAGAAAAGACAGCAGCGTCCATTCCCTCCGTTCTTCGATCACCATCAACTGATTCGCTCTCTTCGGATTCATCCGTTGACTTTTTTTTGTTCCCCATAATGCGGCTAAGGAATGACACACCCTTTCTATATCAAGTCAGCCTTGCATATCTCGGGTCCGGAAACAGACCTATCCGGGGGCCGCTTTTATCGGTACTTTTTTCCTTTTCCCTGCAGTTGCAGTCCAGATCTCGTATTATCTGGCAATCTCCCGTTGGTAGCTTCACTTCCACGTGAGCCCGTCTTTCCCAAATCATCGTTCACATCATGTCGGAGGGTTTTCGCAAGCACATTTTCTGCCCCGGTGCGCTGCAAAATTGCTGAAGTTATGGGGTCGGTGACATCTTCGCGCTGAATAGTCGCCCGCCTGCCGGTACTTGTCCTTGTAGGGGTTGGAGGTTTCTCGGCATCCCCAACTCTAGCGGTAATTGGTGATCCTGTATTACTTAGAACTTTCGGATCTGGAGAATAGTACCCTTATTTAGCCATTGAGGGTGAAGGGAATGCTGGATACTAACTGTCTTTCTTTCCGTCTGCTGTACTCGGCCGATTACTCTCCGCAATTGGAGATGCTGCAGGAGATTCGACGTCGCTGGGGGTGATCGGTGTGACAGGCTCAAGAATTCCTCCTGGGGCGGTCTTTGTGATCTTGATCGCTGGCAAACTCATCGACGTCGTCATATTGGTACCACTGACTGACTGGAGCAGACAGGGAGGAAGTCGGTGGTTAGATACGCCGGTAGCGCCAGTTGAGCACGGTCGGTCGGTGTCAAATAAGGGGCTAGATGTTTAGATGAGAGCGGAGAGAAAAGGACCGATAAGCTCAGTGCAGATAATGGTCAGATGTTTTTCTGTTCCTGGATAACGAGGGGGCAGGTAATATGCAGATAAGCCAAGGAGCAAGAGAGTCAGCAACGCATATGTATTAATGCGATATGGTGAGATTGAATTCTCGAGATACTTGTGTAGAGTATTGCACTCTTGGAAGTCGCGATATAACAAACTCCTGTAACCAAAGCTTAACGAGGACGTCATAGCGTTCAAGGGCCCGCCAAGCCGTCTATTCTAGGAAACAACTTCCGAGCTACAAACAAAAGACCACTATCAAATACCGAGGCACAAGAACGGAAACCGCTTCTATAGCTTCAATATCAAGACTCCATAGTAGGTACGAGGAACTCTGAGAACTCGAGATGTAGCTGATTGACTAGGCTGTCGATACTCGACAGCTGCCTAGACGCGATGTGTGCTTGAAAGCTGAAAAAATCCCTGCCCCGCCAACGTCGTTTATTCATGAGAGTCACTTGCCAGCCACCGACTAAACAATACAGCCAATCAAAGGATCTCGGTGTTAAACTTCGACTCGGGAAGTTGTTATAGATATGCGTCTCTTCAGGTCTAGACAACGTCCTTAGTGCGGAGCATGAAAATAGGTACGAGGGTGGCGGGAACGGATGGAAAGGAAACCAAATTCTCGTAGATGCCGCCGGGACCCGCCCGAGGTCCTCCCCTAAACGCATGAAGGAGGTAGAATCCAAGGGAGCACCGCCTTATCCGGAATGAAGCAGAATTCCGGAGGGATCGGGGTCCGAAAGACCCCGCACGGCTACGACGGTAGACGGACTTCTGCGTATCCGTGAAGCTGAAACGCCGACTTCAGGAGAGCTGCGGGAAGAGACAAGCTCGCATACCAGCCCCCGAAGTGTATATGAGTTCAAGGGCGGGGAAAGATGGTGGTGGCGGCATACCAGCAACTTCTCTGCAATAAGTACCAGTACTTACCATCGCCTTTCATTCTGGAACCACCGTCAGTACCTAAGCTTGCATCGTCAGGAGGGGATTCTTCGTGTATATATGCCTACCTTCTGTGGCTATGCTCTCAACAAAATCTCTCGGACCAGTGTGAGCCGTCCCGACCGACTGCATTGGGGATAATCATGTTCAGGTGACGAGTACTTTTGGAAGTCTCGTTTGTTCTCACAATCACAGCTTCTGGCTCGATCACGCAATGCCACAAGACCTCCTTCGAACATGTAAGAAGAGATTTATAGTAGGGGGACCATGTGACTGCCCTTAATAAACGGCAAAAGTTTCTATGTATGGAAGGATCACATCCCCAAGACTAGGAAGAAGTATCCAGTCCCCCGGCCACGTCAGTGTCAATGGAACTCGAAGCGACGCCTTGTGAGACTTGCCTACAATGCTTCCTCCGGTTCTCGAATTCCACTCACTCGGCCAAAGCCGGCGAGTCTTACAGCTACAGCAACCATCATAGCTGAGTTTTCATGGAGTCTTCATCGGAAAGCAGTCCGAGAAATATCACCCAGTCTCGCCAGCAATTTCAAGGTGTACCTATATATTCATTCTTTACTACACTTCAATTGACGATCATTTTCCATGCAATGCACCAGCTGCATGTGCTGCGTGCCTAGCAAAAAAACTTCACTTCGCTTGGAAGCTTTAAGTTTGAAATGAAATCCCAGCCATCTGCATTCTGCAAGCAGCACAATAGAGTTAAACATTTCAAGATTGATTTTTTTGCTGTCCCGCGCTTGCAACGGCTATTCGCAAATAGTCCATCTCTAGGAGGAGGAAGAGGAGGAGGAGAGCTTCTGTTTGCAACTAAATATAATCTCGGGGAATATCTAAGTTTTCCAAGTTTTCCACGACCTTTTTCTGTCTCTTGCTGCTACTGTGAAGGATTTTTTCCCTGCAAACGTCCAATTGCCAATCCATGCACAGGAGGGGGAGACACTCGACAGCGACGGACCGAATTTCCATTGCACAATTGCCTTTTACTCGTATACGTTTCACGTCGCCGCAGTGCCAGCTGTTGAAGCTCTACACACTTACCCGCAACCGTTACTTGATCACCCAAGGCGGTAGATCTGGGGTACGTTTGGCTGCCTACTCTTTCCTGCCCATTCATGTTGCAGATGCATACAATCGGCGGAGTATATATAATTTACGATGCCGTCGCCCCAGAGTCTCCCGCGATCTTCGATATAGCTGGTGATCGGAACTTCTCGCTGCGTGGTACCACTGGACACAACAGACCAGCAGCAGCAGCCTCACTACCCTCGAACGTTATGATACATACGTTGAGCGCGATTTTTTTGTTCTTCCATGGAGACGAGATGAACCGGCAAACCGGTTCCACTTTCGGCTTTATGTTACAAAAACATACACAAAAATATAAAACCGAAACATTACAAAACCAGACTGTCGGAAACGCTGCTTTCTTTCGGTCTTCTTTGCGGCGGTTGTTTTTTTGTTCCTTCTTTCTCTTGCTTTTTTACTTGTGTCTCCGGACAGGCGGATGAAGATAGATGGAAGGCCTGTAAAATATTACATAAATCCCCCCTCCTTCGGAGAAGAGCGTTCCTGTCCTACCGGCAGCCCAGCCGTGTACCATAAGCTTCAGGGAGTAAAGGAAAAAAAAAAACACCCAACAAAAAGGTTTGGCTGGGGCTGGCTGGCTGAAACGCAACGCACGCGGGCGCTTCCCGAAAGCTTCTGCAGCATCCAAATTGAAATATATCCTTTTTTTTGTTGGCAAAGCAAAGCAAAGGCCTCTGGAAGGCCGTGTGCGTGCGTAATTTGTAACTAGGTTCGCACAGTTACCTGCAGGAACGGGTGAGATTGGTTGGTAGGGTTAAGGGGAGATATTGACGCTTAGTACATACTTACTCGAGTACGTACTCTAGTCTAGTTCTATCAACAAACTTCTCCCAGCGGGTACAGACGATGTCTCCCCGCTTTGCAAAACCCCGTATCCATGCTAGACTACTGTATAAGTTTCAGCACTCCATCGTCATTCGAAAGCTGGGATATGTAGGGAACTGGTTACCTAAGGTTACCGCGTTCTCCGCCTTCGCATTGAACCCGTGATGGGGCTGGACATTCCCGTCCTCCAAACGCAAGCAAGTACATGTGCCCTCTCTCGCGCAAAAAAAAGGGGTCCCGTGAAAAAAATATGTTAATAAAGAAAATTATGGATGGTAGTTTCTGCCGCAACCCCGTACGCCGCCCCAGTCTCAGACATCGATATCTTCAGTGGTGGATATGTCTTGAATCGTTCATTGAGTTTGAGGTGGCGCCTACAGTACAGGGGAAGGATGGGTATGGAAAAGTGCGACACATCGCAAAAACCACCCATCCTTTTAGCACGCACTCACCCCCCGGCGAGCTGAAATGTACGAAGTACGAATTGGTAAACCACAGGACCGGTCCCCTGGGGCGCAAAAGAAGTTGGAAATGAAAAAAAAAAAGGGCAATCGCCCAAATAGGTTTGATCACGCCCCAGTTTGTGCAAATGACATGCACTAACCTTGCCCCACAGTCTCGCGTGCTTACCTCCGCACTTTCGCTTGCTGTAGACCTATTGTTATTTGGTACCTATACCTTCCAACCCTTACTCCTACACCTGCACATCACATCACCATCCTCCCCATAAGCTCCAGATCACCCACACCACCTTCCTTCCATCCATCCCCTCTTCCCAGAATTATCCATCTTCACCGCATTTCCCATATATACATTCATATCTACACCTCGTTTCCCCCACCACAAGAAACCGTCTATTCTACATACGTGCTATCAATAAAACAACCCAGCTCAACCCATCTTTGCCAGCCTGGTATAGCTCTCAACAAAGGAAAAACCGATAATTGTATGATTGACAGCCCTCGACGATATCGATGGACTCAGAGTGCCGCGATGCAAGCCACGTGCCCGTTTTAACGTTCTCCTTCCGAGCGCGGACGCCCCCTCCGTTACTTTTCACCTTTCCTCCGCAACCTCTCATAATACCAGAGGCAGAAGAGTATTCATCATACCCTCGGAAGCGAGCACGGCCACTGGCAGACATTGACGGCCTCGATTTCGAGATCCGAGATTACACAAAGAAGCGGCGACTACGGTTGAAGCTAATAACCTCACGGCTCTCGGAACCATTTGCAGTTCCACCAACGAATATATTAGAGCGAGGGAACTGTCCGAGGGTTGCGTTATGGGCCAAAGCAAGAGCTGTCGGAAGGAGTGCGCTGAGGAAGGCTGCCATCCTGAACAAGATTAAACGGGATGCTATGGCCGCACGAGAAGCACAAGAGCGGCAGGTCGAGATTGCAAGACAGCAGTTCAGGTCAGTGCTACTTCATCCGTTTCCCTCTTCCAAACATGGGTAGAGCTGGTAGGAAGAGGGAAGTATACAATTCCTGACACTTGATTTGTAGAGAACGACTAGCAGCCGCCGCGCATTCAAGTTTTCAACGCAGCAATGTCGTTCAGTATCATAGACCTGCAGCAAGGCGGAAACTTGCAGTAGCAGCAGCACAACAGAGTGCTTCTTCCACTCCCGTAAACCCACCTAAAGAAGGGAAAAGTACGCGGGGACGTGCACTTGCAAGTGGAAAGAAACCCATAGGACCATCAGATCCGTACAACAATTTGCCTAGCTTCCGACGTCCACCATCTCCTCCCAGCGAGTCCGAACTCAACTGGCAGAGACGGAATATGGGATTGGATATAAACTGCTACTAATCTCTGGTGCGATGCGGTTGGTGTGCTTGCGTACGTACGTGTGTGGACCTGTATTATTGGCGTGGAGGACGTACATTGGTGGGACATAGTCATTCGAGTTGGTTTGACGACATGTGCATGTGTTTTTTTTGGCGCCCTATTGTGATATCCCTCTCGTTTCCATTTTTGTCTCTTTTTTGTCGCGTCGTAGTCATTGGTTGGTCGTCTTGGGCATTTACTCGGATTTAGGGTTGGTTGTTTGCATTGCATTTGTGTGCGCGGTGCGTTTTGTTTGGAACAGAAGAAAGGGAAAAAACTCGATTACTCGGTAGTCGATGCAAGTTTTGATGCCCTATCCTTTGCAATATCACGCATGGCCTGTGTATTGTAGTTAGCATAACTGTTTTTCATCCTCATCATCTTTCCCCCAAGAATCTCCGACAGCCAGAATGGGGGAGTGTTGGAAAATTCACCTCAATTGCTTCCTTCTTCTCCGCGTCAATATCCCCTCTCGCAATTCGCTCCTCCATGTTTTGCATGATCACCTGTCTGCTGCGACCAGCGACGAAAGCACTACTGGTGGTCAGACTGTTGTGCGTCATCCTATCGGGGAAACCCGGAAGCGGGGAAGCGGAAGCATACACGTATTTCATCCCTGAAGTTCCCGGTTAACTCTCTCTCATTCTCTCACCCATCCGTGACAAAACTTACCTGGAAACGCCCTCTCATACTCATCATTAAGCCTTTCCAGCCTCTCCGCCTCCTCCCCTCCACCCGCCGCTAAACTCCTCTGCTCCCCCTGCGAGTGCACACTCTCCACCCGCTTCGCTCCCAGCCGCGGGTGCGCTCCAAGGACATCCAAAAGCTTATCCTGGTCGTCGAGGGCGAACAGCAGGTCCGCTACGAAATCCGCGAACTCGTCGTAGGAGGCGAAGGAGCGGGGGAGGTGCGAGGCGACGAGGGTGTAGAGTGTCGGACAGGGCTCGAAGAGGTGGTCGAGGACGGTTTGGATCTGGGCGGGAGAGGAGGAGAGGGCGGTAATTGGCGGGAGGGACATTTTTTTAGTTGTGTCGTTGGGGCGAGGGAGGAGGGAAGGAGGGAAGGAGCGAAGATAGTGGGGACGATACCTGCTATCTACAATTGTGGCGGGTGGTGACGTGCGATATGCAGGATGGCCAGCGACAGGCAGGTAGGCAGGCAGATTCTTATACAGCAACAAACACCCTCCACGTTATGCTTAGTGGGCTCCCCACGTATCCCGCCTCTCTGCGCCAGAGCAATATGTAGTGTACACAGTGAGCCAGAGAGCACCGTTCTGCAGGTCCCTGTCGGGGTGCTTGGGGATGGCATGCGCCTCCCGATAAGAAGGTACCGAGGCATCGGTATGTCCCGCCCACCGCAGACAAGATAGCCATACCCCGTAATCTATGCTCTGCTCTCGATGCGCGTGGGGGCGCCGATTGATATCCAGCCAACCAGCCAGAAAAAATAAAGTGCCGTATCTCTGCTGTCTATCTATCCCAATCCCAGCCTCGACTTTAAGTGGTGCAATCACAGCGGCGCCCGCACACTGGCCAGAACGCCTTCGATAACCGCCTCCACGTCCACCTGCTTCAAATACAGTTCCACCGCCTCCGGAGAGCTCCCCCACATGATACTTCGCTCGTCTTCGACGCGCTGCACCAGACAGATGCGGTGGCTGTACACCTTGAACACCGCCAGATTTACCAAAGCCGGCGTGGCGAAATCGAGGCCGTGGAGAGGTGCAAGACACCTACCACCCATCCGCTGTTAGATTGGTCTTGAAATAATGGCGCGGGGAACACACTTTACGAGTAGTTCAAAGTCTACCGTCCCCTGTGCCGACACACCCCCTTTCACCGCTCTGTGCATCCGCAGGAACACAACGATGTCGAGAAGATACCTCCCGACCTCGGTGCTGATCGACACGTCTGCTGCGAGCGCGCGGATGCTGTCGATGACGCCGTGGGGGATGTGCGTTCTTCTGAATATGAAGGGGAAACTGGGGATTTGCGGCGGTGGTATTGAAGGTGAGTATTTACGGATTACGACGGACGCGAGGGAGTCTGCGTCGGACTGCACCGAGTCCACCGTTTCCTCCTGCTCTCCCTCCTCTGGTAATGACGAGTGGTGATGCGAAATAAAGAATTGTTCCCGCTGCAGAAAATCAACAACCCCAAACCTTTCTCCCAGAAAGCGCAGGTACCTACCAAGTGTCTAAACAGCGCCGGCAGGGAATCCGTCTCCGGCATCAGCGCGATGATTAAGAACCTCTCTGGTGCCTCAAGCACCGATCTACTGGTGGAAACACGGCGTGTCCTCATGAGCTGTACCCGTCACTAAGCATCACTCGACTTCCACCACAAAAAAACTAACCTCAAGAACCAGCGTCTGCACCTGCAAACTCGCCCCATCCAAGTCGCGTAAGATGATAACATTCGCAATCCTCTTCCTACTACTCATAAACGGATCCGCCGTTGCCGCCGTCATGCTGCGATTGTTCCGTAGCTGTGCGTACTTTGCGTAGGGCTCTGCCGGCTACACAATTTAGTCCCTCCCCTCACTCGTAGCGGAGTAGAACACAAACATCGGGCGACAACAACGGTGAGATCAGGGGCGACGATGGCACCCGTCGCGTCTCCTCGTTCACGAGTATTCCGCCCACAAAGTCGTCAAGCGTAATCTCGGGCGTACATTGCACAGTTACCGTCAAGAGCCCAAATACTTGCGTTCCGATCTGTGTACCGTTAGAAGGGCGAGAGGAGGGGAGGGGGAGACATACGACGTCGACTTCCTGCTCTAACTCTTCTAGACCCGCGTCTTCGGTCGTGAGAATGCAGTGCTTGTCTGCGACTAGACATAGCAGCACGGCGAGCTCGATGTCGTTGAGCCCGTGAACTAGCGACGAAAGCGTTTCTTGGTCCATGCCATATGGGGGCGTTGTGGGCGCGGAGATTAAGCTCTTGTGGTAGCTCTTCTGGTTGCTCTGGAGCTGGGTGATGGTTGAGCCGCGGCCCAGCAGTTATCCTTGTCCCGCTTGTGCTACATATAAATCTTTTGTTCGTGCAGTAATCTTAACAATCCTTTGCTGTTCAAGAACATGACTGAAGTGTAAAAATCAGCCCATAATGCGCTCTCTACCCCGAACATACGATAGAGGGTCAGTTCATGCACCGTTACACTTGACTTTTGCACGCCAGCTGGCTCCCCGGTCAGGGCTAGCTGAACTCAAGAATTAAATTTCCAGTTGAACTCTCATGAGGTCTATTAGATGCTCTTGAATAAACTAGTGCACCGCGTTTTGCAGGGCTTCGATGTAGTGGTAATAGGTGGGTCTACTTTAAGGATAGAAGAGAGCAGTTTGGTTTCTGTTGTCAACCCCACGTTGTTGTTTTGGCTAATACGAGTCTGCGAGTTCGTTTTCATAATGATTCTGGATAAAGAGGATAGAATGAAGGAATCAAAACACTCGCTAGTGCAAAATCATATGTTATCACTCATGGGTCTCGTCTCGTGGACAACACGAGGTTTTGGAGAAGGAAGTGCGTAATATCAGTGGTCTTCTTACATACGTTTTACAAACTCTAACTGAGATACCCATTGGGCTCTCAATTCATGTGTCGACGATACCTGACTCCCCTCCACCTAAATCTTGAGTTCACCATCGGATATGACTGTCCTTTCGTAGAGAGAAAGGACAAGGTGAAAGAAGGGGGTTTTGAGGAGAGATATCAGAATGTAAGTAACTCATTGGAACAGAATTCAGCCACAACCTGTGCAAGGAATAACCTTCTGCCTATTTAGCAGGAGAAAGACCGACACCTCCGTCGAAAGCCTACTTGGTGAGAACCAAGCTAAAAAAACATCCACATGGAACAGAACGAAGCAACTTATATTATTGCCCTTCTTACACCTCTCGGTATAGTATTTCATTTCACCCCAATATACTTAGATCCGTACACAGCAAGAGTCCACGTATACAGGATACAGGGTTGGAGGGCATGATTTGATGATGCATGTTGGCTGTATTTGTTTATTTGTTTGTAATCATATTGTATTCGGCCGCTTGCGGCCATGACATACATTTTCCTCCTTTCCCTGCCACTTCTCGAAACCAACAAAGGAAGCAAGCAAAGTCGTGACCCCCACCTACTACCCTCATCCCCTAGTGTTGGCTGTATGAATTGGTTGTTTTCCGTCATACTAGTAATACACATGGGACAAGCTGTCCCTGGACTTCGTCTCGGCAATCTTGACAGCGAGATGGTAGGGTCTACACCCGGAAACGGCGGAGACGGAATGCTGCGGATGTACCCTACTTTATACCAAGAGAATGGGGAAATATCCCAAACTAGAATCGGCCCGGGATATCTCGCCTTGTAGGGCCCAAGGTCTTGTCAAGCCCGGGTTTCAGGCCAGTGAATATTACGGCTGAAATGGTCTGGTTTAGTACTTCTATTGACAGATACCGTCGGATTGGAATCCTCTACCTGCGATATTAGCAGTTAACCCATCTAATCTAAGAAAAAAAATAAGGGCTAGGGTTTCTTCATAGCTACATACGTCATGCAACTATCTCTCATTGGATCCCCTGAACCTCATAAGTCTTCAGCTCATCTTCTCGCCGCCTGTCCGCCATGCTCCCTTCCATAACATGAGCAGTGCTTTCGTACAACTGACAATATACTACCTGCTCCCTCTCGGTGTGCTCTACTGTGCCTATCCCCTGATGGTATCTCCTCTCCCCTCCTTCCCATCTTCCACCACTAACACCCCCCAGACATCTATCCTCCGCCAGCTCGTCGCCGGCCCACGACTCCAACATGACGAAGCTAATCTAGACCTCTGCTATGTGACCCTCTCCCCCACCATAATCGCCATGTCCATGCCGGCCACCACCTTCCCCAAGAAAGCATACCGTAACCCTCACGATCGTGTCCTCACCTTCCTGGAGCGCAAACACGGCGACCACTGGGCGATATGGGAGTTCCGAGCTGAGGGCACTGGTTACAAAGATGTAGACTTCTACAACCGCATCTTCCACGCTCCATTTCCAGATCATCACCCCCCGCCGTTCGCGTTGATCCCCTACGTAGTGGCGAGTATGCGGAACCACCTTAGGAGTGGCGAGGACCGCGTGGCCGTCGTGCATTGTAAAGGTGTGTATGTTGGGTTTGTGTGGTCCCGAGGTGTGCTAATGAATCATAGCCGGAAAGGGTCGGAGCGGAACTATGTCCTGCGCTTACCTCATCTCGGAGGAAGGCTACTCCGCCGTCGACGCCATGGCACAGTTTACACGCGCACGCATGCGCCCGGGCTTCGGTGAGGGCGTCAGTATCCCGTCGCAGCGCCGGTATGTCGGTTACATTGAGTCCTGGGTGCGGACACACAACAAGCAGTACACGGAGCGGCGGGTGCGGATCCACTCGTTGCATATATGGGGGCTCAGTGCGGGGGTGCGAGTTGCGGTGGAAGGCTACGTTGATGAGGGGAAGGTGATAAAGACGTTCCACACGTTTTCAAAGAAGGAGTGGAAGGAGATGGAGAAGCATCCGGACGCCTCTAATGCCAATGTGATCCTTGAGCCGGCGACACCGCTGATTCTGCCAACTAACGACGTCAATATCGATTTCGAACGTAGAAGTAGCAGCAAGTATGGTTTCGCTGTGGTGACGAGTATTGCCCACGTCTGGTTCAATGCGTTCTTTGAAGCTGCGCAGGGCGAGGATAGTGGCGTGTTTGAGATTGAGTGGAAGGAGATGGATGGGATCAAGGGGACGAGTCGGAAGGGGATGCAGGCGTTGGATAAGTTGCAGATTGTGTGGAGCGTTGATCGCGAAGGGGAAAAGGTTATTGAGGAGCCGCTACAAGGAGAGCCTGTGCCTATGATGCGGAAAGCGGTAACGCATCGTGTGGAGAACCGTGATTTGGGACTAAGGCACGTGAATGAAGACTCCGGGAGTAGTATTGTGGGTGACAATAGTGAGCCTGAGGAAGGCGTAGCGGTAGGGGGAACGATTGCGAGTGAAACGGTGAAGGTGAAGGGAGGAGAGGAACCGCATACGGTTAAGGAGTCGAGGATTGGGGCTACCAAGAAGGGTGGTAACAGTAGCGGGGAAGGGAATTGAGACGGGTTGGATTGGAGCTTGCATTTAATATTAGGTTTTCTGGAGCGGGAGTTTGGTATGGGTTTCAGCCGGTCGTTTTATATGATAGCGGGTTTGTAATATCAGGGACTACATTATACACGCAAAGGAATATTTTAGTCAATAGTTAGATCTTCTGCCCGTCTGTTTTACGCATTCTGTAATATGCTGGGTTTCCTCATTCATCAAACTGTGGAACTGAAGCGTTTCGACATCTCACTTGAACGAATCATACCGGCACTGCTGTGGGCGCCGATCCAAGTCTGCCGAGCTCCATGTTGCATCTGTTCCAAATATTTGAGCTCTCAGGGCTAAATTGATATCACGCTATATTCCGTCTATCAATCCAGTAGCATTTTACGAGCCAGCTCTTCAATGATCTCCCATCCAATCCAGCTCTTGGCATCTTATCCCGGGCAACATCCACTGAACCTAATGTATCGCGGAAATCGAAGAGGAGAGCAGTGTAGCGGTGATACAGCAAGCCGGAACCGAGCGTGCGTTTTTTTGTATTCCCCAGAAATGTACGAAGTAGAAGAGAAAGAAGAAAAAAATCCCGTTTTAAGCCACCCACAATGAAGGATACAAAGTAACTCCAGTCACTCCTTCCCACTCCGTCGGCTTCAGCTGCTGTTGCCACCACATGTCGCCCACCAATACCATGCACCGCTTTTTTTTCCGTTTTATCTCAGACGGCGTGCCTCGCGCTCAGACTCGAGCAGGCAGAGGATGTCGTTCTCGCGGACGGGGCCCTTGACGTTACGGATGATGGATCGGGTGGTGTCATCCATGAACTCGACGCGGACCTGGGTCACACCTCCACGAGAACCTTCATTCAAGCTTCCGTCTCAGTCTCTCTTTTCTGTTTTCCCTTCTATTTTCTATCCCGTAGCAGGGGGAGCATTTCGACTAACCGGTGCGGCCGAGGACCTTGATGACCTTGACGAGCTTGACAGCGACTTTGGTAGAATCCATGTTGAGTTTTGGTAGGACCTGCGCGCCGTATTAGCACCAAAATCTGCAATTTCGGCGAGTCGGAAAAACGACATACGTGAGTAAAACCGGAATATGGGTCGTGGAGGGGTTGCTGGCAGTTAGTCTCGTCGCGGGCGTTAGGCGGTTCGTCGAAGGCGATTCTTGATAGTACTCTGCGTGCTGTGTCTCTTCGGAGATCTTGGCTTGTGCGGTGTCTGATGACTGCGATGTGCTAATTGGAGATAGGGTAAAAGCCCTACGGCTGCACTTAGTTTCGGCTTCATCCTTGGCCCAGGTTTAGGGGTTCTTAGAAAATATTGACTACTTTGTATTCAAGAGGTTGATTTTTGGTTTCACAGAATTTCTGATGCCTGGAAAATGACTCATAGAGGAAATTATGTATATCTTGCTTACTCATCTTAGGATGTGGGGCTGTCAAGCTTGACGTTCAGGAGAAACCCCCCAGAACGCTCTCCCCGCCATTTGATACCCATTCGTGCATCTCCGGAGCATGACCCAACCGAACCAAATGAATAACTTAACGACTCTCATCAAACGGTAGTCCACCTTTTTCTTCTCATCCTTTTACTTAGCTTCGACAGCTATATACTAACCCTCAACTAGACTTGAGGCCGCAACTTCGCGGCTAGAAGACTTAGCAACTGTAGCTCCTCCTGGCAGCGACAGTGGCTCCTCCATCCCAGTTGTACCGGTACCTGGTACTCGAGTGACGGTGCCAGCGGTGCCAGCCCCTGGAGCAGCTGCAGCGTCCTCATCCGCACTTCATCCACCTCTAGAAGATCTCCCGCCCTCGATTGAGGATTTTGACGAGCTCATCGATAACGAAGTTGCGAAATATGTCAGCTTAAGTCACGGGCTTGGAGGCTTGATCGAAGAGCAGGTCTGCACCCAGTAGAGCTTTTGGAGGACTACGGAACCTAAAACAAGCACTCTAGGGCAAAGCGGTAGAGAAATGTTTCGCCGAGCAGCGCAAGTTCCTCATTATCACCAACCGGGCGAAAAAACCAGAGCCAACCTCGAATGTGTTTATGGACCTCCTTTCGGGTATGCAGGTGGAGATGACAAAGGTCTCCAACATCCGTGAGAACAACCGCGCTTCGCCGCTGTTGAATCACCTCTCCACCGTCAGCGAAGGTATTCCTGCCCTGGCGTGGATTACCTACGATCTAAAGCCAGCAAAATTTGTTAGCGAGATGGTTGGGGCCGCCGAATTCTACGGAAACCGTGTACTTAGAGAGTACAGGGAAAAGTGAGTGAATTGGGACATGGTGCTTCCCGGGACTGATGCTAATCTATGTCTTCAAGGAGCCCTAAAGATGTTGAATGGGTTCGATCATACTATGCTGTCCTTGCAGCTCTGGAGAATTATGTTAAGAAACATCACCTCATGGGCGTTACTTGGAATGCGAAAGGAATCGATGCCGCCGAGGCGCTTGCTGTGTCTAAATCTTCATCTAGCACTTCACTCGCAACCCTTAGCGCCCCTCCACCACCACCACCTCCGCCGCCTCCAGGACCTCCCCCAGTCCTCACACTCGACGGCCCCTCTACCCCGAACCCGAGTAGCTCCATCAACTCCGTATTTGAGGAGCTCAACCGTGGCAGCGCCGTCACCGCTGGTCTTAAGAAAGTCGACAAGAGCCAAATGACGCACAAGAATCCCGAGTTGCGCGGTAGTTCCGTCGTGCCCGCTCGCACATCCTCCACAAGCAGTCTGCGCGGAAAATCACCCGCGCCACCCACGAAGTCCAAACCTGCGAGCCTTACTAAGAAAAAGGCGCCCAAGTTGGAGCTCGAGGGAAACAAATGGATCATTGAAAACTTTGAGAACGAGCAAAGCCTTGTCCTCGACAACACAGAGCTCAACCAATCCGTCTTCATCTTCCGGTGCAAAAATACTATGGTCCAGGTCAAGGGAAAGGTCAATGCAATCACTCTCAATGAATGCGTCAAGACCAATGTTGTGGCAGACGCACTGGTCAGTGGTATCGATGTCATCAAGAGCAGCTCGTTTGCGATCCAAGTCTTGCACAAGATCCCAAACATACAGATGGATCAGTGCGATGGGGGAACTATTTATGTCAGTGAGGAGAGCATGGATGTGGAGGTGTTCACATCTAAGACTAGTGCGGTGAATGTGTATATTCCGGGGGCGGGAGATGATGGGGACTACGCGGAAAGAGCTGTGCCGGAACAGTTAAAGCATACCATCAAAAATGGTCAGCTAGTTAGTGAGATTGTAGAGCATGCTGGCTAAAGTAAGTGTAGTGGGCAGGCGGGCTTTTGTGTTTGTTGAAGTATGGGAGGAGGCGTTAGGGTATGTAGTAGAGTAGACGGAAATCCAACGTGTTATCTTTACCTCTTCTCCGGTGTTACTGAGTACAGTATTTGTTGATCCGAGGCTGTAAGTGTGGTTGCTGTCGATTGATGGTCATCAGAAGCATAACGCCTGAACGTGATAAGTGAGGTACCCTGGAGGTCATGCCGAGTGATACGATGCATACCTAACCCACTTCTCTAACGCCTCCAGCCAGACAATATGCAGCGCTATTCCTCAACTTGTTTATATTCCTCTCTCTCTTTGTCAAGGCTGTGGACCTCTAACCCTCCGTTCAGCACACAAATCCCTTGTCTTTTTTTCTTTGGCTGACAATAGCTGAGTGAGAGCTACTGCATATATTCTATTGATGCCTAGTTAGCAGTAGTACTGACCAGGATACAATTTGAGGGCTGAGAACATTCAGCTGGGAGATGACTTCTGTGCTAGTACAAGGCAACAAAGGCTTGATATGTAGGCCCTGAATCCCGTTTAAGGAAACTCAAAGCTGTTAGATTTGCTGGCACGGGTTGATACATCTGGATTACGCTTCCGTCTTGACTCCAAAAATAAGGCGGAACGCCACGCCCCGCAAGTTTGTTTGTTTGTATCACCAAGTATACGGGTCCAAGTCATTTCAGACGAAGTTAGTCACTGTTTGGTGCTACAGCTCGAGCTGTGCCAGGAGGCAGTGGAACAATGGAGTCAAAGGAAGCAGCAAAAGTGCTGTGAGTATCAACCTTGATTGCAACCAAAAGCAGTGGAAGTGGATTGATGAGCGTCGTCATGAAGGGTAGCGAGAAGAGAAGGATAATTGGGAATCAAACATATTTTGTTTTATACAGTGACGGCGATTTAGGCGTGAGTCTTTGTACGAGCATTGTCTGACCAGGTTGCACTGTGAGGCATTCGGTGCTACTTTAATGAACGTACATGTCACCTGGTCCACGGTCAAATCACTCGACACTCACATCAGTACCAACGACACCTCCTATCCCAAACCCTCCGTTCCGGCTTTTCACGAGCCTTTTTTACTCGGCTTATTGATGGTTCATAAAATACACCCACCAAAGGGGAATAGGATCACTTCTTTGAACGTTAGAGTTCGAGTTAATGCCAATAAGGGTGAAACTAGCAGTCTTCAGGACAAAGCTTGCAAATCATCACGCCTCTTCTAAAGGGTATAGGGAGTGTAAGCATCCTTAAAAAGGCTCATTGCATCAAGGAGGCAGAAAAAAGACCAGGTCGAATGTGTAGCGACTAAATACCATAATCATCAGCCCCTTGGAGTCGGTAAAACTGAACTCACTATAAGATGCAGAAACAGTACAAGAGTGCATGAAGCATGCGAAGCTGCCGTCGTTATCCCAGGGAGTTGAATGTAGCTTAATGGAATAGGATTGCAGCAAATCCTGATCACAAACCTCGGACATCAACACTTTCATCCCGAGCCTCGGGAATACGAGTACATACACACACAACCCAGCCACTCATTACAGAACATCGAGGGCAAGCCCTGGCTCTACAAAACCAACTACAGCGCAAGTGTTAGCTGACCCTGTTTCAAGAAGCCGACCTGCCTGATCCCGCATCCTGTGTATCATTCATATATCCATTAAGGCTGAGACCGAGTTCAGTGTCATACTCGAACTATCGGCGACCTCAATTCCTACATACGAGTATTTGGGGCTCTCTTGAAATGTTCGAACTTAACCACATCCGCGTGATAGGAGCCTAGATGACAGTCGAATCGCCGATGTTAATGTAAAATGCCCGGACGTGTTGTCACGGTATAGAGCATTTTCTAGCGGCATAAATCATATATGGGAACATTTCTCGCCTTCCTCGTCGGTGGTGCAGGCGTATACCTTGGGGGATTGCTCTGCTTTCAACTAGTTACATGCCACCTGGATATTACTCAATATTCATTGTTCACCTAAAGGGATTAAAAATAAAGTTGGTAACCTGGTACTGGTATCCAGAGAGTTCGCCCACATGGGCTGAATAGTTCCTTATGGCGATCACGAGGCCATAATTGACATTACCGTTACATAACATTACCTGACGGTAATTCGAGGGGTGGCCCTGCTAGGAAACATGGATATACTACGCGGCAGGCAACCGCAGAAGCGCGGTAGTAGCTCTGAATACTAGCACCACCTGAATCTGGGGAATATCTCGTGGTGCATACGGATGTTACGGTAATCAGCTCTAGGTGTGCCGGCAGCAGTAGGCGAAACTAAATGAACTCATAAGTTGTCACACATCCGGGCACAGCCGTATACGAAGCCAGTAGAATACCTTGTCAGTTGTACCTATTTCTGGCGTCATCAGATCTCACGTGGTATCTGACGGAAACGTTACACTGGAATGTACTATACTCTGAGACTACCGTTGGAAAGGAATTATCGAATTCAGAAGGGTACTTGCTTGTACATACCTGTGAACACAATAACTGACATGTTGCAGTTGCGGGCAAGTCCAGTCGGTCATTATTTGGGCAGAGTGGGCACTCAAAAATCGACGATATTGCCCTTTTAGAGCATGCACAATAACGGGTCTCGGAATGTATTTTACCCACAAAATAGGTAAAGTATGCCTTGCTTGTTCGTTCAGGAAATACGAGGGCTACTTCCCGTCACTATCCGTCTCATCCATAGGCTGGGTTATTGCATACCTATTCCAGAGCTAAACTCGCGGGGCCCATGACGATGCCTTTGTGAATACCGGGGAATCCCAAAATAGCTACTCTTATTCCACGACTCTGGAGGCTGGTACGTATTCAATCATGAGCACTCTCTCATCCCTCTTCCGATGGAGATATAAAAGCCCCCCGTGGAATCACCTCATACCGTCTTCATCTCGCATCATCGCCAAAGATCTCATCCACATACACAAACTCCAGCCTTACAAACCCAATAATCTAAATACCACTCACAATGCAATTCACCACTCTTCTCACTGCCACCCTCTCGGTCATCGGCCTTGCCTCAGCCGCTACCACCCAAAAGCGCGAAATCAAATACTGCGGTACCCAACCGTACTATGTTGGCAAGGTCTGTCCCCCATCCACTTCTCCCCACCCTCGCTAACATATACACAGTACACCTGCTACCCGCAGAACGGCAACCTCCTCTGCCCCATCACCAGCGGCATCATCTTCCAGCCATGTGGACAAGCCTGCTTCGACCCCGCCAACTATGGCTGCAAGAATGGACAGTTGGTCCCAGTCGGCAAGTGTAATGGCCAGGTTTATGACAAGAACTCTGTAAGTTTCCTGAAGTTTCGAAGAGAGAATTACGGCTAATGGCGGTGGAAAAAAAGTATGTGTGTGTCGACAACTTCTTGTGCCCAATTTCGTTCCCGAATAAGTGCGGCAAGGCGTGCTATTCCACTAGTCAGTACAAGTGTGTGAAAGGCGTGTTGGTGCAGGTGTAAATGGGTAGGGAGTAGGAGAATGTAAGAGAGATTTGGTGGTGATTGAGAGGACGGGGGGG